>JAABUY010002701.1_pt1 | contig 20643 bp, 18 predicted proteins | sample 5560271 | NCBI WGS metagenome assembly JAABUY01 (sample SAMN10711886, study PRJNA513374) | rock metagenome | isolation source: Antarctica rocks | place: Antarctica: Victoria Land, University Valley
TGGCCGATCGAATACGAGTTCGACGGCATCGTGGGCGCCAGCTCGATCTACAGCCCGAGCGAGATCGGCCGGCACGTGAAGTCGGCCTCGGCCGCCATGCGCGACGCGCTGCGCCGCAAGCCCAAGGTGATCATCTCGCCCGAGTGCCGCGACCGGGAGACGATGGAGGTGGCGATCGAGGGCTCGGCGACGGGCCACACGGTCTACTCCACCGTGCACACGTCGAGCGTGGTCGAGACGGTGCAGCGCATCTTGGCCATGTTCCCCCAAGAGGAGCGGGCCGACCGTGCCGTCAGCCTGATGCAGTCGCTGCGCCTCATCATCAACTGCGCCCTGGTCCCCTCGCTCGACGGGCGGCGCACCCAGCTCCGCGAGTACCTGGCGTTCGGGCCGGCCGAGCGCACCCTGTTCCTCGACACCCCCGTGACCGCCTGGCCGCGGCTGACCGCGCAGCTGGTGGCCGGGCGCGGGCAGAACTACGCGGCCGCCACCGCCCAGGCGCTCGCCGCCGGGCTGATCTCGGACGAGGTGGCGCGCAGCTGGATGGAGGCCGCCTGATGTGGCGCGACACCATGCTGGCGGTCCGGCTCGGTCCGTTCGACGCCCGCGTGCTCGTCACCTCGGTGTTCTGGCTCGCGCACATGCGCTGGTGGACCTTCATCGTCGCCTTGGCGGGTGCGCTGGTGTTCTCCGCCCTGGAGTGGCTCGGGCTGTCACTGCCGGCGCTGGTGCGCACCCTGCGCCGCCTCGTCGCCGGCCGCACCCGACCCGCGGTGCCGTTCCGCAAGAAGCGGCGGTTTGCTTGAAAAGGAACAGGACATGTCGGACAGCTTCGATATCGGGCGGACGGGTGCGCTGCTGGCTGTGCTGCTGATGCAGTCCGGGCCGCCGCTGCTGCTACGGGACCCGTCGGGCCGCACGGCCCCTGTGCGCCCCGAGACGGCCGGCGCCCTGGACGGGCTGCTGCCGGTGTTCGCGGTCGCCGCCGACGCGGTGTGGCGCGAGGCCACCGGCAACGGCTTCGGCCTCGACTTGCGGCCCGATCCCGCGTCGCTGCTCGGCTACCGCATCGACGGCGCCCGCGCCGCCTCGGTCTCGGCCATGCTGCTCTGCATGCTGGAAGCCGTGCACCGCGCCGCCGGGCCGGCCGGCCTGCTGGTCAACGACTTGGTGCGGGTCGCCTGGGAGGCGATGCCGGACCCGGCGCCGGTGCTGTCCGCCGCGGCTGCGCCGCAAGCCCAGGGAGGCTGACACGACCTGCCGCGCCCTCGCCCTTCTGGTCGTCCTCGCCGCGCTGGCGCTTCAAGGCGCGGCCACCGCGTCCCCGTACCGCGACGCCGCCGAGGCGGTCACGCTGGCGCCGCCCGAGCAGGACGGGGCGGCGGTGTTCCGCGGCTGCGTGCGGGTCGCGTCGCGGGTGAACGGGGTGCCGCCCGCCCTGCTGCTGATGCTGCTGCAGGTCGAGGGCGGGCGCCTCGGCGAGGTCAGCGGCAACCGCAACGGCACCGTGGACATCGGCCCGTTCCAGGTGAACGAGATCTGGCTGCCTGCGGTGGCCCGGCACTGGGGCGTGCCGGAAGCCGAGGCGTTCCCGATCCTGCGCGACAACTTCTGCGGCAACGCCGACGCGGCGGCCTGGATCCTGCGGGGCGCGCTGGCGGACGCGCGCGGCGACGTCTGGGAGGGGGTGGGCCGCTACCATTCCGCGCGCCCCGGCCTGCAGGCCGCCTACCTGCGCCGCGTGCTCGCCGCTGCGCGCCGCCTGCGCGCCGGGCAGAACCGTGGCTGAGCCGCGGCACGCCTCGCACGGGGCGCCCCTCATGGCCCTCGCCATCCTCGGCGTCGCCGCCCTCGGCTTCTCCGTCGAGCTGTGGTGGCTGCTGCACGCCAGGGTCAGCGTCGCCGTGCTGGCGTGGAAGCACGCCGAGCTGCAGCTGATCGGGCGCTTCACCGACTATTACGCCGCCCTCGACGCCAACGTCGTCCGGGCTGACCCCGCCACCGTCACCGGGGCGGCGATCTGGCGCCTGTTCAGCTTTGTGGGGCAAGCCGTGCGGTGGCCGGCGGCCGGGCTGCTCGGCGCCCTCGCCCTGCTGGTGCTGGTCCGCGCGCCGTCGCGCCGCTTCCGCCGCAAGCTCGACCTCGACACCCTGCCCTACGCGCAAGGCGCCCTGCACCGCTACGCCACCGCTTTCGTCGGACGCCGGCAGGACATGGTGGCGCCCCGCATCAAGGGCGGGCCGCGGCCATCCGACGTGGCCCTGCACGCCCCGGAGTGGATCAGGGCGCACGCCTGGGACCTGAGGCGCGGATACCGGGAGGACTGGGCGCGGCGCGAGCTGGCCTGCCAGCTCGGCCCGCCTTGGGCCGGGGTGGCGTATGCCGCCCCGCACGTGCGCTGCCTGTTCGCCGGCTTCGCGCTGCACGCGGCGCGGCACCGCGAGGACGCGGCCCGCTTCCTCGGCGAACTCGCCGAGGCGCTGCCGCGGACCAAGGGCGACGCGATCCCCGAGCTGCCCGGCACGGTGGTGGCGCAGGCGGACCTGATCCTGCGCGACCCGGCCCTTGCCGGCCCGTGCGCCGAGGTGGCGGCGTGGCACGCCTTCCAGTCCACCGCCATGCTCGGTGTGCTGGCCCACTCCCGCAAGCGGGCCGGGGTGATGGCGCCGGCGCAGTTCAACTGGCTCAAGCTGGTCGACCGCCGGCTCTGGTACGCGCTGCACAGCCTCGGCATGCCCAACCCCTACGTCGAGGCGCGCGGGGCGCGCGACCACTACGCGGCCGAATGCCTGATCGGCGAGCCGATCCACGCCCCCTCCATCGACCGTGCCGCGCTCAGCCTGCATGCCGAGGCCGCCGGCATCGAACCTTCTCCTCCAAGCAGCAAGGTATCTCCCTATACCGGCTGACCAGATCGCCGTGCCGGCAGGCCAGCCCCCTTACCCGGTCATGCAGCGCGTTGATCCTTCGCCCGAAGTGCAGCAGCAGGTGGTGTCCGCCATGCAGTCCGCATCATGCGCCTTGGTCCGCCCACGGGCCTGCTCATCGGCCGCGTGGTCGAAGGCGCGCTGTGCGGGGTTGGCCTTGCCACCGCTTTCGTGTTGCTCAACCTGCATGGGTTCGTGGCGGCTACCCCCGGAGAGATGGCGGGCAAGGCATTCTTGTCCTGGTAGGACGCGGTTCCATGGGCAGCGGCGGTGTTTGCCGTGCTGTTCGTGCTGTCCGCCGTCCCAAGCGTTTGGCACCGCCGGACATCGCAGGCGGCGAAGGGTTAGCATGCCGCATCTTGTCGCCTGCACGACCTCGCGAGCTGATCCCGTGCGTCGTTGCAGAAAAAAGTGGGTCGGACTTGCGTCCACCCCGGCCAGGGTTGTCCGGCTATCAACCCGGAGGACCCTGCCTATGCTCCACGTGATGCCTGACAAGTCCGTCCGCGTGACCTCGCGCTTCCCGGACGGGCACAGCATCGTCTTCTTCGACCTGGAACGCGGAGACGGCTTCACGCTCGAACAGGACCAGTGCCGTTCCGAGATCTCCGTCCTGCACATGGTGGGATGCTACGGCAGTTGCGCTGTCCGCTATGGCGAACCGGCCGAGGCGGCGGCCGATTTTGCCGAGTTGACGACCATGCTCGCCGACCGGCACTGCCCACCGTCGCCCTCTTTGCTGCCCGTTCAGCCGGCGCACGCCTTCCTGCTGCCGCCTGCATCCATCTCTTCTGATGCGGTCAAGCGCAAAGGATGGGGCTGGAAGGGCGCGGTTGCCGGGCTGGCGATCGGCGCCATCGGCGCTCATTTCGCCCCCAGCTGGCGCACGGCAGACACCAGCGCCGTCCACGCTGCCGCCGTAGGCGACGCCTTGCTGCCTTCGGGTCCTCGGGGCGACAGCGACCTGCTTCCGCCGTTCCGTCCGTTGGTTCCGCAGCAGCCTGCTCCCTCGCCCATTCTGGCGGCCCCTGCCAAGCCGCAATCCCAGCCAAGGCCGCCAGCACCGGCCGCAAGCTTCGGCCTGCAGCAGTAAGGGCGACCGGTATGGCCGCAATGCGCGACACCTTCGGGCCGCAGACCCACCACGAGAAGTCGGCCCGCGACCTGCACCGGGACACCCGGCCGTGGTTCCAGCGCCTCTCGCAGGCGCTGCAGAACGGCACGGCGGCCGGAGCGCTGCTCGGCGCCAGCGCCGCCGGCATCATCCTGGTGCCTGCCACGGTCGAGCTGCTGTTCCCCGCCGCCGCCGTCTATGCCCTCTGGGTGATGACCCGGCCCGTCGTGATGCCGCTGCGCCCGCCCATGCGGTCCGGCCTGATCGACGTCACCGATCCCGACCCGGAGACCGGCAAGCCGCGCCCGGCGCAAGGGCTCGACCACATCGGCGCCGAGATGGCCACCCGCCGCGAGGTCTGGCACGGCAAGGACGATGTGGCCCAGCACACCGCCGTTCCGGGCACTACGGGCGCGGGCAAAACCGAGGCGCTGATCGCGCTCGCCGTCGTCAACGCCCTTGTCCAGGGCACCGGCTGCGTGTTCGTGGACGGCAAGGCGGACCGCAAGCTCTACGCCAAGATCTTCACCCTCGCCCGCCGCTACGGCCGCGAGGACGACGTGTTCGTCTGGAACTTCCTGACGCTCGACGGCCGGGACAGCATGACCTGCAACCCGTTCGGCCCAGCCAGCGCCGACATGATCCGCGAGATCCTGGTCGGCCAGCTGACCGAGCCGGGGCAGCAGGGCAACGGCGGCGTGTTCTTCGGCCGCGCGGTGGGCTTCCTCGGCGCCATCGCCCCTGTGCTCACCTGGATGCGCGACGTGCATGGCGTCCCGCTCGACCTGGAGAAGATCCGCGACGCCACCGAGCTGAGCAACGTGGTGCTGCTCGCCACCAGGAAGCAGATCAAGTTTACCGACAGCGCGACCGGCACCTCGGAGACGCTGGAGTTCCCCAACATGCCGGCGGCCCTGGTGCAGACGCTGCGCTCCTACCTCGGCCAGACCGGCGGCTACGACCTCGACGTGTCGCTGAAGGACCAGCGCAGCCAGCAACCCTCCGAGCAGCACTCCTACATCACCATGCAGTTCACCGAGGTGTTCAGCCAGTGGCTGGTCAGCCTCGGCCACATCTTCAAGGTGCGCACCGGCGACGTCGACATGCTCGACGTGGTGCTGAACCGCCGCATTCTGGTGGTGATCCTGCCGTCCCTGGAGAACTCGGACAAGACCAACGCAGGCCTCGGCAAGATCGTGGTCGCCATGCTGCGGAGCATGATGGCGCTCACTCTTGGGTCCAAGCTGGAGGGCGACTACCAGGAGATCGTCGGCAATCGGCCGAGCGAGGCGTTCGCGCCGTTCAAGGTCGTGTTCGACGAGCTGGCGTACTATGTCACCGCCGGCATGGACGGCATGCTGGCCCAAGGCCGCGGGCTCGGCCTGCACTTCCTGCTCGGCTTCCAGGAGGCGGCCGGCCTTGCGGCCCGCATCGGCGAGAAGATGTGGTCGTTGCTGGGCAACGCGAACCTGCAGGTCATCATGCGGCTGCAGGACGGCAACCAGACCCGGACCTACATCGAGAAGACGGCGGGCGAGGCGCACGTCACGCAGAGCACCTCGTACAACAGCGCGTCCGACCTGTCCGACGCGCACGTGGCGTCCGACCACGCCGAGGTGCGCCAAGTCAGCCGGGTGAACTGGCTCGACGTGCGGGCGCTGCGGCCAGGGCAGGCCATCGTGCTGTTCCAGAACAGCCGCATCTACACCCAAGTCTTCTATGCCAAGGTGAAGCTCGGCGGCATGATCCGGCGCAACAAGCCGTTCATGCTGGACCGGCCGGACGCGGCCGGCCTGCGCCGGGACTTCTCCCGGACCATCGGCGTGCGCCGGGCCATGGTCGAGGGGAAGGCCACCGCCCAACCCGAGGCGGACAGCTCGCCCGTGCTGGACGGCGTGCTGGCCGAGCTGCGGCGCGCGCTCGTCGCGGAAACGAGCACTGGCGAGCGGCTCTCGCCCGTGGAGGCCGCGCTGGCTGCCGTGCTCTCCTGTGATGGCGAGCGTGTGCCGGCCTTGCCCGCGCGCGGACCGGCCGATGCGGACCAAGGTGAGGAGCAAGAGGCCGATGCGGCTGCGGCGACGCCCGGCACGACCGAAGCTGAGGGGGCAGCCGGAACGGAGCCGGGCAGCCGGAGCGGCATGGCGCCCGCGCCCGAGGACCACGCCGTCTCCGACATGCTGCGCCAAGCCGCGCGCGAGCGGGACGTGCCGGTCGCCACGTTCACCGACCCTGGCACGGTCGCGCCCGCAGATCAGGAACTGGCGCACGCCTTGATCCTCGTCGAGCGTGCTGGTGGCCAGACCGTCCGCCAAGCCAAGCTTGCCGTCCGGCAGCTGCTGGCCGAGCGGGACCGGGTGCTGCAAGAGCGTGTTGCCACACGGTTGCCGCCGATCGCGCCGGAGCAGCTGGCCGCCACGATCAGAAGCCTGACGGCCATGCTGGACAGGGCTACATCCGGAACCCCGGCGACGGCTGCACAGGCGGGGACGGCGCAACCGGCGCCTCCGGGCGTGGCGGCTCCGGGCGTGGCGGCTCCGGCTGCCGCGCCGGAGCCGGCGACGGCTGCGGGGCGGGCGCAACCAGTCGGGCCTGCCTGATGCGCTGGGCCAACGCCTCCAAGGCCTGCTCCATGCGCCGGCCCAGCTCGCGCAGGCTGTCCGTCACCGCGGCGCGGAGGTCCTCGATGGCCACGCCGTTGCGCCGGATCACGGCGTCCAGCGCCACGATGTGCGGCTCAAGGGCGCGGCGCACCATTTGGTCCTGCTGCCGATCCGCGAACTCGGCCGCGTGGTCGCGTCCCTCGGCCTGCTGGCGCTGGATGCGCATGTCGGAGCGGATGAAGTGGTCATGGGCCGCGTCCAGTCCGGACTGTAGCTTCTCGACCAGGTCGATGCCGAGCGACTTGTAGGGCTTGGCCGCCATGTTCTTGGCCGTCCGCGCCCAAAGGTCGGTCTCGGTGATCTCGCGCTGGTCGCCGAGCGGGCGGCTCATGCGCTCGGCTTCCCGCTCGGCCCACTCGCCCACCATGGTCCAGGCCGCGTGCTCGTGCCGGCTCTCGGCCACATAGCCCTTGAACGCGGTGATGCCGGCCGACCCGCGCGGCAGGGCGTTGATGTGCTCGCCCGAGGTGATGCCCTGTGCGCTGTCCACCGTCAGGCAGTGCCCGTAGCCGAGCACCAGCCGGCCGGTGGCCCTGTCGCGCAGCCGGCGCCACTGCACGTGCCCGACCCGGCCGTCCTTGTCCCGGAACACCAGGCCGTCCTCCGCTCGGCGCACCACCTCGACCACGTCGCCGTTGGCGCCGATGAAGCCGCGCTGGCCGTCGATGGTGGCGTATGTCTTCTTGTAGAGCCGGAAGCGGTCGCCCACCGCCACGGGCAGGTCGTACTGCTCGCCCCGGCTGTCGATCGCGGCAAAGGTCTCCTCGTCCCCACCCACCTCGCCGCGTGCCTTCAGGCGCACCCGGATTGCCTTGCTGATCTCCGCGGCGTCGGCGTTGGTCAATGCCGACACCGTAACGCCGCGCGTGCTGCCCGCCTCGCGCAAGGCATCGCGGCGTTGGAGGGTGAAGGCTGCGATGCGGCCCACCACCTGGTCGTAGTCGCCGCCGACCAGCATGGCCGTGCCGTCCTCGCGCTTGCGGTCGAGCGCCTCCGCCGCCTTGCCGGCGCGGAACAGCCCGGCGATCTCGCGCGTCCGCTCGCTTTTCTGCCGCACGGTTGCCAGCAGCTCGGGCAGCGCCTCGGGCGGCAGCACGCGCGCCATGATCTCGACGGCGCTGCTCGCCTCGATGGATTGGCACTGTTCGCGGTCGCCGAGCGCGCGGATGGTGCAGCCGGTGTCCCGCCACAGCTTGAGCAGTTCCAGGAACTGGCGCGGGCCGATTTGCGCCGCCTCGTCCACCACCAGCACCGTGTTGCGGTCCACCTCAATGTCCCCGGACTTGACGCCTGCCAGGAAGGGCTGCATCGCCACCGTCCTGTCGACGCCGGCGTCCTGCAGCGCGTCCGCCTGGCGCCAGGCCTGGCTCAGGCCGACCACCCGCCGCCCGTCCGCCTTCCAGGCCGCGACCACCGGCGGCAGCACGCGGCTGGTCTTGCCCACCCCGGCCGCCCCCTCCAGGAACACCAGCCCGCCCCCTTCACCAAAGGCGTGCACGGCCGCGAGCTGCGCCGGGCCGACCTCCGGGTCCCTCTGGTAGTCGATGCCGGACGCCGCGACCGCGCGCTCGACCGCCGCGTGGGACAGTGCGCCCGACCGGTCGGCCGCCGCCGCCTCCGACAGTGCCATCAGCTCGCGCTCGATCCTGACCTGGACCGTGTTGGTGACGCGGGTCCTCATGCGGGCCTGGCCCGGCTCGTCGTCGCGCATGGGCGCGGCCATCTCACCGACCATCAGACGGGCGTGCTCGCCATTCAGGGTGACGCCGCGCGCCTCGACCTCGCGCATGACAGCGTTGATGTCCTCCGTGCCGGATAGCCCGGTGCCCGACAACCCGGTGCCGATCAGTCCGCGCGCTGCCCACATGCGGAGCACGCCCAGGTTCAGCACTGCCGCGGTGGCGAACTCCTCTTCTATGTGCCGGATTGCGAACCGGGCCGCCTGCTCCACGCGCTGCTCGTGCGTCAGCTCGGGCGCGGCTTCGTCCGTGATCGCCGTCGTGTGCTGCCAGCCGATGCGCTCGGCCTGCCCGTGCCACAGTTCGCGGTCGCTCTTGCCGTCGCACTTTTCCAAGCGCGTGTGCTGGGCCGTGGTGCCGAGCAGGCTGAACTTGCGATCGGCTGGCAGCGCGTCCCAATCCATGCCGTGCCGCTCGGCGTAGTCCTTGGCCTTGCGCACGGTCGCCTTGTGGCCTTTGGAGAACGCCTCGCGGGCGAACTCGGGAACGCAGGTGACAACAGCCGCAAGCCCGCCCTTGTTGTAGCTGACCTGGATGCCGAGCGCCCGCAACTCTTCGGCGAGGCGGGCCTGGAAGAAGCCGTCGAACTCGTGCATCCGGTCGTGCATCGCCGCGGTGTCAAGCGAGCCGACGTGCCCGTCCGCGGTCACGACCAAGTTAAACATGGCATTGTGGATGTGCGTCTGCGGGTCGCCCGGCACCGGCACGTCCATGACGTAGGTCTGCCCGTCCTGCCCGTCCTGCACCGCAAGCGTCGGCCGCGCCGTGAAGTGCATGAACGACGCCCAGCCCACCTCGCCCGGCTCGGCCCCGTGCTTGCCGCCGTCCCCGCGCCGCGCCCAGCCGATCTCGCCGGCGACGTAGCGCATGGCGTCGTCGTTGGCCCGCCACACCGCCAGGATCAGCGCCGCCTTCTCCGCGTCGTCGCGGGCGAACTCGATCGCCAGCGTGACCGACTTGTCCGGGGACGCCGTCAGGTCGTAGGCCGAGACGCTGCGCTTGCTCTTGGTCCAGGCCTCGCCGGTGTCGGCGCGTCTGGCCTCGAACAGGCGCTCCAGCGCGTCGTCGCCAGGCGCCAGCGCCGGGTTGATGCCCAGCGCCTGCGCGACCGCCGGCGCCATGTCCGTCCGCCAGGACGCGCGCGGGTCCCGGCCGGCATAGTACGTCGCCAACCCGCGGCCGGGGTCGTCGAGCGCCGTGCTCTCGGACAGGTAGGCGCGGATCAGCTTGCCGGTCGAGGCGGCACTGATCTTGCGGAAGGAGATCATGCCCGGCCCCGCCTGTGTCCGTTGCGGAGCGCGGCCTGGGCCGGCTCCTCCGCGGGCGGGAACGCATCGGCGATAGCTTGCACCACCGAGAGCGGCAGCGTCGTCATCCCCTTGCTCACCACGTCGCTCACGTCCTTGAGCAGGTGGTTCTGCGTATCCATGCGGACGACCATGGCCGCCAGCAACTCGTCGAGGCGCGGGCCGTCCTGCTTCGGCTTCTCCTTCGGAGTCAGCAGTTCGATCAGCCGGGCCTGCTGCTCGGCCATCACGCGCAGGCGCTCGTCCAAGCCGCGCTGGCCCTGCGCGACCCCGCGTAGGGCATCCTCCACGCCCGACAGTCGTTGCGTCAGTTCCGCGATCATGGTCCTACCTCCTTGTTGGAGGCATCATCGTGACGCAGCCGGACGCGAGTGCGACCGCGCAGAAACCTCTGGCGGGGCGTCTCTGCCGGTGCTGATTAGCGCTGTTCCCTCCAAAGTTGGCTCACCGGCAGCATCTGTTTCAAGAGTCCACACGGTAACTCCGGGTTTAGAGTTCATACACCCGTCCCAGGAGGGCCAAACGCCTATAAGCCGCCTCCCAACAGGCGTGGATAAAGATACCAGAGCAAGAAGCGGGACGGCCCGCGGGATTGTTTCTGCCAGGCTGCACGGCATCGCTTGATTGGAGCCGCCCGTGCCGCAGACCATGCCATCCCCGCCCTACCCGCCCGCGTTTCTGCGCTTGGCCTGGTCCAACCTCGCCGCGCAGTCGGCCGAGCAGGTCGCGCTCGCCGCAGCCCCCTTGGTCGCGGTCCTCGCATTCGACGCGGGCACGGGCGCGACCGGGCTTCTACAGGCTGCCCAGACCCTGCCGTTCCTGCTTCTATCCATCCCGGCCGGGCTGCTTGCCGACCGCGCGGTGTCGCGCTCGCGCCTGCTGGCCGCGGCAGAGGCGCTACGGGCCGCGTCGCTGGCCCTGATCCTTGTCCTGATCGGCCTTGGCCTGCTGACCCTGCCGCTGCTCGCGCTGCTCGGCTTCGTGGGTGCGGCCGGAACGGTGGCCTACAGCGTGACCACGCCTGCCCTGGTCCCCTCGCTCGTGCGGCGCGAGTTCCTGCCCGCAGCCAACGGGCGTATCGAACTTGCCCGCACCACGGCCTTTGCCGCCGGTCCCGCCCTGGGCGGCGCGCTGGTGGGCTGGGTCGGTGCCGGTCCAGCATTCGGAGTCGCAGCAGGGCTGTCAGTCTTGGCGGTGGTCCTGCTCTCTGGTGTGCGCGAGCCGCCTCGGCCGGAAGCGCCGGGGCGACGGCAGCCGCTCGACGAAGTGCGGGAGGGCGCGGCCTTCGTCCTCCGCCATCTCTTACTGCGGCCGGTGTTCGCAACGCAGGTGGTGTTCAACCTGTCCTTCTTTCTCCTTCAAGCGGCCTATGTGCCCTACGCCGTCCGCCATCTCGGCCTTGACGCCCTTGGGGTCGGATTGACGCTGGCCGCATACGGCGCCGGGCTGGTCGTGGGCGCGCTGGTCGCGGCGCGGGTCGTCGCCGCCGTGCCGTTCGGGGCCGCGGTCGGGATCGGGCCGTTGTCCGGTCTGGCCGCCTCGCTGGTGATGGCGCTGACAATCCCGCTGCCCTGGCCTTCGCTCGCTGGGTTGGCGTTCTTCGTCATGGGGGCGGGGCCGGTGGTGTGGGTGGTCAGCACGACAACGCTGCGCCAGACCGTGACGCCGGCCGGGCTGCTCGGGCGGGTGTCGGCGTTGAACATTCTCGCCTACGGCGCGCGCCCAATCGGCGCTGCGCTCGGGGCGCTAGTGGGAGAGGTCTATGGGCCGGAGGCGTGCCTGCTGCTCGCGGCGCTCGGCTTCTTCGTCCAGGTCCTAATCATCTTCAGCTCCCCGGTGCCGCGCCTCGCGCGCCTGCCCGAAGTCCTGGCTTGAGCCGTATGCCGGGCTGGCGCGAAGGCAACTCGATGCCGACGAAGACGGCCATCCTGCTGACCCTGGCAGCCGCTTTCCTGGGCGCGGGCACAAGCTTTGCCCAAACCCCTCGGCCAGGTGCGAACCTGCCCAATGTCGCGGACGTGTGGATTCTGGGGGAGGGGAACACCACCTGCGCCGACGCATCCAAAGTCGTTGCAGAGGAGCGCGCCTTGCGGCCGAGTGACGCGCCGCGGAACGCCGTCGCTGTGGCCAAGTATGCCATGCTCGGAATGTTTGCCGACGGAGCATGGACCGCCATGAACACCTTGAGCGGCCCGATTGTAGGTGAAACCAAGGTCAACCATCTGGTCGGGCAAGATACCGAGTTCGATGACCGGATGCAGATGTTCCACTCGTACTGCCTGCGGCATCCCAATGAAGATTTCTATACTGCCGTCCGCATGGTCCGCCGGGAAATCGTCAACAGGCAATGACGGAGTTCGGCACCCTTGGCAGACGTGAGATAGCCACGGTGCCTCCCGTTGGACACCTGTTTCGTTTCGACAAAAGGACGTTTGACGAAGTGGTACAGCATGTTCGAAGGTGGCGTACAGCAGCTTAGATTGGCTCATGGAGCGACTCAGAGGGGAATCTCGTAGCGGACGTGATCGGTCCTTCTTGCCACCCGATCATAGACCGTGCGGGCCTGCTCGTTGTCCCCGTTCATGATCCAATAGATACGAAACCAGCCCTCCTGACGGCCAAGCTCGGTGAGCGCGGATATGAACTGCGTGCCCAGCCCCGTCCGTCGAGCGCCTTGGCTGACGTAAAGGTCTTCGAGGTAGCAGACCGTCTGGTCGCTCCATGTGTTCGGGTGGCAAACGTAGTTGCAGAAGCCCAGGAGCGCGCCTGTCTGGTCCTCCGCAACCATGCCGAATACCGGCCCAAGGCCGGTTGCGATCCTCGACCAGGTGGCATCAGTCACCCGGTCTGGGAGCTGCACACCGTAGAACCCGCAATACTCGCCCCAGAGCTGGCGCCATGCACCGCGGTCGGGTTCTGCAACTTGTCTGATCCGGGGTTCCATCAGACGGCGCTAGCCGTGCCAAACAGCCGCACGCTCACCAATGCCCCATTCTCCGCAGCCAGGTTCAAGGGTGCCACTCCGCCCGGCATCTCTACCGCGACACGGCCCGCGCGAGCCAATCCGAGATGCCAAGCGGCACAAGCAATCGCGGCGGCGCTCGTCCCAGATGAAGCTGTCGGACCTTCACCACGCTCAAAGACCCGAGCCACGAAATGTCTGCCGGATACCGGAGCGGCCCACTGGAGGTTCACGCCGTCCGGGCACGGATCGCCATTCCCGCCTCTCACCGGCGAGAAGGCGATCCCGGCAAGGCTCGCGTGCAGCGTCGGAAGACACATTGCCTCCATCTCTGGCAGAGCCGTCGCATCAGGGACGAAGGTGACACAGTGAGGGTTGCCGATCCGGACAAACACGCTTCGGGACCAGGACGGGTCTAGTCCGGCCAGCCGAGCTACACGGCTTGCACCGCCACCGGCCGGCCGAACACCTGGACCATGGGCACCGACCGTATCCGGCCCGAACAAAGGAACACCCAGGTCAAGCCAGAACGCGGGGGAACCGTCCGCTTCGACAACCATCTCCGCTTCGGTCACGGTGGGTGACGCCACATCGTCTTTGTCGTGGTGGACCCACAAGGAGAACCGCGCACCGGGGCGGACAAGGCCATGGTCGGCCAGCGAACGGGCAAAGATCGTAAGGCCGTTGCCGCTTCGCTCTGCCAGCGTACCATCGGTGTTGACAATCAACAGGCTGAAAGGTGGTCCGTCACCAAAAGGACCGACGAGAAGCCCGTCTGTGTCGTGGCGCCTGCCGATCCTGTTGTCTCCTGCCTTCGGCAGTCGGCAGAACACGTCCACTGCCTGCCTCGCCCAGAATGGATGTGACCGTGCGGCATCGGCTGGGTTGGTAGCGAGCGGTATCCCGCGCGCCATCAACTCCGCTGGGGTTGTGGTGGCATAAACATTGCCGCGTGCGTCATAGGTCCGCAGCGGCAGCTTATGCCAGGCGAACAACGTGCCCGAGGTGATCGAGAAATCATGGCGGCACGCCTTGCAGCGCCATCGCAGCTGGCCCTCAGGCCGCCGGCACGCGTAGCAGATCGTGCAACCGCAGTCCGGACAGACCGGCTTGCCGTCCGTCTCGGGCCAACGCAGGCGGAGGAACACGTTCTCGACCCCGGTGTCGGACATGCGCATGATCTTGGCGGCGCTAAGCGAGCGCGCGCCGGCAGAAAGCAGGAAATGCTGCGCCATGAGAACCGATCACCAGAAGAAAAACCGGCATCCTCATGGCAGCATCAGGCGCCGAGTACAAGCCCAATTTCGGCAGTGGCGGTAGCTACATGATACCGCGGATGTGCCCGGTTGGGTGGCCGCCGATCGTGGCTACAGCAGCCACGCCTTTCGCGAGCACATCTGGAACTTGGGCGCGCGACCCGCCATTCCGCCCAAGTAGAACGAAGCGCGCGTAGCCTGCCCAGCCTGGATCTACACCCACCGCAACCAAGTCGAGCGCCTCTGGGCCAGGCTCAAGGAGTGGCGCGCCGTCGCCACGCGCTACGAGAAGACCGCCAACTCCTTCATGGGCGTCCTCTGCCTCGCCGCAGCCATCGACTGGATCAAATGCTAACAGGCCCTAGGGATAGGCCCGACCGGTCTTGCCTTCCTTGCTTGGGATTACTCCACCAAGCACGGACACCTGCCGTTGCTGGGCGCCTTGTCCTATCTGGCCCCCCTCATCTCGACGCTGCTGCTGGTCGTGGCTGGCCGAACGGCAGCGACGGGGCTTCTGTTGGTCGCAGCGTCGCTAATCATCGGCGGGGCGTTGCTCGCCACGGGCTTTCCGGTTCGGGAAAGAGTTCGTTTACGGTAAGAACGGCTATACTCAACCTTTCTACGGTGCGGTCTGACCGGACGCTCAGGCAACATGCGGCTCTCTTAGATTTCAAGCAACGGACCATCGGCCCCTCGCAGGTACTGCGGAGCATCCCATACAAGCTGATCCCAGCTTGCTTTCGATCCTACCCACACATGGGCTGTGACATTGGCCTGAGCCTCCCGGTGGAGGGTCCCAAGTCTGATGCGGATATGCTCAGGGTCTGCTTCAACTCTTGCAAACACTGGCGACCCGCAGCGGGAGCAAAAGGCTCTGTGGGCGCCAGGTGAAGACTCGTACTCGCTAACCACGTCCATTCCGCTGATGACCCGATAGCTCTTGATCGGAACGCGAGCATTGGCGGAGAACGCAGTGCCACTTGCATGACGACATAGATCACAGTGGCACAGCCGCACCTCTCCAACAGGCCCGTCAATCTCGAAGCGAAACGCGCCGCATAAGCACTGGCCGGGAATGATACTTGAACACATGGAACTACCATCCTTTGAGGGAGTAGGTTGCCAGCGGCCTCGGTGCGCTGTCTAGGTCAGCTTGTTCCTACCCACAGCCCCCAGGACGGTGCTTGGTCCCACAACGGGTGGCTGTCCGCCAAACGAACCCTGACGGACACTGCGCCGGGCGCGGGCCGTGCCATGCTGTCAGGCGATCAAGCCCTTGCCTGGAACACATGGAGAGTTTCGGCCAAGGTCTCGCGAAGGATGGACGCAAGCAGCGCGACGGCTGGTGGAGGCTCGGCATCCGCTGCACGGAGAGAGAGTGCGATCACCGGCAGGGCCGGCAACCGTGGCTCCTCGACACCTATGACGCGAACGTTGCCCGGCAGGCCCGCTGGCGTACGCAGGAACACCCCGAGGCCAGCCGCCACAGCCGCCCAAAGGCCGGTCAGGCTTGGACTGGTGAAGGCCAGCCGCCATGGGATGCCGGCTGCATCGAGAGCCGCGACGCCGGCAGCACGGAAGCGGCAAGGCGGTTCGAACGCCACCAGCGGCATAGGTTCCCCCGCTCTCCACCCAAGCGCGCGGTCAACCGGACCGATCCAGCGAATGGGCAACTCCATCAGCCGTTCGGTGTGCGGCCCCTCCGGGACACCCCAGGTCAAGGCGAGATCCAGCCTACCCGTCTCGACGCGCTCGATTAGGTCGCTGCTGCGTTCGGCGCGGGCCTCGACCCGCACACGCGGATGCTGGCGGGCGAAGCGGCCAAGCACCTCTGGCAACCATCGTTCGGCGAAGTCCTGTGGCAGGCCAAGCCGCGCCCAGCCCTCTAAATCGGCGTCGCGCACGGTCGAGACAGCCTCGTCATTCAACTCAAGCAGCCGGCGGGCATAGCCCAGCATCGTTTCACCCGCGTCCGTCGGCACCAGCCCGCGCCCCTGCTTACGGAGCAACTGCTTGCCGGCCTGCGCTTCCAGCCGTGCCATCTGTTCGCTGACCGCCGATGCCGAACGCCCGACACGATCTGCCGCCCTGGAGAAGCTGCCGAGTTCAACCCCGAGCACGAAGCTCCGCAAGGCATCCATGTCCAGGTTTGCCCGCACAGCCATCGTCCGCTCCTGCCGAAACGTCTGTTCGGAACTTCCGGTTTCTCCTAAGCGACGTAGGGCGCTACTTTTCTTGCGTCAAGGCCAGAATGGGCTGGCCGGACAGGCAGGAGGCAGTGATGCCGTTCGTGAACATCAAAGTGGCTGGTCCGACCTTGGCGCCCGAACAGGTCCAGCACCTTCAGCAGGGTGCCACGAAGCTGATGGCCGAAGTGCTACGCAAGAGGGCCGAGCTGACGGCCGTGCTCGTCGAGCATGTGCCCGCCATGTCCTGGACGGTTGGCGGCAAGCGGGTGTCGGCTGCTGCCCACTTGGACGTGAAGGTGACTGAGGGCACCAACACAGCCGAAGAGAAGGATCGGTTCGTCGGCGAGGCGATGAGGCTGCTGCGGTCTGTCCTTGGAGCCGACCTCAACCCGGTCTCCTATGTCGTCATCCACGAAGTGCCGGGAGGCGCATGGGGCTGGGATGGCCTGACCCAGGCGCACCGCGCACAGGTGGCCAAGGCTGCTTGATCCCAAGCAAGCCCTAACTTGTGCAGGCGCACAAAGCTGGCTGTAGCCGGACCGACCGCCCAGGGGCTACGCATGAGATCTCGTTTCGGTTCTGCATGAAGCTTTACGGCTGCCCGACCAAGAGCTTGAGCATGTAGGCGTCGTTCCAGGCAGCTTTTTTGCGCCGAGCGCGCACGCTGGCCTTTGAGGCCGTGTCGCGGCCGACGATGTTGAGCGCGATCTTGCGCAGGAGCGCCAGGTTGCGCGCGGCCGTGCGGTCGCGCACGCGGCTGTCGTCCTCGCGAAACGTCACATCCAGCACCCAATGGAGCGCGTTCTCCACGGCCCAATGCGAGCGGATCGCCTGGCCCAAGACGGCCGGACTGTCGGGACAGCTCGACAGAAAATAGCGGATTTCAGCCTCGACCTTGGGTGCGCTGTTGACGCTGCGGATGCTCTCGACCGCCAGCACGGTGTGCAGACCAGGCCAGCCGTTCAGGGCGTCCAGAGCCGCAGCCTCGGTGCTGGCGAACACCCGGCGCCGGACCAAGCGGCCATGCGTGTCGTCAAAGGCGTCGCAGTCAGCCCGGTGCGGTGCGCCAACGCGGAAGCAGTGCTGGTCGAAGTGCTCGACCACAGCCGCATGCGCCAAGGGGTGGTTGCCCTTGAGCGTCAGCAGGTAGTCGCCCCCGCGCGCCAGGATCTTCTCGGCGATCGCGGTCTGGCACCCCATGGCGTCCAAGGTGACGATGCTGTTCTCAAGCGCGAGCTGGTCCAGCAACTCGGGCACGGCAGTGATCTCGTTCGACTTGCCGTCCACGCAGCGCTGCCCCAGCACCAGGCCCTGCTCGCTCGCCCAGGCGCTGACCACGTGCAGGGCCGACTGCTCGCGCCCATGGTCGAACGAGCGCCGAATCGTCTTGCCGTCGATGGCGACCACCTCGCGCTCGAAGCTCGCCGTGAGCGAGCCGACCCAGGCCGCGAACCCGGCCTCGAAGGCATCGGGGTCGATCAACATGAACACGCGCCGGAACGTGTCGTGCGACGGGATGCCGTTCGCCAGTTCCAGGAACGTCCTGAGCCAGGCCAGCTTGCTGCGGTCATAGAGCGCGATGTCGTTCCAGCTCTCGGCGCAGGCGATCACCGCGCAGACCGCGATCACCAGCACCTCGACCAGGCGGTGCTCGACCTTGCCGGAGCAGCGCGGGTCCTCGATCGCGTTGAAAAACTGCCCCAAACTCTCAATCGACATGCCTTGCTTCCCCGCAATCGCGAGGGCGCGTCATCATACGTCAGGGCACGGCAGGCGAGAGAAATCTCATGCGTAGCCCCTGACCGACCGCCCTGTCCGCCAAACGAACCCTAACGGACAGTGGACGTTTGTTCCTTCGTCTGATGCTTAGCCGAGAGAGGTCACCTTCCGCCCTACTCGGCTGCACCTCGATCCTAGATGATCCGCCCTAGTTGCCTTCATAGTCCGTCGCACCGCACTGAAAGAGCTGTCATCCCCTCAGCTACAAAGCCACCCGACGTCGGTCCAGTAGGCATTCTTGCTGCCGCTCCTGCGCCAGCGTTCAGCATTGGCGCCATGCTGTCCTTCCAGATTGGGACAGCGCTTTCCGTGCCCTTGTTGATGGCGGTAGGCCCCTCAAGTACGACGTGGCTGCGCCTAATCGGGGCGGCGAGCATCTTATGGGCACTTACCAGACCAAGCTTCGCATCCCATAGCCTCCACACTCTCGCCAAGGCTGCTCTTCTTGGGATTGCGACCTGTGGAATGGCTGTCCTCTATGCGGAGGCAATTGCCCGAATCCCGCTCGGCATGGCGACCGCAATCGAATTCTTGGGGCCGCTTGCTGTCGCTGTTGTGGCATCACGTGGGTGGCTCGATATCGCCTGGGTTGCGCTGGCGGCATTGGGCGTTGCCATGCTCACGCTCAATGCCAACGGCTGGTCTGCTGACACCCTTGGCATTGCTTACGCTTTTGCCGCTGCTGCATGTTGGGCAGCCTACATTCTAATGACGAAGCAGGTAGGGGAGGCCTTCCAGGGTCTGCAAGGCTTGACCCTGTCCTTAACAATTGCGGCTGTTGCAGCGACACCGTTCGGGATCATCCAGCTTCGGGACGACGCTCGCACATGGGAGATCGCGGCATCGGTCGTGTTGGGGTTCCTCATCCCCGTGATACCGTATGGCTTGGAGATGCTAGCCCTGCGGCGAATGACCACGCGCGCGTTCGGCATTCTCATGAGTGCCGACCCAGCCATTTCCAGCCTCGTCGGGTGGGCGATTGTGCACCAAACGCTTAGCATTCAGAAGATTGTGGGTATCGCCTGCGTTGTTGCCGCCAGCGTCGGCGCGATCCTTGGACGCCGACCTTCGTAACTAGCTCAGCAGGGCGCGGCATAGATCGCACCTCAGTGTCCGTCAAACGAACCCTGACGGACACCATCGTTGATCGTGCGGGCAGGATCGTGCGAGGTCTGATGCGCCCGTGTTCAGGCAGGATGCCGTATGCTGATCGCCCACCTGTCGGACCTGCACCTGCAACCTCATGGCCAGCTCTACCAAGGCTTGGTTGACTCGAATGCCATGCTCCTATCCGCAATCCAGCACCTCGCGGCGCTCACCCCGCAACCAGACTTGGTTCTCCTGACTGGCGATGTCGTAGATAACGGCACCGAAGCCGAGTACGCAGTTGCAGCAGAGATGCTGACACTGATCGCCCAGCCAGTCCTTGTCATCCCCGGCAACCATGACCAGCGGGACGCCTTTCGGGATTGCTTCGGGCACAACGCCTACCTGGCGCGCTCAGGCCCTCTGCACTTCGCTGTTGGGGATGCTGGAGCGGTTCGTGTCCTTGGCCTCGATGTCACCGTCCCCGGCGCCCACCACGGGGAGATGGACGACGCAGCGTGCCTCTGGCTTGAGGAGCGGCTGGCGGAGGAGCCGGACCGTCCCACCATCATCATGATGCATCAACCTCCTTTCGACAGCGGCATCCCCTTCATTGACGCCTACTGCTGCCGCAGTGGGGCGCGTATGGCGGCAATCGTGTCGCACTATCCAGCCGTCGAACGCATCCTGTGCGGCCACATCCACCGCTTCATGCAACTTAGGTTCGGCGGGACCATGCTGGTGACTGCGCCGAGCACCACCACCGCCATTGCCCTGCGCTTGCGGGACGACGCTGAGCCGGCGTCCTTCGTGGAGCCACCTGCCATGCTGCTGCACCACTGGCGACCGCAAGCCGGCCTTGTCACCCATTTCGTGCCCATCGGGTCGTTCCGGGGGCCACTTCCCTTCTTCTGAGGAGCAATCCACCGTCCCCGTTGGTGGACATGCGGAAAGCCTCCCGTGAACGGCTGGCCGCCTTGTCCGTCAAACGAACCCTGACGGACACTGCGCCGGGCTTGGACTGTACCACTTCATCTGCCGGTCGGATACTGTTGGCGAATTAGAGTTGGCCATCTGTTCACGCCACCTGGCGCCTTGACGGCCCTGCTCCGCCGGGGTTGCGGACGATCTGCCGCAGCTATCGAACGGATGCTGCCGTGAGCCGAGCAAGTTCGCCAACAGTATCCGGTCGTTTGACGGAGTGGTACAGCACAGTACCCATCCAAGATTGTGGACAGCAATCCTTGACCACCCGCTGCACCGTCTTGACGGGCTGTAGCCGCTTCCGCACCATGGTCTCAGCTCGACTTTGGCCATATCCAGCTGGCCTGACGATGTGATGGGCGGCGAAGCGGGCGGTGCGTTAGGATGACGGGTCCCCGCCAAGAGACAACGCCATGCCCTGCCTGCCGTCCCGCTTCGCCGCAGTTATCCTAGCGTTTGCGCCGCTGTTCTTTCAACGGAGTTGGCGGCACGCTGAAGTGTTGCTGACCGGCGCCATCCTGGCGCCGGGCAAGCGCACCGTGACCAGCCTATTACGTATCATGGGCCTCGCGCGCGAACGACGGTTCGTCAACTATCATCGCGTGCTCAACCGTGCCGGATGGAGCGCGCGGGCCGCGTC
>JAABUY010002702.1_pt1 | contig 20640 bp, 29 predicted proteins | sample 5560271 | NCBI WGS metagenome assembly JAABUY01 (sample SAMN10711886, study PRJNA513374) | rock metagenome | isolation source: Antarctica rocks | place: Antarctica: Victoria Land, University Valley
CGGCTCGTGGACGCAGAGGCGGCCGCCGCGGAGCGGGCGGCAGCGGCCGCGGCCGTGCAGACGCAGGCCTGGGCGGCCGAGCGGGCCGAGCTGCAGGCGCAGCTGCAGGCCGTGCAGGAGGCCGGCCGCGACGCGGGCTCGGCCGAACGCGCGCGCGCGGCCGCCATGAGCGAGCTGCGCGCGCGCGAGGCCGAGAAGGCCGAGCTGCAGGACCGGCTGCTGGCCGCGGAGGCGGACGTTGCGGAGCGGGCGGCCGCGGCCGCGCAGGCGCAGGCCTGGGCGGCCGAGCGGGCCGAGATGCAGGCGCAGCTGGGGCAGCTGCGCGCAGCCGCGCAGCCCGCCACGCCGTTTGCGCACCGCAACAGCGCCGGTGCGGCCGTGCGCGGGCCCCCGTGGCACGCATGCAGGGCGGGGATTGTCTTCAGCAGGCATACGTCCGGCCTGTGCTGCTACTGCGGCGTTCCCGGGGACACGACCGGCATCCGGGCCCCGCTGGCTTGCCGGCCACACATGCTGTCCTGTGAGCGACGCCTCCCATGCAGGCACTGGTACCACAGCGGCTCGCTGACTGTGCAGCTCCCGCACGGGCGCCGCTGGCTCCGCGGAGACCGCGCCCGCGAGCGGCGCGCCTGCCGCGGGCGGGCCGGACGCGCTGGCGGCCGCGGGCGCGGCGCCGCAGGCCGCGCCGCCCGCGAGCGGCCGCAAGCGCGTCAGCTGGCAGCTGCCGGACGGCGCGGTGCCCCGCGCACTCGCGATGGGCGCCGCCTGCGCCAAGCCCGCGGCCGCCGGCGCCCGCGCCGACAGCCCGGCGCGGCCGGAGACGCCGCAGGCGTCCGCGCACGCCGAGGCCCCTGCATCTTCGGCGGAGTCGGTGGCGCGTGCCCGCTGGCTCCTTGCATGTTGCATGGGCAAGTGCGGGTGCGCAGGCACAGCAGCTGCCGCTAGGCATGCCTCCAGTATGGGCGGGGCTGAAGGTCAGCGGATATGCATGGGGCTGGCTGCCTGCGAGCGCCGCCAAAGTGCCTGCGCCACTGCACAGCGCCGCCTCGGCCGCATCATGCGCACACGCAGGACGGCCTTGCATGCGCAAGGTCGCCGAGCGCGCCCACATGCGCGGCGCCAGCGATGCCTGGCGCTTGGCACCGCCGGCACGAGGCGCGTGCTGTGTGCGCGCAGATATACAAGAATGCTGTGCTGGCGTGGCTGGAGAAGCGCGGGGCGCCCGCGGCGCCGGCCGAGATTGGGGCGGCTGTGGGCGCGCCGGGCGCGGACGCGCTGGCAGCGGCGCTGCAGGCGCTGCAGGACGACTCCGAGATCTACGTGCGCAAGGGGCGCTACGCCGTGCTGTGAGGGTGTAGGGGTGCCGCGCAGCGAAACCATGCGGGGTTGGGGGAGTGGGGGTTGGGATGCGGGGCGCGGGCAAGCGTATGGCCTGAGCGCCAAGCAGCGCACGCAGGGGGCTGCGGCGCGCCCATCAGGTCCCACAAGGCGCGTTCTGGGTCCTGAGGTGGGGGCGCACAGCGGCTGCGGGCCGCGAGCGCAGGCGGCGTCGCAGGACAGCATGGCGTTCTGATCGTGCCGCACGCCTGCTGTGCCCGCTCGCGCGCACGGGCGGCAAGCAGAGCCTGGGAGCGCATGTTCAGGGCCTCACTCTGGTCACAGCACGGGGTGGTTTGCTGGTCCGCTGTAGGCCGCCAACCGCGTGTCAGAGACAGCCCGCTGGGCGCGCAGGCACTGTGGTAGGCATGAGCATGTCTGGTCACGGCGCATCACGCATGTGAGTTGCATGGGGTGTCAATGCGGAGCATGGTGTGATGGGCATCCAGAAATTAGGCGTGCCCAAAGTGGTATCTGCTAGCCAGGCTTTTCTGGGGGGCAATCTGGGCATGTTTTCAAGAGCGCAAGGGTCATGTGCACCAGCGTGTGCGGCAGCCACGCCTTGTATTGAGCATGCCTAGGAAGAAATCTTGGACGATATGCATGTGTGGGCATGTTGCAGCCAAGGGCAAGGCGTAGTCGAGGCACCGGGTCCATGAGGATTGCCGCCAGCACTCGCTCTGACTGGAAATATGCATTGTGCTTTCCGAGCGAAGGAGGGCGGTTCCAGATAACAGACCAGATAACATGCGCTGCCAGGCCATGCGGCGCGCAAGTTAGGTCACTCTCGGGGGCTTCTTCTCCTTGTCCTTGCCCGCTGGCCGGACGCCTGCCGACCCGCCCCGGCTGAACAGCGTCCCCGCCCGCCGCCGCCGCCGCACGCGCGCGCCGCGCCAGCACGCCTGCAGCCACCCCCTCACATGCGGGCAAAGCATTCCAGGTGGCGGGCAGCAAGGCAAAGCCTGCCATCCTATGCAACAGGATCATGTTGAGCCTCAGAAGCACGCGCTCCATTCAAGCAAAGCCTAAAAGAGCACACGCGCAACACATGGCTGCTGCAGCGTACATGCAAAACCGCTAGTACCTGTAAGACTGCAAACACATGCGCGACCCAAATCACGTGTCAGACTGTTATCCCCCGTCTAAGCGCGTACCTGGATGACCAGCGCGGCCGCGAGCCGCCGCCCGGCAGCGGCCGCGTCCGCCGCGCGCGCCGCGGCTGCGGCCTCTGCCGCGGCCTCGCGGGCCGCGCGCAGGTCTGCCTCCGCATCGTACCGCGCCTTGGCCACCTGCCAAGCAGACCGAGCTGAGCCCGCCACGCCCCGCACTATCCGGGGCCAGGCGGAGCAGTGAGCATGGCCTGTGTGGCCCAGGCGCATATGACTGTGCCAGGGTCAGGCGCAGTTGTTACATGTGGGGCAGCGGCGCTGCGCAGCCGAGCCACAAAGCGCCCCGCATGCCTTCCCAGCGCAACCCGTGGGCTGAGCGCCTGCCGGCCGCAGCCAGCCGGGCACCGCGGCGCAGCGTTCCCGCATGCAGGGGCCGACGACGCATGCTGCACTGCCTTCCGTGGGGCGCCGCCGTAACGGGTAACTGCGCATGTCCGGCGGCCAATAGGCCCAGGCAGGCGCCTGGGCGAGCGGCGGCGCGGCGGCGCCGCATGCCAGAGGTCAGGGCCGCGCGCCGCGAGCTGCGCGTTCACGCGGCGCTGCTGCAGGCGCAGGTCCTCTAACGCGCGGTCGGACGCGGCTGCCTCCGCGGCCGTGCGTTCCGCCCAGGCCGCCGCCTCGGCGCGCTTCTCGGCCTGCAGCGCGGCCATGTGCGCCTCCACCGCCTGGCGCGCCGGCCCCAGGGTAGGGCAGGGCAGCCGCACTGCCGAACCTCTGCGATGCGCTGAGCGCTGGGCCATTGAGCCCTCACCAAGAGCAGCGCCTGACTCTTTCCAGGCTGTGCGCATAAACGGACGTACTTTATATGTGCTTTACGAGAGGAGAGTATGGCACGCGCCATGCCTGCAGCGCCCATGCATTTGAATTCAATGCATGCATCCATTCAGAGGCAAAGCTTGCAGCAGGGAGCGGGCGGCCCTGCTCGGCAGCCGCAGGGACGCCACGGCGCCCTGCCGCGCGAGCACACGCAGCAGATTTCAGGGCCCTGCCCTATCCCACCTGGTGCACGCCGCGCTCGATGGCGGCGCGCTGGCGCAGCGCCGCTGCCGCGTCAGCCAGCGCCGCGAGCGCGTCCGCCTCCAGGCGCGCCGCGCACCTGCCGATGAAAGGATGCTTATAGGAGTTGGGTTAGGGTAGGATTGGGTGCAGCGCCGCGAGCGCGTCCGCCTCCAGCGACGTCGCGCACCTGTCGCTGCGACCGCGCCGGGCGCGTCCTGGGCGGGCGGCTCTCGGCTCCCGGGCATGGAGCATGTGCCTGGTGGCTGTGGCCCTGCGTTTGCTGACCACACGCACTGCTATGCTGGTTGGGGTGTCTTGGCGGGAAGGTGCTGACACGTGTGCGCCACGACCGCATTATTCATGTCGTGAAGCAGACAGTACGGCGCCACCAGTGACGGCCGTGGCGCGCGCGCAGCCTCCGGGCATGCAGCGGCCAGGCGCGCACTCGTTTGCGGCGGCCGCCGCTGCCGCGCGCAGGCGCAGCGCCTCCGCTGCCTCGGCATGGCCCGCTGCGCAGGGATAAGGGGGCGGATACAGGGATGTGTGCAGGACAGGCGTACCCTACCCTACTGCATCTGGGGGCTGCGCACTCGTTCGCGGCGGCCGCCGCCGCCGCGCGCATGCGCAGCGCCTCCGCCGCCTCGGCGTGGCCCGCCGCGGCCGCCGCCGCGGCCGCCTCGGCCGCGCCTCTTGCGGCCGCCATCTGCCAACAGCTGTAAGCGCTTGGCCAGAGGCGGCCGCGCTCGAGAACAGGAGGCACCGCACACGCTGCTCCTGTGGATGAATGGCTATTGTGCCTTGCATGCAAGTGCTCATGGGTGATGCTGGCAACCCTAGGCTAGGGCCTCCAACATTCTTCATCACAACTGTCGAGATACTCGTCGAGTGTGCTGCGACGCGCGCACCACGGGGACGTGCGCAGCGCGCTCAGAGAGCAGGCTGGCGTGCAGCTGCTTCACCGCCGCCGTCGCGGCGCGCTCGTGCTCCACCAGGCCGTGCGCCTCTGCCTGTAGTGCACCAGGTGCGGCCGCCTTGACCCAGGTTTTGCTCTGGGACTGGATGCCAGGACGACACCTGAGGTACTGCAAGCTGCAAGCAAGCGTGTGCTTGCAAGCAGCATACAAGTGTGTTGAGAATGCAACAGGGGTCGCTGTCCACCCGCACTGCAGCACAGAGGATGCAAGCCGCGCCGCCCCAGGAGCCTGGCGCGTCCGTGGTTGAGACCCTGTCTTTCTCGCGTTGTAAGTCCGGACACGTGAGTGATGACGTCCTATGATGTGGATGAGATACAGCGGCGTGCCTGGCGGCGGGCATCGGTGTGCACGGCCGCGGCGATGCCGGCCAGGCGGCGCGAGGACGGCAGGTCGGCCAGCGCGGCCGTGGCAAGGGCGGTCAGGCGCGCGGCCGCCGCGGCCGCGCGCGCCGCGTGGCCGGCCACGGAGGGGCAGCTCTGCGCCGCGGCGCAGGCGCCGCTCGGCTCGCGCCCGGCGCCCGGCGCGGCGTCCCTGACGCAGGCGCAGGCAGTGGCTGCATGCGTTGCTGCCGAGGTGCGGCAGGCGCGCAGCTCTGGTGTGCTGCTGCCGCATGGGCAGCACTCGCAGCACCGACCTTTGCCAGTCCTCGCGCAGGTGGTTCTAGGCAGGCAAATAGGCACGCGCGCACCTCCACCTGACCTCCTATAGCCGCCCGGCGCTGCCTTCGGAGGTGGTATGTTCAGAAACAGTGCTGCCGGCGGTGCACTGTGTCTAGTATGGTACAAACCTAAGCTCGAGCGCGCCTTCAAGCTATGCGTCATCTGCAGCGTGCTCTGCTTCAGCTCCTCCGACACGTCCCTGATGGCCGCCTGCACGTGACTGCTTGTGGGTGAGCAGCTGCTTGTGTGTCAGTGTCGGGTGGCCCCTTCACAGCACGCCTGCCCTGAAATATATCAAGCAGGAGGTTGTGTCGCCCTTGCACACGCATACATATGCTCGCACAGGTGTTGCAGAACGCCCTATGTAGACAGCGAGTAATAAGTGAGGTTTCTGCAGCAGCGCGAGCGCGCCTGGTTGGCAGCCTGCGAGGCACGGTTCGGGCGCTGCTGCAGCGCGCGCTGCACGGCCAGCAGCTCGGCGAAGCGGCCCTCCAGCGCGTGCTGGCGCGCCAGCAGCGGGCCCACACTCTCGCCCTCCCGGCCGCCGCACAGCCCCGGGCCGCACGCGCGCGCCTGCTGGCTGCAGAGGTCTGTGTTTGGGCGGGCCTGCTCTACCAGTGGCGCCTTCGGCAGGCTGCCTGGAGCCAGGCCCCGCACCTCATTATGCTCGTCAGGCCCTGGCGCTTTCTGCTGCTGCCGGTCGCGCACCATCAGCAGCACCGCGCGGACCTGCAAGGCATCAGAGTACGGCGAGTGACCCAGTCCGTCGCGTGCGCACTCGAGACCGCCTGGAGAGTATCCGGGGACTGTGAGCGCGTTATGCGCGCGAGGGGGCCCGGCGCACGTGCGCCACTTCTAGGTCGGACAGCACGCCCGACTCCTCTGGCGCGCCGCCACGAGCGTCCATATTGCTGAGCGCAAGCTTTACAGGTTGGTGCGGCTCTGCCCTTGCCTGACGAGTCAGAACGTACGACACACGCGCGCTCACCTTGTTCCGCTCTTCCAGCTGCGCCATCCGATTTCAAATCTTTTTGGGTCAGGAGGAGTCAATGCTGCTCTGATTCTGCTCTTGCCAAGTGCGCAGCGCCATCGAGACAGGCAGCTGGTAGAGTCACGACGTGCACTCTCCATCGGGCACTTGCCCCTGCGGCCTAGACAGCAAATCCTTCCTGGAGTGCCTTGTGGCGCATGGCAGCCCAGGGCGCCATCCTGCAAAACCACAACAGCGAGCTGGTCACATGTGAGCGCCTGCACTGGGCGAGAGAGTGCATGCTCATCTCCAGACCTTGCATGGCACGCAGCCTGACTCTCCAGCGAGGCCTGCAGGCATAGAGGAGCTGCGGGAGAAGCGGGAGGCGCTGCAGGCGCAGGTACGGGACGAGGAGCTCGAAAAGTCAAAGATACAGCAGGACCTGCAGGCGCGCGCCCGCCTGCGGCCGCGAGCACAGCTCGGCCCTCGCACCTGCGCTGCAGACCTGGCGTCGTGCGCCGGCAGGTGCTCACCAAGCGGCTGTCGCACATCAACGAGTCGCTGCAGCGTAAGGTGCGCGCCGCACTCCGCGCTGCTGCTGCTCGCCGCTGCTGCGCCTGGCACTGAGCGCATGTCAAACTGCTGCTCCGGCGCGACTCAGGTGTCAGCGCGAGAGGAGTACGACAAGGTCATCCAGGTGAGGCGCCGCCCCTGCGCCTGGCGCCACACCGCCCACGCGCGCCTGCAGAGCCCGGCCAAGCCCGGCCGCGGGCGCCCCAGCGACAGTTCCTCGGGCCTGCGCGCAGGAGACCGAGTCCGCCTACGTGAAGATCCTGGAGAGCTCCCAGACGCTGCTCGCGATCCTGAAGAAGGAGAGCGCGAATATCGCGCGGAAGCGGCAGGTCGCGCCGCACGGCGAGGGGCTCGTCAGGTAGCCGGCGAGCATGCGTGCTCACAAGCCTGCCTGGTCGGAGACCGGTAGACGCAACGCTGTGTGGGGAAAGCGTCAGGTAACCACCACGCAATTGCGCTCGAGAGCTTTCCTGAATGTTTTGGTTGGTGCTGCCATCTGTGTGTTTGTTTAGGTGGCAATCTGTGTCGGAGCTTGCTGTGATTACTGGTCCTGCTCTGCTGTGTCTGCTTGTCTGTGCTGACAGCATGCGTCATGGGCTGAGAAGCGCGCAGGTCCTGCCAGAGTTTTGAGAGGATGTGGGTGGACGTGTGCAAAATGCGCAGTGTAAGTGCAGGTGTAAAGCCTTCAAAGCCTTTGCGCAGCCAGCTTGCACTGATAATAAGCACAGATAGGCCTGGGCTTGGGCTTGACAAGGCCTGGAGCTGCGCATGCCACTGATCGACCTAACCTGCCATGCGCTGTCTGGTGTCTAATACTGGCCCAGCCTAGCTAGCACAATGCCTTGCCAAAGCCGGTGTAGGTTTATCACTTGACGCAACATGCAACAGGCAGCAAACCTACATAGTAGTGGTACAAAAGCAGCGGACATGGCGCAGCCTCTCTTCTAAGGGAGCAAACAGGTCCATAGAGACCAAACACACAGCGTTTGGACACAACCCACCTTCACATGCGCCCTGCGTGCGCCGAAACGCACCCCGCTATGCACAACCTGCATGCTATGGACACGCCCCGTGCGCGCCCCGTACAGCCAGCGCCGTGCGCAGGGCACGTCAGCGCCGTCCACCCTGCGCCGGCCAGGGCCGCGCCCCGCCCGCGCGCTCCTCAGAAGCTGCCCTTGCATGCGGCGCCCGCGCCCGTGAAGGGCGCCGTGAGCTCGTCCGCGCAGGCCATGCGCAGGCGCTCGGGCGTCGCCGGCGCGTCCATGTGGAACCAACCCGGCAGGTTTGCCTCGGACCGCGCCGCGTACACGGCCTCCTGCGCGGCGTGCGCATCCAGGTGTCGGTATGCGCGAACGGGCCTTGCCATACATGTATGTATTCACCAGGCTTGACAAAGCGTGGCTGCTCTGCCGCAATCCCTTCCATGGCGAAGCTCGGCAGGGGAGCGAAGCAATGCTCCACACGCTAATACTCTCTGTCTGTTTGCCTTCAACAGCTGTAGCTCATAAGCGAAGGGCGCGCACACGAGCCAAAGGGGACAAGTGAGCACGAGCGGGCGCGCGCCTTGAGCGCGAAGAACACCGAGGCGCCCAGGAACAGCGGCGGCTCGCCGACCGCCTTGCTGCTGTGCACCAGCGGCGTCTGCGCGCACGGCGCGTCGCGCAGCAGCGTCACGCGCAGGTCCAGCGGGATGTCGTTGACGGTGGGGATCTTGTATGTGCCTGCGCGCGCGAACGCATTGGGGGTCACGCCACCACCACAGCAGACCACAGGAGGCCGCACAGGCGGGCGCCCCTGCGGGCTGGGCTCGTGCGGCAGGGGGCGCGCACCAGGCCCGCGCGTGTGCAGGGTGCCCGGGGGCACCCAGGGGTGCGCCGCGTCGCCCCACACCAGCTCCTCCAGGCAGCACCAGCCCAGGCCCTGCACGAGGCCGCCCTCCACCTGCGCGCGGCGCGCTGTCCCGCGTCGGCGCCCAGGGCCGCAGCGCCGTGCACCACTGCAGGCCTGCAGTGCCGCCATGGGGCCCGCTCTGCTGTCGTGCGACTCGTGTAGCGCCCAGAAAGGGGTCCAATGAGTCGAGTGAAACGAGGCTTCCCGACCACCGAGCTGCCACTTTCTGTGGTTTTTCAAGTAAGCATTGCACAGCAGCATCAGCAAGCGAGGCATGACACGACTCCCAAGCCCTGCGCGGACTCGCATCATAGTGGCGGCGCGACTGGCGGTCGGGCGGCATGCGCGCCGATGGGCGTCGTCATGACCGGGTTGACCGGGTTGAGTGGGTTGTGGGTCGCCGAGGGGCATCATCAGGCCATTGCGCAGTGCAACAACACTGAAACCACACTCCACAAAGGCGGCGCGCCCAGTTCGCCATGCCCCCGCCACGCTCCCAAGCCGATGCGTAAAAACCCTACACACGCGCGAGGCGCGCGCGCGCGCGCGCGCCTGGCCGATGTCGATGGCTGGGTTGAGCGAGTCGCCGACGTCCATGGCCAGGTCGGTGCGCAGCAGGTGCCAGTCGCCGGTCAGCGCGTCCAGCTCGACCTCGCTCGCCGCGGCGCCGTAGCAGAAGTAGTTGAAGGGCTTGGCGCCGCCGAAGCCTGCGGTGCAGCGCGCCGCTCGTCGGCCCCGCGCGAGCGGGCCCGGCTCGATCGCGCTCGCGTACGTTTCATGCGCATGGCGGCGCTTGCACTCACAGCGCGGTGCTTCTGGCACATGCGCTGCGCTATGCACGTCATGTGATGAGGTTCACTCACCTTAGATACGGTGCGCGGTCTGAAAGGCTAGAAGGTGGATGCGAATGATGATAGAAACATAAAGCAACAACCTGCATGAGTGCACATGGCAGCTGGAGCGCAAGCGCAGCGATCGGAGCGGCCGCGCGCGAGGGGGTCCGCATAGCCCAACCAAGGTGCGGCGGGGCCGCGGCGCGCACCGGTGTCGGGCGTGGCGTAGAAGCCGTGTGCGAAGGGGCTTGCGTAACCTAACCAGGGTGTGGCGGGCCGCGGCGCGCACCGGTGATGTCGGGCGTGGCGTAGAAGCCGTGCGCGGAGAGGTCGACGCGCTCCAGGTAGGCCGCGGAGACCACCTCCTTGAAGGCCACGCCGGGCAGCCGCGCGCGGAAGGGCGCCAGCCGCTCGTTCAGCTGCCGGCACGCGTCCGCGACTGGCGCGCCCCGCGCGGCGCGCGCGCGTCAGGAGGCGCCGCCGGGCGCGGGCGCGAGTCGGCTCGCCGCCTCGCATCGGCCGGCTCCAGGCACGGGCGCAATTGCGAGAGTGCATGGTGTGACATGCGACGACGTCTGAAATGTTTGGCTGCGGCACGAGCATAGGCGGCATCAGATTCCAAACCCCTGACAAAGATTTTCGAAGCGATGACCCATGTACTCGGTTGCCATCCAGCACCACATTGCCCCTAGGTTGCACAAGCATGCAAGGCACATCACGAGGCACTGCTGCGGGCGGGCGCGCACCGGCCGCGCCGTACATGTCGGACGACGCGGACGCGGCGGTCGGGCTGGCGTTGGGCACCTTGTCGGTGGCCGTCTCGGCGACATACACGCCGGCCAGCGGCAGGCCCAGCGCGGCCGCCGCCACCTGCGCCACCTTGGTGTGCAGGCCCTGCGCGCGGCGCGCCGGCAGGCGTCGCCCTAGGCCCTACCATAGGGTTCCAACCCAAAGTCCTAAGTCCGACGAGACATCCGCCCATGGGCTTGCCAGCCTCGCGCGCCAGTGCATGCAGCCACTTTTCACCTCCAGACACCGCCATCATTGTCGGCGGCAGAGCGGGCCCACACAGCCACCAGGTGCTCCAGAACCGGCTTCGCCCGCCTGCGCGATGCGCGTGGGCCCCTGGCAGGAGCCGCACAGCAGGCCCGGGACAGGTGCATGGCGCGCGCGCGCCTGGCCCATCTCCACGCCGCCATGCGTCAGCAGCACCGTGCCGTCGGTGTAGACGTGCACGAGCGCGCCGGCCTGCCGAGCGCTGCGTCCATGTTTGGAGCGGCTCGAGCAGAGAAACAGGCAGCTGTGCCTGTACACACGTACCGACTGGATCATGCGACCGCATCACGTGGTGCTCTTGCAAGCCAGTATGGCTGTGCGACCAGGCAACCTCGCCGCCATGTGTCAACAACACGGGCACTGGCCCAGTCTTTGGCACCGCTGACTGTGCTCGTGCCACCCTGTGTGAACGGAGCACTGCGGCGCGGCGCCGCCACGCTAAGGTCAACCCTGCGCTGCCGCGCAGGGGCGCGCCTGGTTCAGGAACTTGGTTGTGAAGGAGATGCCAAACTTGGTGGGCACGGCGGCCAGGCCGCGCTTGCGGAAGCGGCTGCCCGCGTTGAACGCGTCCGCCGCGGCGCGCCGCGCCGCCAGGCCGCCCGCGCTGCGCAGCGCCAGGTCCCACACGCGCTGCACCTGCAGCGCGCGGCGCGCGCGGCTCAGGCTACCGGAACGACGCGCCCATGGTCAGGCCGTCCGCTGGGCGCCCTTGCTGCAGGGCCCTAGGGGTAGTGCAATCAATCGGCTATACACAGCCGTCCTGGCAAGGCCGCAGCGCCGCTCCAGCGGCCCCACAGCGGGCTCGACAGCCGCGCGGCGCATGCCGTCAGCGGCCGGCACGGCAGTCCGCGCTTCGCGCTCGGGGATGCGTGCAGGGCGCGAGACCCTGCGCCGCAGCTGCAGGGTCTTTGGGCAAGACGGAGGCCGCCGGCGCGCCTGGCAGCCCTCGAGGACCTGCCCAAAGTGCGTGGTGTCGCCCTCGCGGTAGAAGTTGAGCTCGCGGATGGCCTCGGGCGGCCGGCCGAGCGTGCGCGCGATGTGGTCCACCCACATCTCTGCCACCATCATCGCCTGCGCGGGGCAGGATGTTAGGGCTTCTGAGGGGCTTAAGGCATCAAAGGGCTCGCGCTATCACCGCCTGCGCGGGACAGGACAAGTCAGGCTAGTAAGACAAGCGCCAACACCGCGCTGCTATATACCGCCCCGGGCTGCGCCAGCCGACCCTGCAGCTGCTCCGCGGCGCCAGGCAGGCAGGCCGGCTGCACAGGCCGGCGCAAGGAGCGCGGGGCCGCATGACTGCGATCGCCCGCAAGCACGCCGGGGCCCGGTGCGGCCGCCGGCACCGCGCGCGCGCGCCTCGGCGCGCCACCGTCATGCGGCGCGGCAGGTCGCAAGCGCTAGGGTAGGGCTAAACCTAGCGCGCGCGCCTGCGGGCCGCCGAAGCCGCGGAAGGCGGTGTTGGACGCCTGGTTCGTGCGGCACACGTGGCCCACCGCGCGCAGGTTGGGGATCTTGTACCTGCGCGCCGCGCCGCGCTCCGGGCTCAGCGCGCCGCCCGGCGCCGGCGCCGCTATCCCCGGTCAAGTGCCACGCTCCGACGAGCAGGTGGCGGTCGCGGCCGCCGCGTGGCGGTGCGCGCATCGCTGGCAGGCAGCGCGCAGCGCTGCAGCCTGATAGGAGCTGATCGACCAGGCGGCGGCGGAGTCGCGACCTGAGCGGCGGCTGTGTGCTGAGGCGCGTGCTGTGTGCGCCGCTCTTGCTGGAGCGAGGCCCCGCGCCGGGGGACACCCCGCTTCCATGCATTCACATTGGGCAGGACGGAGGCCCTGGGCTAGGTTGTGCTAGGACTGCCCCGCTGCCGCGCAAGTGTGCTTACCCCAATCGCGCGGCCAGGCGGGCGGGCGGGCGGGCGCGCGGGGCGCGCACGCGCAGTCGCTGTGCACCAGCGCGCGGTCCATGATGGACGTGGACAGGTCCAGGCTGTTCCCTGCATTGCTGAACAGGTCCAGCTGCAGCGCGAGCACGCGGCCCTCCGCGGTGAAGCCCACCTGCGCGGCCGCGCCCCGCACTAAGCAGGGCAATGGTAGGGTAGGGGTAGCCCCGCGCGCCGCTGGCAGCGCGCCCGCCGCGCCGCGCCAGCCCCGGAGGCCGCCCGCCGGCCGTCGCTGGGGGAAGCAGCTAGCGCGTGCGCGGCGGCGACGCGCCGGGCGCGGCCGTGGACCGCGCGCACGGCCGGGTGTGCGCGCATCGCTCGCGGGCGGCGCGCGCGCGCGGGCGCGCCTTGTTAGTGGCTATATCGTGGCTATATCACGCAATTTTGAGCACGGGGGGACCCCATCCGCTTGGGTCGTTAGGGTCATACCCTCTTGTGGAGTCAAAGGGCGCGCCTTGTACGTGGCCTTGAACGCGTGGCGGTGGCCAGTGGTCTGCATGTCCTCGTCGCGGTCCAGCACCAGCCGCACCGGCCGCCGCAGGCGCCACGCGGGCACCGCCGCCGCGCAGCTGCCCGTCCGCGCCCGGCCGTCAGCGCGCCCTCACAGCGACAGGGCAAGGATGACTCCAAACTGTTTAACCAGCATTTGAAATACGGTGTTTGCTGCAGCATGCAAGCACGCGCTGCTGCCCTGCAGGAGCACATTGTGCGCAAGAGGACCAAGCAGGCAACAAACTGCTCACGGGGCGCTGCCCGCAGCGTGCGCGGCCGCTGCGGGCGCGCGCCTGATCGGCACTGAGCGCGTCTCCTTGCCGCCAAAGCCGCCGCCCAGGCGCTTGGTCCGGCTGACAACCTTGTGCGCGGGCAGGCCCAGCACGTGCGCAACCATGTTCTGGTTCTTGGCCGGGCCCTGCGCGTCCGGCCAGGGGCCGCTCTTCTTGGTTAGGGTATTGATATGGTCCTACCCTAACCCCAATCAGCTGCTGCCCGGGTGCAGCTGCCCACGCCGGAGCACGCCGCCGCGCACACACACGCCGCACTGGCGCGGCGGCTGGCGGCGCTGCAGCCAGACCCTGGCGTGTGCGTGCGGGCCGCAGCGGCCCGCTCGGGCGGTGACAGCCGCTCGGGCTGGACCGCCGCAACGTCACCTACCGTACCAGCATGACGCAGCGCAGCCTGGCTGCAGGCAGAGCCCTGCGCGCATAACGCAGCAACCCAGTCCCGCCCAATGACTATGCCCTGAGAGCTGACCGCTCGCGCCGGGCGCCGCGCCTGCGTGGATGAGATGATCGTCACCTCGTCGCCCTCGCCCGGCACGACCAGCGAGCAGTTGGGCTCCAGGTAGAAGTGCTCCTGGCGGCGCGCGGACAGACCCCGCTCGGGCCCGTGCGGCCCTGACATCACAGGCACCTGTGCAGGCGCCCGTTTAGGACATGGAGCACATTGTGCCTGGCGTTGAATGGCGCCACGCTGTCGCTTGCTCATCGGGGCGGCAGCCGCGCGCGCTCTTTGGCGGGCTACAAATTCAGTTCATCAGAGGCGAAGCGCGCCCCCTCCGATGCACGACGCCAGCTGGAGACATGGCGCACACTGCTTTGCCGCACACCAGGCCCTGTCGGGTCAAAGCGCTGCAAGCCTCAGCAGCGTGCCGCCGCACCTGGCCGCCAATGTAGGCGGTGCCATCCACGATGTGCGCACAGTCCGCCCATGCCTCGTCCAGGTTGCCGCACTCGATGGTGTGGCCCTGGCCCTGTACCAGCAAGCAGGATTCGTCGGAGCAGCACATGGGCCGCGCTCGCGACGCATGAAGCGCAGCCGCTCCTTTGACGTTCCTCTGTGGGCCTCATCCGGCTGCATGACGCGCCCAGAGCGCACCGTGCCGCCGCCACAGCGAGAAGTGGCGGTGCCGGCCTGCGTCCTGCCCAGCAGTCCCGGGCACAAGCTCTGGCTGACAGCGCACTCTTCAGACACACGACAGAGCAGACGCGTCCAGCGCGGCGACCCAACGATATGCGATGCTGCGCGCAACCAAGGGCGTACGCGCGGCGGGCGTGCGGTGCGAGTCGGGCGCGCGCCTCATACATGCTGCCGGCCTCGACGGCGTCGTCGATGCTCATGACGGCCGGCAGGTCGGCGTACTGCACGGCCACGGCCGCCGCGCCCTCGCGCGCCGCCGCCTCCGTGCCCGCCACCACCACGCCCAGCATCTGGCGGCAGCAGGCGCGGCGGCCCTGCGTCAGGCTGGCAGACAGGGCGGGGCCCGCCGCAAACCGCCTGGCATGCGCGCTCTCCACGCGCAATCAGCGACGCAGGCGGAGGGCGGGTGGCGGTCCCCGCGCGCTGCGCATGCCGGCAGGGTATACCTGGACCCCGCTCGCTCCGCCCCCATCAGCACCACCTCCTATGCAAGCCTGGCTGGCGGCAATGCGCGCGCTCCGGCCTCCAGCCCAGCCAGCACCGAGCCGCCGTGGGGGGCCCCCGCTCGCAGCACGACCCCGCCGGGGGGGGTTCAGGCGCGCCTGGCCGACGCACGTCACGCGGCGCGTGGCGAAGAGCTCCTCGTCGTGCAGCACCGGCCCGATCATGTTGCTGCCCGGCACGTCGCGTGCGCCAAAGAAGCCCACCACGCCGCCGACCTGCCCCGCGCGCGCCCTGTGAAGCGGCCCTAGGAAGCGGTCCTATGAAGCGGCCCTATGAAGCGGACCTATGAAGCGGCCCTATGAGGCGGCTCCCTGTGGAGCGGCAAATCTCTTTCGGAGCTGAAACACCGCTGGGCCACGCGTGCCAAGCGGCCAACCATGTGCATGCCGAACCATTGGACAGGTGACTTATAACGAGAGCCATCACTAACAAGGCCTACGGAGCGCGGTAGGGGAGGGACTGCGGGCTGCTATCTCGAACACTGTGCAGGAGCGACGCCAGGCGCCCCCGCCAATCGCCGCGCTGCTGTCACGCAGGGCGCCTGTCAGGCCGGGCGCGCCACCCCGGCCACGGCGCCCGCAGCGGCCTCTTTCAGGGCGGAGCGACTGCGCGGACGCTCACGCGAAAGCGCGCACGGGATCGCGCGCGCACCTGCAGCGCGGGCCCGGGGTCCAGCGCCAGGATGCGCGCGTGCGGGCGCGCGCTCTTGACCAGCGCGGCATGCAGCAGGTTGGGCGTGTGCGGCAGGTCGTCCGTGTACACCGCCTCGCCCGTGACCTGCGCTGCGGCCCGCATGATCAGGTAGTGTTTCAACCCTAAACCTTACCTACTACCTGCTGTGCGGCAGGGCACCCGCGTGCGCGGTCTCGCCCGTCGCCCGCGCCGCAGCCGTCGAGACCACCAGCGCCCGCGGCTCTCCAGCCAAGCATCAGGCATGACACACACGGCCCTGTGCTCGGCAGCACCAGCACGACCAGCACGCCCCCGGGGTCCTGCGCGGCGCATCGGGCGAACACCCGCGGCCAGGCCCCGTTGCGGCGCGTGAGCCACAGCATCGCCTTGCTGGCCTGTGCCGACAGCAGTCGGCAGGGTCCCGTCTGGCGCGCCGCGCGGCCTGCAGCCAGACGACGAAGCCCGCGCCACCTCTGGCGCCGGCACCAGCCTGCCCTGCGCCGGCGGCGCCCGCGCGGGCCCCTGCGCGGGGCGCGTGCCTGGATGTCGGCCGCCAGGTGCCGGTGCGGCGCGCCGACCACGGCGTCCTGCCCCGCGCGCGCGTAGTACTGCAGCCCGCGCGCGGGCGGGCGGGCGAAGCGGCCGGCCGCGCTCGCGAAGCTGGCCGGCAGCGGCAGCGTGAAGCTCGGCTCCGACGCCTCCAGGCGCAGCGCGACGTCCACGAAGAAGCGGAACAGGAACGAGGCCGCCAGCGAGCGCCGGTACTCCACCATGCCGCCTGCGCGCGCGCGCGCTCGCATGTGAGCGCTGGGGCTCCAGTGGCATCTATGGCATGCGGGCGCCAGCACTCCGCCGCGCTGCCGCTGCATGTGCAACCCATGGCTGTTGCGCCATGGCTTCATAGGCTGTACACGCTCGTCTATCAGTTGTAACCCCTGTTGCAGGAGGATGAGTGTGCTACAAGAGTGCTGCATGATGCTTGGCACTCTGCAGCACACCACGCAAGAGTAAAAACCACAGTCCGGCCTCCCCAGCTCGACAACCACCCGCTGCGCAACGCAGGGCCCGCGTCGAGCCCGACGAGCCGCCGCGCGGGCGCTGCCGACGGCAACGGGCGACGGGCGGCGCGCCCGGCGCGTCCGGCGCGATGGCAATGTCCTGCGCCAGCGCGGCCACCGCCTCGCGCAGCGTCGCCTCGGTCCACGGGCGCCCGGTCAGCGCGGCCGCGGCCGCGGGCGCCATGACGGTGACGGGCGCCACGCCGCCGAACGCGAGCGCCACCTCGTCGGCCTTCCAGTCGCCTGCGCCGCCGGGCGTTGCCCTTGATACTAATCCTAACCCAACGCTCGTATCTGCTCACATGCCATGGTCTGCACGGTCGTGCGGCTGCCTGCCGTCCTGGCGTGCTGAGGGATCATGATTTGAGCGCGTGAGAAATCACGGAACGTGCTTGCCCTGCAGTAGAAGAGCTGCCCCTGAGCTGAACAGGCGCTCACGGAATCCGCCGCACACACGAGCCGGCCGCGCGAGCAAGGGCGGGGCATGGATCCGGGCGGCGCGCATACGCGCCGACGCGTGCGTCACAGCGCGGGCGCCGGCGCGCCGCACCCGCAAGGTTGCGGCGCATGCGCGCGCGCATGCCCGCGTTGACGATGGCCACGTCGTCGTCGCGCCGGTGCGCCTGCTTGAACTCGCGCACGAACTCGTGGCGCCGCATGAAGGGCACGGCGACGCGCAGCAGCACCTCGTGTGGCGCCAGCGCGACGCGCCGATAGCCCAGGAAGAAGTCGGCCGCGCGCACCTGCGGTGCAGGGTTAGGGGATCTACCCTAGCGCGGGTTTGTCGGCTGGTTCCCAGAAATGGGCAACGCTTGTTGAAAGCTGACGGGCTGCGGCATTTGTGCTCAGCAAATAGTCATGCGAAATTGTCCTTGCCTCCAACACTCGTAAAAGGCTAAGAACCGATAGGTTGCCTGCAGGTTACAACCAAGGCAAGGCAGTCCTGGGGCGCAAGCACAAGGCAATGCGTCGCGCAGGCGCGGGACGCAGCACCTCGCGCGTGGGGCTCCCCTCCGCCGCGATGGTGAACACCGCGCCGGCAGCCATGTACAGCGGGTTGATGTCGGAGATGGGGCTCCCCGTCACGATGTTCCTGTCATCCCACGCCGCTCGCTCAGGGGCGCCAGGGCCAGCGTGACGCTCCTCGCACCCCCAGGCAACCTGGACATACCTGAAAATGCATCAAGGAAAGTTGCATGTCGCGCGGCCCACATGATGGTGGGTCGCGGGTACGATGTCCTGCAGTCATGGCGTGCAACGCAGGTGCTGAAGCACAACGAGAGCTTGAGCGCCCCGCACCCGCCCACGGTCGCGACGTTGCGGATCTGCACGCCCGCAAAGTAGCGCAGCTGCTCCAGCAGCGCCGCAAAGGCGCCGGTCTCGTGCGCCGCGCCGGCGGCCACCAGGTCGGCCAGGCGCGCCTGCAGGCGCGACAGCGTGACGCCCGCGCCCACCTCGAGCGCCGCGTCCGTTACCTGCGCCGCCGCAGGCGCTCAGCAGGGGTTTGGGCAGGGTACGCGCCTGCAGACGCATCAGCGTGACCGCCACGGCCAGATATCTCTCAAGCGCCGCGTCCGTCACCAGCGCCCGTACATCCGCCCGGCAGCGCGTGTGGTAGGGCTAAAGTTCACACCACGGTCGGCAAGTCACGCTGAGCCACACGCAAGCCCGCTGCGGCGCAGCGCGGCGGCGCGCGCCTGCGCCCGCGCACGCCTCGGCCTGCGGCCCCCAGCTTGCAGCATGCACTCGGCCGTGTCTATGCGGGCCGACACATGGCACTGCGGGTGCCGTTGAAGCATAGCGCAGCTTCAACCAAGCATTCAAACGGCGTGGTGCTAGCCCCGCCGCGCCCGCCGCGCCCGCCGCGCCCGCCGTGCCCGGCAGGTGCGCGCCTCCAGGCGCATGAGCTCCGGGATGTGCGTGGGCGCCGCCAGGTGGCGGTACCGCGCCGCCTTGAACTTCACCTCGATGCCCACCTCGGTGTTGCCGCCCACGATGCGCAGGTCCGGGTGCGCGCGCTTCAGCGCCAGCAGCGCCGCCAGCGTCGTCGGCCTGCCCAAAAATGCCCTGTCAGTGCAGCCTTCAGGCCTTGGCGGCGCGCCAAGCCACTGGTTCCCACTCTCACCATGTGGCACGCCAAATGACCTGTCACCCTGATTGGGAAGGCGGCCGAGTTTGAACACACTTGAACAATGGTGCTACTGAGCGCGTGACCAACCTCACAGGCGTACGCGCCCATGATGCAGCAGCCAAACGCTGCCATACCTCGAGTCTGAAAGCTCCACTGCGAGCGTGCCGCGAGTCCAGCGCGCCCGGCAGGCGCACAGCTACCCTAATGCACAGACCCTGGCCGCGCCTGTGCCAGGTGGCCGCCGCGCCCGGCAGGCACAGCGGCGCGTGCGCCCGCCCGCGCAGCGCGGCCGGGAACAGCGGCTCTGCGCTCGGCCGCGCGTAGCCCGCGCCGCCGCCCAGCGCCAGCTTGTCCGCGCTGCTGCTGATGACCAGCTCGGCGCTGCCGCCGCCGCCGCGCGCGCCCGCGTCGGCGGCCCCGTCGCGCTCCGCGCCAGCGGCCCCGTCGCCCTCGGGGGCGTCCGCGGCGCTGCTCACGCGCGCGCGGTGCGCAGCGCCATGATCCCTGGGGTCTGCGCTGCCGTTCGCATACGCCCACTTCACGCCGCCGCCGCCGCCCTTGCCGCCGGGCGCAGCGCCACCGCCGGCTGCTGCCGGATGCGCGCCGCCGCCGCCCCGCTCGCCGCCCTGAGCTGCGGGGCTGTGGCCGTTGGCCGCTGTGCCATTGCAAGCGCCGCCACCGCCGTGCTCCGCAGGGCTCGCGCTGCCGTTGGCGGCCGGGCGCGCGCAGGGCGCCGAGCTGCACTCGCAGGGCAGCCCTGTGCTGGGGCAGACCTGCGCGCACACACGCTGGCATGACGCCCTGGCTCGCATCTCCTAGCGCGCGAGGCTTTGGCATGTGCTACCACAGCAGCCCATGCCGGCGCGTTCATGCATGGTATTGCCCAGCTGCGCGGGCGCGGGGCCAGTGCTTTAGCCCGGGCGTGAGAGGCTGGGAGGGCAAGGCCGGTGCCCGGTCAGCCAGGTGCCCCGGAAACTGTGTGGCCTGCGGACGGGCGGCCCGGCTGGCACTCGCATAGAGCCGCTGGCAGTGCAAGGACGAGGAGGCCGCTGCATGCGCCCCAGAGTGTCCGCCCATGGCTGGACAGTGTCTGTGAGCGCGCAGGCAGCGCAAGTGCTCGCTAGGCCCGCGGCAGGCTGCCCGGGCGTGCGCGGCCCTGCGCGCCGCGCCGCAGGGAGCGCGTACCTGGCCGCCGCGGTCGCGCTGACAGCGCCCGCCGTCGCCGCCGCCGCAGTCGCCCGCGTCGCACGCCGGCCGCCCGCGCGCCGCGCCGCCCGCCAGGCGCGGAGCGCGCTGCGCGCCGCCGTTGGCCACGGCGGCCGGGCTGCCGGCCACGGCGCCCTGCGCGGCGGGCCGCCCGGCGGGCGGCTCTGCCTGGCCAGGGTCAGGGTCAGGGTTACGCCCGGGGTCAGGGTCAGGCTCGGCGCGCGCGCGGCTGGCTGCGATGGCGTCCTCCGTGTACGCGCGCGGCTCAGCCTTGGCAAACACGCGGAAGGCGTCCAGGATGGGCCGGTAGCCCGTGCAGCGGCTGCGCGCCCCGGGCGCGTCAGGCCCTCCGTCAAACCCTGCGATGACGCTTCGGGCTCCTCCGCCGCTCTGCAATGGCCGCCGCGTGCCGCACCTCACTCGGAGGCGTGCGCCTACACAGGCGACGGCCCGCAGGTGACCAACCGGGCGACGCCGCGCTGGCAGGTCGACCAGCACCTCTCCGAAAAGGGCAGGCAGCCGTGCCGCTAGAGCACCGCCTGCCGCCAGAGCGCCCTAGAAGCTATAGCTCGCACCCTATTCATCTAAACCCTACCCTGGGCGCACCACAGGTTGCCGGCCAGGTTCTCCTCAATGTCGGCCTCGGAGGGCGGCGCCGGCCGCGAGCGCAGCAGCGCGTACATGCTCATCACGAAGCCGGGCGTGCAGAAGCCGCACTG
>JAABUY010002703.1_pt1 | contig 20632 bp, 17 predicted proteins | sample 5560271 | NCBI WGS metagenome assembly JAABUY01 (sample SAMN10711886, study PRJNA513374) | rock metagenome | isolation source: Antarctica rocks | place: Antarctica: Victoria Land, University Valley
GAAAGTTAAATAAAAGACTGAAAAGATTGACTTTAATCATCACTCATCATGAAGAATTGAAAGAATTGATCATGAAGATGAAACATCTTGCAGATGTAACGACAGAGAATCAAGAGTGTCATGAAAAAATATACAAAGTATACAGTGATAGTCAAACTTCTTTGAAAACAGTGAAAGTTATGATATCAACAAAAGATCAAACACGTTGTCAAGAAATAGAGTACAGATGCAATATAGAAAGTCGTATCGAAGCAACAGAGAAAGCAAACAATGAACATGTGCAATGATCATGCTAGTAGAAAGATACTGTAGAACGTGTATGTCACTCTCTCTATCTACAAGTCGCAATGACATCTATATGTACACTCGAAAAACGCTTTTCGACTCTTCTATCATTGACTCAGATCTCGATCTCTTTTCTCTTACTAACTATCTCATGAGAATGATGCAAGCAGTCTCACGACATTCGTTTCTCATCTAATTAGTGATCGTTTCTTGATCACTACAGAAAGAATCAAGAAGAAAACAGAAAGAAAACAGCAAGAGAACAATTTATTCGTCAACGCTCGAGAAAACAGAAAGAATACAATCTATCATTAACGTTCAAGCAATTGCTCTTGAATGCTTTCATTCATTGTCTTTCATCGACTTAATATCATTCTTGACGCAGTAGAAATAGAATTTAGACTCATAGACTGCAATCTCTGTCTCTTTCATTCTTTCGTGAGCTTTTCTCATCTGATTCAATGCAGATTTTTGATGAAATTCAACAAACTCTTTTACTTGCTTCAGATTCTGATCAAACAAAAGACTTCTCTCTTTCAACATCTTCATCAAATTTCAGCTTCAAAGATCTATCAGTGCATTCAAAGTTGAACATACTTCTCGAATTTTCACGATGACAGAATGACAAAATGATACTTTCTCTTGTTTATCGTTTTCTAGTTCAGAAGAAATCGCGTCGATGAGTCTTTGATCTCGTAGTGCGACGATCACTTCATTCTTAGTTTCACATTTCACAATTTTCATGTTGATTTCATCTTTGAAGATCGCTGTGTGATAGATGAGCACTGCAATGCGTTGTTCATCAGATTTATTTCTATTATTGTGTGATACATGTGATATTCAGAAATGAACACTGTCTGCGAAGCAAGACTGATTCACTTATTTCAGATCTGATCTTCGCGAATCATTCTCATTGAACATCTCGAGTACTACGCAGTGAGTATACTCATTCGTTACTAGATTTCGCTTGATCGCTTCTTTTCATCATTTTTTCATGCAAAGATGTAAATCAAGAATGAATTCATCATCTTTGTCAATTGACTCATCTGCAAACATTGCTGTGCTCTGAATTCAACTTTGTTCTCTATCACTCATCAAATCATTGACATTCAGATTCACATGTTTTATGAGTTTTGAATCATTCTTGAAAGTGATCTTCATGAAATATGAGAAAGTCAGAAGATCGATTTCGTGATTCAATCGAAGAGTCACAGTAATGAGATAGTACACTATATTCTGACGTACTAGTTGTTGCAACATGATGTACACAGTCGTTCTCAATCAGTCGTGATTTGTAAGATCTAAGTCATTTCTCTGATGTCATAAGTACATGTTTAGTTTCTCTCTTATCAAGACTCATGTATTGTCATTCAATATTCAATCAAACACATTTGATAACATTATTGCATCGTTTTTCTTTCACTTCTGATACTTGATCTTCTCTATGAACATGTTATGAATCAGAAATGTATCAATCTTGTAGTTCTGTGACATATGCAATCATAGTCGAAATAGTTGTAGTGAGTCAGTGAAGTGAAAGAAACGACTATCTTGACGAAATCAGTCTGCGAAAGTGACATCGATTTTCACGAAATCTAGTCGAAATCTATAGTCGTATATGATATTTATATGATCAATAAGTATTTCAAACGACAGCTCATTCGTCAATAGCTTGAGTCTATTTTTCAGTCTCTGAAGATGTGAATGACACATAAACATTTCTTCATTCTTAGTTTTGAAGCGATATTCTCTCAGCAACTTCATTGTCGCGATTGAAGATATTAAATCAAGATAATCGAGTCTCTGCTTTCATGTATGAGACACTCATATGCAAGAGCATGCTCTACTCTCTCTCATCTTTCAGATATTTTTGATGATTTGATAACGCGATTGTTGAACTTTCGATTGTACGCTTTTTATCGCTGTCACAATGATAGCTTTCTTGCAGACACTTGCAGTATCACTCATTTCTGTTTCTAAGCTGTACTGTAGAAGAATCTTTTCGTTATTCATGATTACATCTAGCGAGAGAGCAAGTCTTTGCTCGTCATATTCTGCTAGCTTCGAGAACGTCAAAGCGATCGAGATAAGAAAATGAGAAGACATAAGAAGATGTACGCGTGATGTTCTTGAAGAATTTAACGACGTGAACGAAGTGATCATGTCAGAAGAGATTGATGTGACAACTCTTGATAATTGATGAGATCTTATCATCAGACTTTGCATCGCTGACATTGATGAATTAAGATTTGAGATCATTACTACATCGCTTGCAATCAACATAAAGTGTGAATCTTCGTTCTTCGACACTATTGACGAGCGTCTTGATTGCAATGACAGTATCGATGATCTTGATCTTCTTTCAAAATCGAACTGCAAAACTGCTGATGAGCTAAAAACAGTCTCGACATGATCTGTTTTCAAGATCATGTCGCTGATACACTCACATAGCAAGTCAGACTCTACTCGTCTTCAGTTCATGTGATCTAGCTTCTCGTTCATTAACATAACTTCAATTTGATTCACGATCAATTTGTCAAAGTCTGTGAATTGTGAAAATAAAAAGATCAAAACTCAATCTCTGCTGACAATTGTCTGCATCGCTTTATGATATATTATCTGCTTCATCATTACTTTGATCAGATGCTCATTCTGAATTCTTGCAATGATTGCACGCATTTTATTCATCGCTTCTCTTTTTACTGAATACAATGAAGAATCTTTCTTTGAGATTCAAAGATTCAGTAGCTTCGAATTTCATCTGTTCATCATGATTCTTTTTGTCTCAGCTATATCTTTTCTCTCTTTTTCAATTCTCTCATGCTCAATATTCATCATCTTTCATTCTTCTTTCTTGCTAGTCATTCTTGAATAAAGTGAATTGTTATCAAGAAATTTCACGAAACTGTACATCAGATTCTTTACATTGACATGTAATTGCATAATCTGATCTTGAAATTGACGAATTGCTATCTGTCATTCTTGTTCTGTGCGCAGAGAATTCAAGTAATCGACTAGTTCTTTTTGATCATTTATGAAGTGTTTCAGATGATGCAGCGTTATCACAGAGCTTGCTTTAGTGAGTGTCATTGAAATGATGAAAGTAAAGATAGTTAAAGAATTTGAACGAGATTCTTCTGAGAAAATGTGTAAAAGCTTTCGTTGACGAAAGCTTTGATGTGAGCTTTTAATGTCTGAGAAAACAAGTGCTGAGTGAAGAATTACATGAGATGTTTAGTCGTTTTAGTGTGAGTTCAAATAACAGAGATAATGAAATACGTGAGATTTTTGGACGTTTTAGTGCGAGTTCAAATAACAGAAATAATAACTATGTTGAAAGATAAAGAATACGTGCTGAGTCTTCTAGAGCTCAACGCTAGTAGAAATTGCTTGCAGTTTTGCAAATAATTCTTCTGCGACTTGCGCTTGTCATAGCTGAGAAAGTGTTGATGACTTGATATTAGTAACAAATTTCTCAGCTGACTGATTGACTATTTTTCTACATTATCTGCTGCGCATCACATGAGTTAAATTGACTTGATGTAGCATCATGTTGTCTTGTCGTGTGTTGTTTAAGTCAATCTTGATATATTCTTGATCTTTGATCTTGATATATTCTCTGATATGCAATCATCAATCGATTTTAATTCTTGCTCTAAGCTTTAGTTTTAATCATTACGCAGTGAACTTTAGCGTGTACTCTGCAAATTGATTAAAGTTTCGCTTTGTTCATTCGAGACTAAAGCATTTTTGAAACTTTCAATCTTCAATACTGAAGTAATTCAGTATTGACATTGCAAACATCTGCATCTTCATTCTCATTCTTCTTTTCATATGTTCAAGCAACTTGAAGCGACTTTATGATATTCTTAACAACTCATGATCTTCTTGCATCAACTTCGCTTCTTGATGACTCGACAGAGAAAGAGCTAATACGAGTGACGTTGTACAAGACAGTGCTATTGAAGCTGCACTCTTGAGTGTGAACAATCTTATCTCAACTCAACAGAAGTCTCAGTGACAGATGCTCTTTTCAAGTTCACAGAGACTCTCAGTTAATAATGAATAAAATTCAGCGATGCATTCAAGTTTCTGATCGAAACATTGATTGCAATTTCTGACATGATTTTCTCAATGAGCGTTGTCATTGATAGATTCTGATCTTCATTCTTCTGTTCATTGCTGATCTCACTTTTCAATGTTCAACTCACACGCTTCTTCAATCTATTTTCTGCAATCGTTTCTTTCAAGATTGCTTCGTCAAGCTCTGCAATTTTATATCATTCTTTTTCAGTGTTCATCTTCACTACTTAAAAAGATCTCAGTCATCTTCATGTCAATTTCAGTGTATGCATGTTGTTCAATTTAATGTCATGCAGCAGTACAAGATCATTCTTCAGAATTGAACTAGTATGAACGCGTCTGTGATCATTTCATACATCTTTGTTGATCTCTCTCATTCTTCTCAAATGCAGTGCAATCTTCTTCAAATTCTCGTCTTTGTATTCGAGTTGTTGAGCACAAAGAGTCAATAGCTCATCAGTTATGCAAACATTGTCTCATGAAAGAATTTGTCAGATTGAAACATCAAGTTCTATAAAAAGAACGACATTGCAGTCATACAAGACATGATATGAAGTTATCTCAGTGAAAGTTCTTATGATGATTCTGTCTATTCATAGCACATTGACAAAGCTTCTGACTCATCTCATGCTTTCATCGACTGTCATCTTGATCAAGACATTCACAACAGCTGTATGATCTCTCTTCACAAGATCATTCATCTGTGAATGATAAGTCGACATCATCACTCGCTTTATCTTATATTTCTCGATCAGCGTTTCTACAATTTCTTTGTTCTTCGATTCTTCGTTCATGACAAATCTTCTCGAACAGTCATGTCTGCAAATCACATCTTTTCACAGAAATTTCGCTATCGCTTTCAAAGTTGCTGCTCTCAGAACTCTTTCTTCTACTCATTTCAAGAAGTCATCTCTTGTTAAGACAATATAGTGTTTCTCTTTGTTTGAAAACATGTGAATGACATTCATCTCAATCTTCTCTCAGACTTTTGAGATTCAGATAGAATGCAGAATCTTTTTCTTTCATCTTGATGCTTGCAACTGACATTCTTCACAGAATTTTACATACACGCATGTATTCTTTCATATCTTCTTTCATCAATATTTGTTGATCATCTTTTGATATGTTTTCTTTCTTTCATGATGATCACTTTCATCATGCAGTTTCTGCAGAATATTACTGCGTTCTTCTTAAAGATTCATCATTCTTTGCACAGAAGCAATCTTGTTGAATCTTTTAAACAAATGTTTATCTTGAATCATGAATTTCAGCGCTTCATGTTTGAACTTTCGAAATTCTTTTGTTGACATTTCAAATGAGCGCGATAAGAAGATTAGATAATGAGCTATTTTCTTGAAGTGTTCTGAATATGAATCTTTCAATATTGACATGTCTTCTTCAACAACTATACTGACTGAGCAAAGATGAATGAAATTTAACTGAGCATCAATGAAGTCATCTATGTCTTTCTCGTGAGTCTCATCTTCGTCGTCTGAAGATTCTCTGAGTTTGCGCGAGAGTTCATTGAGTGTGCTATGCTTGCAATTGAAGATATAATGAACATCAAAATTAAACAAGCGAATTCAAGCAAATCATTGTGTCATCAATGCTTCTGATAAGTCTGATGCAGATTGATTCAGTTGCATCATCAGAGTGTTGATGTCTATTTCAATAATGAACTTCATGTTATATAATCAATAACGAATCTTCTTCAGTGTCTTCATCAGATCTCTGCATTCTCGCTTCTCAACATCATATCTTGTCTCTTGCTCATTTCATAGCTCACTTTCATATTGTATGAGATGTCAGTTCTTAGAATTCAATGCTGTTTGCTGTAACATCGCTTCTCATTCTTGAAGATTTGCGTTCACGACGAGAACAATTTCTTCTGTCTGCTCAGAGTAGTTCAGACTTCTCATGATCGATGCAGTGATCAGTGTCAGCTTTAGCTTGTTCATGACTTTCTCTTGTTCTCTTTCTCACATGAATTTGATCTTCTTTTTGAAGAGCTGAAATATTGATGCTGCAATCAAGACGAAATTCTTTATTCACATTCAATAATACACGCATACTTCAATGAATGCTCAAGCAGATGTGACATCATGATAGAGACATCATTCTAGAATCTTGAAAATTTTGAAATCTTCTGATCTGCAATCATGAAAGTCACAAACAAATTTTACAATCTTTATGCTTGACATGCAGAATTGCAACTTTTCGTCAGATATGATGCAATTGATGAGTTCAAAGTTCAAAAGTACGAAGTCGAGATTCTTAATGTGCTTCAGCATAAACTGACGTACTTCTGAAGCGATCTTTGCATTATCATAGATTGTCTTCGATTTCTTTACTTTCATATCGTCGAGAAAAAATCTGCATATCTCAATAAGATTCTTCAATATCTTGATTATGACTTTGACAAACTGAGCAACGAAGTTGATGACATCTTCTGATAACGTCGTCTGTCGCAATAATCTCAGAGATGTCATAAACATTGTAAGATCTCAATATATTTTTGTCAGCGTAATCTGATCGTACTCAGAAAACAAATCTATCAGAGAGATCATAATCATATCGACGAATTCTTCGAAGAATTCATTCACATCTGAGAGCAGATTGACGTCTCTGATGATAATCTTGTTCATATTCATCGCTGCATTGATCATGCAATACTGATTGAACTTTTTCTTAATCAAAAATCAGAGATTTCGATACAAGTCATGACAAGATTTCAGTATGTCATGCTTTATTTAATTCTTGAGCATGTTTATGATGATTTGATGAAGTGTCTTAGAGACTGAAAAATCGAGTGTCTGTCATGCATTATGCGATATCGTTTGAATTTGCTGCAAGAATGAGACTATGTCTTTTATTTTTTTCATTTCTGAGAAGTCTCAGATCATTGTCGCTTCTCTGTTAAACAACATCTTTAGTAGTAAATTCTTCTCTTGCAAAGTTAAAGCATCGTTGCATATCATTCTCTTCGCTCGCTTTGAAGTCAGTCTGAACTCTCGAGCAATTTTGAAGAATTTGAGAAACAGTCAATGATCATATTTTTCTGACTTCATCTCTGTCATATTCAATTTGATCTGAGTCAGTAAGATTTGTTTTCAGTTTGTCAAATCTTCTGATATTGAGTCATTCGACTCTGATGAATTCACAGATTGAATCTTCTGAGCTTTTCTCTTGTATGCTGTCGCTACTTTGACATGATCTATCTTCTCATGCTGACGAATTGAACTCAGGTCAAATCTTCATGTCATTTGCATCGCAAGTCTGTTCGAACGACATCATAACATTTGTGTGCATCGCATACTATCATTTGAGCAAAATCGTTGAACGAAGCTTCAATCTTTCTTTTTCTTTTCTTCTTCAATCTCGATGAACATTTCAGAGCTTTTCAAGCGCGCTAAATCAACAGTCTTCAAGCTTACACTTCTCATCGCAGATATGCTTTCAACAGAGCATTCGTCTACTCGTTTAAAGAGTTTTTCGCTTTTTCGAGAAATATTTTCAACACATCTCGATTGACAGAATTGTATGTTAAAATCGATTTAAAGAACATCATTCTTTCATCATCGTCAATGACTGTCATCTCACAAGTTTCTTTCAAAGTGTTGTTGATGCATAGACGAGTCTTTCGCTCATATGATCTGCTCAGTATCAGAGTGTACTCATTGCTTTTGATCACAAATATTGAAATCACTGATTTTGCTTCATCAATATCGATCTTCACGTTGTTGCAGCATTCAATGATGTTAGTCTTTGCTTCGCTGACTTCTATCATATTTAGATGAATGTCTCGTTGCATAAACAACTGAGCTCTTGCAACAAGAGTTTCAGACATAATGTTGATTTCAGCATCATTATCAAGCAGTGTCTTAATGTAAATCTCATCGCTCATCAGCACTCATGTTCTTGAACACGTCACTGCATACAGAATTGTATTCGACTTTTCAAGTGAAGAATCTTCAAATTTTACTGCTGTTACTCGCATGTCATCAGTTTTTTTCATTTTCTTTTTCTTATGTTGTTTTACTTAAGCGTAGAGAGCTCGAAGAAGAATAGATGAATGTGTAAGCATTTGTTCAATGCTCACGTCTTGCATCTTCTTATTCATTATAATATGCATCACGTTTTCTGTGTTTATGCATTCTTCTACTATGTTTTGCGTTCTTTTGTCTTGATTGTCTGACTTTATCTTGCTGTCATCTGAATTCTTTTTCGTCAATTTCTTCGTTGTTTTTACCGTTTTCTTGAGAGCAGCTGCATTCTGCATGATCACATTCTCACTTGTTCGCTTCTTTGAGAACATTTTTGAAATCGACAGATACTCTTCAGAGCGCAAATTCTTCATGCTCAACAGATGTTCTTCTTTTCTTACTTTTTCCCTTCAAGTTCAATTTGAACTCGTTCTCTGTTGTGTTGCTGTCTTCGTCGCATTTTCATCTGACTTATAGTTATATCGAGCTGTGACAATCATTACTTCTTTATCTCATTTCTGTTTCTCGTCTGTGTTCTCTGCTTTCTTCGTGATCATTGCTCTTACACTTGTCAGTCTGATGATGTCAACATGTTCTGCTTTCATTTGCTGACTCTGCTTCTTCAAAGCATTGTCAATCAGCTCTTTCTGAGAACAACTCAATGCAAAAGATGTCAATCTATCACTTCTTTCAACGAGTTTCATTCAGAGTCTGTTTGTTTCATTCACATGTATCTTTTTTTCTATCTTATAAATATTTAGTTGACGACATTTGATCTTCTGACATTCTATTTCTTCACAGAAGAAGCATTCTTTCATTCTAAACATTGAAGACGCTCGTTCACTTTTTGAAAGCGAAAATGATGACAACATCAACATTGCTGAACGAGCAGACTTGACAAGTTCACGTAAGATATAAACGTTGAGCATTGAGACAGATGCTGTCATGTTTTGCATGAAAGATTCAATCTTTTTCGTTGCTGTCTGCAAAGAAAGCATCATCGTCTCAAACTTATTTATCGTCTCATTCATTGTCGTATTACTGAACTGTGCTACTATCGAAGAATTGAAGAACTTGTCTGACATCGTTGATCGCTTAATCTGATATTCATCTACGAGCTTGCTGAGATCATCGAAATTCTTGATCATGATCAAGAATTTCAACAGTGCTTTGACAAAGTCGCAGTAGATCACTATCGCGTCACTAGCTTTCTTGAAGTTCATGAAACTGAGATCTTCAGAATTGAGTGCACACTTTCGTATGATCTTTTCGCTTAGTATAGATGAAAGACTCTTGACAAATCAGCAGCATCTGATATACTCATTCATTTGCTTGCGTTTTATCAACGAATGTGATATGCTTTTGTATTGTTGACTGTACAGCTTCAGATCATTCTTCATGATACAAGACTTATTCTTGAAGATTTTCAGAAAAATTCAAGAATTCAGCTGTTGATCAGTGTCATCTTTCTTGTACTTCTTCTTCATCGTCTTCTTCAGTTCTTGTCAGTTGAAGTCAATATATTTGATCATAGTCTTGATGCTATCATTAATGATCTTGTCGCAGTATCTTGACAGCTTGCGAAATCGATCGATCTGATTCAACTCATAATCATCACAGAAGTCTTCATATCTTTCTAGAAAATCAATCATGTTCTTCTCTTCAAAATACGAGACTTTCGAAGTTTCAAGTGATGACATGAGTGTCAGATATTTCAGAGACAACATTGTGATCATATCTATTTCTGAGCTGACTCGAGAGTTGATGAGCGTAACACTCGTGTCTACAACAAATGTTCTCAATGAGCTTGTCATTTTGTCGCTGTGAGTTGATATTGAAAGCTGTAAAAATGAAATACAGAATAGCAAAAATAATAAAGCAGTCAAAAAGATCTCGTTATTTTGTTTTTGCTTCTCAACTCGTCGAAGTTCTTCTTTCTTTCTTTTGCAGTTGTTACAACTAATCAAGATGCTTTTCTTTTTCCTTCTTTTATTTGATGAACAACGCTCAATCTTATGCTTCTGCTGAAACATGATTCACTGCTGAAACTGACGTCATTTCTCGTACTTCTGTCTACATTGCTTCGAATTCGTTCTTTGATTCTCGCTTTCGCTGTCTGTTTCTTGCAAGTCTTGAAATCAGATGAACTCTTCTTCTGATTAGAGCGTCTCTTCTGAGTGTTAATCATTCGCGAAAGTCAGTTTCCCTCTTCTTCGCTGTTGCATCTTCGCTCAAAGAGAAACAGTTTTTGTCAGCTGAAGATACGCGTCTTTTCTAGCTTCAACTGTGAAAACTCTGTGACTTGAATAGCTTTCGTCAATATCTCTAAGCGAAATGAAGTCGCTATACCAATTTCCCGTATTTCAGAGTCAAATCGATTCTCACTTCAAATCTTTCGTAAATTCTCTGATCACTGTAGAGATGTCGTGTCGCTCTCTGCTGTTCAGTCAACTGTTCTACTCAAGATATCATAAAAATGATATTCTTGCGTTGAGCTTCAAATGTCGAGAAATAGAGTACAGATGCAATATAGAAAGTTGTATCAAAGCAACAGAGAAAGCAAACAATGAACACGTGCAATAATCGTGCTAGTAGAAAGATACTGTAGAACGTGTATGTCACTTTCTTTATCTACAAGTCACAATGACATCTATATATACACTCGAGAAACGTCTCTCAACTCTTCTATCATTGACTCAGACCTCGATCTCTTTTCTCTTACTAACTATCTCGTGAGAATGATGCGAGCAGTCTCACGACAACGTCTGCAACGAGTTCAGATTGCACATAAAAGCATTCAATCTTAAAAAGTCATGCTGAAGTTACATTGAGTGATGAGACATGCAGAAGTACTTGAAAATGAAGCGATAAACAAGATGATTGATGATGCACACAATTTGTCTTTATTGTTGACTGAGTGTTAATGCATTAAAGTGATAACAAGATTGACACTCATACAGAAATAAATCAGATAAACATGAAGAATAGTCTGAAAAAAGAAATTTAATGCAGCTCATTTTTGATATTTGACATCAGAAATAACACATTGACATCTGTGACTGAACAAGAATCATGCAAAGTCTCACAGCACATTATTGATGCAGCTATACACAAGAAAATTTGACTTCAATCAATTTTTACATGAGAAATGAGTATTCAATATTATTATGATGTGCAAGTGTGACAGAAATTGAATGTCAATCAAGCACATTCTATTAACATGTTTCAAATGAAAAGTAGAATGAAGAGTAATGCAATGAGAAGAAAACATCACGAACTTGAGAAAGCTTTTAGAAATCATGAGCGCAGCAATGATGATCATTCAAATGATACTCTCAATGAGCATATTGAATCAATTTCAAGCTGTGATGTCATTAAAAAATCAGATAAAAGAGAGAAAAAATAAAAAAGAAATAAATTCATAAAGTTCTTGCATTGAGAACAATTATAGTATAAAGCGCAGAAAGAAGCGATTTTTGATGTGAAAAGAATGTTGTGCTAGCACAACGCTCGCTACAATATATAAAATCTTGCATAGATTTATAATGAGTGTTGAATTAAGTAAGAATTAAAAAAAAGAATAACAATGTCAGTAAATTTATTAAGTATCATGAAATTAAACAATGATTGATGTTTCTTTTATATGATGTTAGTTCAAAGATAAATTGATATGAATGAAGAAAGCTCAGAATAAATAACTGAATTGAAAGTAACAGAAGAATAAAGACTTTAATCATTTTTTTTTGATTCTTACTCAAATAAACACTCATTATGAATCTACGCAAGATTCTATATAATGTAGCGAGCGTTACGCTAGCGTAGCGCTCTTTTTGTATCTACTATCACTTTTTTCTGCGCTTTATACTGTAACTGTTTTCAATGCAAGAACTTTATGAGCTTATTTCTTTTTTACTTTCTCTCTTTTTCATCTGATTCTTCAATGATGTCACAGTCTGAAATTGATTCAGTATGCTTGTCAAAAGTATCATTCAAATAATTGCTGTCATCACACTCATGATTTCTAGAAGCTTTCTCAAGTTCATAATGTTTTCTTTACATTGCATCATCTTTCATTCTATCTTTCATTTAGAACATGTTAATAAAACATGCTTGATCAATATTTAATCTTTGTTGCATTTGCATGTTATCATAGCAACATTGAATATTCATCTTTCATGTAAAAATTGATTGAAGTTAATTTTTCTTGTGCATAATTGCGTCAGCAATGCGTTGTGAGACTTTGCATGATCTCTGTATAGATGCAAATGCTGATGAGTCATTTCTGATGTCAAATATTGAAAATGAGCTGCGTTGAATTTCTTTCTTCAAACTATTTTTCATGTTTATCTGATTTATTTCTGTATGAATGTTAATTGTGTTATCATCTCAGTGCGCTGATGCTTGATCAGCGATAAAGACAACTTATGTACATCGTCAATCATTTTGTTTGCTGCTTCATTTTCAAGCACTTCTGCATATTTTGTCACTCAATGTAACTTCAGCGTGACTTCTTGAGATTGAATGTTCTCATATGCAGTTTGAACTTGTCACAGACATGCTTGATCTTTTGTTGATGTCATGATTTTCACTGCTTTCAAAAAGATCTGATTGTCACTGTATATCTTGTATATTTTTTCATGATACTCTTGATTCGCTGTTGCTACATCTGCAAGATGTTTCATCTTCACGACTAATTCTTTCAGCTCATCATGATGAGTGATGATTAAAGTCGATCTCTTCAGTCTCTTATTTAGCTCTCAGTTCATTCTCATCATGATCATTGTAATATCATCTTTGCTGTCGTTATCATTCAAGTAAACTTTTTACTTCAATGTAAATGTGTCAAAATTGTGTTATCTTATTGATATTTTCTTGTTTGCAACTATAATTATCTTCAATGACTTTGATCAGAAAATCACTGTGTAAAAATGACTTTGATTCATCTTCATCTGTTTGAATGTTTCTTTCATTCACTTTCGCTTCAGCTGTAAAAATGTCTTGCATAACTTTGATTTTCAATCTCTTTTGAGTGTCAAGTTGTTGTGAATTCAACGCATTGTCATCTCAATAACTTCATCTGATTTTCAAGAGTTCATGTTTGTTATTGATCTTTGTATCAGCTTTCATAAGTGAATATCTATCGATGTCATGTTTGTTTTCATTTGTAGAGTCTTTGTTAATGTTGCACAATAAACATTAATGATCTGTCACAATGCTCTTTCTTGCACTGATTTCGGCTTGATGTTCAGACTCTTTCAATGATCTTTCACTCTTTGAAATGTATATCATATGATGACTTCGTGAATAAGCAAAGAATGCATCATCACGAAGTATATTTGCTTACTCATCATCATTGATGAGTCTCAAGTAAACTTGATGATTGTCTGCATGATCTATTGTTTAATCACTAGTTTTGCTTTGATATGATGCATGTGAATCACTCATTTCAGCTTGAAGTTCAGTTGAACTTTCAAGATTCTGATATCTGATTTCAAGTTGATTTGATGTTTCATCAGCTTTACATCAACTTTCATATTGAATTATTTAGAAATTCTCATAAAGTGAATCAACTTATGCTTTGTCATCAAAAATTTGATGTCATACATTTTTAATCACCGTTTACATCTATTATAAATCTTGCTAAGAACTCTGCAGTTACGTTTTATAAACTTTTCATATATCAAAATATTAATGTCATTTATGAAGTCTGTAAAGTTAGTTCTCAGCTTGATGTTATCACATGCTTTTAACAAGTTCACATTGTAAAACAAATATAATATCGATGATAGCAAAGAATCTTGTAATATATCAACGTTCATGCTGCATTTCATCATCATGTAATCATCAATTGTGATCGTGATGCGTTGATTTTTCAGAAAGTTCTTCACAAACTTAAGAAGCAGTCTAAAAACTTTTCTCTTCTTCATGTCATGTAAAAGTCTGCTGTGCATCACATTGTCAAATGCACTCTTCTTATTTAGACTCAGCAATAAGATTACTCTTTTTCTCATGTCACTTCACACAGTATGTATCTTTTTTATAATTAGTTGCAAAGTTGTATTTATTAATTTGTGCTTAAAAATTCTTATTTGAGTATTTGATATTGAGTTGCAAGCTTCTACAACATTTCACAAACATTTGAATACAATGAACTTCAATATTTTGCTCAATGTATTAAGTAGCACAATTGATTTATATGTCTTTGCATTAAAGTAATCTTTCTTGTCTGACTTTTGCATCACTATTGTGATTATGCTCTTGAATTGAGTTAATTGTATTCTTTTCTGTAAACATCTTTCAAAGAGAAAGTGTATTTATTCTGATGTGTTATCAACAAGTCTGCGTCTTATTCTATTTGTATATTTCATGTATTTCAATGTTTTATCAGATGTCACTTTGTAAATGACTCTTTTAATTTCATGATGTATCAACAAGATGTCATCTTCAATCAAGAATGAGTACTTGAAGTTTATTGTATTCAGCATGAAAATCTTTGAAGATAATAAAAAGTAAGTCTGAAACATCATCTTTATTTTATTTTGCGTTGTTATGATGATGTCAAAGCACTCTGACTTCGTCAGTGAGAAAATTGTCGCTTAAGTGAGTGTGTCTGCAATTGCATTTCTTGCTCATTTCGTGATTTGAAACAGTTCTCTTGAGAATTGCTCAACATTCTGCATGATTTCTCAATATTCACTGCGCTTCTGTTTTCTGATAATCTTGCTCTTCTTATTGCATGCTTAAATGTACTTTATTCAGTCATTGATGATTTGACAATCTCTTTTCATTAATCACATGCTCTTGATGATCTTTGTACACTTCTTTGTTCATTCTGCTTTGATCATTTCATATGATCTCGCTCAGAAAGTGAAAATCTTGATGATTTTCTTCAATGCATTCAACAATTACTTCATGTATTCATTTATGCGCTGACATTTCATCTTTTAATTCAACAGTGATTCTGACATTTGTTCTTTCAAAGTATTGATGAATTTCTCTTCATTCATTGTCTTTCAGTTGCAATGCAATCTTCGCGCTGACTTTTTGCAGACTTTAAGATTTATTACTGTCTGTATCAACAGATGATCTGAGAAGTTTTTCATTTCTTCATTGATTTCACATCATATCAATCTGTTTGTGATGTTTTCTGTCGTGAAGACTAAATTTATTGTCATTTGAGATTCTTGATAATTTCTCGTAATTGTATCTTGAGATAATGCTAGTGATGCATCAATGTTTGTAATCATTTCAATTAACTCATTCAACAATAAATGTTGTCTTAAATAAAATGATTCTTTTCATGTGAAGTGATGCAGATTGAAGTCTTTTACAAGAATGTTTTCTTTCGACATGTGCAATGTCTTTTTGATGTCTGAAAGATTTTCTTTTTCATGAATGATTTCATGATCTTTGAATGATGAATTGTAAACTGATAACAAGATTCATCTATACATGATGTTGACTACGAATCTTTTGATTCTATTCTGTGTTTGAATAAAAGTCAGAAGAGTCAAGAAATCTTAATTCGACGCAGTTTGAATGATGTTAGAACGTTGCGTGATCAAAAAAGTCATCATGCAGAGTTTTCACTCATGCAACAACATTTCTTCTAACAGTCACAATCGATCTACGAGAAAGATTAATGACATGTCAATGTCAATAAAAGATGAAAAGATACTACTAGTGATTAAACAACTCAGATGCAGAGTCTGAGAGTTGTGATTGCAAGTGATCAAAAAGATGATGACTCGTCAATCGCGTTGATATATTGAAACGTCTTTATCACATTGACAATGTCGTTGAGTAATTGATGAAAAGATATCAAATAGAATAGTTGTTTTAAATGATGAGTCTGAGAGTCGTGACTACATGTGCTCGAAGAAGTAGTGACTCATCAATCACGCTGATATACTGAAAAAGCTTAAGCTCATCTTCTTTACTTGACATCAAGTCATACATCTATCTACGTGAAAAATCAAGAGCGTAAGAGAGCAATCAGAATGCATTCTCTTCTATTGATCAAAGTCAAACATTGAATGATTGTGATTGCACATCTATACTAACAATATATTCAACGTCTACATGACACAAGTCAAATCAAAAGAAGAAAAGAGTTATTCAATACAATCACACTTTATCTTCTCATCATGTGCATCTCTCTTTTATCACATATTTCTCTGCTCAATGAATGATAATCATTGAGCAAGAGAACGCAGTTTTCAACACTACAATCACGAGCATCATGAGTGCAATGAAATCAACTTCACGATCGAAGATCGAAGATCAAAGCATCGTTGTATAGAATATCATCAATGAAGAGTACAGCAAAGATGATGTGTCATAATTAAACAGCACAGACACTTTCATCAAGAGTTTACTCAAGCATCACACGCTGAATAGAAGCTATAAATTCATTACTGATAACATAGTGTTAATTTTAATGTTTCAATGACGTGAAGTCATCGTGTAGTCGATGAGCAGTTTTCTCTCTCAGAGAGTTTTGTTCATTCGATATACATAGCATAGTTTTTCTCATGAGTCGAACTTAAATCAATGTCACAAGAATGTATGAATTCAAATCAATTCAAATCAAATCAAATGATGAATTGTATGCTTCATGAATGTGTATAACTTTCTGAGTCGTTTATGCATCATTTGTTAATGTTTGTAATGTGATTGTGTTTACATCTTTGAAGTGTCATGTTGAATATCAAATGTTGCTGTCAATTCTCTTGTTTATGTAGAAACAGATTTTATCTTCATTATTCTTCAGCGTGAAATCAACAGTTGCTGAACAGTATGCTCTGAAAATGTCATCAAATCATCAAAGTTCTTGAAAAATCAAAATGTCATAGTTCTTTATCTTTTTCTCATGTAGTAACACTATCATCATCTTGTTTCTGAACTTGTGAACGTTGTACTGTAGTATTCAAAGCTTCTTTTGCTGAAACATTAAAGTTTACATTTCAGACTGTTTAATGTTTTCTTAAGTATCTGCAAAGCGCTTGCTTCACTTGTAAGATTCTCAACAGAAAATGACATTGATAACAACATGATTGACGTTAATTTCAATTCATTTGATCTTGACTTCTTGATTAAGTGATTCAATATAGTGTTTTCTGATGTGATGACTGCGCTGAGCAAATGACTTTTATTCATTGAGCGTCTTTGCTTTCTCTTCAAGTCATTGTTCATCAGCAATTTCAGATTGATAAATGTCTTTATGAATGTTTTTGACATCGCTGCTTTGAGTTCTTTCTGTCTTTGTACAACATGATATAGAAGTCTGTGTTTTGTGACTCTCTTTATTCTTTCTTTTTCAGCTTGTTGTTTATGACATTAAGAATCAAAGACTTTGTATGTGTCTTAACATGCTTCACATTTTCACATGTCTCAAGTCTGTTTGTAAAAACAGTGCTTCGAGCAATGATTCAGTATGCAGTAAATGCATCTTTGCTTGTTTTTGCATTCATACATCTTGTGATCATATTCTTGACACTTTAAACATTGATGCACTCTGCAGCTCAAGTTGTAGAACTGTATGATCTTTATGTCGATTTCATGACATACTTTCTCATTGATCAGCTTGTTTATCATCTCAGCGCTGATTACATGTATTATCAGTAAGATGTATTTCTTCTGCTCACTCTTCTTTGTGAGTCACTCAATCTTCTTGATCATCATTTCTGAATGTATGTCTTTGTTGATCTTGATGAGCACTCTCGTCTCTTTCTTCTTTATGTTCTTAAACATTTCTTTGACTTTAATCTCATGTATCACTACTTCAAAACTGATTTCATGCAAACATGTATTCAACAATATCTCTTTGATTCAAAAATCATTTTTCTTCAATGTTCTTTTGCTGCTCTTTATCTTGATTCAAAATATCAGCAGTCTCAATTATCTTTTCATTGTTTCTATGTTTTTACGCATCGATAACATCTCGTTGACATCAATCTTTCTTGCTTATCTCACTATGTTCTTTGTTGTTGTTGTTATGATTCTCTTTATTTCTTCTTTCTTTTTGATGAAGATTTTTACTTCAAATTTCTCACAATGATTTTGCACTGATGATGATATGTTGACGTTGAACACAAGATAACTCTCAAATAATGTCATCAACTTCATGCTCACTTTCTTCGCTCAACTGTCAACATGTTTTCTCTTCTTCACAAACTCTTTTTCAAGTCTGCTCATTATCTTTTTCAGTCTTTTCAGCTGATTCTTCATGTGTTGATTGACAGTTAACGCAGCGACACATTGATGCATCAGCTTTTCTATCATCTTTGTCAAACTTTTCATCTTTCTTCAGAACATCAGCTCGTTGTTTCTACGTTCGTTGAGCTCATAGAGTACTTGCAGCTTGTGTAATTTCTTTTGTATATCTTTCATCTTGACTGAATTCTTCTGCAAGATAGTGATAATCATCTCTCGTTCACTTGTTGATGTCATGTTGATGATGCTTCTCATCTGCTCTTGATGATCAGAATGAAGCGCAAGCATCATGTTGATGATGTGCTCTGTCTTTAGATAGTTTAAGTAATTCATTTTCATTCTCAAAGTTTTCGATTTTTATATATATAATTATATATTTGATACTTAATTCTTTTTTTTAATTATTTTGAAAGTATTTAACTTAGTTAATTCAGAGTTACAAATTATTGACTTTAATTATTCTTGAAGTAATTTTTCATAAATGATTAAATCATGATAAATGTTTAGTTGATTAAACGAAGAATGATGCTTAACAGTATGAAGTGAGATCATAGTTTTCAAGGTTTAATCTTCAAAAAAGAAAAATGTTAATTAAAAAAGTTATTTTTGTTTTAATTTTTAAGTAATTAATAAAGATTCATTATTGTTAATTTTATTGAAAAAACATTCACAACACATGCAAAACGAATTTTTGAAAAGAGCATTACAAATGAGAGAGTAAGAATCAAGTAAATGAATAAATGATGATGAATTGCATGAACAGCAATAATGTTGATTTGAAGATGATTGCAAGCAACGTTGACTCATTGCAGAGAGACAGCGACGTGAGATTTAAACGCTCATGCAATGATAAGATGAACACTATCAGTATCATTGATCTGCTAACACAGACATCAATGTTAAAGAAAGAGAAGAGCAAAGATCATTCATGAAAGAAAGTGATTTTAAAGCTGATTCAACATCTTCAAAACATTTCAGAAAGAAAGATTAAAAAGAAAAAAGTCAAGATGCATTTATTGCAAAGAATGTATAAAAGTTGAAGATATTCATTCAACTTCTCAATAAACAGCTACAAGCATAAAAAAATATGCATTTCACATTTAAAACATCATTGTAAGTCAATGTAGTAAAAGAAGAAACAATAATGAGAAAGTAATGATTCAAAGATGATTTATCATTTTTTTTTATTTCTTACTCGATTCAACACTCATTATGAGTCTATGCAAGATTTTATATACTGTAGCGAGCGCTGCGTTAACACAGCGCTCTTTTCGCATCAAAAATCGCTTCTTTCTGCGCTCTATACTATAACTGTTTTCAATGCAAGAACTTTAGAAATTTATATCTTTTCTATTCTTTCTCTCTTTCATCTGATTCTTCAATGACGTCATAGCTTGAAATTGATTCAATATGCTCATTGAAAGTATCATTTGAATAATCATCGTCGTTGCGCTCACGATTTCTAAGAGCTTTCTCAAGTTCGTGATGTTCTCTTCTCATTGCATTGCTTTTCATTCTACTTTTCATCTGAAACATGTTAATAAAATATGCTTAATCGACATTTGATCTGTTAGAGATCTGTCTAGAGCGAGTCAGATAGAGGTGTCATTTAACTAGAAGATAAATGCTAAGAAAGAAAGGTAGCTACGAGAAAGAAGCTGGCTACATATGTGTGTTTCTCAGCCGACGCTAGGCCCAATAGGGACTAGTCAAGGTGACGAAGCGAGAATAGGCCTGATAAGGCTAGAAGGCTGAGCCTGACAAGACTAGAATCGTGACATTACTTCCTCTCTTCGACGATTCATGTTCGCATGAAGGTATTTTCTGCTCGACTCGATTGATTGCTCAATCATGATTTCACAGACTCAGATCTGTTAAATCGTGATTGATTGAATTGTCGATTAGCGCGATTTGTTCGAGTATCGAATATGAAAATCGCCAACGACCTTCTGAGCGTTCATAAATTCGTCGTCATCAGCGTTGTATCAATTGAGATCATTGTCATAGTCATTTCATTTGACTCTATACTGAAGTCGTCTTCGATATCGACGAGAATTCAATATATC
>JAABUY010002706.1_pt1 | contig 20622 bp, 37 predicted proteins | sample 5560271 | NCBI WGS metagenome assembly JAABUY01 (sample SAMN10711886, study PRJNA513374) | rock metagenome | isolation source: Antarctica rocks | place: Antarctica: Victoria Land, University Valley
CCTCCCAACTCTCCACCCTCCCCGCCAGTTCCACCTTCTCCTCCATGACCTCAACCACCCTCCCCCTAACCTCCTCCAGTTGCCTCACCAATTCGTCGTTCTCCCTCTGCAGCGCTGCCCTCTTCTTCTCAGCGGCCTCCGCACGTTTCGTCGTCCTTTCAAGGTTGGACTTTGAGGTGCCCAGCTCGGACCGGGTGGTCTCGAGGGTGGTGGTGAGGGTTGAGTGTGAGGAGGTGGACGCTTCGGAAGAGGCTCTGAGCGAGTCGTGGGCGGATTGAAGGGAGGTGAGTTCGGTTTGCAGGGTGGAGTGGGAGGTTTGCAGGGTGGAATGTGTGGATTGAAGCGCGGAGTGGGCGGATTGAAGGTCGGTGAGTGTAGATGCTGAGGCGGTCGAGGAGGAACGGAGGGACTCGAGCTCCGACCGTAGCTTGGCCGAATTGATAGAAAGCTCAGAATTCGTCTGATCCCATCAGCGCAACGCAGACACCTCAGGACCACTCACATGCCGCAACCGCCCCACCTCCGCTTCCAATCCCCCCTCGCGCTCTCTCGCCCTCTCAAGCTCCTTCATTCGTTCCCGCTCCCCATCTTCCTTTTCCTTCCGCCCCTCCTCCGCCCCATCCCTCTGCCTCGTCAAATTATCCCTCTCCTTCCTCAATCCATCGACCTCGTTCCGTACCGTCCCCAGCTCAGCAACCCCCTCCTCCGCCTTCTTCGCTCGTTCATCCAGCTCGCCCAGCCGGGACTCGAGATCCCTCTTCTCCCCCTCGAGTTGCACGATGAGCGTCCGTCCCTCAGCCAGGAGCTGAGAATCCCCTCGAGCTGAGGAGAGCGAAGCTTGCAATGTGGTTATCTGGGATTGGAGGTCCGACCGCTCGGCTATCAGCAGCGAGACGGTCTGCCGGAGGTTACTACTAGAGTCCAGCGGCGGAGACTGCTGGTTCGAAGAAGGAGCGGGAGAGCTTGGGACAATAGGCGGGGGAGGTGGTCTCGGTGAGGCTGCTCCTGGGGTCCGATTCGCCAGGTCATTCGGTGTAGATTTCTCCTCAAGAGCTTCACGCGAATTATCGTCCAGGCTCAAACTCGTCCGTACCAAAGGTACGGTCAGAGCATCGTTGATCGTCAAACTGGGAGATGAGGGGGCGATGGATGAGGAGACGACGGCGTTTGCTTTGGCTTTCTGTCGTTGGGCGAGCTGGAACGGGAGGGGCGTTAACTCGGACAGCGCGATGAGGAGGAGAAGGGGAGGAGACGGACAAGTTTCTTTGCTCGAGCTGCCTTGGCCTTCCGTTCCGCGTCTACTGCAGCGTCCGACATCGAGCCGACGCCGTTCTCGAACAAAGGGTTGACAGCAGCTGCTGAAATTCCGGGGCGGGGGGCCAGGGGAAGATCAGCGTCGCGTGGCGTGGCGTGGAGTGTGGCATCTTTCTGATTCAACGATTTCATGGTCCTGCTGGCTAGCAGAGAATTTATGTCTGAACCCTTCGAGACTTGCCAGATTCTCATACATCGAATCCTCACACACCCTCATCACGAATCGTCGCCAATCACAAAGTCTACGCTTTCTCAACGTGACTCGTCCCCTGCTTATCCTCCGCTACCTGATGGTGAATCGCCACGTCGAACGCGTTTACGTTGGTCGAAGCGAACTTCCTGGCCGAGACTTTGCGTTCGAAGAGCAGGTCGATCTCGGCGAATGTCCTTCCGGAAGGTTCGGGGACGCGGAAGTATGCATAGACCACGCATCCGAGGCATCTGATCACCAAGATCAGCCTTGGTAGAATGCACCTGGGGTGGGGGGAGAGACGTACGAGCCACCCCAGAAGAAACCGGCGTAATTCTGCCAGTTCCAAGCGCCCGGGTTCAACATGTAGGGAGTGAGGACGTTGCAGACGATCGCGACGATGTTGTAGAGGTTTCGGCCGAGGACGACGGTCTTGATCTGAAGTCGTCGGGTGGAAAGCTCGGCAACGAGGGAGTAGGCGATGGTGCCGACGGAGAGTTGGTAGAAGAGAGCCCAGACAAGCATGAGACTGCGATGTATTAGCGGAAGGCCAGCGAACGGTGGCAGGATCAACGTACACTCCCGTAGCCATCGCCGCGGCCTTGTGATGCGCGTCGGGAACCAGTCCAAGAAATCCCATGATGAACAGCGCCACACACAGCCCGCACAATCCAGCCACGAATAGTGTCCGCCTCCCGAACCCGATCGCCATCAGACCCCACGCGCCAAATACACCGACCATGTTGATCCCATACTGTCCAAGGGCGAAATCATAGCTCGTCGAACTGTTCAATCCCGCCTGCACGAGGAAGTAACTCGAGTACCCGGAGAACGAGTTTCCGGATAGATTCTGGATCGCCCAGATCATGCACACAATCTCGGTCCTTCGAAGATCGGTCCCCTTGAAACAGTCGAGGTAAGACGCGCCGGTGGTGATCTCCGATTCAAGTTCGGTGGTGTGCCGCATCATGTCGATAGTTTCGTCCGCATTGAAGTCGGTTTCGCGGTTCATTGAAGTGAGTCGGAGAAGGGATTTCTTGGCGTCGGCGATGCGACCTTTACGGACCAGCCACCAGGGGGATTCGGGTGCCAACGCAACGCCGATGATAAGGGGAGCGGGCCACATCCCTACGAGCATTAGCGAGTGGTCCTTGCGTGTAGGCTTGAAATCGCACATTGAATGGCATAGGGGATACGGTATGCCCATTGGTCGGTTCGTCCCAACATGCTCTTGATCACGCCGATACCGATGACCTGGCCGAGTCCCCAGCAAAAGTTGACGTAGCATGTCAAGTAGCCTCGAAGTGCGACAGGGCAGACTTCAGACGCGTAGGTGATGGTAAGGGTTTGCTGCACGTCAAGCCATGTTAGCGTGTCTTCCGGATCTCTGGAGAACGTCTCGAACGTACGAAAATACCCCATGGGATTCCACAAAGGACCTCTGCAATCTGCAGAGACACGACGCTCTGCGCTGTGAAGAAGATGGCGATGAGACCGATAAGCGAGATGAGGCATGCCATAACGGTGTAGCGGTATCTAAGACATCATCAGTGCAGCCCGGAAGTTCGGCAGGAGTAACTCACCCGAAGCGCTCCGAGACCCATCCGTTGACTAGGCTGATCAGCTTAGGGGCTGGAAAGAAGGTGAGGACTCACTGAAAAGGCCTATGACCTCCCCGCAAGTCGCCCCGTTGGACAGGCCTGACTGCCATTTGGCAGGTACCTGGTACGACCCGTCCGGTTGGAGTTCACCGTACTTCTGGTTGAACTGGGGGAACGCATCTGCACGGCATCAGCGCGGAACGTCGGTCCAAGGGCTAGACTTACAAAAGTTGCTCAACAGGGACACATCGTATCTGAACTGAACATCAGCATGGTGATATTGGAAGCAGTGGATCGACGTACCCCTCCATGGCGATGCAAGTGGAGATGAGCATGGACCAAAAGACCGCTTTCGGGTAGAGCTTGATCCCCTGAAGCAAGGTCATATTATGCTCCTTGTCTGTTCTAAGTCAGCGATGATCCGCGGAGACGAGAAGGGGAGGGACACACCTGTCGCCAGCTTGGCACCTGCGTAGATGTTCCGCACCGCATCAGACTTCATGATCGGGTTGTCTGTCTCCGGGACGTCATCGTTCAAGTATTCGGCCTTGGACATGTCGGACACGATGAGATGAGGATTTTCAAGGCAGGTGAGAAATTCGCGCTGAGCTGTGGAAGAAAGACGACCGATTCCGTAGGCCCCGCTGGGAAAACACCGGGGAGCGTTCCGATGGTTCCGATGCTGAATCCAAAGTGGAATGCGGTATCGGGTCAGGTCCCCTTGTACAACCGATCACGTGAAGAACAGGTCTGGGCTCATGCGCCGCGGTTCCGGTGTTCGGACCGGCGGAGTATCTGGACTCGGAGAATCGGGACGGGTTTTGCGAATGCATCGCTCCAGGAAATTAACCCATCATCATCTCCTCTTGATCTCTGACTCTATTCACCACCCATTTTCATCATGCACGCACCCGAGGTGACCGATTTTATCAAGCGCGAGGCCAACAAGCTCGATGTGGTCAGCGATAAAGTGGACGAGGTGAACAAATTGAAGGGATCGGATGGGTATGATGAGGGGTCTAAGTTCGATGCGGGAAAGGATAAGGATGGGTTCAGGCGGTATGAGGAGGCTTGTGATCGAGTGAAGAATTTCTACGCCGTAAGTTGTCACGAAAAACCGGTGGTGGCGCCTGGCTAAGCTCGGCGCTTGGTAGGAACAACACCAGAAACAGACACTCGAATACAACCTCCGCGTTCGCGAGGAGTACGCCAACACCGTCCGCGCGAAAATGTCGATCTGGGAAGCGATGGAGATGCTCAACACGCTGGTCGACGAGTCCGACCCCGACACATCCGTCGGTCAGATCGAACATCTCCTCCAAACGGCTGAGGCGATCCGACGCGATGGCAAACCCGATTGGATGCAGATCACCGGTCTCATCCATGATCTCGGCAAACTCATCTGCTTTTTCGGCGCAGACGGTCAATGGGATGTCGTTGGGGATACGTTTGTCGTCGGGTGCAAGTACTCAGATAAGATTATCTACCCCGAGACTTTCAAGACGAACCCGGATTATTTCGATGAGAAGTTGATGACGGATTGTGGGATATACGAGCCGGGCTGCGGATTGGACAAGGTGTTGATTAGCCATGGACACGACGAGTATCTGTATGGTATCTGCAAAGCGCAGTCCCGCCGTACGTCTTCGCCTACCCAAGAGTGAAATCGCTGACGTTTCCGCAGTTCCAAAGGAGGGCCTGGCTATGATCCGATACCACTCTTTCTACCCCTGGCACCGAGAAGGCGCTTATCGACATCTGATGAACGAGGATGACGAGGCGTCATTGCGAGCGGTGAAGTCCTTCAACCGTGAGTTGCGTTCGCCACTTGGTCATCCTTTCCACTACAAATAACCCCGCCTTTCCGTTTTCGGTCCATCCCTCTTTATCTGATGATCCATCTCGAGTGGCAGACTGATGATATCCCTCACAGCCTACGACCTCTACTCCAAATCCGATGACCCGCCCAAAGTCGAAGATCTGAAGCCCTACTACCTCGAATTGATCAAAAAGTACTTCCCCGACGAGATCGAGTGGTAGATCATAGCGTGAATTGGGGGAAGGAGAGGCGAAGCATATCATCGTCACCATACTCGGTGCACGTGTACTTTATACCACAACGAGCGAGACGCGGATCAATGCAAATAGATGCGGTAGAGCGTCATCACCAGTTGCGGGTAGGTAGAGCATCGAAGTGATGAGTTTGGTGGTACAACATGCTAAATGATACAACTATGTCCTCTACTTGAAACAACGTTGATCTGAAAGGCATGACCCGGTACTCAGCCCCCTCATCATTCATCACCAATGATTCTCCTTGACGATCTTCGCCGCCTCCAAGATATACCGTCCTACGTCCCATCAACACGCGATGCTCGACCGAGCGAATCGAGCGGGAATGAATGCCACGACTCACCCTCCTTGTATCGCTGCTCCCCATTTGGCGCCTTGATGTACATCCACCCCAGCGCGGCTTTACATGATGCGCAATGTAAGTCCGCGACGGTGTGCGTGCCGGTTCTGGTGAAGGAATACGGTTCGGCGGGCGTTCCAGGAGAGTGCAAGAGCGGAAGGGGTTGAGGAAAGGTATCGTTAGCTCGGATCTAGGAGGAGGACTTGGCGCACAGGAGTTTCCGTTCTTCCCTCTTGCCTAGTGAAGTGTTGAGTGTCGAATTCATCAAACTGAGCACCGAGTGACATCAATGCCAGTGGGAGGGTTGAGATATCGGAAGGGGAGATATACTAGGCTCGTCCGGACCGGCCATTGAACGCCTTGGAGACCAGTTCGTCCTGCAGTGCCTACCCTGGATTTCAGCCGAGTATCGACATAGACCATAGGAGAGGGAGAACCCACGATGACCTCTGAACATTTGTGACAAGCAAACACGGGTCTATCGTCGGGTAACTGATGGAGGTCGAGCTTCGACGTCGTCTCTTGCTCGGGTGACGAAGAGCTGGAGGATGATGGACGGTCTTGTGACGGGAGGGTACGGGACATGACGTTGTGACGTAAGCGTGAGGATGCGTTTCGGAGGTGTGAACTGAATGAGTCGGAGGCACAGGTGACCTGGAGGTGGGACAAGAGTCGGACTCCGAAGAAAGCCGGTCGAATCTGCTTCCGGAGCACCCCACGGAATCCAGTGATACCCCATCCTGGCTCAGTACATCTTCAATTTCACTCCTTCAGTCGCCAACATGGTTTTCGTGCTGGCCCCTCGGCCTCTCTGGTCACACGCTCGACCCGTCCTCCTCCAGCTCCGCACTTTGGCAACGGTCGCGGACCAACCTCCTCCTGCTGTCCCAGCAGTGCAATATGAAGATGGGGCAGTGCGTCATGATTGGCGGCGGTCAGAGATTCAGCGAATCTACGATGCTCCTCTCATAGAGACTATCTTTCGAGCTGTAGGTCGTCCTTGGTCGTGCAGACAGTAGCTCATTTGTCCAGGCGACCATTCATAGGATGCATCACGACCCCTCCCGAATCCAGCTCTGCACGCTCATGAACATCAAAAGTATGTCTCCTTCCGTTGCCTTTCCCTTCCTATACTGATGGGGCGAAGCCGGCGGGTGCAGCGAAGACTGCAAATACTGCTCTCAGTCCTCCTCCTACAAGACGCCGACCAAAGCCTCCCGCCTCGTCGACGTCGAGCCCGTGCTCGAGGCAGCTCGGAAAGCGAAGGAGAACGGATCGACGCGGTTCTGTATGGGTGCGGCGTGGAGGGATTTGGCGGGGAGGAAGTCGGGTTTCGAGAAGATTTTGCGGATGGTCACGGAGGTCCGGGGGATGGGGATGGAGGGTGAGTGATTCATTCACTGGTTGGATGTTGGGATTGATGTGATGTCTGGGCAGTGTGCACGACGCTGGGGATGTTGACGCCTGGTCAGGCGAGACGATTGAAGGAGGCGGGATTGAGCGCTTATAATCATAACCTGGATACGTCCAGGGAGTTCTACCCGGAGGTGAGTCCGTTTGCATAAGAAGCCAATCCTGCTGAGATAATGAACCAGGTCATCACGACGAGGAGCTATGATGATCGGTTGAGCACGCTCGCGGCCGTACGAGATGCGGGCATCTCGGTGTGCTCCGGTGGTATCCTTGGTCTGGGCGAGCAGGACGAGGACCGCGTCGGACTAATCCACGAGGTTTCCAGGTGAGCCCGAAGCATGACTTTGCTGTTGGCAGCTGACCTCCTGCTCCGCTCAGACTGCCCGAACACCCCGATTCATTTCCCGTGAACACCCTTGTCCCCATTAAAGGTACACCGCTCGAGAAGAATGAGGTAAGTAGCTACACAGTGTATTTGAAACCGGCGCTGAGAAGAGCAGCCTGTCTCCGTTCATACCGTCCTGCGAACCATCGCGACCGCCCGCATAGTCCTTCCTAAAGCAATCATCCGACTAGCCGCTGGCCGGCATACATTCTCCGAGACCGAGCAAGCCATGGTACGTCTCCACGATTTAATTTCGCCTCATCTGCTGACGACTGATAAGGCATTCATGGCCGGTGCTAACGCCATCTTCACGGGTGAGACGATGCTCACCACCCCATGTTCCGGATGGGACCAGGACAAAGCCATGCTTGGACGATGGGGACTCCGCGGGCTACGGAGCTTCGAGGATCAGGAGAGCCTAGATGTTTCTTCAGCAAAACAAGCGGAAGCGGGTGCGACTGCGACTGCATAGATGAGAGCATTGGACCGTGAGCAATCATGCGTATACTATTTGCGGGTGGAACGATGCACTGAATTGTGCTTGCGATTCGGCCCAAGAGGCGCGCTGACTCTCGCTCATTCATTCCTGCCTCTGACCCGCGGCAAGCGCTTGATCTTTCGCTGACCCTCTGGGCTTTCGGCCTCCGCTTTACACTCTACACTAACTAGTCCGACGCTGAGCGCCGAACCGCCTTCTCCCTTCTGTACCTTCACTCCTCCTCGGTTGACTCGGCACTTGCAACCGAGGACCGGCTCCTCGCTTTGTCGCCATGACGCCCCTTCTCCCCTTCATGTCTTCTTCCACAAACCCTTCAGCCCTTCTATCAACTGTCCCACCAGTCACCGCAGGAGGCAAAGACGACCCCTTGGAATTCGAACAATTTCCAATGGCTAGCCCCGACGCCCGGTTCTTCGCTGTCATCCGGCCAGTCTCTTCTTGCATCTTGGTCAGTAACCCCGTACATTCCTGCATGATGTACTGAACATCTCCAGGCGGTCTGATACCCCAGTCTCGAAGCTCTCCTTCGCCCTTTGCACTGCAGAAGGCAACTGCGGCGAAGCAAGCTATCCGAGAATGGTAGACAACGAGGACGGCTCATCCTCGGCTACCTTGTACTTATACGTCACTTCAGCCGACCAGCTGGAGCTGACTAGATGGGGACACAGGGCACTACCGATGGAGAAGCTGGGCGGCAGTAATGATGATGAAAGGCGGTGATGAGAGCTTATATAGCTCGCCGAGCTTCGACGTCGGTGCCACAGGTGGTGAGTCGGACCTGACGAGGAAGACAGTCAGAACTCGGACTGACTGGTACAGGTGCCGCGTTGGTCAGTGAGAGACTAGCAGTCTGACCCTTACTTCTACTCGTCAACTTCGGTGGAGGAAGCAACGATTTCTGCAACGCCCAAGCAACCCGCGGTATCGGTGACCGCTTCGAGTGGGATGAGACATGCGATATCCAATTCCCAGGCTTATCGTGAGCGACAAATGAATCTTCTGAGAACAGCGGACTCCTTCCAGAAGCGCTACCAGATACCGCACCCGTCATTCCTACCACATTATCCATTCCGTCCCCGCTTACACCTTATGCCGTCCCCACCGCTGCTCAACTCCCCAAATTCCTCCCCATCTCTCTCTCTCTCCGCTCGCTTCCCAGCCGCCCGTCATCCCCCTCCAGACCGCTCTATTCGATGTCTCCCTCGCTGCCGCTCGCCCCTGCTCACGCCCAAGCGCCATGGCAATCGCCGTCCCCCTCGCAATCTCTGCTCGCTCATCCTCCTTTGCGCCCTCATCTTCTGCGCTCGGAGTCGGGCATTCCGTAAACCGGGTACGAAGGAAAATGACCTAGAGGGTAGGAATTGGCAGAGTGTCGTCAAGGAGAAGGCGGCGGCTGCTGCTGGGAGGGGATCGAGTGGGGTGGTCGTGACGCGGAGCGGAAAGCGGCGGTGGTCGTTCCAAGTCTTGGCTACGGGTACAAAAGTGATCGAGGGAGCACCTATCGAGATGGCCAAAGGGATGGATACCAGGAGAGGAGCGAACGCAGGGACAGGTGCCCTAGCTACGGTGGAACGAGCTAGATGTCCACCCGGAGCGGCACGAGGTGTTTCACTCCCTTCCGTGAGCGGGAGAATTTCACCTCAATCCCCTCGACCGAGTACGGGCGTTCACGACCCCGAGAATACTCTCGGGACAGCTACGGGTCCCACCAGGCTCGAGAGTATCATGCCCCCTCTCGTCGCTCCACATCGTCCCTCGGCAGCGGAGGTGACATCGATGGTCTTTGCGGTGTGTGCATATCACGCACGTCAATCGAGAAAGAGGGGATACGCAGTGCTTCGGAGAAGGGAGTATCTCTAACTCTCATCGTCCCAACCCCCTTCCCGGCAATCTCCACAAACATCCTCAAAGTCTCACTCTTTCGATCAGTACCGCGAGCGAAGACCATTGCCCGAACCGATGATCCGGACATCCGCTACTTCTGCCACATCGCAAGATCGGGCTCGACACGACTGGGCTCCCGGGAAATGCCTACCACCGCATTAGAGCGGAGTATTGGAGCGAGGGCCGAGTAGTGATAGTACGGATATGGATCCGGGGTATGGCTTGGGATTCGGGTCAGGGCGTGAGACATGGCAGGGAGCGAAAGGAGGGGGAGATGGGGGAACTGTATGAGAGTCTGAGGAGAGCGATTGGGACGCCTAGGTGTCAATGAGCTGGAATAGCTGCGAGCTGCGAGCTACTCCGCAACTGAACGAGAGATGAAAGCGAGTTTTCTCGCAACACAGGAACTTGGGAAGATGGGGGATAGGTTCGGGAAGCGGGAGAAGAGAATGAGGTGACCATCGGGATGAAACGGAAGGGACGAGGATTTCGTCGGTTCATGTTTTGAGAATACGGAGGGTCTACCCCGAGGTGATTTGAACGGTTGATGCAGGAAGGTGGCAACCTCGCATTCTGTACGGACAAGCTCGATCGCAGGAGTGGCATCCGGCCAGGTACGCAATGGCCTTTTGCCACAATTTTGAAGTGCCACAACGTCGGCTTTTGAAACAATACTGATTTCACGTGCCTGTCCCCTAATGTCCACGGACGCGACTTCCCTTCGCTCTGCCCAGCGCTTTCCTCACCATTTCATCACATTTTGCATTCCGATCCGCTTCTGGCTTCTATTGTACGATGGATACTGTATGCCTACGTCCAGACGCACCAATCCCCTTGGTGGCGTGCAAGCAACTCCCCCCATCCCACCCGGTGACACCAATGATCTCCCTCAAACGCGTCACCCCCGCCCCGACCGCCAACTCCTCACCAATAGACATCTCCTTTAAACGCCAAAGGACCTCCTTCCCGACCACTCCATCCTTCGACTTCACGCGTGTTCCGGCGTTCAAGGTCCCCGCAGTGCCGATCCGCGCGTTGACGCCGTCTACCTCGACTGTCGCGCATTCCTCGTCGCCGCGTCGGGATCTCGCGTCTTCGCCCACTCGGACTCGAGAACGCGTGACGGTCAAGGGTGAAGTGGAGCACGACATCATGCTGGAAATCGGGACCGCCTTGATCTTCGGACGACATCGACATCGACCGACGTCCGCGATCACAGCGAGCGCGAAGACGGATCTACGAAGTGCGGTCCCAAACCACCTGATCCACCTCCTACACGATTCGTCTTCCTCCGCTCAGACCATCCACCTCTCGCGGCACGCTTCCCACTCATCCCGAGTCCACGCTGTCGTCGAGACGATCTCTTCGAACTCAGCGCGGATCGTCGTGGTTGGTCAAAACGGGCTACGCGTGCTCTCCTCGGGTCGGGCTCGGCGATTGGTACAGGGACAACGACTAATTGTAAAGCGGGACGAGGAGGGGGTGGAGCTGGATTTCTACGGGAGTGGGGTACGGCTGGCTTTCCCTGACGTGGAGGAGGAAGGGCGGGAGAGGTTGTTCACCCCGCCTCCGAGGATATACGGCGATGGAGTTGAAGCGCCAGCGAGCCCGGAGAGCAGTATGCCGCCTTCGAGTCCGCCACTCCTTGAAGAGATGGAGATGGGGAGCAGGGGCTCGTCTCCACTGTCGTCGGCGTCGGTCGAGGGAAGACACGAGAAGGAGGAGATGATGGCCGAGGAAGACCATAAGGAGGTCAGAGAGGAGATCATCGAGGCTGTCCTACCCATCACAAGCTCGATATCCGCAACACCTCCACCCGAAATCCTCCCGCTACCAGTAAACGTCGATCTCCCCGCGATACTGGCCTCGACTGTAGTCTTCTCGGGCTCATCGAAACTTTCCTTGCCCGACTTGGTCAAGCACATGCTCGAGGTGAGTCCTCCCTTCAAGCTTCATGTCTAGTGCTGAAAGGTGATGCAGGCACAACCGAGTCTGAAGGTCCACGGCGACGAGGCCCGCTGGGCGGAATGGGCGAAGGTCGAGTTGGACGGGAATGGGATGTTCGGGAAAGTGCAGCGGCATGGCAAGGTAGGTCTCCGCGAGTTCTCCATCATAGGCTTCTTGATCTGAGCAAATCGTCGCGCAGGACTCGTCCGGCCGCCCCCTCCTCCCTCACTACTTCTACAACCCCGACCTCGACCCGGACGTTTCCCGCGCGAAAGAGCTGGGCGTGCTTGTACGACCCCTCCGCACTGTCCAGCGGGAAGGGGGAAAGGCAATTGACTGGAGACCTGTGGGTTCGGGGCGGAGGCGATACTAGTCTTATCGGAATACTTGATCCGTGAACTACTCTGCGGGATAAAGGCGGTGGGCACGAGGAGACGAACGCCGGATCTGTTGAAGCATGCTTGATGCAGGCATTAGCGTTTGCCACGTCTCGGCATTGTCATTTATGATCCAACCGTCTTCTTCCATCGCTGTCCACGCTTGAGAGAGTCTGGCAGCCGGGACGAGGAGGTAGTCCGTGTTCCTATCCGCGTCCATCAGCTTGTGCGAGTCCAGGACAGGGTTAGACCGACCGAGTGGACATTGCGAAGATGGAGACGCCGGCCCTTTGCGAGAGGTACAGTCAGAGCAGCCATGACGCCCGTCATACCTGCCCACACGCACTACTCAGCTCAGGTCAAGCCTAAGAGGGAGACGGCGCACTGAGTTGCATAGGCCCGACTACCTTGATACACTTCCACGGCCCCTCGATCTCCTGTGCATCTCTCATCTCCTCGAAACCCGTCACCTGCCTCATGCACTTCTCATGTCTCAGGGAAACGATGATGGACACCTCGTCGGGTGTACGCGTTATGGAGATTTATGAACAAGTGGGTGAAGAGAAGAGTCATGGTGGGATGGGTGTGGTGGAGGGGTATTGGAGGGTGTAGAAATCGGTTTGGAGGATCCGGAGGTGGAGTGAGGGGTCTTGTTCATTCAAAGACATCGCGAGAAGCCAACCGCGAGGGGAACGAGTCAAGGAGCTGGTGACAGCTACAGGTACTCGACTTGGCGTCTCGGATGAAGGGAGCGGAGAATCGTGGATCTCCTTCCTCAAGCTGAACCACCTCCACCCAGACCAGACCAATCCCACCTTGTCAATTCCACGTATACCCCATTCCCCAGTAAGAGCTACTAGACCATGCACCTCCTCCTTGTCACCCTCGTCTTCCTAGCCATCGCCCTACACCCCGCTCATGCCCTACACGCTACTCAACGCCTCTCCAAAGCGACCCAAGCCCAGCTGGCGTTAGACATCTGTCCAAGTCTCAAGGTGAACTGCGTGATCGACGGCGACTGGCGACATCCCGTCGGTACCTTAGGCAGCAAACGTGGGTCATTTTCGCCTGCCATAGGTAGCCTTAGGGCTTCCTCGGCTCGGGGAGATAGCTGACCCAGGATGGACCTTAGCGTTCTGCCGCTCGGGGATCCGGTGTAACCAATGCGACGAGTCGAGGAATACGCATGAATGTAATAGGAGTTTCGGGAAGAAGTGTAAGGGGGAGTGCGAGGCGTATGGGCCGCTGCCGAGATAGGTGGGTGAGATTGGTCGGGATGAGGGGCGGGTGCTGATTGATGGTGGAGTGATTGTTGTTGCAAGTCGATTGAGGCTTCGGACATCGAAGACGGGTCTGGCTCATCATTTCTTGAGAGCATTGTGGCTGGTAGCAGCATCAGCATTCGAAGATGCTGACCAAGACGTTAATCACAAGAAGATCCGGACCGATGTCTCACTCCTCAGCCTAAGACATGATGCTGTCCTCCCAGGACAATTCCCATCTCCTTATCACCACGATTCCTAAGCTTCTCCTTCTGCGCTTTGCTCATCGTTCTCTCTCGCAAGGATCTGGCATCCTCACTTTGCAGCTCATTCCCCTTATTCTCCTTTTTCCCGTTGAATTTTGTGTATCTTCCTTTGACACCTCTGTCCAGCCATCGCGCCTCGTTGATAGAGTCTCGATTTCCTCTACCCTGCTAACTGCCAATCAAATCCCGACAATCACCAACACCCTACCTACAACTCCGAAAATTCCCGCAAGTTCAGGTACAAGCAATGTCCTTCAACCGGCACGGTCACTGGGATTACCATCACCCCGTGCGAAGGCGGGATGGGACGATCAATGATCCTTGTCAATGCCACTCTGGATCGTGAGTCATGCCGGATCCCTCTCCGTTCCAACACCTAGCCGATCTGGCGATTTCTGGTTGGAGAGCTGACTGTTGGGCTGGGCAGGAACTACACGATCAGTCTGAGCTACGTCACCCTGATGACTGCTAAGGAACCACGAGCGAACCTCATCGCGCGGGACCAGACGATGTCCGCTGCAGGAGGAGAGTACTTCCCTTACTCTGGACAGACCTTCGTACGTCTCGCTCTCGCTATACTCTGCACGGGTCTTGACTTCGGGTAGGATGCGTGCAAGTACACCACCTGTCCCGTGCCGGCAAACACGACGAGCGAATATACCTACCAATCGTCTCGCTCAACAACGTGAGGTCCCTCTTCCTTCTCCAACGGAGAGCTACGAGCTGACTTGATTGGTCAAGCAGAGATTCGACGAATTGACGTTCGATGGCGCTGCGGGGGACTCACTGATGTTCGCGTACTTCCCGATCACCTTGTGAGTTTCCCGCACGGGTCTCGAGTTCGGAAAAGGGATGTACTGATCAGAGGGCAGCATGAGCAGCGTGACGGATCGATCGTTGTCGCGGGTACCGTTTGGCGGGATGGGGAGTCGGATCTGGCGGGGAAAGACGGCCTGAAGCCGTCATTCACTAGTACAGCAATAGGAATTGGAACCGAATATGAGATGCATAGTACATGAATTCATCGTCCTGCCCGGTCATGACTTCAGGAATTCTCCTTGTCGTGTTACACTCCCACTTGAAAACCATTTCTGACCACTCTGTTCGACCGCTTAACTCACCGACCTCTTTCGGCCGACTCGGTCGGCCACCTGTTTTGCCTACCCTTCTCAGCCACCCGTTTCGAAAGCGCGCTCACGAGACTGATCCGCTAGAAGTGGAGCTTGTACTCATGAAGACTAGGGAACGTCTTTACAAACAGTCTCCACTGCTGGAAGCACAGTACGGCTGATCGAAACCGGGAGTCTAAGGTGAAAGTGCCATTACTGAGGTCGCCACTGTGCCATTCTCCTGTTGGATCCCCTCGTAGTGATCAATAATCAAGGTGGAGGTGGTCCGCACCCGCGGTATGAACAGCCGCGGATGTAGTGTCTCTCCTCCTCGAAGTCTAGGACCCACGAGTGAGGGTCCCCGTGGATAAAATCGACAGTCTTCAATTTCCCGCAGGCTCCCTTTCACACACCTTCTCGAGACTCACTCATTCTGCACCGATTCTGACGATATGGCTTCTACCCTGCAGATCCCCGAAGATGATGAAGGCGTTCGTGGTGGAGAAGTCGGTATGTCTCTTCTCAAGCTAGTAGGGAGGCTACACCATACTTGAAGAGAGCCGGACTGTCGTCTGATTTGGCATAGGGTGTAGCCAATGTAAAGGAGGTACCGGTTCCCCAGCCGGGACCGAAAGAGGTGCTCGTCAAGGTCGACTATGCCTCCTCGGTAATTTCACCACACCTCGCCTCTCACGTTCTTCCGCCTTTCAAGACCATTCCTCTCCATATGGATCTCTTCTCAGTACCCGATACTTGGGCTACAGAACCCGACAGACTAGGAGCACCTCGACGCCTCCTCCCCACCCAGCCTGATCCTAGGCTGCGACTTCTCCCCGCACCATCGTCCGGTGGATCTGAAAGAGGGACTCGGAAGTGTATTGCCGGGTTTGCGGGAGCTCAAGGTGAGCGAGCTTAGCTGATGACGTGAGCTGTGCTGAGAATGCCCGACAGGCGGGCAAGCTGTCGGGCAAGAACCATGTCTTCAGGATTGCCCGCGTCGCCAACTGAACGGCTCAATGGCCGGTCGAGCATGCTTTATTGGATGTCATATCAGGAATCATGCAATGCATTTGGTCGCGTAGCTCTGTCCCAGGATACCGCTACTGCTTCTCCTTGATCACCTTATTCATGACCAACTGATACTCCCTGTTCGCCTTCCCCTTCTCCGAAACCTCCTTCCGCTTCAGACTCTCACCATTAGCACCATCCTGCGTCGCAAGACCCTGCGCAGCCCGCCATTTTGCTTTTCGCAGCCGTTTCTCCTCTGCTTTGGCGGATTCCGCATCCGCAGCGAGGAAGGAGGAGAGGTCGGTGATGGCTGATGATTGGAAAGGCTGGAGGCGACCGAGTTTGCGCGCAGGGCCTGCTTCGTCGGACGAAGCGGACGAAGGGGATGGGGAACGGGAGAATGGGAGGGGTTGGGCGGCGAGTGGTGGAGTAGGTGAGCGGGACCGGGACCGGGATCGGCGAATAGCGACGGGGCGGGGCGGGGCAGATGGTGAACGGCTTTGAGGGGAAGCCGAGCGGGAACATACCCGGTCACGGCGGGGTGAAGGGGAATCTCGCGTCCGACGAGGCGGTGATCTAGACCGGGTGTATGATCTCCGCCGACGATAGGGTGATGGAGAGCGAGAATAAGATCTCTGACGGGTCCGAGGTGATCTGGAGCGAGGACGATATGTCTCATCTCGACGTCTCGGCGGGGAGCGCGACCGCGAGTACGAGCGATACTTTGGCCTTCGATGGTGATAGGGACTGCGAGACCGATACCTTCTACGCCGGTGATCCCGATCGTAAGACCTAGATCTCGAGCGAGAACGATATCGCTCGTCGTCGTAGTAGGATCTTGACCGTGATCGTTCTCTCCGTCGAGGAGGACTTCTGCTCCTCCGCCTGCCGTCTCGCCCATTGGCTGATATCGTCTCTACGTCCTTGAGATTTCTCGTCTCTCCTTCGGAGTCTGCATCACTATCCCCCGCACCGGCATTGAGATCGTATTCCCCAACATCGCCGAAGATGTCTCCATCCTCGCCTAGGTCCTCCATCGGTGGGACAGGCAGCGATGCAATCTCGGCTTTTGATGGCGGTGGGACACGGGGTAGTTCCGCCTTGACAAGAGGTGCGGCTGCTGACGCCGATACTGCCTCGGGCTCCGCCTTCACCTTCTTCTTCTTTTCCTTCTTCTTCTTCTCGCCAGTAGCTGCTTCCGCTTCGGCCTTCTTCTGCACGATTGACTTGAACTACAGGTGGACCGATGAGCCCCCGGTGGTCGCCATGATGCGCAGCTCAGGATCGGAATGCGGCGGCTCACCCGGTTGTTCAATTCCTCCCCTGCCTTCACCTTTTTGCCGTCCCTTTTTCCGTTTTCCTCCTTCGCATCTCTCGCGCTTGTCCCACCATCCTTGAGCAGCGCCTCCAGCTCTTCATCCGCCACCTCCTCCCCCTCGCGCTCAAGTTCGGCTTTCCGTGCAGCGAGGAGAGCGTAGTCGAGGCCTTTGACCAGGATGGAATGGGTCGCATCGCCCCCTAGGAAGGCGCGGGTTCGCTCGATCTTTTCGAAGATTGTAGGGATGACACAGACGGATAGGATATTTGTGATAGGGGAAAGAGGGAAATGTCACCTGAGTGGAGAAAAGCAGGGGCTAGGGACACTCACTTTGTCCGCATCATCCCCAGCGTCCGCTTTCCGCTTCTCGAAATCGACCAACAGCTTCTCCACCTACGACATCTATCTTAGCGCGACTGCTTAATGTAGACAGACAGAAGGCCGAGTAAAGCGGCACCACGCAAGTGGTGCTACTCTACTTCATCCTATCTGACTCACCGGCTTGTACTCGTCCTCCACCCCCGTTCGCCTCATCTCCGCTCGATCCTTGTATCTCCCGTCTGAAGGTCTCTTGAAATGCGTCCGAGGTACGAAAGCCGGTGCATCGCTTTGGGGGCTTTGGGGCGGCTCTTCTTTGGGCTTGTACCTGTCGTCGACGAGCGGTCAGACCAGGGACAGAAGAGTGCGGGATTGACCTACTCGTGTCCCGCCTTCGGCTTGATACCCCATCCTCGCTTGAGCGCAGGCGCACCTAGGACACCTCGAGATGTTCCTGGCTTGCTTTGTGAGGAGGAAGCCGCGCGAGGCGCGAAGACGAGCGAGCGGAATGCCTCCTATGAGTGTTCGAAACGTGATGACGTGATGGCGCAGTGTGGAGGGATGGAGATGGGATGGAAAACAACCAAATCAGCTCGGATCATATCAATTGAGCATAGCTGCTAGTGCTCACCTGATCCATCTTCACTTGGATCAACTTCGCTTTGAGAATGGCTCGCAAATCACCAAATGTCGAGACCTCAGGTAAGACCGGATCCAAACCTTCCCGGAAACGGCGACCGACAAAAGAGTTGTACCGAGGCAAGGTCAGTCATCAGCTGACGTCCCGGTTAATGGCACCCTTCCCTTCCTGAAAACTCGCTCTCCCGCTCTTTCATCTTGTTCATAGCCAGCTCAATCTTATACAGCCCCCACAACATTTCATCAACATGGCGCCCACCTTCACTCACAGCTTTGACCACTCTGCCTTCAAGGGCAAGGTCGAGGTCCCAATCGGCTTGTTCATCAATGGCGAGTGGTCCACTTCCGCCGACAAGAACGCCAAGACGATCGAGTGAGTCACCACACCCGCTTTCCTCCTCTCACAGTGCTCTCCGGCTGATAGACCGGCTTTTAGGGTCGTCAACCCCTCCACCGGTGAAAAGCTTGTCGACATCCCAGAGGGGATGCCAGCCGATGTCGATCTCGCCGTCGATGCCGCTCACACCGCGTTCAAGTCCACCTGGGGGATGAACTGCCCGGGTTTCAAACGCGGCGAATACCTTATCCGGGTCGCTGAGCTCATCGAGAGGGACATCGACATCATTTCTTCTCTCGAGGCTTTGGACAATGGCAAGACGTTCTCTGTCGCGAAGGGCTTCGACGTGCGTCCATCTTAACTTCTGATCCAGTGGAAGGCTGACCCATGCAGGTCACCGAGAGTGCCCGCGTCTTCCGGTACTACGGTGGATGGGCGGATAAGATTCAAGGCAAGACCATCGAGGTGAGGCCAGAAAACTGTACCAGAAAGCAGGTTTACTGACGACAGTAGACGAGCCCCGCAAAGTTCAACTACACCAAGCACGAGCCGATCGGCGTTTGCGGGCAGATCAGTGCGTCACTAATAGATTGGAAACGAATCAATGGCTGATCTCGGATTTTATATTTACAGTCCCGTGGAACTTTGTAAAATATCGCCGATATCAAAGATGAGGAGCTAACGATCTGTTCAGCCCCTCTACATGTTTTCCTGGAAGGTCGCTCCGGCCCTCGCTACTGGCTGCTGCGTCATTCTCAAGCCTTCGGAGCTCACCCCACTCACCGCCATGTATATGACCAAGCTCTTCAACGAGGCAGGGATTCCCAAGGGAGTCGTTAACATCCTCACTGGGTAAATCTCCATTATCGCAATGCAGTCATTTCCTGACACTATGCAGCTACGGCCTCACTGTCGGTAATGCGATCGCAAGTCACCCGCGAATCGACAAGGTCGCCTTTACCGGGTCCACCGCTATCGGCCGGAAGGTCATGGAGGAAGCGTCCAAGTCAAACATCAAGGCGAGTCGTCCGTATCTCCGTCGTCGCTGCTGACTCGTCGCCGAGTAGAAAGTCACTCTTGAGCTCGGAGGCAAGGGTTCGAACATCATTTTCGATGACGCGCCCATGGAGGAGGCCGTCAAATACGCGGCGCATGGTATCTTGTGGGTTCCGTCTTGGTTTGAGGCGGTCGGCTGACGCCATACAATGTCCAGCTTCAATCATGGCCAGACCTGCTGTGCTGGCTCGCGTGTCTACGTCCAGCGTGGGATTTACGACAAGTTTGCCCAGGCCTTCAAGGAGTGCACCGCTAAGCTCAGGGTCGGGTATGTCTTCTCACAACGAGACCCGTCTCAGATTGACGTTCCCCAGAGACCCCTTCGAGCCGTCGACGTACCAGGGGCCGCAGGTCTCGCAGACCCAGTACGACCGGATCATGAATTACGTCGAATGCGGCAAGCAGGAGGGTGCGACCGTCCTCACCGGCGGCAAGCGTCACGGCAAGACCGGCTACTTTATCGAGCCGGTTTGTCCTTCAACAGCGAATTATGCTATCAATAACTCATTTACCCGGACAGACCATCTTCAGTGACGTCACTGCCAATATGAAGATCGTTCAAGAGGAGATCTTCGGCCCCGTCGTCGTCCTCACCGCCTTCGACACCGAAGAGGAGGTCATCGAGTCGGCCAATGAATCGCAGTACGGCCTTTCGTCCGGCATCTTCACCGACAACATCAGCCGTGCGATGAGGGTCGCGGGTGCGCTCAAGGCTGGGACGGTCTGGGTCAACTGCTTCAACGAGCTTCACCCCCAGGTACCGTTCGGCGGGTTCAAGCAGTCCGGTCAGTGGAACCCCCTCACGGAATTGCAGAAGGCTGACTAGGAGGCGGATGATTAGGTATTGGCCGCGAGCTTGGAGAGTATGCGCTCCAGAACTACACCGAGGTCAAGGCTGTCCAGGTCAACCTCAGCGGAAAGTGCCTGCTCCCGAGCTAGTCGATGAGCCAAGGAGAGAAGTGTATCTAGTGTGATATCGGATTTCAAACTCGGATCGGATCGGATGTCGGTAATGCCTGGGCAGTATGCAAGTCGGTCTCAAGTGATGCTTGACGCAGCTTCGGTCGCGGCCCGCGAACAACGCCTTGACGTAACGTGATTCCCCTATTAATGGGACACCCCCCTTTATTGGCCACTGCATCACATCTACTGAATATCAGCCCCTGCTTGCATATCCCAGTCCATTGACTCAAGCACAGTGTGAACGTCTTCAGGGAGGTCTGGGCTACCCACTGGGACAGCTTTATCCTTCCCCTTCCTCTTCCTTGCAGTTGTAGCCGCCTCCG
>JAABUY010002707.1_pt1 | contig 20618 bp, 17 predicted proteins | sample 5560271 | NCBI WGS metagenome assembly JAABUY01 (sample SAMN10711886, study PRJNA513374) | rock metagenome | isolation source: Antarctica rocks | place: Antarctica: Victoria Land, University Valley
TGCCTTCGTGCCCTTAGAGCGTTTTTCATAATGATTGTCCCTCTGATGGTCTTGCCTCCTTACCGTGCAAGCGAAAACAAGGGACAACTATTATGCGATTCGCTCTAGTGAACGATTGCCACCATCACACCGGTACCCGAGTGTCCGGGATTCGGCTGATAGCCCGCCGGGTCATCGACCTTGAGGACGACGATCTCAACGATATCGCCGCTCTCGACGGGGCCATTCTTTGCGACATGCGTCGTGACGATGACGCTGATGTAGCTGGCGACCGACGCTGGCGGGTCACTGGAGTTGCCGGGATCGCTGGTCCAGGTCTTCCCGCTCACTTGCTCGGCATATCCCTTGAAGCTATTGTTCGCCTGGAAATCGCCCGCAGTGACCTGCTTGGCCCACTGCGCGCCCCAGAACTTGTAATCCTGCCCGACCTTTACGGCGTCGGCAAGGCTCGGCGCATTGCCACCCCAGATCACGAACTGGGTTGGCTGATACACATACACGGTCTGCGTGTCTGTCGCCGGCTTGTAGTAGCCGTCGCTCGTAAAGCTCGCGGTCAGCGTATATGCGCCCGGTGCGAGGGCAAGGGTCGCCGTCGCAACGCCGCTGGCGTCAGTTGTGCCGGTGGCCGTCGCACTTCCCGCGCTGAAGGTCACTGTCCGCCCGACGATCGGCGGCGTCCCGTCCTCCTTGAGGACTGCAGACACATTGACCGCACTCGTGGCCAGTGTGTTCGATGACGTGATCTTGAGGGTCGTCTCCTCAAGCGTCACGACGAACGTGCCCGACGCGCTGCTCGGTGCGTAGTGCGAGGAGTCGCCAGCATAGGTCGCAGTGAGCGTGTAGGATGCCGCCTTCTCGTTCGGCGTAATGCTACACGAAGCGACTCCTGTCGCATCTGTGGTCGCGGAGCAGGGTGTCTGGGTGCCGATGGTCAGGGTGATCGGTGCGCTGGCGAAGGCGGACCCGTCCGTCTTGTCCGTGAGCCGCGCGGAGAGGGTAACCGAGTCGTTGTAGTCGCCGGTAATCGCGCTCGTCGGCGTGAAGGCGAGTGCGGTGTCCTCTAGCGTGACTATGAACTTGGCGCTCGCACTGCTCTTGATTAGACCACCGCTTCCATCGAAGGTTGCCGTGACCGTGTAGACGCCCGCAGCCTCATTCGGGGTGACGGCGCACGAGGCTTTGCCCGAGGTATCCGTGACGCCTGTGCACGGCGATTGACCATCGAGTTGGAGCTTCACCGTCTGCCCGACCACCGGCCCTGAGGCCGTCGTCAGCGTCGCCGCGAGGGTGGCGGGATCATTGAAGTCCTGCGTCGTGTCGCCCGTGTACGTCAAGGTCGTCGGCTGTGCCACCCAGGTGGCTTTCACCTCATTGCTCGGATGCGTTCCCGCGCTGTCGGTGAAACGCGCCACGAGTAAATCCGTCCCAGGGGTTGTCGTGTCCGAGAAGGCGAAATTCGCATGCCCGCCGCTGTCAGTCGTGCCACTGCCTGTCTTTCCGGCATCCGGCCCGCTCGTCACGTTGAACGTGACCGCCGTGCCGTTGAGCGGCGTCCCGTTGTTATCGACCACGGTCGCGGTAACGGTCGCCGAAGCGCCGACGTTGTGCGTCTGGGTCGGCGGATCGAGCTTGATACCCGTCGCGGGGATGTTGCAAGGCAATCCGTCGGGGTTGTACGTCTGTGCCTGAATCAGGTCGTAGACCTGCTTCAGGTGCCCCGTTGCACCGTCGGTATACCAGAAATCCTCTCCCTCATAGATCACCAGGCCACCGTTGAGCGTCCGTGCATACGCTTCCACGAAGCCCTCGACACCGTTGCCGTTCTTGGCGCGGATCGACTCGCACCAGCCACCGGCGTTCGAGGTGAAAATGTTCGCGTCGCCGATCCCATCGCCGCCGAAGTCTGTGCCCGTCGGAAGGCTGGTGGTCAGGGTGCTGGGATCAACCTTGGTGTAGGTGCCACCGGTATGGCCTACCGGACCTGGGTTGTTCGTTGTAAAGGGGAGCGGAAATTGGTCCAGTCCGCAGGGTGGTATCCCCCGAAGCTCGACGGTGGGGCACAGGCGTCGCCATCAATGATGATCACCTTGCCACCTTGATCGAGAAAGGCATTCACGGCCGCCATGGCAGCCGGATTTGACCCAATCGAGCAGGTCTGATAGAGCAAGACGGTGTCGAACCCATTCAAGGCGTTCGCGTTGCTGAGCGACGCGAGGGGGACATTCGTAAATGCCGCGCCGTTATAGTTGCCGGTATTACCCGACCCGATCGACCCGCCGGTAATCGCATTGCGGAAAATATTCGATCCCGGCGCGCTGGAACCGGGACCGGTAGAGTCGTTTACCCCACTGCCGAAGTCGTAGACATAGGCAACGTTCGTGGTGGTAGCTGCATCTACGCGGGTGTCGAATGGCATCCCGAGTGGCGTCATAAGCGCCACGAGGGCAAGCGCGATGATCAACGAGAATGCCGTCTTTCGGGCACGATTCCTGTCGGCCCTGACGATCAGTGACCGAGTCCATGGCGGTTTCGTGAATACAGCAGCACACCTCAACTGGGTTCTCATGTCTTTTCCCTTTCCCTGAGAACGCAACCCGACCATCTCACCTTCCGACGCCGCAGCAGTACCCGATGTTTTACGCACAACCCCACGTGCGCAAAACAGAGCCGATACACTGAGGAACAGGATGGCAGAGAACATCTCTGCCGAGTGAAAATGCAATAGGCTACTACGAGAGTACCCTAACTCTCGTAGTAAGTCAAGGGAATATAGTCTACTATATTGACAACAAATTCATAGATTTCTTAAATTACACTACATACTTTTTGAGTAAAAGTGTAACCGAGTTTCATTGAGGTCCATTGCGAAACGGGAATTAAGGAACGCAAAGTACAGCGGGTACGCGATCATCCCCGAACAGTTCCGCTCCCGGTAATCAATCGTTGCATCCTCGTACGTGTCTCGCATCAGGGGCAGGCGAAAGCCCATCCCCTCCCAATGATTCGATCACGTTGGTAAGGTTCATCCGTCTACCCTGATTGCGACAGAGTAGTATGCCTGGCTGGAAACGATGGGAGAGGAATGCTACCGGCCTCGGTCACGAACATCCAAAGCCGAGCCGTTGAGGGAGCGAGGATGCGACCCGAAAGTCTGGGGGACACTTTTTGCTTGAGCCGTCTCATCATCGCATGGAGATCATGCCGGGATTGTCAGCGCAATGGTTTCTTATATACTCTCCTCCGTACGATGGGCGGGCATCCCCGGCGATCTGCCACCGGTATCGGCGGCAGTTCGCCGGGAGCCGCGCTCATCATCGAATCCCGCGCCGACGGTCTGATTGGCGCTTTGTACGTGAAAGAGGTGAAGCGTGAGCAGATCGCTCCGGTCGTTTCTACTGATATGTGTCGCGATTATCCTGGGGTCGCATGCGCCCGTCGGCGTGTCCGCCGCCCAGAACTTTGCTGACCCACGCTTCGCATCCGTCTGGAGTGCGGATGAGGGTAGGGTGCCGAACTTCTGGGGCCCCCTCCGCCTGGCGTCCGACGGCATCCCGGAGCCGTACAACGGCGGCACACGGCTCGTGCAGTACTTCGACAAGGGGCGGATGGAGGTGTCCAACGGCGCGATAACGTTCGGCCTGCTCGCTAGCCAGATGGTCACGGGCGACATCCAGCAGGGAAACGCGTCGTTCCGACACGTTCCGCCGTCGCTCGCGAAGATTGCCGGTGATGCGGACGGACTCGGCCCCTCCTACCGGACGATTTATGATAACCGCCCCCAACTCCTCGCGCCGCGCGACGCGAAATCCGGTCAGGAGGTCGCTTTCCTCTTCGACAAGGGAAACACCCTGATCGTCAGCCCGAACCCGGCAAATACAGGTGGCCCGATCGCCAATGGTGCGTATGACAGCGCCACGCAGCACAACGTCCTCGCTGCTTTCGCGGATTATCGGCTCACGGCGGGGGGTGGGGCGATTGGCCTCGCCATCTCCGAGCCGTTCGCGGCGTATTTCACGGTTGGCGGGGTTGAGCGAGCGATCGCAGTCCAGGTGTTCGAGCGGCGGGTGCTGACCTACACAGAGGGCAACTCGCCGGAATTTCGCGTGGAGATGGGGAATATTGGCCGACATTTCTTCGACTGGGTATACAGCGGCGGCTAGCGGAAATCACGTCCGCCACGCAGGAGACGCGCCGATTAGGCGTACACTCAGTGCTGTGGCGGGTGTTTCTCGATAGAGGATCCGCCGGAGGGGTCGGAGGCGTTAATCCCGGCACGCGCTAGGAGGTCACGCAATGGTGTCTCGCTTACCCCTGCCATCGGCGCTGTCCTGTTGGCAGTAGGGGCGTGGGTCCCCTCAGTCGGTGCGACGCTCGCACCATCGTTCACCGCGACCGCAACCGGGGGCAGTGCAGCCCGGCCGCTCGCGGTACCAGTGACGTCGTTGGTGGCAGCGTTCATCGGGGGGACGGCGGATTGCACCGCGTTTCGCGTGCTCACCGCAAACTCGGAGCGCGCGACCGGGCTGAGGAGTACGAGGAGAAGCGCCACGAGGGCGAACGCGCCGAACGCGCCGAATAGACGACGATAATCGGTGTGTTGCCGAGAAGGCGTGCGGATCGTGTCCAGTGCGGCATTGAGTTTCGTGAGGGCATCGTCTGCGGGCGTGAGCCGCGCTTCGCGCGCGGCGTACGTCCGTTCAAGGAGCAGACCAAGCCGCACCTCGTCGGCGCGGTGCTCCGACAGATTGTGCCCCGGACATTTCGCTCCTGTCCCCTGTCGCATTGTCACTCCTCTTACCGCTCCGCCAGAGCGATGCGCGGCCGTCCGATGACCGCATCCCCTACCCACGCCGTTGCTGCTGCTGGGCGGCGCTCGCCCAGTTCCACCGCGAGCGCGCGATGCGCCCGGTGCAACCGCGACTTGACGGTGCCGCAGCGACATCCCAGCGCCTGTGCCATTTCGGCCTCGCTGAGTTGGCTGTAGTGACGCAGTACGAGGACCGCCCGGTGGTTCGCCGGTAGCCGCTCCAGCGCCCGCCAGATCGTCTCATGCAACTCCGCCCGTTCGGCACGCTCGGCGGGGCCGGGATCCGGGTCGGCCCCGAGCATCGCCTCAAGCTGCCATTCCGTGGTCGGCAACGGGAGGTGCGCGCCGCGCCGGTCGCGTCGGAGATAGTCCATACTGACATCGTGGATGATGCGATAGAGCCATGGGAGGAAGGGACGCTCTGTGTCGAAGCGGCGGAAGGCGGTGAAGAGTTCAATGAAGACGAGTTGGACAATCTCCTCTGCGGCGTCCGCGCGATGCGTGATAAAGAGGGCACTGCCGAAGACGCGCCGGTGATACTCCTGGAAGAGTTCCGCGAACGCCGTGCGTTCCTGCGCCTTACAGCGACGATACAGCGCGATTCGTTCCGGTGTATCAGTCATCCATGGCCCCTGCCCGATACGCGACGCATGACTGTCGCGACAACTTGCTCAGTTAACTCCCGCGCGGGCGCGGGTTTCGGTTCCATCTGGCGGGTCGCGCGACCGCTCGTCGCCTCGCCGCGCGATCCGGGTACCGACTCCTCGATGCCGAAGTATGCACATCATCTCCGACATGACAAGGGCGTTCCAGCGATACGCGAACGAGAGAAAATTCGTCGACCCCTTCAGTATACGCATCCATGGAGGGAACCGATCAGGCGGCGATGGGGGAGTATTGCGTGCCATCGGCATGGGCCGAATCGCGCGGCACAGCGGGTTCCTGTACCCGTGACGAGCAGAGGGGGTTAGGATTTTGGGTAACGTATGGCGTTGGATGAGTGCGGGAATAGCCGCGCTCGTCCTTTCTAGTCTTTTTGTGGTCGCGCCGGCAACGCCGGTCTCGGCGGCGGTGGATTACTATCCGGACACGGGGCACTATCTCGCCGCTCAGTTCCGCTATGCCTGGTACGGGAATGGCGGGGTGGCGCAGTTCGGCTTCCCAATAACCAAGGTTTTTGACCAGCAATCCGAGGATGGCAAGATGCATCCGACGCAGTATTTGCAGCGCGCCGTTTTCGAGCAGCACGACGAGAATCGCGGCACGCCCTTTCAGGTGCTCGGTCGCCGTCTCGCTGCCCTGCAAACGGCGGATCGGGCGAAGACGGATGCGCACTTCCAGACAGTCGGCGCCCCGAACGACGGGCGGTTGTTCTTCAGTCAGACCAACCACACAATCGGTGGAAGCGATGATGCCAACAAGGCGATCCGCAGCTTCTGGGAATCCGCCGGTGGAGGGAACGTCCAACGGAGCATTATCATCTTTGGCTATCCGATCTCGGAGCCGTTCGACGAGCAGAACGCGCCCGCTCCAGCAGGCGATGGGCAGACGCACCGCGTGCAGTATTTCGAGCGCTACCGCCTTGAATACCACCCGGAAAACGCCGATCCGTTCAAGGTGCAACTTGGCCTGCTCGGTGTGACTCAGGCGGACAAGGACAACCTCGATTCCGCCCTGCGCACGTCGGAACCGGCTGGCCAGCCGCCGACGGATTGCATCGGTCAAGGGCCATGTGCCGGACGGCCGCTGGCGCGCAGTTACGCGAATGTCCATGTCGGCGATAGCGGGCAGGGCTACGGCTTCAACGTAGACGGCTCTGGTCTGGACGCGGGCGGCAAGGACATTATGTTCGGCAAGGTCTACGGCGCGGGTTTCGGTTGGATCCGTCAGCAGATCCGCTGGAGTTCCTACGAACCCGCCAAGGGGCAGTTCGGCAACGACTATGTCAAGAACGTGGACGACTTCGTCAATGCCGCCACTTCGGCGGGGGTCAATGTGATGTTAAGTCCGGTTAGTTCGCCAGCGTGGACCGGCGCGGCGAATGGTGGCCTGCCGCCGAACCCGCAGGACTTCGCGGACTTCATCGGCTTTATGGCGAACCGCTACAAGGGTAAGATCGCTGCGTACGAGGTCTGGAACGAGCAGAACTACGCGGTTGAGACGGGCGGCTCGGTGAATCTCAATGACCCTGCTGCCCCCTACCTGCCGGTGCTCAAGGCGGGCTACAAGACACTGAAGGCAGTTGATCCGAAGACCACGGTCGTCTTCGGTGGCATGACACCGACCAGCACGGTAGACGCGGGTGTGGCGATTGATGAGGTGCAATACCTGCAGAAGATGTATCAGCAGCACCCGGAAGTGAAGGATTACTACGACGTGCTTGGCGCGCACCCCGGCTCCAACTGCAACCCGCCGGACAACGCGTATCCGGACAACCCGGCGACGAACGCGTGCGGCACGGACCCAAATGGCGGGCGCTCGTACACGACCAATAACGCATTCTACTTCAAGCGCATCCTCGACGTGCGCGCTACGATGGAGCAGAACGGCGAGGGGGGCAAGAAGATGTGGCTGACGGAGACGGGCTGGGATAGCAGCGCGAATCCGCCGGATGCCTACAAATATGCGCGCTATGTCTCGGATCAGCAGCAGGGACAATATCTCGCGCGCGCCTACGATCTCGGTAGGTCCTATCCGTGGATGGGCGTGATGTTCGTCTGGAACCTCAACTTCCAGGTGACAACGAGCGGCCCGAGCGATGAGAAATACGGCTGGGGCGTCTTGAACAGCGACGGGTCGCCGCGCGCGGCGTACTACGCGCTCGCCACGATGCTCAAGTAGCGGGACAAGTAGCTCGATAGTGGGTTGGAATGTGGCGATTGTGCGCCGTCGGCGCCTGGTTCCGTCGCCAATCTGATCCACTGCTGGGTGATCTGCGCCTCGTTCCCAAACGAAAGCCACCCCGATCAGGGGTGGCTTTCGTGCGCTTGAGGAATCGATCGATCCGCTGCGCAAACCCGTTAGCACTCTGACCAACCTGGTGTTTCCTCGCAACTCCTCCGGTCGGATTCAGGACATTGCCCTTCGCGGCGTCGTCGTACGCCATCCCGTATGCCTGGATCGCTACGATTAGGCTGTTGACATCTGGGGTGAGCCAATCTCTGCTTCATAGACTGGCAGCGGCAGATTCGAGGTCGTGAGAAGCGGCAGAGCGAGGGTATCCCGCAGCCGGGCGCCATCACGCGCACTCTCGGCACGGGAGAGCACAGGTAGGGGGTGCGTTGCCATCAGCGTCCGCATCCGGCGTAGCTCCTCATGCTGTTGCACCCGTGCGCGTCGCATCGCGTGAAGCGCGCGGGGGACAAGCATACCGAGCGTGGCCAATGCGCTGGCTACCTGCCAGCCAGGTTGGAGCGCCGGGTCGTAGCCGGTGAGCGCGAGAAAGCCGCACCACCCCGTCAGGGCGGTGAGAAACAGGCTGCCACCGCGCAGCCAGGCGGGAGGCAAGGAGAAGGCTGTTCTGCCCAAGGATCGCAATCCGTACGCCTTTCGCGGTGTGGGCGCGTGTCAATGACCGACCTATCAGTAAAACGACGAACTTCTGGAAAAGTCGCACAGAGGATATCCAAAAAGTTCGACGAGGGCGTTTCGGGACCGTCGAAGATTGAGTAGGCTGCCTGGCCGAGCGGTGATAGGTCAAAACTGTGATCGCAACGAGCAAAGGGGCACTTTCCACGGATTTGGCACGAGGGGGTCACTTCAGTGGACAAATCGCACGCGCCTGTTCCAAAACCGTGACAAGACAGCGGATGGTCACCCGACACGCCGCGAGACTCGGGAGCCGTCCCATGCGCAGGCATGACAGAGTGTCCATATTTAGAGAGATTCCCCTCGGATATTGTGTGAACACGTTCGTATTCTGTTACGCTCTTCTATGTAAATCCGACGACGAAGCGTTCCACGGTCAGACGGCATGTTGTCCATCCCCGCCTCTGTCGTCTCACCCAGTGCTGCGGAGGGAGATCCCGATGAGGGGAAGTGTGCGGTGATTGTTAGGGGCGAAGCGCCGACAATACCTGACGTGAACGGCGAAACAGGGGCGAATGTCGTGACGCTGGCCGACGGGACGCGGGTACCGGTCCGCCCAATCCACCCGAGCGATGCCGCACCATTGCAGGCGTTTCATCGCCGCCTCAGCGAGCAATCGATTTATCTCCGCTTCTTCGCGATGCTGCCAGCGCTGGCCGATGAGCGGGCACGCTATTTCGCGGACGTGGACGGAGTAGACCGCGTCGCGCTCGTTGTACTTGATCCAGCGGCCCCGGATACGATCATCGCCGTGGTCCGGTACGATCGGCTGCCAGGCACTGACCAGGCGGAGTATGCCGCAGTAGTGACGGATCGGTGGCAGGGGCGGGGTATCGGCGCGGCGCTGTCGCGTCAGTTGATCCAGATTGAGCGACATCGGGGCATTTGCCAGTTCGTCGCCATCGTCCTGCCGGAGAATGCACGAATGCTCCATCTCTTCCGCGATCTCGGGTTGCCGGAGCATACGCGATGGGACGCGGGCACGGTGCGGGTGGTGATTGATCTCATTTCCGATGACGAACCGGCCACGACTGTCAACGCATAAGCGCCGCCCGACGACTCGGGCCGTTTCGTTGTGTCGTAATTGATTGCGCGAGCGTCTGTCAAAGAAGCGTCGCGACAGCGGTCATAGGGTGAGATGTCTCGTGGAAAGCCAGTTCACACGTGGCATACCCATCACCCATTGATGGAGGCGGGCGATACGTGTCGGCGGCGCTGTAACGGAGATTGCCCTCTTCATTCAGACCCGTACGGGAACCCTTCTCCCGGACCCCTCATGCAGGGCGGTGACTGCTGTTGCGGCCCGACCGCGCGCGTCCGCCGAGCGCAATGCCTCGATCACCGTTTCCGGGGAGAGGGTGCACGGCTCGTTGTAGATTGTTTCTCCCGTCGCCAGCGCGCGCTCCGCGACTGTCGCGATCTGCGCGGGGGTGATGTTCGGCACGCCGAGATCGGCGAAGCAGACCGGCAGGCCGACCGCGAGGCAGAAATCGAGCACATCGCGGCGATCCTCGGTGTTGTGTTTCTCCAGTTCGAGCAGGACGAGCGTGCCAAAGGCGATCTTCTCGCCATGCCACATCTCGTGCGTCTCCGGGAGTGCGATCAGGCCGTTGTGGATCGCGTGCGCGGCGGCGAGTCCCCCGCTCTCGAACCCCAGCCCGCTGAGGAGCGTATTCGCCTCGACAACTTTCTCGACCGCGTCCGTCACCCGGTGGGCGCGCACGGCGGCAATCGCGTCCACACTGTAGACACGGATTGTGTCCCAGCAGGCACGCGATAGGGCGGAAGCCGCAACGGTCTGCCAGCCACCGGCCATCGTCGTTGCGTAGGATTGAGCGATCGCGCGCGCCTCGAACCACGTCCCGAGCGCGTTGCCGATTCCGGCGATGAAGGGACGCACCGGGCCGTCGGCAATCACTTGTGTGTCCACGAGCACGAGGTCAGGATTGTGGCGGCAGAAACGGTAGTGATCGAAGATGCCGTTATCGGCGGCGATGGCCGCGAACGAGCTCGTCGGCGCATTGGTCGAGGCGAGCGTCGGCACGATCGCGAGTGCGGCGCCGAGGTCGTCCGCAACGGCTTTCGCTGTGTCAATCGCCTTCCCACCACCCAGCCCGATGATGATGTCCGCGCGCATCACGCGGGCTGCGGTGCGCACGCGGTCAACCTCCGCCTGCGTGCATTCTCCCGCGAATTCCGTACCGCTGACGTATAGGCCGGCGATCACAAGCGCAGGGCGAACGTGCCGTGCCCAGAGGTCGATTGCCGCGCAGTCGTAAAGGACGAATGCGGTTTTCCCCAACGGCTGAATGAGCATGCCGATTTCGGTCAGCGCGTCCGCCCCTTGCGCATATCGGCGTGGGCTGATGAACGTATGCAAGATCGTCATTGGAGACTCCCGATGAGACGTGACTGGGACAGGGCGCTTCGTTGTCGGTAGCGTATCTGTGCTGTCGTCACAACGCCGCGACATCGGACGCGGCAGCGTCACAAAACCGTGTCAATCTGCGTGAGCCGGGAGCGACGGGGATGGAAATCATTCAGCGGTCGGGCGTTTCCCGGCGGAAGGTGACACGCCAGTCGCCCTCGGGTGTCCGTGCCGTCTCGTGTACGAAGCCCCGCTGCGCCAGCACGCCGTAGAGCGGTACCGGCTCGAAGATGTTGACGATTACCAGTTCCTCGCTCTCGCCGAGGTCCGCGACAGCGGTCATAATCCGGTCGAAAGGCTCCTGGCCCCGCTGAATATCCTCACGTACATCCACAATCTGTTGCGTCATCATTACTCGCCCTCCATTGCCTGAATACCGGATGCATCACCGTCGCTGCTGGTAAATGGTCTCCCACTGAGGTGCATGACCCTGTCGCCATCATCGCGGCTCATCTGCTCGGCGTCTGTGCGGTTTGTCACAGCATTCCAGGCACACTCCGGTTACGGTGAAAAGGTGCGGTGCTGGGGCCGCGCGGGAATAGATAATCGGAGGCATGCCATGGACACGAAAACAGAACTGATTGCCTTGGACCAGCGGGTGCGCTTTGACGACCGGCATCCGGTTGCGACACAACTCGCGACGGCGTTGCCGGGGCAGGTGCTCCTGATCGGTATGCGCGCGGGACAGCATTTGCGCGATCACCGCGTCGCGACGCCGATCACGATCCAGGTCGTCTGCGGGGAAGGGGAGATCACGGCGGCGGATGCAGTCTATCCCGCGCAGGCTGGCGCCTTCGTGTCACTTGGCGCCGATGTCGTGCATGGTGCGACGGCGGGAACCGATCTTGTCCTGCTCGTCCACCGCGCGGGGGCCGCGGAGGCCGAAGCGGTGGAAGCGGATGCGCTACCGCTCTTCGCCAGAGGCGATCTGGTGACGCTCGACGTGCGTGACCTCGCCCCGCGTGAACGGCACACGCGCATCTTCGCCACCTTCAATACCCTCCGTCCCGGTGAGGCGTTGCGGCTGATCAACGATCATGACCCGAAGCCGCTCAAGTATCAGTTCGCCGCTGAGCACGCGGGAGAGGCGACGTGGGAGCCCGAGCAGGCCGGGCCGGAGACGTGGATTGTCCGTATCGGCAAAGTCGCCGCAACGGCGTAGGGGAGAGGCACGATCATGTTCGGTGGCATTAACCCGCGCCACGCACCCGCGCCGTGGCTCCCGCTCCCGTTCCTGCTCTCCGGCCCGCTCGCGCTCGCAGCGGCGCATCTCCTGCTAGCGGTGCGGGTAGGGACGGTCACGGGGTCGTACCGCGCGACGGCGACGATTGCCGTCACGCATCTGCTCGTGCTCGGCGCCATCGTCGGCACGATGATGGGCGCGCTCTATCAGATGACGCCAGTGATCTTTGTTGCCCAGGCTGCGGACGGGCGGCTCGGCCTCGTGCAGGTCGTGCTTTACACCGGCGGATGGGCGCTGATGGTGACTGGCTTCCTCAGCGGTGGCACTGCTGTGCTGGCAATCGGCGGGACATGCGTCGTCCTCGCCGTGTTGCTTTTTCTCGCCATTATCGGGCGCGTGCTGCGGACGGCGACGCAGTGGGACACGGCGGGCTGGTACATCCTGACCGCCTTCGCCTTCCTCGCCGCGACGGTCGGCGTCGGGCTGACCTTCGCGCTCGATTGGCGCTTTGGCTGGTTCCCGATCCCGCCGCACCTGCTCGCCATCCATGTCCATCTCGGCGGCATCGGCTGGCTGACGCTACTCATCATGGGGGTCTCGTACCGCCTCGTGCCGATGTTCGCCATCGCGCCCGCACCGGCGGGCATCCTCGCGCGTGGCAATCTGGGCGCTTTCGTTGGGCTACTGATCGGCCTCGTAGCGCTGCTCTGGCGCGATGCCGCGCGCCCGGCGGTAGCGATCATCGCGTGGGGACTCGCGGTGTGCGTCAGCATCTATTTGTTCGACATGGCACGCCTTTACCGCGCGCGGCGTCGCCGGTGGGACCTGACCCTCGTCACGCTGTGGGGCGCGATGGCCTGCCTCGGCGTCGCTGCCGTCATGGGCGCGCTCTGGAGCACCGGGCTGCCCGGCCGGTGGTTCGGTGCGACACCCTGGCTGCTCGCGTACGGCTACATCGCCCTCGCGGGCTGGTGCGCCCTCGCGATCTGCGCGCACCTCATCAAGATCGTGCCGTTCCTCGTCTGGCTGCACCGTTACGGGCGGGGAATGGGGCGCGGACCGGTGCCGCTCCTCAAAGACCTCCTTTCGCAGCGAGCAGCGGTCGCGGCGATTGGGGGATACGTGTTCGGGTTCGCAGCCACGGCGACCGGGCTACTCACGGGTCAAACCGGGATCATCCGTGTCGGGGCATGGTGCGCGGCGGCGGGCGCGTTGGGGTTGTTCGGCGTCGTGCTCGCCGTCCTCCTGCCGCACCGCCACTCGTCGCGCGCCCCGGAGCACCAGGCGGCGCGGATGGCACGGGCGGTGACAGAGAGGAGCGCATAGCATGGCAACGGTGATGACTCCATTGACATCGGCGGCGGTGGTCAACCGCCTCCGATGGATCATCGACCCTGAACTCGGGCTCGACATCGTCACGCTCGGGCTCATCTACGGCATCACCGTGCGCGATGGGACGGTCCGCATTGCGATGACGCTCACCGTGCGGGGCTGCCCGCTCCACGACCTCTTGACAGATGCGATCCGCGACACACTCTATTGGATAGATGGCGTGGAGCGTGTCGAACTCGATCTCATCTGGGAGCCACCGTGGCACCCGGCGATGATCGCGGCGGAGCGTTACGGGTGAGCACCCCTCCTTGCTCCGCCGCCCGCCGGTGCGTATCCTGCTCTTAGCGTTAGCGTCAGCGCGACGGCGCAGCAGACTGGCGGCGAGGGGCAGAGATGTCGGCAAAGGATCCCGCAGTAATCCTCGCGATACACCCGCTCTTCGCGCGGCTGCCGGATGAGGTGCGCGCCGATGTGTCCGCGCGGATGGTCCCCCGGCAGTATCGGCGGGGTGCGATTATCTTCACGGAAGGAGACCCCGCCGCCGCGCTTCATCTCGTCGGCAGCGGCACGGTGCGCATCATCAAGCGCTCGCCCAGTGGCCGGGAGCAGACGCTCCTCTTCGCGGACGCGGGCGACAGTTTCGCCGAAGTCCCGGTCTTCGATCACGGCCCGTACCCAGCAAGCGCCGAGGCATTCACGGACGCGCTCATCTACGCCCTCCCGGTGGCCGACATCACCCGGCTCATCCGCACGATGCCGGTCTTCGCCGAAAACGCCGTAGCCGTCTTCGCTGCGCGGAATCGACGCCTGACCGAGATCGTCGAGAATCTCGCCTTCCGCCCAGTGATCGGTCGCGTTGCTCGGACGCTGCTCGACGACCCGCACGAGCAGACGCAGACCGAGATGGCCGCGATGGTCGGTGCGGCGCGGGAGATGGTCAATCGCTCGCTGCATACGCTCGAGCGGGACGGCATCATCCACCTGAACAGCGGCCGCATTGCGATCCTCGACCGCGATCGCCTCGCGGCGATCGCCGACGACACCTGACGCTCCGGACGCGTGACAATTCTCACAGCCACGCCTGCGTCTCCCTTGTACACTGGGGACAGATGGGACAACGGCGTCCCATCATTGGTACCGATGAGGGTGCGATGGCCGTGCAGCGGTCCGATAACTGACACGGATTTGGCATACACGTGACAGAATCGCCACGGGTGTGCAACGGACGCATCGCTATCCTCTAACGTAACGACCCCGCAAGGTAGCGGCAGGTCAAAGGAGGATGTGGCAATGACTAATGACCAACGGAACTTTCGTCTCCTGACCACACTGATCGTGATCCCATCGCTGATCGTCCTCACGGTCTATAGCCTCGTGGCGTGTGGCACGACGAGCACGCCGACAAAAACAGGCAATGCCGCCGTCGTGCTCAATGCCGGTGGAGGCGTCTCACTCGCGCAGCAACCGGCGGTCGCGGCACAGCCGAAGGCACCCCTGCCTGCACTGACGTCTGGCAGCACCGGCAATACATCAACGCTCGCCACGGCCGCTCCGGCCGCGCAGGCGACGACGATTCCAGTCATGCTTAATAAGCCCGGGATACAACCTGCGGCGACGGTCCCAACGGCGCCATACACGCCGTATGACGCCGCTTTGCCCGCCTTGCTGCCGCTCGTCCCCGGTACAACGAATGTCCGCACGCTCGAACTTGTCACCACGGACCGGACGGTTACGATCGCCGATGGGGTGCGCTTTGCCGCCTGGACATTCGGCGACACGGTGCCCGGCCCGGTCGTACATGTCAAGCAGGGCGACGCCGTCAAATTCGTCCTCACGAATCGGGGCGCCATGGCGCACTCGATCGACTTCCACGCCGCGCAGACGCCACCGAATGAGAACTATGTGGATGTCAAGCCTAATATGAGCCGCTCCTTCGACTGGAAAGCGGAGTACCCCGGCGTCTTCATGTACCACTGCGGTTCGCCGCTCGTGATCGCCCACATGGCGAGCGGCATGTACGGCGCAGTCGTCGTGGACCCGGCAACGCCGTTGCCCCCGGCACATGAGTACGTCCTGGTGCAGAGCGAATTCTACGTCACCGGTACGCCGGGCGATGTGCAGCAGGTGGATGTCACCAAGGTCCTCAGTGGGCAACCGGACTACGTCGTCTTCAATGGCTACGCGAACCAGTACAAGGATGCGCCGCTGACGGCGAAGGTGGGCGAACGGGTGCGGATTTACATTGTTAACGCGGGGCCGAACGACTTCAGCGCCTTCCATGTGATCGGCACGATCTTCGAGAACGCCTACGCGGACGGCAACACCGCGAACGCGCAGCACGGGATGCAGACGGTGACGATCCCGCCGGGCGGCGGCTACATGGTCGAGTTCACGATCCCGAACCCCGGGACGTACGCCTTCGTGACGCACAGTTTCTCCGGCGTCAACAAGGGCGCGGTCGGTGTCCTGAAGGTCACGCAGTAATCCCTGTCCCTGAAGAGGCAAGAGAACAGAGGTAATGGGGCGGCTGCAAGTGTCGCCCCACTTCTTCTCGTGCTGTCGGTCATCTTTCAACGGTTTTGTCACGCCGACGCCCACCGTTTGACGCTAACGTGACGCCCGACACCCTACACTGAGTACGAGATTGGTGCGAGGTGCCGATGCCACGCGCGAAGGCGGGCGAAAAGACGATTATCATGAGGAGTACGAGTATGGCGACCTATGCGGAACTTTCACGGCGGCGATTCCTGGCGGGTGCGCTGGGCGCGGGTGGCCTCGGTGCGCTCGTTGCTTGTGGCAATCAGGTAGGACAACTGGAGGGCGCACCCTACGCGATAAACACCACCCGGAACGCGGCCGCCCCCCCAGCGAATCGTGCCGCCGCGAGCGGTTCCGGCGCGACACCGCCAGCGAGCGGATCGGCGGCGGATCCTATGAACATGGCGCCGAGCGTCGGGACGACGAGTGCATCCGCCGGGACAGCGACCCCCGCCAAAGACTGGCAGGCAATGAACCAGATGCACGAGGCGGGCGTCAAGACCTTTCTCGCGCAGCCCAAAACAATCCGCGGCGGTCAGCGCATGGAGTACACCATGCAGGACGGCATCAAGGTCTTTGATGTCACCGCGAAAAAGGTGCAGTGGGAGGTGACACCCGGTCAGATGGTCGAGGCATATACCTACAACGGCGTCGTCCCCGGCCCGGAGATCCGCGTCACCGAGGGCGACAAGGTGCGCATCCGACTGAAGAACGATCTCGGGGACGAGGCAACGGCGATCCACTTCCACGGCCTGCTCATCCCGAATGCGATGGACGGCGTGCCCTTTATCACCCAGCCGCCGGTCAACCCGGGCGAGACGTTCGTCTACGAGTTCACCGCGCGCAACCCCGGCTCGCACATGTACCACTCGCACCTCAACAGCGCCTTCCAGGTGACCAAGGGGTTGCTGGGCGCGTTCATCATCGAGCCGAAGGACAAGAGCCAGTACCCGGCATTCGACAAGGAATACACGATGATCCTCGGCGACGGCCCCTTGGGCTACACGCTGAACGGTCACGGTTTCCCGGGGACGGAGGTACTGACGGCACACAAGGGCGAGAAGCTGCTCGTGCGTTTCATGAACGAGGGGCTGATGATCCACCCGATGCACCTGCACGGGATGCCGATGACGATCGTCGCGCAGGACGGCTACGTCAACACGCCGTACAAGTGCGACACGGTGAACGTCGCGCCCGGCCAGCGCATGGACGCGATCGTTGACTGCACCGAGGTGGGGGCATGGGCCTTCCACTGCCACATTCTCTCGCACGCCGAGAGTGAGATGGGCATGTTCGGCATGGTCACCGCCCTCGTCGTCGCATAGACGCCGGGGAAGGTGACACGCTTTTGCAACATCTTTGCCCGGCGTGTCACGCTCTTGCGACGTCTGTGCCGCGATCCTGCGGGTGATGAGTTGGGCTGGAAACACGTACTTGAAAGGAGACCTGCCATGCATACGCCACTGAAACGGTACGTCGGTTCGTCGGCACTGCTCGCTGCCTTGATCGGCTTCCTTGTCCTCTTCTCCGCCTGCGCGGCAGGGTACGATTACTTCACCGCTGGCCGCGCGAAGGCGAGTGAGGCAGTCTGGACGGGCACCAAGGCCGGTACCGGCATCGACGGCTTTCTTAAGGGCGCGAATGCCAAGGCGACCAAGAGCGCGCAGAATCCGAATCCGGAGGTGCTACCGGTAGCGCGCGATCTCAATGTCAGTGTCTTCAGCAAGCATGAGAAGCTCTTCTCCTGGATGGTCGTCCTCGGCGAGATCCTGATGCCGATCGGCGTGCTCTTCTTCCTCATCGTCAAGTTCCCCGGTTCGCGCTTTCTCTTGATGGGCATCGCGGGGCTGGCCGTGTTCGTGAACTTCCTGTACCTGTCGGAAGGTGTTTCCAGCACGAATCCGCCGATGGTCTTTATGTGGCTGGCGATCATCTGGCTTGTCGGCACGATGCCGGGTGCGGCGCTCTACTACGCCATTGACCTGCGGCGGCTCTTCGGCAAGGCACCCGCCGAGACGCCTGTGGTTGTGGACGCGACGGCCGGGCAGTGGCTCTTCTTCTGGACGATCCTGCTGGTGACGGGCACGGCGGCTTGGGCGATGTACGACTTCGGTACGTACATCGCTATTATCGTCGCAAGCATCGCGATGATGGCTACGCTCTACGGCATCAATGCGCTGCTCGTGAACCGGCAGCGCGACGGTACTCCGCTCGCACTACGGGGGAGTGTGACCGTAGCCTAACACCGATCATCGCATCCGGTATTCACGCATTGGGGGACGGGCAACCGCCCCCAATGCATTCAGGTCGGCGATTCGAGCCGGTAGCCGAGGCCGGGAAAGGTGGTGATCGGTACTGTGGCTCCCAGCTTGTTGCGCAGCCGGCTCACCCAAGTGCGCAGGTACTGCGACTCGTCACGGAACTCGCTGCCCCAGATACGGGTCAGGAGTTCATGGTGCAGAAGCACCTTACCGGGGTTGCTTGCCAGTTCGGCGAGAAGTCCCCACTCGGTACGGGAGAAATGGATCTCCTCTTCTCCCCGCAGGACCCGGCGCTGTTCGAGATCAATGACGACATCCCCATAATGCAACTGGCCTGCCGTACCCGTGCGCTGGCCATCCGTTCGCCGGATGACCGCCGCGATCCGCGCCGCCAGTTCGTCCGGATTGAAGGGCTTCGTCATGTAATCGTCGGCGCCGCTCGTCAGACCACGGAGCTTGTCCACGTCGAGTGTCCGTGCCGTGAGCATGATGACGGGGACGTTCGAGGTCGCGCGGATGTGGCGGAGCGCCTCGAAACCATCCATCCCCGGCATCGTCACATCGAGGACGACGAGATCAACTGGTTCATCCTCCAGGGTCGCGAGCGCGCCCTGCCCCGTATGCGCCGTATGGACGCGCATTCCGTCCGCCTCAAGTTTCATCTGGATAAGCCGGACAATCGGCGGCTCGTCGTCAACGACGAGGATCGTCGGTTTCTTAATCATTCCTCCGCTTCCTCCATGACAACCGGTAGCGTGAACCGGAACGTCGCACCCATATCCGGCTCACTCTCTACCCAGAGCCGTCCCCCATGCGCCTCGACGAGGCGCTGGCAGAGGTAGAGCCCCAGCCCCATCCCCTGTGTCCCCGTGCTGGCGCGGTGGAACCGCTGAAAAATCCGTGCCTGCTCATCAGCGGCAATCCCTGGCCCTTCATCCCGCACAAAGACCGTCATCCGCGCCTGCGTCGCCGCCGCGCCAAGCGTGATCGTACCACCACCTGGGGAGTATTTCGCCGCGTTTTCCGCAAGGTTGCGCACTGCCTGCATGATGAGCTCCTCGTCCCCCTCTGCGGGCGGCAGGCGGCGGGGGACATCTATCACCACCGAGTGATTGGGGTAACGTGCCTGTACTTCCCGCGCCACCTGACGCAGCATGGGCTGGATGAGGAAGGGATCGCGCTCGATGTGCAGTCGGCCTGCCTGATACGCGGAGAGGGCAAGCATGTTCTTCAGCATGCGCGATAGGCGCTCGCTCTCAGTGAGGAGGTCCATACGGAGCGCATCGCGCGATTCCTGCGGCAGTGCGTCGCCGTGTGTGAGGAGCATGTGCGCGGCACCCTGGATCGTCGTCAGAGGTGTGCGCAGCTCGTGGGAGATGAGCGAGAGGAAGTCGTCCTTTAGTTGCTCCGCCTCGCGCGCTTTCGTGACATCGCGGAACAGGCTGACGACCGTCGTCACCCTCCCCGCTGCGTCGCGCACTGGGATCGCGCTCACCGCCACATGGGCCGGTCGCCCCTCCCGGTCGTGGATGACGATCTCCTCGTCTATGCTCCCTTCACCTTTGAGGAGGGCACGGGCGGTCGGCGTGTCCCGCACCGCGAGGGGTTGCCCGGATGGCCCCTCGGGGCGGAAGCCGCTTGCCGGTTCCGCGAACCCGCCCTTCGGCAGCGTCGCGTGGCCGAGCAGATCGCGGGCGAGCCGGTTCGCCAAAAGTACGCGGCCTCCCGGCGCCTCGCGGATCGTCACCGCATCTGGCATGTGGTCGAGGATCGTCTGCAGCTGGCGTCGCTGCGCCTCGCTCTCCGTGAACCGTCGCGCGTTGATCACCGCGATCGCCGCGTGCCGCGCCAGCCGCTCGGCAAGCCGCTGATCCTCGGCGGTGAACTCCTCCGCGCCCTCCTTCTCGGTCAGATACAGGTTGCCGATTGCGTCGTCGCCGACGCGAATCGGCGCCCCGAGGAAGCTCGTCATCGGTGGGTGGTTGGGCGGAAAGCCGACGGAGCGCGAGTCGTCGTGCATATCGCGCATCCGCACCGACTGCTGCTCGCGGATTAGCACGCCGAGCAGGCCGTGGCCGCGCGGCAAGTCGCCGATCCTTTCTCGTTCCGTGGTGGAAATGCCGACAGTGATAAAGTCCGAGAGAAAGCCATCCGCACCGACGATGCCGAGGGCGCAGTACCGCGCGCCGACAAGCGAACGGGCGAGGCCCACAATCCGCTGGAGGACCGCGTCGAGATCGAGTTCGGAGGAAATCGTCAGGAGCGCCTCATCGAGCGTATCGAGCTGAGTGAGAAGGTGTTGTGCGTTCTGCTCTTCCATCGGCAGTCTTTCTTGTGATTTGGCAAGGGCAGGGCTTAGAGCGGTTTCTGTAACTACTGAGCCTGTTGTGTTGTGTAGCCACAATGAGTGAACCATCCTTTCGCGTCTTGCGCGGTCACGGTCGCCATCGCTGCCGTGATCGCCGTCGCCAATCCCTCCCG
>JAABUY010002708.1_pt1 | contig 20616 bp, 19 predicted proteins | sample 5560271 | NCBI WGS metagenome assembly JAABUY01 (sample SAMN10711886, study PRJNA513374) | rock metagenome | isolation source: Antarctica rocks | place: Antarctica: Victoria Land, University Valley
CGCGCCCGGCGGCAGATCGGCGGGCGCACGACGCTCATCAGCCAGATGTTCGGCCAGGCGCAGGATGTCGTGACCGTCGTTGGCTTCGCCGCCGGGCTTGCGGCCTACGCGCCGTGGCTGATCCTGCTGCTGCTGCTGGCGCTGATCCCCGCTTTCCTGGGCGAGGCGCATTTCAACGCCCAGGGCTATGCGCTGAGCTTCGCCCGCACGGCCGAGCGGCGCGAGCTGGACTACGTTCGGCTGACCGGCGCCAGCACGGACGCGGCGAAGGAGGTCAAAATCTTCGGCCTCAACGGCTTCCTGATCGAGCGCTACCGGCAGCTCTCGGAGGCGATGCAGCAAGAGAACCGGCGGCTCGCTGTGCGCCGGGCCGGCTGGGGCGGGGCGCTAGCGGCGCTGGGGACAGTCGGATACTACGTCGCCTATGCCTACCTTGCCTGGCGCACCCTGGGCGGCGGGTTCAGCATCGGCGACCTGACGTTCCTGGCCGGGTCGTTCCTGCGGCTGCGCGGGCTGTTGGAGGGGTTGCTGTCGGGCTTCTCCAACCTGGCGGGCCAGGCGCTCTATTTGGACGACCTTTTTTCATTCTTTGAGGTCGTGCCTGAGATTCAGTCCCCGGCGCACCCCCGCCCCTTCCCGGCTACGGTCGGCGCCGGCTTCGTGTTCGAGGGCGTGGGCTTCCGCTACCCCGGCACCGGGCGCTGGGCGGTCCGCAACCTCGACTTTACCCTGCACGCGGGCGAAACCCTGGCGCTGGTCGGCGAGAACGGCGCGGGCAAGACGACGTTGGTCAAGCTGCTGGCGCGGCTTTACGACCCGGACGAGGGCCGCATCCTGCTGGATGGGCACGACATCCGGGAATACGACCTGGACCAGTTGCGCGGCAGCATGGGGGTCATTTTCCAGGACTTCGTGCGCTACTACCTGACCGCCGCCGACAACATTGCCGTGGGCCGCATCGAGGCGCGGGACGACCGCGGGCGCATCGAGGCGGCGGCCCGGCGCGGCCTGGCGGACGACGTGATCGGCCGGCTGCCACGCGGCTACGAGCAGATGATCGGCCGCTGGTTCCGCGGCGGGGTCGAGCTGTCGGGCGGCGAGTGGCAGAAGATTGCCATCGCCCGCGCCTACATGCGGGACGCGCGGGTGCTGATCCTGGACGAGCCGACGGCGGCGCTGGATGCGCGGTCTGAGTTCGAGGTGTTCCAGCGTTTTAAGGAATTGCGCGCCGGGCGGACGGCGGTGCTGATCTCGCACCGGTTCAGCAGCGTGCGGATGGCGGACCGCATCCTGGTGATGGCCGGCGGCGAGATCGAGGCGTCCGGCACGCACGAGGCGCTGTTGGCGCAGCAGGGGCGGTATGCGGAGCTGTTCGAGTTGCAGGCGGCTGGGTATCGGTAAATGGCGTCGGCTGCCACACACGCAAGATACAACTATGCAATGCAGTCTGGCTCACACTCCCGAGTGGCAAGTCATAGCTGGCCTGCGTCATGTTGGAACCGGCACGCTGATAACAGGAATGATGCCAAGCTGCGGCGTAATGTCGATGTTGAAACCGTTGGCATCGCGTGCGCCTGCGGCTTGGGCCATGATGTTGATGTGCTCCGGGCTGTCGGAGAAGGCGGCGAGCAGACCCGCCCGGCTGAGCTGCCCCGAAGCCAGCGCGTTCCCATACAGCGCCTCCCCAGCCGCATCGGGGGCGCGGTGCAGGGTGTTCTGATACAGCCCGTCCACAAGCTGCTGGTTGGTCGGCGCAGCCCCGTAGCGGTTGCTGAACTCGGGCGAGGCCAGGAAGGACAGCGCCGTCTGCTGCAAGCTGGCGCCATTGATGATACCGGCGGTGAACTGGTCGAAGCCTGCCGGATCGGCACTACGGCCAAGTGCGGTGTCATAAAGCTGCGCCACCTGCGCCTCGGCGGTGGCAGCGTAGGTCACGTTCGGGTTGCCGTTCAGCAACCCCCGCGCCTCATCGCTGTCGGCGAACACAGCCAGGATGGTGCCGCGGCTGGCGCCACGGGCCAGGGCGCCGGTGTAGAACGCGACCCCTGACGCATCGCCGGCCCGGCCCAGCACGTTCTGATACAATGCGTTGACGTAGGCCGCATCGGACAGCCCGCCGTAGCGGCTGCTGAACTCGGCCGAACCCACAATGCCGTCGCCCAGTTGCGCCAGGGTTTCCCCGGCCCGCAGCCCCGCATACTGCTGGATCAGCCCGGCGCTGTCGGCATTGCGGCCGAAGGCGGCGACATACAGCCGGGCCACTTGATGCTCGCCCAGCTCCTGGTCGGTCAACACCGCCACCCCAGCGTCGCGCAACAGGGCGACGTCAAGCGGCTGCACGGCGCCTGCCCCCTGGGTGGTCGTCGTCACGGCCTGTCCACCGCCGACCGTGGTGGTGCCGGGGTCCGCACCGAGCACCGGCACCGGGCCGCCATAAGCAACCTGGGCGTTCGGGCCGTTGAACGTGGTCACGAAGTCGGGCGGATAGGTGATGAACCTGACGTTGCTGTCGTACAGCGAAAGACGCACGCCGATCTGCACGGCTGAACCGCCGCTGAAGTTCGTGAAGTTGTTGGGATGCAGAGACCGGATGCCGAACTGGTGGCCTAGTTCCCGCTCAATGGGCGCCAGCGCAGTCGCGAGGGACCGGGACCCGTCGAGGTAGCCGGGGTTGAGGTAAAGGGTGCCCGGATCGGCCGGTCCGGCGCCGCGCCCCGTCAGCGCAAGGCCGAGCCGCTGGCCGTACCGCGACGAGCTGTATGGGCCGATCTTGCCGACAACCACGTCGTTGGTTGAAACGTAGGAGCCGCTAAAGACCGCGGGAGAGGAATACCGAAGGGATGCGTCCGCCGGCTGAGACAGCGCCCGGAACGACACGTCGATGGTGTAGGTCCCGACCGTGTAGTCGAAGTGCCGGGTCCATTCGTTGAAGGCCGTCTGCACAGCAGAGCGCACCGCGTCCTGGTTGGGGTCGCTGACGGCGGGCACGTCAGTGAACCGTACGATCAGGCTGGCGGCCATAAAAGCGCTCCGGTCCTTTTCAGGCTCTTATACCATACTTGCTGCGAAGCTCCCCCCGTTCTCGCCAAGCAAACAGCTAACCCGGCGCCGTCCCGCACGCCGCCAGCAACCCGCGCAAATCCTGGATCGCCGGGAACACCTCCTGGTTCAGATCCTCGCCCTGCCGGTCGTGCGCGGCCTGCTCCATCTCCACAATGGCGCGGTCCTCCGCGAAGATGCGCTCGGTGAAGAACACCAGGAACGGCCACACCGCCTCGATCAGCCCAGGAATGCGCGGGCGCCGCACCGACAGCAGCCCAAACGTCCGGTTGGTGCGCTGCTCGGCGTCGAGCGGCACGTAGACGATCCACAGGTCCATGATCGGCACGTCGTCCCCGGCCCAAATCTTCAGGGTCTGATACGGGTAGTCCGTCCGGATCGTCATCTTGTCGCGGTTGTTCTCCCAGCCGCCCACGCGCTTGCTGCCAAAGATGACGCGCTCCCCCAACGACTGCCCGCCGCCGGTGCGGGCGAAGGTGTAGTCGATCTCGAACCACCCCTCCCCGATCCGCCGGCCCAGGAAGCGCGGCCGTATCTGGCCCATCTGCGCCCGGTGCAGGAACTGGTGGTTCATGTCCATCAGGTTCTCGTGCATGAACGTGTAGTGGCAGCCAATGGGCTTGCCGAAACGCCGGGTCTTGTAGGCAGGGTTCGCGACGGAGCCGAGCGCCGGCAGCGGGCGCGTCTCCGCCAGCGCCGCGTCGCCGGGGAACACGAAAACCAGGCCCTCGGCCTCGCGGCAGGGATAGGCGCGCACGCCGTTCGGCAGCCGGCCCTTGCCGAGATAGGGCACGTCGACGCAGCTTCCGGTGCGGTCATAGGTCCAGCCGTGGTAGCAGCAGCGGATCGCGTCGCCGTCCACCACGCCTTTGTGCAGCGGCACCTGACGGTGGGCGCAGCGGTCCTCCAGCGCGAACACGCCGCCGTCCTTGCCCCGCACCAGCACGATCGGCTCGCCGGCGAACCGCGCGCCAACCGCCTTGCCCAGCTTCACCTCGTGCGACCACGCCAGCGGATACCAATGGTCGGGATGGGCGCCGACCCGGCGCAGGTCGGCGCAGGCCAGGCTCTTGGGGCCGTCAAGCATCGCAGTCTCCTTGTTTCCGGGCCATTTGGCGTCCAAGCCGCTGGATCGGTGCGACTCGAACTGGTCCGATCTCAGTTTCGTCCCATATCATGTTGATGCTTGATGCACCGCACCCTGCCCCGGCCACAACCGCAATCTTGCCACGGCCGCCAATGCCGACGCGGGTGCGCACCCAAGTCGAGTCGTTCCTCGTCCTGCGGCGCAACCCGCTGGAGCTGTGGGGAGCGCCCGCCTACGAGCAGGACGTGCTCGGCGGCCGGTTCCTGGGCCGCGAGCAGTTGATGCTGAACTCCCCCGACGCGATCCGCCACGTGCTGGTCGCGAATCACGAGAACTACGGCCGCAATGTCGGCGCCCGGCGCGTGCTGCAGCCCTTGCTGGGCCGCGGCCTGTTCCTGGCCGAGGGCGCGGCCTGGCGGCACCAGCGCCGCACCATAGCGCCTGCCATGGCGCCGCGCAGCATGCCGGTGCTGTCCCGCCATGTCGTCGCCGCTGCCCGGCACACCGAGTCGACGCTCGATGGCCTGGTGGGCCAACCCATCGTGCTGATGACGCATCTGCAACACCTGGCGCTGCATATCGCCGGACAGTCGATGTTCTCGCTCGAAATGGCTGGGTTCGGCACCGAACTGCGGGCGCGCCTGGTGGACTACGCCCAGCGCTTCGCCCAGCCCGGCGCGCTCGACCTGCTGCTGCCAATTTCCATTCCCTCCCCGCTCGACCTCGGGCGCAGGGCGTTCCGGGCGGAGTGGCTGCGCTTCATCGACCGGCTCATCGACGCGCGGGCGGCGCAGGCCCCGGCCGACGGCGGGCCGCGCGACTTGCTGGATATGCTGTCCGCCGCGCGCGACCCGGACACCGGCGCGATGTTCGACCGCGCGCAACTGCGGGACGAGGTCGCGACGATGATCTTGGCTGGGCACGAGACGACGGCCGTCACGCTGTTCTGGGCGTGCTACGTCGCCGCCCGCCTGCCCGGCCAGCAGGACCGCCTCGCCGCTGAGGCCGCGGCGGCCGACCTGTCCGAGGACGGCGCCGCGGACGCGCTGCGGTCCCTGCCCGCCATACGCGCCCATGTCGACGAGGCGTTGCGGCTGTATCCGCCGGCGTTCCTGATCGTACGCGAGGCGCTGGCGCCGGATGTGATCGCCGGGCACAAGGTGGCAGCGGGGACGGTGGTCAGCGTCTCGCCCTGGGTGCTGCACCGGCACCGCAAGCTGTGGGAGGACCCGGACCGGTTCGACGCCAATCGGTTCATGCCCGGCGCGACACCGCCCAGCCGCTACAGCTACATGCCGTTCGGGGCCGGCCCGCGCATCTGCGTGGGCGCGCAGTTCGCCCTGACGGAGGCGGTGCTGGTGCTGGCGCGGCTGCTGCGGACGTTCCGGATCAGCTTCGCCGGGCGCGGCGCGGTGATGCCGCGCGGCTTTGTCACGACACAGCCGGACCGGCCCGTCCATTTCGTACTGGAACGGCGGACATAAGCGACGCTGGCAGCGGCGGCGAGCCGACCGGCGGCGTCAGCCTGCCGGGATCGAGCTGGGTCGACAGCTCCGAGAGACGGCGGGCAGCGGCGATGATCCGCTCCAGCGCCAGGGCGGAGTTGGAGACGACAGTGTCCGTGTTCTCCAGGACGTCATGCAGCAGGCCGTGGAACTCGGCCTGGATCGTGGGCGACATGTGCGCCCGGCCGAACGTGACCTCCCCGATCCAATCCGGCAGCCCCTTGGTGATGTCAAGCTGGTTGCCGAGGTGGTGGCGCAGCGTGCCATCGACTCCGAACACCGGCGAGATGAACAGCAGGTTCCAGAACGCGCTGCCGTCCCTCCGGTAGTTCACGATCCACTCGATGCAGCCCTCGCCGGCGCGGACGCAGGCGCCGATGCGGGCGCGGGTGGCCGGGTCGGTGCCGGCGCCTTGCAGCAGGCGGCAGTTGCGGCCGATGAGTTCGACGCGGGAGTAGCCGGACAGCGCCTCGAACGCCGAGTTCACGGCGATCATGGGCGTGTCGGGCTGGCGCGCGTCGCTGAGCACCAGCGGCTCCGTGCTATGGGCGATGGCGGCCAACAGGGCCGCCGTCATTCTGTCCTGCTCAGCCATGGGGTCCGCCTGTAGATCAGGCGTCAGCTTCCCGGTTATGGCGCGCGGTGGCAAGGGCGGTCCCCGGTCATCCATGGCGACGGCGCCAGATTTCTGCGGCGTGGGCGTCGGCACCGGCCGGGGCCTCCCCTAGCGCGATCAGGCCCAGCGCCACGGTGGCGACCGCGGTGGCCGCGCCGGAGCCATCGCCGCCCTGCCAGGTTTGCAGCAGGTCAGCGCCGGATTCTGCGCCAGGGGACAGCGGGGGGCCGGAGGACAGCGGCGGCAGAACGGCCTCGCCGGTTCCGCTGGCGTAGTCGAACCAGTGCGCGGCCACCGCTTTGGCCGGCGTGCGCTCGGCCTCTCCCCCGCCGCCCTTGACGACCACCAGGCGCCCGCGGCCCAGGCGTTCAGCGGTCGCGAGGTGGAGCGCGATGTAGGCGGGATGGAACACCCCGTCCACGCCGGCCTGGGCATCGAACGGGTTCAGCAGCCGCGCCGCGGTGTTGAGCGGCGAGCGCAGGCCGAGCACGCGCCGCAGCCCCAACAATGCGTCGAGCACCGGGCTGAGCGTCGAGAGGGACAGGTAGGCGAAGCCGGTCCGGTCGAGCAGCGCCGCCGCGTCCGCGCGGTCCGTGGCCGAGCGCAAGCCGAGCGTCTCCAATCCTTGCGGCACCGACATTGCCCGGGAGAATTCATTCGTGCCGTGCATCAGCACCCGGCGTCCGGCGCGGGCCAGCGCCAGCGCCGCCAGCAGGAACCAGGGCGCCCCGCGCGTCCGCCCGGCACCGTAGGACGGCCAGTCAAGATCCACCGGCACCGCCCCCGGAGGCAGCCCGGCGCCCATATGCGCGCGGGCGGCGTCGACCAGCCCGGCCATCTCGGCCGCATCCTCGCCGCGGTAGCGCAGCAGCATCAGGAATGCGCCGACCTGATGCGGGTCGGCCTCGCCGTTCAGCACCATCGACAGCGCGTCGTGCGCCTCCTCGCGGGTCAGCGCGCGGGACCGGCCGGGACCGCGGCCCAGGGTGCGGACATAGGCGGCGAAGCGGTGCTCTTCGAGCGTCGCCGCCGGGTCAGGCTGCAAGGTGTTCCTCTACGCGCGCCCCTTCTATACGCGCCACGTCCGCCATGGCGACGACGGCGCCGACCAGCACGAGCGTCGGCCCGTCCAACCCGGCGGCGGCAACCACGTCGGCGATGCTGCCGAGCGTGGCAAGGGCTTGGCGCTCGTTCGCCAGCGTTGCGTTCTCCACCGCGATGGCCGGCGTGCCCGGCGCCATGCCGGCCGCGAGCAGCCGCGCGGCGAGCAGCGGCAAGGTGCGGACACCCATGTAGACCGCGAGTGTGCCGCCAGCGCGGGCCAACGCCGTCCAATCATGCTCCGGCAGCCGGTCGTCGCTGCCGTGCGCGGTGATCAGGTGCAGGCTGCGCGACGCGCCGCGGTGGGTCAGTGGGATGCCGAGGCGGGCAGCGGCGGCGAGCGCGGCTGTGATGCCGGGCACGACCTCGGTGGGGACACCGGCGGCGCGCAGGCTCTCAAGCTCCTCGCCGCCGCGGCCGAACACGAAGGGGTCGCCGCCCTTCAGCCGGACGACATGGCGGCCGGCCTGGGCGTTGCGGACGATCAACGCGTTGATGGCCGACTGCGCCATGGCGTGTCGGCCGCAGCGCTTGCCGACGTCGATCCGCCGCGCGCCCGGCCCGATCAGCGCGAGCACGTCGGGGCCGACGAGCTTGTCATAGAGCACGACGTCGGCGTCGCGGATGGCGTCGACCGCGCGCACGGTCAGCAGGTCGGCAGCGCCTGGCCCGGCGCCCACCAGGGTGGCGCGGCCCGTGCGGCGCGGCGCGGGCGGCAACGCGCCGACCATGACACCGCGCGCCTCCGCGGCGGCTTGGGCCGGGCCGGGCGCGGTGACGCAAAGGCGCACGCCGTCGAGGTCGCCAAGCATGAACCCGCGGCGGTCGAGCCGCAGCTTGCCCTCAGCCGCCAACGCCTGCGTTGCTGCATGGGCATTGGCGTCGACGACGTGCAGCAGGGCGCCCTGCCCTACAAGGAACTCGGCTGCCGCCACATCGCTGCCAACCAGCAGCACGCGCAGCCCGGCCAGGCCGAGCGTAAAAGGCGCCGGGTTGCGCAGCGTGTCACTAGATATCAAACAGAACTCTCCTTAGCTCAGGCACGCGATAACTGTCAGCCATCGGCAAGACACCGCCCCGTGCAGCGTTGTCAAGACCACTGGTGCGGCGACGTCGTCCGGGAAACCAGATGGGCATGCCGCTGCGACTTTGCCAGGAACCTGCAAGAAATGCGCCGAACGACGAAACCTTCGGCTTCGGCGATGTGCCCAACCGGCAGGGCCGGAATTTTTTTCAGCAAGGCTTGGATGTTGAGCATGGGTGCTTCTCAGCGTATGGCGCGTTGCATCGACAGTCTTGGTAAAAAGGGTATCGAGCAAGGTTTTGCCGGCGTGCCTGTCACCGCCCGGCGGACGCTCGGGACCTGTGACCGCACTGCCGGTCCCGCGCCGAAACGCCACGCCCGCGTGCTGCAATTGCCTGCTTGGAATACACAAACCCATAAAACGGGTCAGTAGGACGACCAAGCGCCGATGCTCGACCGACGAAATCCTGAGTTGCCGGCGCCGACAAGGGCCACCTCATCGACTAGATGTCCGCACAGCGACGCTGTGGCCTGCACGCCGCGGGCCGTCGCCCGACGTGAACCTACGCCATGCGGCTGATGATGTTTCAGCCGTCAGCATTGAATTATCGCTCGACAGCGCAGCAAGCAGTTTTGAGTGAACAGCGAGATGGCCCCAAGTAGCCGCTACTTCACCCCGCTCCCCAAAAACTGCAGCAGCTCCGGCGTCTGCGGGTCGCCGAACATCTGGCCCGGCGGCCCCTGCTCCCAGATGCGACCCTGGTGCATCAGCACGACCTGGTGCGCCACCGTGCGGGCGAACGCCATCTCGTGCGTCACCAGGAGCATCGTCATCCCGTCCGCCGCGAGGCCCTCCATGACAGCCAGCACCTCCCCGGTCAGCTCGGGATCGAGCGCCGACGTCACCTCGTCGAACAGCATGACCTTCGGCTGCATCGCCAACGACCGCGCGATGGCGACCCGCTGCTGCTGCCCGCCCGAGAGCGTGTCGGGGTAGGCGTCGAACTTCTCCGCCAGGCCCACCTGCGCCAGCACCCGCTCGGCCTGCGCCCGCGCCTCCGAACGGGTCGCGCCCTTCACGATGCGGGGCGCCAGCATGACGTTCTCTCCAGCCTTCAAGTGCGGGAACAGGTTGTAGCTCTGGAACACGATGCCGACGTCCTGGCGCAGCTCGCGCAGGTTGCGGCCGGATTTGTCCAGCGTGTGCCCGGCGATGCTGATGCTGCCCGACTGGATCGCCTCCAGCCCGTTCAGGCAGCGCAGCAGCGTGCTCTTGCCCGACCCGCTGCGCCCGATCAGCGCCACGACCCCGCCGCGCTCGACCGTGAGCGAGACGCCCTTCAATACCTCGATGGGTCCGTAGCTCTTGTATACTTGGTCAACCTGCACGACCGGCACGCAGCCTCCTTTCCAGCCGCTGCGACAGCCGCGACAGCGGCCAGCACACGGCGAAATACAGCGCGGCCACCACGCCGAACACGCGGAACGGCTGGAAGGTGGCGTTGTTCACGAGCTGCCCGGCCCGCGCCAGCTCGACTAGGCCGACGACCGAGACGATGGAGGTGTTCTTCACCAACTGCACCACGAACCCCACGGTCGGCGGGATGGCGATGCGGACAGCCTGGGGCAAGATGACATAGGCATACTGCTGCCAGCGCCGCATCGCGAGCGAGGTCGAGCTTTCCCACTGCTGCCACGACACCGCCTGGATCGCGCCGCGCCAGATTTCGCCCAGGTAGCCGCTGGCATACAGCCCCATGGACACCGAGGCGGCAAGCAATGGCGGCAGCTCCAGACCGGCCAGCGGCAGGCCGTAGTAGGACAGCAGGAGCAGCATGAGCACCGGGATGCCCTGGATCACCTGGATATACAGCAGGCAGGCCGTCCGCAGCGGCGCCCAGAGCGAGACGCGGCCCAGCGCCACGGCGAACCCGAGCACGCCGCCCACGGCCAGCGCGAGCAACGTGAGCAGAATCGTCCAACGCACTGATAAAACAATGAACCGGACCTCGTCCCAGCCAAAGGCGCGGATCATCGGCCGCCCACCCGCAGGCGCCCCAGCCCTGATCCCACTGGGAACAGGACGCAGCCCAGCCCGGCCAACCCCAGCCGGAGCAGCACCGCGAGCGCGAGGTAGACGGCGCTCACGAGGATATAGACCTCGAAGCTGCGGTACGTCTGGCTCTCGACCGAGGCGGCCATGCCCGACATCTCCTCGACGGAGATGAACGAGCAGATGCTGGTCGACAGCATCATCAGCACGAACTGGCTGCACAGCGCCGGCCACACCCTGGCCAGCGCCGGCAGCAGGACGACGTAGCGGAAAACTTGCAGCCGGGTCATGGCGAGCGACTGGCCGGCTTCGATCTGCGACGGGTGGACGCTCTCGATCCCGGCCCGCACGATCTCGGTGGCGTAGGCGCCGAGGTTGATGGTGAGCGCGAGCAGTGCGGCTTCCGGCGCAGAGAGCCGCAGGCCAAGCGGCGGCAGGCCGAAGAAGATGATGAAGAGCTGGATGAGGAACGGCGTGTTGCGGATGACCTCGACGTAGCCCGCGACCAGCGCCGCAGCCGGGCGCGGCCCCGTGGCCCGCACGACGGCCAGGCTGATGCCCAGCGCCGTCCCCAGCGCGATCCCCGCCGCGGAAAGGCCCAGGGTCAACAGCAAGCCGTCGAGCAGCCTTGGCCACTCGGCGAGGACTGGGCCGAAATGGAATTCGAACGGCACTGTGCCAGGAGCGGAGTGTCAGGAGCGGGGCGTTGAAAAGGCCGGCGCTAGAACGTCGGCAGCGGCGGCAGCGCTGTGCCGGTCCACTTGCGGCAGATCTCGTCCAGCTCGCCGCTCACCTTGATGAAGTAGATCGTGTTGTTGAGCCAGCGCCGCAGCTCCTCCGAGCCTTTGCGCACCGCGATGGAGTTCGGCTGCTGGAAGTAGATGAACTTGATGTCCATGTCGGCGTCCGGCCGGGTCTTGGCGATCTCGCGCCCGATGGTGTCGGGGATGGCGATGCTGTCGATCTGCCCGGCGATCAGCGCCTGCGCCACTGTCGAGTCGTCTTCGAACCGGGTGATCTTGGTGCCGGGCACGGCGGCCTTGGTCAGCGCCGACTCCTGGCTCGACCCGCGGTTCACGCCGACGGTCTTGCCTTTCAGGTCCCCAAGCGCCGCGATCGCCGTCGCTTTCTTCGCCATGATCGCCATTTGGAACGCATTGTAGGGAATGGTGAAATCGACGGTCAGCGCCCGCTCCGGCGTGGGGGCCAGGGTCGCGACCAGGAAGTCCACCCGGCCGGCCTGCAACGCCGGGATGCGGGCCGGCGGCGTGAGCGGCGTGATGTCCGCGGGCACGCCGAGGTACTTGGCGATCAGGTTCGCCACGTCCACGTCATAGCCGCTCGGGTTGCCCTGCGCGTCGATCATGCCGAACGGCGGCGCGCCGGTCAGCACGCCGATCTTCACCCGGCCGCGCTTGACGATCTCCGCCGTCGTCTGCGCCTTAGCCGCCCCCGTCGGGGCCGTCCCAATCACCACTAGCACCGCCAGTCCGAGCAGCACGGCCCGCAGCGCCGATCCTTTCCACATTCCAGGCTTCCTCCCCTGCGCACCCGCCTTCCGGGGGGGCGTCGGCATGGAGCCTAGTGGCGTTGGTGCGCTTTGCGCAATGGAGTGCGCCGGGGAGTGCGCCGGGGAGTGCGCCGGCGCCCTCATTTCATTCCGTCTCTCGATCCCGCGTGCAATCGCCGAAACGACCATGGTAGCGTCGGCCAGGGCCGGCTGCGAGGCGCAGGCCGCCAAAGGAGGATGCGATGTCAGACGTTTCCCTGACTGAATACGCGGCCACCACCCAGCCAACGGTGCGCCGCATCGGCTTTGACGACCTGCGGGCGGCGCTCGCCGAGGGCTGGGCGGACTTCCTCGCCATCCCCACCCAGTTGATTTTCCTGTGCATCCTCTACCCGATCATCGGGCTGGTGGCGGCGCGGGTCGCGGTTGGCAACAACCTGCTGCCGTTCGCCTTCCCGCTTGTGGCCGGTTTCGCGCTGGTTGGGCCCGTGCTGGCCATCGGGCTCTACGAACTCAGCCGGCGGCGCGAGGCCGGGCTGCCGGTCTCGTGGCTCAACGCCTTCGACGTGCTGCGCAACCCGGCCATACTCTCGGTCGCCATGCTCGGCGGCCTGCTGTTCGTGCTGTTTGCCGCCTGGCTTGGCGTCGCACGGGCAATCTACGCGCTCACGATCGGCGGAGAGGCGCCGCTCGGGGTCGGGGACTTCATCGCCAACATCCAGGCGTCTCCGCACGCATGGGAGCTGCTGGTGCTCGGCAATGCGGCCGGGTTCGTGTTCGCGCTCGTGGTGCTGACGGTTGCCGTGGTGTCGTTCCCGCTGCTGCTGGACCGCAACGTGGACCCGATGGTGGCGGTGCAGACCTCGGTCCGCGCCGTGCTGGCCAACCCGGCCACGATGCTGGTCTGGGGGCTTGTTGTCGGCGTCATACTGATGCTCGGCTGCATTCCGCTGTTCGTCGGCCTTGCGGTCGCCATGCCGGTGCTGGGGCACGCGACCTGGCACCTGTATCGCCGCGTCGTGGCGCCGGCGTAAGTCACCCGGCGACGGGGCGTGCATGCCCGTTCGAGTGCACACACCAAAAAACTGCCCACCCCGTGCCCGCCGGCGCAGCACCCTGAGCAGGAGGCTGACCTTGACACATCATAACGAGATCGAATCAACCTGTTGTGGTCTTAGTGGGGCGAACCAGGAGGTTGCCCCCGATGTCACTCACCCAGAGCCGTTCCCCGACTACCGGCCGCACGGGCTTCATGGCCGACGAGAGAACCTACCTTGTGGAGTGGGGTGACGAAGCCGGTCTTGAAGTGTCCTTCAAGCTGGCCGTTACGGAATCTGCTGAGGAGATGGCGTTCGTGGGCTATGGGGAGGGCATCACCTCTTGGATCATCTACCGCGCCGACGGATACGTCTGGCTATGCCGGATTGAAGACCAGGCGGCACAGGGCTGCGAAGGTTCGAAAGAGGTGGTCGAGTCTGTCGAGGAGGCTCTGGCTCGGATCATCATAGACACCGAAGCGTAGGGCCATGGTGTCCGAGCCGGCAGGCTTGGTTGAGACCAGTGCCAACGAAATCACTCTGCTCACGCCGTTGTTCACAGCGTTTGAGAACTGGCTGGCCGGCCAGGGCAGCAGGCTGGCCAAGGCGCCTGGCAACCGTGTGCTTGCGCCGACCTTGGCCTTCCCAGCCACCTTAAGCTAAGTACCAACGGGGAGAGCGGCCTATGCCCAGTGCCGTCACCAAACGGTCGGCGGTCGGCTGATGCTGGCAGTCTCGACATGCGGCCGGCCCTCCGTGCCGGCCTATCCGAAAAGCCGCTGTTTCGAAGGCGGGCGGGTCGCGACCAGCCGCTCCTCCGCCCGCGTGACCGCCTTCACCACGGTCTCCCCTGCCTTCACCACCCTGGGATCGGAGTGCGCGAGCAGCAGGTCGACGACGAGGAGCGCGGGCGTGAGCATCCCGCGCAGGTCGTGGCGCAACACGGACATCGTCGCCTCAAGCTCTGCGAGCCGGGCAAGCTTCGCGGCCACGTCCCGATCCGGCGATCCCGGCGCTCTCCGAACGGCCGTCATGTCGGGGTCCCCTCACAGTTTGCTCGAAGCCGCATATCGAGTTGTATGTGCAACGAATTCGGCGTCGTCCGCAAGCGGATACGTTCGGAAGACTCGAAGCTTGTGCGGTGGCCCGGGAAGCCTCTGGTGCAGCGTTCCGGACGCCGACGACGTTTGGGCCTTGCCGCTATGGGCCGCGAAGGTCCGGCCGAACCGCTTGTGCAGCTACGGCGCGAGCAGGTGTGCGTCACTGCCGCTTGCTGCGGTTCCCTAGAAGGCACCCTGCCCCCTTACCTCGGTGTACCCCTATTTGGTGTACCCCTATTTATGGAGAGTTTTCCCTCCATACGCCTCGGGCGCGGCTAGCCAGGCGATAGAGGTTGAATTGCTTATGCGTTTGCTCGCGTGTTGCGAACTCAACATGAACGACATGGAGCCGGAACCCGCGTGCTGGCCAATCAAAGGGAGCATTTTCAGCAGCGCGGCGCGCCAGATTGATAAACCGGAGATGGCCGAGTGATGGGCTATTCAGCCGTTTCCTGCCAATCCATTGAGAATACGGTAGCGGCGGACGGATTTGAACCGCCGACCAAGAGATTATGATTCTCCTGCTCTACCACTGAGCTACGCCGCCATACCGGGCGCGGGATATGCCCCACTGCCGCCCGAACGTCAATCACGCTCGACAAAAGATGGTTGAAGGATGGAGTCAATCGCCTCAATTTTTTAAGATTAAATTCCTATAATCTTGATCGACAAACCGTCTTTCGTTTTTACCAGAGTCAAAGCATAGTAGCTTCCATGTCCACTGTGCATCTCGTTCCCGACGACATCCTCGACCGCTATCATGTCAAGGAGTGGCGTAACGCGACCGGCATCCTCGCAACTTCGTGCAGCGATGAATGGCAAGATGTGCAAGATGTCCTTCGCGGCTTTTCTTTATTGCGGTCGGAGATATTGGTAGGGGGCGGCAACCGTTCCCTTATCAGCCGGCGAATCGACGGCGCATTTTATGCACGAGGCTGGGAGGAGAGAGGTTTTGCAACCTCGATAATCGTTGATGAAAATAAGGTAGATAGTCCTACACATGCCGTCGATTGTTTAAAGGGCGGAGTCGCTGTCGAAATGGAGTGGAACAACAAGGATCCATTCTTTGATCGAGACCTAAACAACTTTCGATTATTATTTGAACTTCGAGCAATACAGGTCGGCATCATCATCACCCGGGCATGGGAGCTGCAGGAGATATTCAAGCAACTCGGCAAAGGTGCCTCTTACGGCAAAGCCACAACGCATCATGAGAAATTATGGCCTAAGATTGAAGGCGGCGGAGGCGGCGGCTGTCCAGTTCTGACATTTGCCATCAAACCAGTGAACTACATAGATGACGGGCCGGAGGCGTTGGCAGTGTTGAAAGCGCGTGTTGCGGGAAACCGTGAGCCTTCAGTGCTCGATGGCGACACCGAGGGCGAATGACGGTCATTCAGCAGCAAACGGCAGCATCGGTTCGTCTTTGCGATCAATTGCGCTGTTGTGGGCGTAGGTGGGCCATGTTGGCTCGTAGCCCTGAACGGCCTGGTTGCCCCACACGGTCCAGCTCGGCCGCGCACCGCGTGCGAACAGCTCAAGTCGCGGCCCTGGGCTACACGCCTCGATGAGGTCATATAGCTCATCCGGCTTGCGTGAATGTTCACGCTTGCGCGTCCCAAGATAGTTCACCTGCGTTCGGCCTGGCTGTAGGGTTCTCGCGTTTTTCCCGCGCACGCCGAAAAGAACCAACTCCGTCACATTGCGGAAGTAGAACCCCACTCCACGACCGTCACTGCCGCCATCCTTACGGCGTTTGTGCCAGACGATGTTGGATTTGTAGTTGAACCCCCAAGCCTTCATAACCTGCAGACCTTCCGGCAACAGAGCGTTGGGAACCCAGAGATACAGGTGGGCGGTGGCTGCGCTGACTTCTGCGACGGGAAGCGCGGCGATCGTAGGTAGATCCATCGTATCATAGCGGCTCAGGCGTTTGTGCTCCGGCGCCATTTTTCCTGTGCGATTGACGAACTGCCAGGGCGGATCGGCAAGGATGCAGGCAAATTGTTGGCCCTTGATGGCGGCTCGCATATCCGCAACGGGGTCGGAACCGCTTTGAACGATCATGGCGAAACCTCCTGCCCTGAGCCTAACAACATAGCTTGCATGTCAGTCCTAGCTTTAACTAACACATGCAAGAAAAACCACCCGACAATTGAGATTTCATCGTTTTTATTTCACGACTGAGCCAGCTTCAGCGCACATTTCCTGCCTAGTCGCGACATCAACCATAGCTCACCGTGCTGAATGGGATCACAGGAGCAGGACGTGCGCTTGAGTGCTATGGATGAGACTGTGCCACCAGCGGGCAAGATTTGCATCCCGAACCGGCTAAGACCTCATTCTGTGGATTTCAAACCTACCCACTACTCGATAAAACCGCCGCCCAGCAAGCGCTCGCCGTCATAGAACACACAGGCCTGACCCGGCGCCGCCAGTGTCGGCGCGTCAAGCTGCACCATGGCGCCCCCATCGCCCACCGCGACCGTTGCAGCGTGCGGCGCCTCCCGCGCACGCAGCTTCACCGTGCAACGGAGCGGAACCACCGGTGGCTCAACCAGCCAGTTGACCTCGCGTAGGCGGACCCTGTCGCTGCCAGCCGTGCGCAGCCCGACCACAACGCGCCGCCGCCCCGCGTCCACCGCCAGCACAGACTGGCGCTGCCCGCCCTCGAACGACGCCGTGCCGAGCGCCTTGTTCTGCCCAACGGTGTAACGCGCCACCCCGGCGTGACGGCCCAGCACCCGCCCATCCCGGTTCACGATCTCGCCCGCCTCCGCCGCGTCCGGCCGCAGCCGGGCAACCAGGTCGGCATAGGAGCCGCTCGGGACGAAGCAGATATCCTGGCTGTCCGGCTTGGCCGCCACCGCCAGGCCCAGCCGCGCCGCGTGCGCACGCACCACATCCTTGCCGGGCATGTCGCCAAGCGGGAAACGGGAGAACGCAAGCTGGTCGCGGGTCGTCGCGAACAGGAACCAGCTTTGGTCGCGCGCCGGGTCCGCGGCGCGGTGCAGCTCCGGCCCGTCCGCGCCCTCGACCCTCCGCACGTAGTGCCCGGTCGCCATCGCCTCCGCGCCCAAGTCCCGCGCCAGTCCCAGCAGGTCCGTGAACTTCACCGACATATTGCAGCGCACGCACGGCACCGGCGTCTGCCCGACGGCGTAGCTGTCCGCGAAATCGCCGATCACCGCACTCCTGAACCGCGCCTGCGCGTCGATGACATAGTGCGGAATGCCGAGCCGGTCCGCCACATCGCGCGCGTCATGGATGTCCTGCCCGGCGCAGCACGCGCCGCGTCGGCCCTCGGCCGCGCCATGGTCATAGAGCTGCAACGTGACGCCGATCACCTCGTGCCCGGCCTCATGCAGCAGCCCGGCCACCACGCTGCTGTCCACGCCGCCGGACATCGCAGCGACGATGCGCATCGGACTGGCCCCTTATCCCTGGGCGTTGCGCGTCGCGGCCGGCAGCTTGACCACCAGCCCGTCCAGCGCCGCCGTCATGACGATCTGGCAGCCGAGCCGGGAGGTGGCTTCCAGTCCGAATGCCAGGTCCAGCATGTCCTCCTCGTCCTCGGTCGGCTTCGCCAGCCGCTGGAACCAGTTGCCCTCCACGATCACGTGGCAGGTCGAGCAGGCAAGCGAGCCCTCGCAGGCGCCCTCGATGTCCACGCCGTGGCGATGGGCGATTTCGAGCACCGACAAGCCCAGCGGCGCGTCGACCTCGCGGGGTGCGCCATTGCGTTCGATGAAGGTCATCTTGGGCATCTCAGGCCTCGACGTTGAAAACGGGACTCAGGGCGGCGGCGGACAGCGCCTCGGCGGCGTAGTCCACATCGGCCGCGGAGGTAAAGCGTCCCAGCCCCAGGCGCAAGGTCCGCGCCGCGGCGGCGTCGGTCAGGCCCAGGGCGCGCAACACGTAGCTGGGCTCGACCTCGGCAGAGCTGCACGCCGACCCAGTGGAAACACACAGCTCCGGCACTGCCCGCATCAGCTCCAGCGCCGCAACCGGGAAGGTGATGTTGAGGTTGCCCGGAATGCGGTGCCGCATCGACCCGTTCACCTGCAACTCCGGCATACGGCGCCGCAGGCCCGCCAGCAGCCGGTCGCGCAGCACGGCCAGACGCGCCGCCTCCGCGTCCATTTCCAAGCGCGCCAGGCGGCAGGCCTCGCCCAACCCGACCAGAAGCGGCGTGGGCAGCGTGCCGGAGCGCAGCCCCCGCTCCTGCCCGCCGCCGGAGAACAGCGGCGCCAGCCGCACCCGCGGGCGGCGGCGGACGAACAACGCGCCGACGCCCTTCGGTCCATACAGCTTGTGCCCGCTCAGGCTGAGCAGGTCGATCCCATGCACGTCGACTGGTACCTTGCCGACAGCCTGCGCCGCGTCGGTGTGGAACAGCGCCCCGGCCCCGCGTGCGAGCGCCGCCAACGCCGCGATGTCCTGGACCACCCCAGTCTCGTTGTTCACCGCCATGACGCTGACCAGCAGCGTCGGCTCAACAAGGGCCTGCCGCAGCACATCAGGGTCCAGGCGGCCATCCGGCCCAACCGGCAGCACAACCGGCTCGAACCCGTCCTCGGCGGTGTCCGCCACGCTCTCCAGCACGCATTTGTGCTCGGTCGCGACGGTGACGACCCGGCGGCGCGGGTCGCCCATGCGCCGCGCGTGCCGGGCGGCCCCCTTGATCGCGATGTTGTTGGCCTCGGTCGCGCCGGAGGTCAGCACGATCTCCCGCGGCTCCGCGCCTATCAGCGCCGCGACCTCGGCCCGCGCCACCTCGACCGCGGCCTCAGCGTCCCGTCCCATCTGGTGCTCGGCGCTGTGCGGGTTGCCGAAGCGCTCGGTGAACCAAGGCAGCATGAGCGCCAGCACGCGGGGGTCGCACGGCGTGGTGGCCTGATTGTCGAGGTAGATGGGACGGTTCGGGCGCATGGACTGCGATATGGAGCTAGGCCGCCCGCTTCGCCAGCCGTGCGGCCATCGCGGCGTAGGCGACCTGGAATGCCCGCACGTCATCCCATGTCGCGCTCCAAGGCAGACTGACGCGGATCGCCTCGCCGGCCAGCGTCCCCAGGCCCATGGCGTCGAGCACGTGGCTGCGCGCGACCTTGCCGCTGCTGCACGCGGCACCCGCGGACACGGCGACGCCGGCGAGGTCGAGCGCGATCACCTGGGTGTCCGCGCGCACGCCGGGCAGCGCCAGGCAGCTCGTGTTGGGCAGTCGGCCGTTGCCGCCCAGCACGGTCGCGCCGCAGCGGACGGCATGGGCCTCGGCGGCGTCCCGCATCGCCTGAAGGTCCACGCGCGCCGTCATGGCCGCTGCCGCGAACCCGGCGATGGCCGGCAGCGCCGGGGTGCCGCCCCGGCGTCCCCGCTCCTGTCCGCCGCCCCGCAGCAGCGGCGCGACCTCCTGCCCCGGTGCCAGCAACAACGCGCCGGCGCCCTTGGGGCCGCCCAGCTTGTGGGACGACACCGCCATGCTGTGCGCGCCGAGCGCCCCGAGGTCGGTGTCGATGCGCCCGGCCGCTTGGACGGCGTCGACGTGCAGCAACGCGCCGTGCTGACGGCACAATGCGGCGGCGGCGGCCACCGGCTGCAGGGTTCCCGTCTCATTGTTGGCCAGCATGAGGCAGGCCAGCGCCGGCGGTCCGGCCAGCATACGGGCCAGCGCGTCCAGGTCGGCTACCCCGTCCGCGTCGACCGGGACCGCCTCGGCGCCGGGCGCAGCGGCGCGCACCGCGTCGTGCTCCGTCGCGCCGATGATAACGCGCCGCCCAGGGGACAGCCCGGCGATGGCCAGCGCATTCGCCTCGGTGCCGCCTGACGTGAAGACAACGCCCGCCGCCATGGCTCCAAAACGGGCGGCGACCATGGCCCGCGCGTCCTCCAGCACGCGCCGGGCAGCGCGGCCGGCGGCGTGGACCGAGGCCGGATTGCCCAGCAGGTCAAGCGCCGCCAGCACGGCCGTCCGCGCCTCCGGCCGAAGCGGCTCCGTCGCGTTGGCGTCGAGGTAGGCGGTCATTCCGCCGCCGTGGACCGGCTCAGCGCCGACACCCGCGCCTCAAGCGCCAGCAGCTCGGCCCGCAGCGCTTCGAGGTTGCGGACCAGGGGATCGAGCGTTTCCTCGCAAGGCGTGCCATAGGCGACGAAAACGGGCGCCGCTGCCTGCCTGCGCGCCGGGTCGCGCTCGACCGGCCGGGCGGGGATGCCGACGACGGTCACGCCGGGTGCGACGGGCTGCACGACGACGGCGTTGGCGCCGACCCGCGCGCCGTCGCCGATCAGGATGCCACCGAGGATCTTGGCTCCGGCGCCGACGATCACGTTGTTGCCGAGCGTCGGGTGCCGCTTGCCCCGCTCGCTGCTGGTGCCGCCCAGCGTGACGCCATGATATAGATAGACGTCATCGCCGACCTCGGCGGTTTCGCCGATCACGACGCCCATGCCGTGGTCGATGATCAGCCGGCGGCCGATCCGTGCGGCAGGGTGGATCTCGATGCCGGTCAGGAAACGGCCGAGATGG
>JAABUY010002709.1_pt1 | contig 20614 bp, 17 predicted proteins | sample 5560271 | NCBI WGS metagenome assembly JAABUY01 (sample SAMN10711886, study PRJNA513374) | rock metagenome | isolation source: Antarctica rocks | place: Antarctica: Victoria Land, University Valley
CGCCCGACCCGGCTACCCGGCATACGGGCGAGTCGAGCACCGAGGAGTCCCGGTGAGGCGAATCGACCCGCGGCGCGTCGCTCTGGCCCTTGCGGCCCCGCTGCTCGCCGTGGTCGTGGCGTTCGTCGTCACCTCGGTCATCCTGCTCGTCGCAAAGGACCCGTTCGGCGCGGTGTGGGCGCAGCTGTTCAAGGCGCCACTTCCTCGCCAGGTCGTCGCCATCCTCAACGCGGCGACCGTCTACTACCTGTCGGCGATCGCGGTGGCCATCGGCTTCCGGATGAACCTGTTCAACATCGGCGTCGACGGGCAGTACCGTGTCGCCGCCTTCGCCGCGGCCGTCTTCGCGGGGCAGGGCTGGCTGCCGGGGTGGCTCAACATCCTCGCCGCGCTCGTCGTCGCCATGGCCGCCGGCGGCATCTGGGCCGGCATCGCGGGTCTGCTCAAGGTCGGACGCGGCGTCTCCGAGGTCATCTCGACGATCATGCTCAACTCCATCGCGACCTTCCTCGTCTCGTTCCTGCTCGGCAAGGCGGCGAATCGGGTGCAGGGCAGCAACGCCGTGAACACCAAGCCCGTCCCCCAGGGCTCGCGGGTGCCGGGCATCTCTGTGGACGGGCTCCTCGCGACGCCGAGCAAGGTCTACGGTCTGGTCCTGCTCGCCGTCCTCGTCGGGTTCCTCTACTGGTTCGTGCTGAACAAGACGCGGTTCGGTTTCGACCTGCGGGCCACCGGTCGCTCCGAGACGGCCGCCGTCGCCAGCGGTGTCAAGGTCAAGCGGATGGTCCTCATCTCGATGATGCTCTCCGGCGCGGCCGCGGGACTCGTCGGGATGCCGTTGCTTTTCGGGCAGGACTTCGCCTACGGCGACACGTTCCAGTCAGGTCTGGGCTTCGCCGGCATCGCCATCGCGCTGCTGGGCCGCAACAACGCGATCGGCATCGGCTTCGCGGCCCTGCTGTGGGCCTACCTCGACGCGCAGGGCAACGGCCTGCAGATCAACGCCGGCGTGTCGGATCGGCTCGTCCTGGTCATCCAGGGCGTCATCGTCCTCTCGGTGGTCATCGCCTACGAGCTCGTGCGCCGGGCCGGCACGCGGATGGAGCAGCGTCGCGTCGCGTCGCAGCTCGCCGCGCAACCGCAGCCCGGGACGCAGGAGGCAGCGGCATGAGTGGGAGTGGCAGCGGGTCGGCGCGAGCGGCCAGGTCGGCGCGGCCTACCGGGCCCGGTGCGTCCAAGGGAAGGCCGTGGTGGTTCTGGCTCGCGCTCGTCGGCGCCGCGGTCGTCGTCCTGTCGACGGTGCGAGCTCTCACCGGTGCCAACGACATCGACTCCTCGGGTGCCTTGATGGCCGCCGTGGGTCTCGCCATGCCGATTGGCCTCGCGGGTCTCGGCGGGCTGTGGAGCGAGCGCGCGGGCGTCGTCAACATCGGCCTCGAGGGAATGATGATCCTCGGCACGTGGGGCGGGGCGTTCTTCGGCTACCACTCGGGCCCGTGGGCGGGCATCCTGGGTGCCATCCTCATGGGCGTCGTCGGCGGGGCGATCCATGCGCTCGCCACGGTGATCTTCGGGGTCGACCACATCGTGTCGGGTGTCGCGATCAACCTGCTCGGCGCAGGCGCCGGTGCCTACCTCGCCGTCCGCACCTTCACCGGCCTGCCCGGCGGTGGACCGACCCAGTCGCCGCCACTGCAGCAGCTGCCGTTCCTCAGCGTCCCGCGTCTCGGTGACGCGCTCGGCAACGTCGAGAAGAACCACGTCTGGCTCCTCTCCGACCTCGCCAGCTTCCTGCGCGCCCTGACGACGAACCTCAACGTGCTGACGGTCGTGGCCATCGGGCTCCTCGTCATCAGCTGGTGGGTCCTGTGGCACACCGCGTTCGGGCTGCGGCTGCGATCGTGTGGTGAGGCACCGGAGGCGGCGGAGACGCTCGGCATCAACGTCCTGCGTTACAAGTTCATGGCGGTGCTCATCTCGGGCGGCCTCGCCGGCCTCGGTGGTGGCTTCCTCGTCCTCGTCGCATCCAACCTCTACCGCGAGGGCCAGACCGGTGGCCGGGGCTACATCGGCCTGGCCGCCATGATCTTCGGCAACTGGCGTCCGGGCGGGCTCTCCGGTGGTGCGGCGCTCTTCGGGTACGCCGACGCCGTCCAGCTGCGTGGCGGTGGCGACGTCGTGCGCGCCTACCTCCTGCCCTTCGCCATCGGCCTGGTCGCCTGGGGCGTCTGGCAGCTCGTCCGGCGCCGTCAGGGCAAGCCGATGACGGGCGTCGTCACCGTCGTCATGGGCGTGCTCGCCTTCGCGTGGTTCTTCCTCACGGCCCGGGTGCCCAACGAGTTCACCGGCATGACCCCTTACGTCGCGACCCTGCTCGTGCTCGCCTTCGCCTCGCAGCGGCTGCGCATGCCGGCCGCGGACGGCAAGGTCTACCGCAAGGGTGAGGCCACCTGATGGGTATGCCGTCTGCTTCCGACAGCGAGTCCCCCGCCGGCGGCGCCGAGGGCAGAATGCCGGCCGGTGCCGAGGGCAGAATGCCGGCCGGTGCCGAGGGCAGGATGCCGGCCGCCGGCGCCGCCGGCGTTTCCGAGGGCGCGGTGGACTGGGACGCGCTGCAGGCCGCTGCGGTGACGGCCCGGGACCACGCCTACGTGCCCTACTCGCGCTTCCCGGTCGGGGTCGCCGGCCTGGTCGACGATGGCCGGGTCGTCGTGGGCTGCAACGTCGAGAACGCCTCTTACGGAGTCGCTCTCTGTGCCGAGTGCGGCATGGTCTCCAGCCTGCACGCCACCGGGGGCGGCCGGCTCATCGCGGTGTGCTGTGTCGGCGACGACGGCCAGCCGCTCATGCCGTGTGGTCGCTGCCGGCAGCTGCTCTGGGAGCACGGCGGGCCGACGTGTCTGCTCCTGACGCCCGAGGGCGTTCTGCCGATGAGTGCCGTGCTGCCCCAGGCGTTCGGCCTCGAGCAGCTCGACGCCGCCGAGGAGCGCGCCGAACGCGGCCGTCCTCGGCGCCCGGGTGGGGACGAACGACGGGACCGAGCCACCGGGATGCCGCTCGACGAAGGGTGAGCGGCCGACTCGCTCCCGTTCTTCGTCACGGCGAACCTGACGTATGCCTGGTGCCGTCACCCGGCATACCTGGGTTTGCGTCCGGCATGTCTCCTACTGGTGTCCGGCAACCCGGTGGTTACAGCGGCCCAGCTGCCGGACGCAGCGGCGGGGTCACTGGTTGGGTCCGGCAACCCGGTGGTTACAGCGGCCCAGCCGCCGGACGCCGCCGCCCAGCCGCCGGACGCAGCCGCCCAGCCGCCGGACGCAGCCGCCCAGCTGTCTGACGCGGCGCCGGGTCACTGGTTTGCGTTCGGCGACCCGGTTGTTGCAGGGGGCCAGCTGGCGGAGGCAGCGCCGAAGCCCCTGGTGGAGAATGGCGGCATGGGTGAAGCCTTTGATGCCGTCGACGTCATCGTCACCAAGCGCGGTCGGGGGGAGCTGTCCGACGCGCAGATCGACTGGGTCGTCGACGCCTACACCCGCGGCGTCGTGGCGGACGAGCAGATGTCGTCGCTGGCGATGGCGATCCTGCTCAACGGGATGAACCGTCGCGAGATCTCCCGGTGGACCCGCGCGATGATTGCGTCGGGCGAGCAGATGGACTTTTCCTCTCTCTCGCGGCCCACGTCGGACAAGCACTCGACGGGAGGGGTCGGCGACAAGGTCACCCTGCCGCTCGCTCCTCTCGTCGCTGCCTGCGGGGTCGCGGTGCCGCAGCTGTCCGGGCGCGGCCTCGGCCACACAGGTGGCACCCTCGACAAGCTCGAGTCGATCCCCGGCTGGCAGGCCGCGATGAGCAACGAGCAGATGCTCCAACAGCTCGAGGACGTCGGCGCGGTGGTCTGCGCCGCCGGGGACGGTCTTGCTCCGGCGGACAAGAAGCTCTACGCGCTGCGTGACGTCACGGGCACCGTCGAGGCGATCCCGCTCATCGCCAGCTCCATCATGAGCAAGAAGATCGCCGAGGGGACCGGGTCTCTCGTCCTCGACGTCAAGGTCGGCTCGGGCGCGTTCATGAAGGACGTGGCCCAGGCCCGCGAGCTGGCCGAGACGATGGTTGCCCTGGGCACCGACGCCGGGGTCAGGACGGTCGCGCTGCTGACGAACATGCAGACCCCCCTTGGGCTCACGGCGGGCAACGCGCTGGAGGTCCGCGAGTCGGTCGAGGTCCTCGCGGGTGGCGGGCCGGACGACGTCGTCGAGCTGACCCTGACGCTGGCCCGCGCGATGCTCTCCGGCGCCGGCCGCCCCGACGTCGACCCCGCTGACGCCCTGCGTGACGGCCGCGCGATGGACGTGTGGAGGCGGATGGTCCTGGCCCAGGGCGGCGACCCGGGGGCGGCGCTGCCCGTCGCCCGCGAGACGCACGAGATCCTCGTCCCGGCGGACGGGGTGCTCACCGAGCTCGACGCGCTCAAGGTCGGCGTGGCCGCCTGGCGGCTCGGCGCGGGCCGGGCGCGCAAGGAGGACCCCGTCCAGGCCGGTGCGGGCGTCGAGCTGCACGCCAAGCCGGGGGCCACGGTGCGCGGCGGCGACCCCCTCCTGACACTGCACACCGACACGCCCGAGAGGTTCGAGCGGGCCGTCGAAGCGCTCGAGGGGGCATGGTTCATCGCCCCGGAGGGCTCGCGTCCCGACCTGCTGCCGCTCGTCATCGACCGGGTGGGGTGAGCGTCACCGTCCGCCGCCGGTGACCCGGCCCGGTGACCCGGCCCGGTGACCCCGCCGATGACCCGGCACGGCAACGCTCGCGGTGACGCACCCTGCGGACTCGCCGGCACGGCATACGCCTCGTTAGGGTGGGCCGATGCTCTCACCCAGCCCCACGTCGGCCCCGGCGGCCGACGTCTTCCGGCGCGCGCCCAAGGTCGTGCTCCACGACCACCTCGACGGTGGTCTCCGTCCGCAGACAATCCTGGAGATCGCGGACTTCATTGGCTACCAACAGCTTCCGGAGCAGGAGGCTGATGCGCTCGGCACCTGGTTCCGCGTCAGCGCGGACTCCGGCTCGCTGCCGCGCTACCTCGAGACCTTCGACCAGACGCTGGCCGTCATGCAGACCGAGGAGGGGCTCTTTCGCGTCGCCAGCGAGTGCGTGCAGGACCTCGCGGCCGACGGGGTGGTCTATGCCGAGAGCCGGTACGCACCCGAGCAGCACCTGACCGCGGGGCTCGGTCTCGAGCAGGTCATCGAGGCGGTCAACGCCGGACTGCGGGAGGGGGAGCGGCTGGCCATCGAGGCGGGGTCACCGATCCGCGTCACCGCGCTGCTGACAGCGATGCGGCACGCCGCCAAGAGCCGGGAGATCGCCGAGCTTGCCGTCCGCTACCGCGACGAGGGCGTCTCGGGCTTCGACATCGCCGGCGCGGAGGCCGGCTACCCGCCCACCCGTCACCTCGACGCGTTCGAGTATCTCCGGCGCGAGAACGCCCACTTCACCATCCACGCCGGCGAGGCGTTCGGGCTGAAGAGCATCTGGGAGGCGATCCAGTGGTGTGGCGCCGACCGGCTCGGTCACGGCGTGCGGATCGTCGACGACATCACCGTCGAGGGCCTGCCCTTCCCGGAGTGGGTCGAGGGCGCCCCGGCGTCCGGCCCGACCACGCTCGACGACGTCGACCTCGCCACGGTGCACCTCGGCCTGCTCGCCGCCTACGTGCGCGACACCCGCATCCCGCTCGAGATGTGCCCGAGCAGCAACGTCCAGACGGCGGCCGCGATCTCCGTCGGGCTGCACCCGATCTCGCTGCTCAAGCGCCTGCGCTTCCGGGTCACCTTGAACACCGACAACCGGCTCATGAGCGGCACGTCGATGTCGCGCGAGGCGGCACTTCTGGCCGCCGAGGCCGGCTGGTCGATCGAGGACCTGCGCTGGGTGACGATCAACGCGATGAAGTCCTCCTTTCTGCCCTTCGACCAGCGGCTCGCGCTCATCGACGGCACCATCAAGCCCGGGTATGCCGGGCTGGCACCGTCCGCCTGACCTCCCGGCGGGCGCCCGGCCAAGGTGCCTGCGCGGGTGTCCGGCGAGGTGCCTGCCCCCGTGTCGGGCGCAGGTTTCCGGACCACCTGTCCGGACCACGGGTCCGGCCGGGCGCGCACCGGTCAGCCCAGGTGGTCGGGGACCGTCAGCCGCCTGCGCAGGGCGCCGTCCCGGGTGAGCCGCTCGGAGTCGCGGCGGCGCCGGTCGGCCATGATCGCCGCGAGGACGTACTCGGGGTGGCTGCCCGGTGGGGGCGGCGGTGAGACGTAGCGGCTCATCTCGTCGAGGAGAACGCGTCCCAGCTCGTGGCGCGCCTGCGGTGTCATGGTGAACGCCGCCGGCAGGAAGGTCCGGACCGACATGGCGAGCTGGTCGGGGAGCTGGCTGATGTCGGCGGACTGCGCCCACGCGGCGAGGTGCGGCGGCATGGGGACCGGCATGGGGAGCCGGGCGAGCACCCGGTCGCGGACGACGTAGGTGCCGGCCACGACATCGCCGAGCCGCTTGCCCTTCGGGCTGATGGTCGAGGCGATGACAGCCGGGACGCCCCAGAAGAGGTAGACCTCGACGACGCCGAGCAGGCCGCGGGCGAGCGCGTGGCGGAAGGTGATCGGGCCCGCGTCGTCGCGCACGGTGCGCAGCCCAACGGCGAGCTTGCCGACGCTGCGGCCGCGGGTCAGCGTCTCGACGGTGACGGGATAGGCGACCCACGCTACGACGAAACAGATGAGCAGGACGCCAGCCTGGAGGGCCTCGTCGAGCTGGGCGGAGAGGGACTGCCCGACGTAGACCAGCCCCAAGGCGAGCACCCAGACCAGGACGTAGTCCAGCAGGCCGGAGAGGATCCGCGGGCCGATCGATGCCGGGGGCAGGTCGAGCGCGACCGCCTCGCCGGTGACGAGGTCGTCCTCGCCGACGCCCATGGTCGCGCTGCTCATCCCACTCCCTCGGCCGCTCGCCTGCTCCCGCCCAGACCCTATCGGCACGGCATACAGTGGCGGCGTGGATCTCGACGCCTACGTCCTCGCGCACCAGCAGGAGTGGGCTCGGCTGGACGGGCTGGCCAGCCGGAGAGGGCGGCTGAGCGGCGCCGAGGGCGATGAGCTGCTCGACCTCTACCAGCGGGTGGCGACCCACCTGTCGGAGATCCGGTCACGTTCTCCTGAGCCGACGCTCGTCGCACACCTCTCCTCGTTGCTGGCCAAGGCGCGGCTGCGCTCGGTGGGGACGCGGACCCTCAGCTGGGACGACGTCGTGCGGTTCTTCACCGACACCCTCCCGGCGGCGCTCTTCCGCACCCGACGCTGGTGGCTCACGACGATGGTCGCCAACCTCGTCCTGGCGTGGGTCCTCGGCTGGTGGTTCGTGAGCAACCCGCAGTTCGAGTCGGCGCTGCTCTCGCCGCAGGAGGTCGACCGGCTGGTCAACAGCGACTTCGAGGGCTACTACACCCAGTACGCGGCCGGCAGCTTCGCCTTCCAGGTCTGGACGAACAACGCCTGGATCACGGCGCTCTGCATCGCCTTCGGGGTGCTCGGCCTCCCGGTGATCTACCTGCTGTTCACCAACCTTGTCAACCTGTCGGTCATCGGCGGCCTGATGTGGTCGCACGACCGCGCCGGGCTGTTCTTCGGCCTGCTTCTCCCGCACGGACTGCTAGAGCTCACAGCGGTCTTCGTCGCGGCGGGTGTCGGCCTGAGGATCTTCTGGGGCTGGATCGAGCCGGGACCGCGCACCCGGATGGACGCCATTGCCCAAGAGGGCCGTTCGGCGATGTCCGTCGCCCTCGGGCTCGTCGTCGTCCTGCTCGTCACAGGCATCATCGAGGCGTTCGTCACGCCGTCGCCGCTGCCGACCTGGGCCCGGGTCGGCACCGGTCTCGTCGTGGAGGCGCTGTTCCTGACCTACGTCTTCACGCTCGGGCGCTGGGCGGTGCGCCGCGGTGAGACCGGTGACGTGTCGCGACGCGACCAGGGCGACCTCGCGCCGGTAGTGGGCTGAGGGCGGTTCAGATCTCGGTGCCGCCGGAAATGACTCCCTGCGCGCCGGTGGCGACGAGCCGCTCGATGACCTCGACGCAGCTCCAGCGCGGCTCCTCGCGCCCGACTCCCAGGACATCCCGCCGAGCATCCCGATCAGCTTCACTACGTCAAAGCAGGCCCTGACTCTTGAGCAGGAGGTAGTGGTCGGCGAGCCGCGGCGGCAGGTCCTCAGGGGTGGCGTCGATGACGGTGACGCCCAGGCGCCCGAGGACGGTGGCCGTGCGTTGGCGCAGGCTCAGGGTGCGCTCCGCGGCGGCGGCGTCGAAGGCCTCAGCCGACGTGGTGCGGCGGGCCGCCATCTCGGCCAGCGCCGGGTCGCTGACGGAGGCGAGGACGACCCTGTGGTGGGTGGTCAGGGTGGCCAGCGTTGGCAGGAGCGACTCCTCGATGGCGGCCGGTTCGAGGGCGGTCAGCAGCACGACGAGGGCCCGCCGGCGGCTGGTGTCCGCGATCGCGGCGGCCAGGGTGGGCCACGACGCCTCGAGCAGCGCCGGCTCGAGGGGCGCCATGGCCTGGACGAGGTCGGCGAGCAGGTTCGTCCGGCTCGCGTTGGTCACCCGGGCGCGGACCCAGCGGTCGCCCGCGATGAGGTCGACGCGGTCGCCCGCCCGTGATGCCAGCGCCGCGAGGAGCAGAGCCGCGTCCATCTCGCTGTCGAGTCGGGGCATGTCCTCGACCCGGCCGGCGGAGGTCCGCGACGTGTCGAGGACGAGGATGACGCGGCGGTCGCGCTCCGGTTGCCAGGTGCGCACGACGACGTTCTGACGACGGGCCGTGGCGCGCCAGTCGATGGAGCGGACGTCGTCGCCCTCGACGTAGTCGCGCAACGAGTCGAACTCGGTGCCCTGACCGCGCACCCGCACCGCCGACCGGCCGTCGAGCTGGCGCAGGGCGGCGAGCCGGGAGGGGAGGTGCTTTCGCGAGTGGAACGGGGGCAGGGCGCGAAGTGCGCCGCCCACGTCGAACGAACGCTGCCGGGCGCCGAGCCGGAGCGGCCCGAAGCTGCGCACGGTGACGCGGTCGGCCAGCCGGTCGCCGCGCCGGGTCGGATGCATCGTGGTCGTCAGCCGTCGCCGCTCGCCTCCCTTGATGCTGGTCCGGTGCCGGTCGGTGACCGCCCCGGCGGACGGCTGCCACGCATCGCGCAGCACCCCCCGCATCGTGCGTCGGCTGGAGTTGGTCACGAGCAGGGCCGTCGACCCGGTCGCTCCGAGCCGCACCTGGTCGACCGGTTCGCGTTCGAGAACGAGGCGCTTCGGGGACACGGCGAGGAACAGGTCGAGCACCGTCAGCGCCAGGCAGATGCCGACCCAGGCCAGGACCGTCTGCCGGGTCGGCTGGAGGACGACGGCGACGATGCCGACGAGCAGCAGCAGCGGCAGCCGCCCACTCACCGCCACACGATCACTTCCGAACCCGCTCGCTCGCGTCCGACAGCGGGGTCGCCAGAGCCGCCGGGTTGCCGGACGCAGCCCTGGGCCGACGACGTGCGTCCGGCAGCGGGGTCGCCAGAGCCGCCGGGTTGCCGGACGCAGCCCCGGGTGCAAGGGAGAGGTGACCCGGGAACGCAGCGGGTGCGGGACGGCATACGGGATCTCAGCGGGGGACCGGGACCGAGCCGATGGAGCTGGCCAGGACCGACGTGACGCTGACGCCCTCGAGCTCGGCCTCGGGACGCAGCGACAACCGGTGCGAGAGGGTCGCCTGAGCGAGCGCCTTGACGTCGTCGGGCGTGACGAAGGCGCGCCCGTTCATCCAGGCCCAGGCGCGGGCGCTGGCCATCAGCGCGGTCGCCCCACGGGGGCTGACCCCCAACGACAGCGACGGGGCGTCGCGGGTCGCCCGGGCGATGTCGACGATGTAGCCGGCCACCTCGGGGGCGACGCCGACCCGGCGCACCGCCTCAACTCCCGCAGCGAGGTCGTCCGGCCCGGCGACGGGGTTGATCCCGGCGGCGTCGAGGTCGCGCGGGTCGAACCCGCGCGCGTGGCGCTGGACGACCTCGAGCTCGTCGTCGCGGCCCGGCACCTGGAGGACGACCTTGAGCAGGAACCGGTCGAGCTGGGCCTCGGGCAGGGGGTAGGTGCCCTCGTACTCCACCGGGTTCTGGGTAGCGGCGACCATGAAGGGCTGCGGCAGCGGCCGGGGCTGACCCTCGACCGAGACCTGGCGCTCCTCCATCGCCTCGAGCAGTGAGGCCTGCGTCTTGGGAGGCGTGCGGTTGATCTCGTCCGCGAGCAGGAGGTTCGTGAAGACCGGCCCCTCGCGGAAGAGGAAGTCCGACGTGCTCGTGTCATAGATCAGCGACCCGGTGATGTCACCCGGCATGAGGTCCGGCGTGAACTGCACCCGCTTGGTGTCGATCGCCAGGGCCCTGGCCAGGGTGCGCACGAGCAGCGTCTTGGCAACGCCGGGCACCCCCTCGAGGAGGATGTGGCCGCGGGTGAGGAGGCAGATGATGATGCCGGAGACGGCGGCGTCCTGGCCGACAACGGCCTTGCCCACCTCCGCCCGCACGGCGAGCAGCGACCGGCGGGCGCGGTCGGACTGGTGGTCCGGGTGCTCCGCCTTCTGCAGCTGAGAAGGCGGCGGACCCGCCGGCTTCTGCGGCTGAGGAGGCGGCGGGCCCGCCGGCGGGTATGCCGGGTGCTCACCGTGGGTGGGGCTGGTCATCTGCGACGGACCTCTTTCTCCAGTGCCGCGAGCTGGGCGGCGAGCGCGAGCAGGTCACCGTCGGTGGACGGCGGTGGACCACCCAGGAGGAAGTCGACCTCCTCGGGGCGGCGGCCACTCGCGGCGGACACCGCGAGGACCAGGGTGTGGGCGGACCCGGCGACCGGCAGCCCGAGATAGCCGCCGAGCCGCCGACGCGTGGCGTCCTGCAGGACCATCGCGGCGCGGCTCGCGTCCTTGGCGCGCCGGTAGATCCGGCCCCGGCTCTCTGTCGTCTCGACGGCCCGGACGACGACCGGCAGCGGTTCCCGCACGAGGCGTCCGAGACGTCGTCCGCGCCAGACGAGCACGGCGAGCACGGCGAAGAGGACGAGGAGCAGGGAGGGGCCGAGCCAGGCCGGCAGGAGCTGGTCGGTTCGGGACCGGTCGGTGGTCGGGACGTCGGAGATCGAGGGGACGTACCAGACGAGGCGCGAGGAGTGGCCCAGCGTCCGGAGCACGACGGCAGCGTTGTCCGCCTCGTCGATCTCCTCGTTGCTGACGGCGCTGGCGCTACCGAAGAGGATCAGCGGAGCGTGCCGTGCCGTGCCGGCCAGTGAGAGGTAGACGGAGTGGCTGTCGTGCGTGAGGCAACCCGCCGCCGGGGAGCCGGCGAGGAGCTGGAACTCGCTCTGGGTGTGCGACATCGTCTCGCCCGAGCGGATGTCCTTGGTGTTGCAGGCGCTCCCGACGTCGGGGAAGTCGTCGGCGCTGCGGCGGCGCTGGGCGACGTCGACGTCTGGGCTGAGGTAGCGGACCACCCACGCATCGGGGTTGACGACGACCAGCCGCTCGGCGCCCAAGCTCGAGCTGGCGAGCCGCTGGATCGTCGCCTGGGCGAGGTCGGCGGTGCGCGCGACGAGAACGGTGGTGTCGGCGTCGGGCCGCGCCCGGTCGAGCTCGGCCTGGCCGCGGGCGACCGTCACCTGCACGCCGTGGTCCCCCAGGACCTGGGCCAGGGCCTGGGCCCCGGTCGGGGAGGGGTTGCGCGGGTCGAGGGGCTCGTTGCTGGCCGGCCCCGGTCCGCGCCACGTCATGACGAGCGCGATGGCCACGACGACGGCGGCGATGGCCGCCCAGCGCAGTCGCCGACGACGGGCCCGCGACGGTGTCGACGGACCGCCCTGGTCGACGGTGGAACGGTCCCACAATGTCGTCGTCATGGGCCTTGTCGTCATGGACGCGTCCCCGTCGTCCACAGCGACTTCTCGGACTCGGCGGCCTGGCTGGAAGGCGGGCCGGCGCCGGGTCCGTCCGGCTGCCCCGACCCCGGCGCGCGCCGCGGCGTCCTCGGCAGCTGGGGACGCGCCCGCCGGAGCGCGTCGTCGGTGTCGCGGACGCTCTCGGCGTCGGCGCGGGTCGCCTCGCGCCCGCCGTAGGCGACCGCGTCGAACAGGTCCATCGCCGCGGCGACGTCGCCGACGTGAGCGGGGAAGACCACGGCGAGCTGGCTACCGATCTCGTGGGCGGTGAGAGACGGTGCCTCGGCAAGGAGGGTACGGTCGTCCGCGTCCCGGGCGATGGCCCGGGTGTGGTCGAGGACGGCGTCGCCCCACCGCCCGTCCGCCATGGCGCTGCTGGCCCGCGCACGCAGCTGTTCGGCGGTCAGCTGTGAGTCGCCGAGGACAGCCTGCCGGTCGGCGACCGTCTTCTGTTCGACCCGGATTTTCCTCAGGAGGTAGGCGACGGCGGCGAGGATGGCCACGACGACGAGGGCGATGACGAGGGGAGGAAGACTGACCCCACCCGAGCCCTGGTTGTCCAGCAGGTCCCCCAGCTTTCCCACGAGCCAGCGCATGAAGCGCTCGAAGAGCGAGCGGGTGTCGCGGTAGTCACCCTTGGCGAGCTCGTCACCGACCCACTGGCGCGCCTCGTCACCGGACGGGTCGAGATCGGCGGGGAGGGTGAGCGCTGCCCGGGCGGCGCTGACCCTGGTCCCCAGGTCAGCGGCGGCGCCGGAAACGCTGCTGGCCGGGCCGGCGGCCCAGCCGGCGCTGGCGCTGGCGGCGCTAGCGTTGGCGGCCCAGCCGGCGGCCCAGCCGGCGACCCAGCCGGCGACCCAGCCGGCGACCCAGCCGGCCCATCCTGGCGGAGGTGTCATCGCCCGGCGCCCGGACGTTGGCTGGCGGCCCGGAGCAGGACGAGGTCGAACCCCTCCTTGCGCATCCGCTGGTCGAGGTAGAGCAGGCCGTTCGCGCCCGCGACGAACGGCACGACGACCGAGGCCGCCAACAAGGTGGCGAGGTTGGTGATCAGCGCCCCGAGAAAGGCGTCGATCGTCGGCGTGGGGTCCATCAGCAGCTTGAGGAGATTGCCGACGAGCATCAGCGGCAGCTGCAGGACGAGAAAGACGACAACGGCCAGGCCGCCGACGACCAGGGCCGTCCCCACAATGCGCCAGAACGCCCCGGACGACAGGGCCCACGCTCGCCGCAGCGCGTCGCGCAGGGTGCGTCGCTCGAGGACGAGGACGGGGCCGGCCAGCGCGGTGCGGGCCACGACGAAGACCGTCCAGGTCGCGACGGCGAGGCCGACCAGCAAGCCGACAAGGACGACGACGGCGAGTGGACCGTCCGCCACGAGGGCCACGAACAGGATGCCGAGCAGGACGGGCAGGGCAAGGGCGACGATGACGACGAGCTGGAGCCCGACGAGCGGCAGCAGGCGTGGACGCGCCGCGGCCCAGATCTCGCACATCGGCGGCTTGCGGCCGAGGGTCGCCTCTGCGACGGAGTGGGCCAGCATGCCGCAGAGCAGCAGCGCGGCAAAACCGACTCCGAGGGCTAGCAGGAGCGCAGCAAAGCTCTGGGGACCCATCACCGAGTCCAGACCCAGCGCCGCGTACCAGGAGCCGGTCAGGGCCAGCCCCGACAGCACCACCGACGGCACGACGGCGACCGACAGGACGAGGAGCGAGAGCCCCGACACGGGCCCGGGGTGGCGCCGGATGTGCTTGACCGTGCCGTCGAGGAGGTCACCGATCGACAGCGGCCGAAGCGGGATGATGCCCGGTTTGTGTGCCGTTGCCATGAGCGGGTGGCTCAGGCCGCGCCGCACCGACGGCCCGCGCCGGTATGCCGTGGTGCCGGCGTCCGCACCCGGCGCGGCGATGGCGCTGGAGAGGCCGCCACCCGCGGCGATGGCGTCGGGAAGGCCGGCGCCCGGCATACCGGAAGCCTGTCCTTGCGGGCCACGGGTGGTGCCGAGTCCACCGGGGGGGAGGTAGGAGGGTGGGCGGGGGCGCGCGTTCTCGGTCGGCGCGCCGGGAGGTGGGCCGAAGCCACTCATGTCCCGCCCCCCCGATCCACCCGTGCGGACACGATTTTCCCCTCGACGTTCGCGCTCATCACCGTGCGGGCCAACGTATCAGCGGCACCGGCGCGCTGGTCGCCGTCTGTGGCCGCTGGTGCCTGCTCCGACGGCTGCCGAGTGGTGGTGCGGTTGGCCCGGCCACGGACGGGCTGTTGGGCAGGGCGCGTGGACGATCAGCGAGTGGACCTCCTATGGTCGCCGGCGATCGGGAGATGCTGCGCGGGTGGCTGGACTGGCATCAGACAGCGCAGGTCTGTCGGGCGGCCGCCTCTGCGACCACGCGTCATGCACCGGTTGGAGAGAACCATCCGCCCAGCAACGGATGTGGTGTCGGAAGGCGAGCCGGAGCGCCCCGCCGCGCTGGCAGGGTGCGGAGCGGGCCAGCTACACATGCCAGGTGACGCCGGTGTCGGTGACGGTTGCCGTGAGGTCGCGCTGGTGGACGAGGGTGTGATGTCGTCCGCACAGGAGGGCGGCGTTCGCGAAGTCGGTCGGTCCGCCCCGGCTCCACCACTGCACGTGATGGATGTCGCACCACTCGGCCGGGATGGTGCAGCCGGGGAAGGTGCAGTGCCGATCGCGGTGCCAGACGGCTGTGCGCTGGGCCGGCGTGAAGAAACGGTCACCGAGCCCGATGTCCAGCACGTCGCCCTTGCTGCCGAGCACCATCGGGATGACACGGGCGTCGCAGGCCATCCGGCGCACCACGGCCGGCGAGAGGAGGTCACCGTTCATCGTCAGCCCCGCACCGCGACACTGCTCGATGAGGTGCGCGAGGGGGATGGTGACGACGACGTGGGCCTTCTCGGTCTTCGGTTGCTCGCCCGGTGAGGACACCCCGCGGCGGACGACCTCGAGCAGCGCATCCGCGCGTCGGGCGGCGGCTGACCTGGGGTCGGGCTCACCGTCCAGTCCCTTCACCGGCGCCGACAGGGCCTGAACGGCCGCATCCAGGACGGCGGCGCCCTCGGCGTCCAGGGTCAGCTGGTAGCGGCTCATCCCGGCCGCGCCCTGGCTCTTGTGGAGCGAGCGCGCCAGTCGGCGACGGTGCTCCTCCCGCTCGAGGTCCTTCGCCGGCTTGATCAGCTGGGTCGCGAACTGGATCGCCCCGCGCAGCTCCTTCGCCGTGAGTCCTCGTCCCCGGTGGTTGTCGGACGCCGCCTCGACCAGCGTCTCCACATCGGCAGCCAGCGCCTCCGGGTCGGCGACCCTCCGGACGTCCTGGACGAACCGGGCCACCAGGTCGGCCTTGACCAGCGGCATCGCACCGGATCGGACCGCCTCGCTGAACACGTCGGAGGCCGGCTCGGAGGAGCCCATCGCCCTGGCGACGTTGAGCACTCGCGCGACGTGCTGGACGTCCGGCTTGGGCGCCGCAGCACCGGACGCGTCCACGAGCCAGTCGACCGGTGACAGCCCCCGCCCGTCGGGGGTCCCCTGGCTCTCGACCTCGGCGACGACCGCGACCTCGACCCGGTCGAGACAGCTGCGAAGCTGGCCGATGAGCCGCATCGCCGCGCCCAGACCATCCTCGGTGTGCCGCCACGCCGGCTCGCCCACGGCCTTCTCGGTGGCGTGCGCCGCGACCTCGAGCCAGTCGAGCAGGCAGCCTGCGGCTGACGCCTCGATACCAGCTGCACCAACGCGGGCCTCGGCTTTCTCGACTGCAGCATCAGCTTCCTCAACGCCAGCATCGGCTGCACTAACGCGGGCCTCGGCTGCACTAACGCGGGCCTCGGCTCCCTCGACACCAGCCTCGGCTCCCTCGACACCAGCCACGGCTCCGTCTACGACGGCGGCAGTATTTGCACTCGGCATCCACGACGCCGGCGAGGCGGCGGTCTCCCGTCCGCGGGCGGACTTCCAGGACGCCAGGTCGCCGAAGACCTCGCCCAACGCGACCCCCGGGACGGAGGCGCCCGGCCAGATCGGTGGCGGACCGGGCGCCATGACCTCACTCGCGCCCTCGTGCTCCGGCTGCTGCTCCATGACCACAACACTAGGACCGACCACTGACAGCCCCTGAAGGTCCGATCGCACCGAAAGCCTTTGTCCACAGGGCCTGTTCGCGTCGTCCCAGTATCCACAGGGCCTTCGCTCGCCTGAACATCTCGGCTTCCACCCCGGCCTTCTGGACTACCAATAAGCCTCCCTCTCACCTTCGCGTCCTCGAGGGCCGCCGGCGCAGCGGGCTGGCGTGAAGATCACCCGGCTCACCCTCGCGCCCTCGAGGGCCGCTGACCCGGTATGCCGGTCTCCGGACCGACCAAGGCGAGCCGGGACTCTGCCCGGGCCGGTGAGGTGCGCCGGGCGCCGAGCCGTTCCATCCGCCCGATGACCTCGGGCTCGGCGCGGCACAGGGCCAGCCCCCGGCGGAGCAGGACGTGCGGCGGCTTCCGGCGTTCGGACAGGTCCCGAACGAGCCTGCGGGCAAAGGTGACCCACCGGTTGTGGGCCACGCACCAGGCCGAGTGGAGCAGTCCTCCGTCACGGAGCCGCCCGATGACCTCGGCGGCGAAGATGCCTTCCGCGACGACGAGCTGCGCGGGGCCGAGCAACACGAGCGCCGAGCCGGTGACCCGCGACCTCCCGATGTCATAGACAGGCACCTGCGCCTGGCCCCTCTGGACGAGTGACGACAACGCTCGCACGGCCGCCGCGGCGTCCCACGACCCCGGGTCGTCCAGTCGACGAGGCGGGTGGCGCCGAGTTCGGTCATCGGCAGGGTCGGGTCGTCGCCGTCCCGGTAGAAGTCGTCGAGCCGGACGATCGGCCAGCCGTGGGCAGCATGCAGCCGCGCCGCCAGACGCGACTTGCCCGACCCCGAGGGCCCGGCGAGGATGACGACCCGCTCGAGGTCCGGCGCCCGCGCGAGGTCCGGAGCGGTCACCGGCCCTTGGGGTGCCACACGGTCTTCGTCTCGAGGTAGGCCTTGATCCGGCCGAGGTCGGGCGTCGCCGACCAGTCGGGCTCGACGGCGGCCGCACCCGTCCCGGCCGGACGCAGCACCCGCTTGAGGTTCTCGGCGCAGGACCGCTCGAGGTCGCCCCAGTCGACCCCGGAGGCGTCGGCGGCACCGGCAAGGTCGATCGCGTTGACGTCCCGGTGCGAGGCCAGCCACGGTGCGACATCGGCGGTGCGACCCGTGATGACGTTGACGACCCCGCCGGGGACGTCGCTCGTCGCCAGTGCCTCGGCGAGCGTGATGGCCGGCAGCGGCCGCTGCTCGCTGCTCAGCAGGACGGCGGTGTTGCCGGATACGACCACCGGGGCAAGCACCGAGACGAGCCCGAGCAGCGACGAGGACTGGGGCGCGAGGACCGCGACGACGCCGGTCGGCTCGGGCGCCGAGATGTCGAAGTAGGGCCCCGCGACGGGGTTGAGTGCGCCGAGCACCTGGGCGATCTTGTCGGACCACCCGGCATACCAGACCCACCGGTCGATCGCAGCGGCGACGTTGGCACGGGCCCTCGCCGGCGTCAGTCCCTCGGACGCGACGACCTCATCGACGAACTGCTCGAAGCGGCCCTCCATCACCTCGGCGACGCGGTAGAGCACCTGCCCGCGGTTGTATGCCGTGGTGCCGGCCCAGCCGGCGAACGCACCTCGCGCGGCGGCGACGGCGTCCCGGGCGTCCTTGCGCGAGCCCTGTGCGGCGTTGGCGAGGAAGCGGGCCCCGGTGCGGCCCTTCGCGGAGTAGATGGCGTAGGAGCGGCCCGACTCGCTGCGCGGGAACGCACCGCCAATGTAGAGCTTGTAGGTCTTGCGCACCTCGACGCGCGCCGACGCGTCGGCAGAAGTGGTCATCGGTCACCTCCGCTCGTGACGTAGCCCTCGAGGCCGTGCAGGCCGCCCTCGCGCCCGTAGCCGGACTCCTTGAAGCCGCCGAACGGCGACGTCGGGTCGAACTTGTTGAAGGTGTTGGCCCAGACGACGCCGGCCCGCAGCTGGTCGGCCATCCAGAGGATCCGCGACCCCTTGTCGGTCCACACGCCGGCGCTCAGGCCGTAAGGGGTGTTGTTGGCCTTGGCGACGGCCTCCTGCGGCGTGCGGAAGGTCAGCACTGACAGGACCGGCCCGAAAACCTCCTCCTGGGCGATCCGGTGCGTCTGGGCGACGTTGGTGAAAACCGTTGGGGGGAACCAGAATCCCTTGCCGGGCAGCTCGCAGGGCGGGCTCCACCGCTCGGCTCCCTCGGCCTCGCCGACGGCGGACAGCTCGCGGATCTGGTCGAGCTGGGCCGCGGAGTTGATCGCCCCGAGGTCGGTGTTCTTGTCGAGCGGGTCGCCCACCCGGACGGTGCCGAGGCGCCGCTTGAGCTTGCTGATGACCTCGTCGTGCACCGACTCCTGCACGAGCAGCCGGGACCCGGCGCAGCAGACATGGCCCTGGTTGAAGAAGATGCCGTTGACGATGCCCTCGACAGCTTGGTCGATCGGGGCGTCGTCGAAGACGATGTTCGCCGCCTTGCCGCCGAGCTCGAGCGTCGCCTTCTTGCGGGTGCCGGCGATGGTGCGGGCGATGGCCTTGCCGACCTCGGTGGAGCCGGTGAAGGCGAGCTTGTCGACGTCGGGGTGCTCGGTCAGCGCCTGCCCGGTCGCTCCAGCGCCGGTGATGATGTTGACGACTCCCGCCGGCAGGTCGGCCTGCTGGCACACCTCGGCGAAGAGCAGGGCGGTCAACGGCGTGGTCTCGGCCGGCTTGAGGACGACGGTGTTGCCGCAGGCCAGGGCGGGCGCGATCTTCCAGGCGAGCATGAGCATTGGGAAGTTCCAGGGGATCACCTGGCCGACCACGCCCAGCGGTCGGGGAGCCCCTCCGCCGCCGGTCAGGCCCGCGTGCTCGAGCTTGTCGGCCCACCCCGCGTGGTAGAAGAAGTGCGCTGCGGCAAGCGGGATGTCGACGTCGCGCGACTCCTTGATCGGCTTCCCGTTGTCGATCGTCTCGAGGACGGCGAACTCGCGGGCGCGCTCCTGCAGGATCCGGGCGATGCGGAAGAGGTACTTGCCCCGGTCGGCTCCCGAGATCCGGCCCCACACCCCGCGGTATGCCGTGCGGGCGGCCTTGACGGCCCGGTCGACGTCCTCGGTGGTCGCCTCGCTGATGTCGGCGAGGACCTCCTCGGTGGCCGGGTTGATCGTCTTGAAGCTGCCGCCCCCGGCCGACTCGACGAACTCGCCGCCGATGAAGAGCCCGTAGGAGGAGTGGATGTCCACGATGGCGCGCGACTCCGGTGCCGGGGCGTACTCGAACTTGGCCATGTGTCTCTTGCCTCTGCTGCTCGGGTGTCTGCGCGGGTTTGCGGGGGACACGGGGGCGGAGCCCCCGTGCGTCTCAGTCGATGGTGACGTAGTCGGGGCCCGAGTAGGCACCGGTGGCGAGCTTCTGCCGCTGCAGGAGCAGGTCGTTGAGCAGGCTCGAGGCCCCGAACCGGAACCATGCGGGGTCGAGCCAGTCGTCACCGGCGATCTCGCTGACCATGACGAGGTGCTTGAGGGCGTCTTTGCTGGTGCGGATTCCCCCGGCCGGCTTGACGCCGACCTGGGTGCCGGTCAGCTGCTGCCAGTCGCGCACCGCCTCGAGCATGACCAGGGTGACGGGCATGGTCGCCGCAGGGGAGATCTTGCCGGTGGACGTCTTGATGAAGTGCCCCCCGGCGAGCATCGCGAGGTAGGAGGCGCGGCGCACGTTGTCATGGGTGACCAGCTCACCGGTCTCGAGGATGACCTTCAGGTGGGCGTCGGGCCCGGCGCCGTCCCGGCGACACGCCTCCTTCACGGCCGTGATCTCGTCGAAGACCGAGAGGTAGTCGCCGGCGAGGAACGCCCCGCGGTCGATCACCATGTCGATCTCGTCCGCTCCGGCGGCGACCGCGTCGCGCGTGTCGGCGAGCTTCACCGGCATACTTGCTCGCCCGGATGGGAAGGCTGTGGCCACCGCGGCGACCCGGACGGCACTGTCTCCCAACGCCTTCCTGGCGACCGCGACCATGTCGCCGTAGACGCACACCGCAGCCGGGCGGGGCGTCGTCGGGTCGGTGGGGTCGGGCGTGAGGGCCTTGGCGCAGAGCGACCTGACCTTGCCGGGGGTGTCCGAGCCCTCCAGCGTCGTCAGGTCGATCATCGAGATCGCCATGTCGATGGCCCAGGCCTTGGCGGTCGTCTTGATCGACCGGGTGCCGAGGGACGCGGCGCGGTCCTCGCAGCCGACCTGGTCGACGCCGGACAGACCGTGCAGCCAGGTCGACAGGGCGGAGTTCGTGAGGCGTCCGACGCCGAGGACGTCGCGGGCCCGCTCGGCGGCCTCGCCCTGGACAGCTGTCGAGTTCACCCGTCGAGTCTATGGCCAGGGCGCGCCGCCCATCCCGGGCAGCGGCCCGGGTGCGTGAGACGATGGCTCCTCGGCCCGGAACTCGGGCACGTCACCTGCACTGGAGACCTCCACGGCATGACCAGCTCCCCGTCCGCTCCCGAAGCGCTGCGTACCCTACGTCAGCGGGGGTCGATGGCGCT
>JAABUY010002717.1_pt1 | contig 20561 bp, 23 predicted proteins | sample 5560271 | NCBI WGS metagenome assembly JAABUY01 (sample SAMN10711886, study PRJNA513374) | rock metagenome | isolation source: Antarctica rocks | place: Antarctica: Victoria Land, University Valley
TCGCCGGGCTCCCGGCCGGCTGACCCCGCCTTTCCAGGTGGCGCCTGAGCCCCTGCGACTGCAACGCCCGGCGACGGCCGGGCGGCAGCCGGGGCGTCGGGCGCGGCGGGCGCTGGGGACCCAAAACCCGCCGCTGGGCTGCCGGCAGGCGACTCGAGCGCCGCAGCCAGCGACGGCGCCTCGCCCGCTTCGGGCGTCAGGCTCAGGGTGCTGTCCACGGCGCCGCCCTCCTGCGGTGCGCGCGCGCGGCGGCGTCAGCCACACCGGCGCGCGGCTCTGCGCTTGCTTTGCGCCCGCACACGCTGCCAGGGCGCCCACCGGAACGCCCATGACATGCACGCTTTCAGTGCGCCACCACTTGCCCCCGCTCCCACTCGGCACGAGCGGTCACTGGGCGCCGGGACAATAACACCTGCCGCACCCAAGCGCTCAAGGTAGCGCGCGCGTCGATGCCGGGTGAAGCGCAGGGGGGGTAGGGTGGCAGGGCGGCCCATGCGCACGCGCGCCTGCAGGATGCAGATGATCTGGGCGGTGATTCTCCAGGCTGGGCATAGGGTAGGGTTAAAGTAGGGTCAGCGCGCGCCTGCAGAATGCGGATGATCTGGCGGTAGTTCTCCAGGCTGGATGGCGTGCCGGCGAGCGCGGCGTCCATGCGCGCCGGCTCGCGGCGCTGCTCCGCACGGAACTTGTTGCGCAGCGCGCGGCGCGGGCGCCCGGGCAGGATGCGCTCCAGCAGCTGCCAGTTGGTCCCGAACAGCTGCACCGCCTGCGCGCGCGCGCCTGGCCGCCTGGGATGCCGTGCGTTAGGGTAGGGTTAGGGTAGAGCACCCAGTTGATGCCGAACAGCTGCAACCCCTGCGTGCGCACGCGCGCGCGCCGCGCTCGCGCGGGGGGCCGCGCCGGCGGCGGCGAGCCCGGCGCCGCGCCGGCGCTCGGGCCGGCGCTCGCGGAGCTGCACGACGGCATCGCAGCCGTGCGCCAGCGCGTGGTCTCCCTCGCGCGTCATTGCCGGCAGCAGCAGCATGCCGGCATTGCATGAGTGACCAAGCCAACCCACCCCGCTCCTCCGGGCCCCGAGCTGGAGCGGAGCGCCGGCGCGGCGGGCAGGGGCGCGCGGCGGGCCGCCCGCCAGCAGGGCAGGGTTCGGGTCGGGCGCACCTTGTAGAACTGCTCCGTGTCCTCGACGCCCCAGCGGTCGTTCGGCAGGCGGCTGGAGTAGGATGCGCTGTTCAGCATCTGCGCGGCCGCGCCGCCGCGGCCCGTCAGCCTATTTCAGGGTAAGTGCGCCCCATGCGCAAGCGGCCAGGCCCGCGAGCCCCGCCGCCCGGCGAGCATGCGCACAGCAGAGGCCCCGGCACCACGCCTGCGGGCTCCAAGCGGCGCGCGCTGCGGCCGACAAGCGGCCGCACGGCGGGCAGTGCGAGGTATGCCCTACCCTATGCCCAGGGCCGCGCGCCTGCGCGTCCTCCACCACCACGCGCGCCTCGGCCGCCGGCTGCGCCTGCACCATGAGGCTGGCCTCGACCACGCGGATCTCGCCGTTGACCACCTCCACGCGCGGCGCCAGGCCGCCCGCGCCGCCGGCGGCGGCGCCGCCGGCGCCCGCGCCGCTCGGCGCCGGCAGCGCGAGCGGCGCCTCGCCGCCCTCCAGCACCTGCTCCTCGTCCGCCTGCGCGCCCGGAATAGGATTATATGGGTGGGGTAAGGGCTGGTGCCTGAACTTGATCGGGCACCAGCGCGTCTGGGCCGGGGCCCGGACACAACGCGCGCGGCGCCTGCGCCATGCACCAAAGCTGGCGGCGGCGGCGGCGCGCCTTGCGCTTCAGCGTCGCGCGCCGCGCCTTCTCGGCCTCGTGGTTGCGCCGCGTCGCCAGCGCCACGATCTGCTTCAGCGGCAGCCGCCCCAGGTCCGCGCTGGCCAGCACCTCGGCCGCGGACGCGCGCCGCTTGGCCGGCGCACACGGCCGCGCCGGCGCGCGGCCGGTCGCTGCACACCGCGCCGCGCGCCCGCTGTCAATGTCACGAATCTGGCGGGGCTTTGCCCGCCTCCGGCCAGCGTACGGAGGGCACAGGCGCTGTACGCTGCCGTGCACGCAAGGCGGACGCGGGATGCAGGGCTTTGCCTTAGCATGAATGCGCGCAGTGGTTAATGTGCGACTGGCTTGCGGAGCGGGCGCAAAGCAGACACCCTGGCCTACACTGCGCGCCCCTACTGCAACATGGCATGCCAGGCTGGCCGTCTGGGCCCTGCCGCACGCCCTGCGCATCACAGCTCCCTCTGCAGCAACTCTGCAGCGACGCCGGAGCCCTGCTCAGTCCAGGGACGCTCCTCTCTGGCCGAGCCGCAGGGGCGCACCCCTCCGGCGGTGCTTGCGCTTGCCTGCCGCGCCGTCCTCCTCCGCCGCGCCGTCCGCCGCGTCCGCAACCGCCAGCTCGCGCCCTGCGGCTGCGCCGGCGCTGGCGTCGGCGTCCCCCGCGCCCGCGGGCGGCGCCGCCGCGGCCGCCTCGGCCCCAGCGCCCTCCGCCGCGGCCGCCGCGGTCGCAGGCGCATCCGCCCCGGCGCCCGCAGCGCCGTCTGCGGCGGCGCGCGCGGCGCGGCCGCCGCCGCCGCGCAGCGCTGGCGGGCCGCTCGGCGCGGGGGCAGCCTCGCCGGGCGCCGCCGTGCCGGACGCGGCGGCCGCCGCGCCGTGCGGCTTGCGCGCCAGGAATCTGCAGCAGGCAATCCAGGTGGACGCAGGGCAGCCAGTCCCGGCGAGCTCTGCAGCACGCACCACAAGCCTAGTAGGAGGCAGGGTGCTCTAGTGTCCAAATGGATGCACACTGCAAGCCTGCAGCAGGCAGACATGATAATGGGATGGTGTAAACAAGCAACCCTTTTCCCATTCACATTGCCAAACCAGCAGCCCAGCCCAACCCTGCTCAGGCCGCGGCCAGGCCGCGCTCGGGGGACCCACCTTGGCTTCTTCTGTGCCGGCGGCAGGGCTGCGCCCGGCTCCGCAGCGGCCAGGCCGTCAGCGTCAGCAGCAGCCTCGTCCGCATCGACCGCAAAGCTGACGCGCTTGCCCGCCTGCTTCGCGCCGCGCTCCGGCGCCGGCGCCAGTGGTGCGGCCGGCAGCGGCGCGGGCGGCGCCGCTGCCGGCAGCTGGGCGGGCGGCGCCGCAGATAGGACGGGCGCCGGGGCGGGCGCCTGAGCGTGCGGCGCCGCAGCCTGTGTTGATGGCGCGCGCGCTGCTGCGGGCGCTGGCACAGCGGCCGGCGCTGCCGCGGGCGGCGCGGCATCAGGGGCCAGCGGCGGTACCGCGAGAGGGACCCCTGCGCGGCTCACACGGTCATCACAAGCCAGCTGCACCGGCCTGCTGTCAAGTGCGTGCTGCGCTATCCGGGGGGCCGTCCACGAAATGAGCACTGCTGTCGTGCACTCGGTGTTAACATACCACTGCTGTAAGATCGATACAAACACGCCGGACAGTACGCGGCACCCGGCCGGTGAACGTGCCTGCCGAGGCGCCGTCGGCGGTGCCTTCGGCGGGCGCCGCGTCGGCGCCAGTCGCCGCAGCGGGCTTGGCGACAGGCCTCTGCCGCACACAGCGCACTCTGTCAGGCTTGCCGGGCTCGCACTGCACGCACGGCTCGCTTGCAGCGGCCGCAGCGGCCGGCCAGCACCAGGGCGTGCATTGCGACAAGGCACGCGCACCGCGCGCGCCCGCGGCGCAAACTTGCTCCGCTTGGCCGCGGCGGCGGGCTGCTGCGCCTCGCCAATCCTGGCCAACAAGTCCAGGTCCAGGCTGGCGTTCATCGCTGCGCGTCGCCTCGCTCCACACAGGCGCCACGCGCACTGCCTGCCTGGCTACACCTTCTTGCGCACAGGCCTGCAAGCTCCTTGCTCAACAAGCCAAGCTGCTCAGTGGGAGGCCCTATCTCTGAATAGGGTCCAGTTTGGAGTCACCAACAACAGCCGGCTTCCTGCTAGCAAGCGCGGGTCCGTGGGTTCCAGCAGACCTCAGAAACCCACTTGCATCTGCAGCAGTCACTCGCAGCAGCCCGGGGGGCCTGTGAGGCAGGCCGCAGGGCGAGATTTGGTCGGCGATGCCTGACAGGGAGCAGGGCGTGCAGGAAGGTGCGGGCGGCTGTGCCGGCGCGGCTATTTTCGCAAGCCAAGAAGCAAAGGCCGCGGGTGTGGCACTGCGTGCGGATCGCTTGCCTATGGCGCGCTGGCCGAAAGACACTTTGCCTGTCAAGAGCCTAGCAAGGCAGATGCCAGGCTATGGGCAGGGGCGTGCGCTGAGCTGTCCCAGCCCGAGGCCCATGTGCGGTGGTAACTGCCGCCGCTGATCGCAGATCAGATGATCCTGCTGCTGCAGCCAGTGCCGTGCTGGCCACCAAGCAACGCGCATGCAACCCAGGGCGCAAAGCCTTCCTGCCCGGCAGCACTCACCCGCTGTCGCCTCACTTTACCTGATGGCACCCGGTGCAGGCGGCCACGGGGACAAGCCGGCCGACGTGCACGCAAGCTGGCTGCCTCGGCTGCGCGATGCTGTGGACCGCGCCGAGCGCGCACGCTCGCGCGCCGAGGAGTCGTCAGACAGGCACCTGCAGGCGCAGCGGCAGATGCGCAGCGACGTGGCCGCCATGGCCGCCGCGCAGGCCGAGCTGGCTGCGCTCTGCCGCACACTTTGCGTGCCGGGCGCGGCCGCTGAGGCCATGGCCGGCGCCGGCGCCGGCGCGCCGGCGGGGCTGACGGCACGAGAGCCGCACGAGCCGGTGCGGCGCGGCGGCCGCGGCCGGCCCGCTGAGGCGGCCGCGGGCGCTGGCGCTGAGCCGCGCGTCACCGAGGGCGCCGCAAAGTGCGCTTCAAGCTGTCTGCTCGCCACACCTCTTGTGTCAGCGCGGAGTGCGTGGCTGCAGCTGTCACGCTCGCTCTCTTCGTGGGTATCACCTCTGGGTTCCGAGGGGCGCGTGACGGAATCGGAGCATGTCTGCGCATGCGCTGGTAGCTGCAGTGGCGGCCGGTCAGCTCTGCATTCGGCCGCCAGAGTGCAGCATTTGCGGAGGCCACGCGGGCGCGTCCCTGTGCTCAGACGGCGGGCACGCGCACCCGCGCAGGCCGCACGCGCCCGGCAGCGTGCTGTGGGTGGGCGGCATGGACGCCAGCACCAGCGAGGCGGAGCTGATCGCCGCGTTTGCGGCGTGGGGCCTAGACGCGGTGCACTTCCCGGAGGGCGCGGCCGCCGCGGGCCGCGGCTTTGCCTTCCTAACGTTCTCCGCGCCCGAGGAGGTGCGTGACTACCCAACCCTAGCCCTACACATTGCCTGACGCACTTCACCAGGCTCGGTGCGCATCCCCGCGCAGACCAGGACCCTCCACGAGACATGCACGCGTCGGGCAGATGTGCAGTCGCTTGTTGGCCTCATGTCGCAGGTTGCCTGTCGAGCGGCGCGGCCCCAGTGCAAATGGCGCGGCGCTCGCTGACAGGGAGTGCGGGCGGCAGGCGCGCGCGGCGCAGGAGGCCATGGACGGCGCCACGCTGGTCGACGGCGGCAAACCGATCTCGGTGCAGGTCAGCTACAACCCGCCCGACGGCCGCGCCGACCCGTCGCGCAGGCGGCCGCGCGGCCGGCGCACGCGCGCCCGCGGCGCCGCCGGGGGCGAGCGCCGCGGCCGCAACGCCGACGACGCCGACCCCCACCTCGACCCTGGCCGCGCCGGCAGGGACGGCACCGGCGTGCGCGAGGCGGCCAGCAGCAGCGAGGACAGGGACGGGTGCGGGCCGGGGACCAACGGGCACGCCGGGTCTGGCCCGCGCCCTGACGCGCTGCAGCAGAGCGATGAGGGTGGCCGTCCCCAGGCCTGGGCGGACGCCCCGTAGCCAGCAGGGGCCGCGACACGGAGCGGGTCGGAAGCCGGTTGGGGCAAACCCCGAGGCAACGGACTGGACCAAGGGGGCGACTGGGGACAAGGGCGCATAATGAGAGCCCATGCTGGGAGCCGCTGTCAGAGTGCAGCTATGCGAGTCATGGGAGGCCGTGCAATTGCGCTCATGGGATGGGCGAGCCCCGAACAAACAGATACAGTTTTCTATGGGCATGATAGGGGCATGGAGCAGGCGCCACAGACGATGCAGCCAACGCCGGGTGCGCCGGGCCTGGGCAGCCGCCTGCTGTGCTCACACCTGCGACGCGTGTGCACGGCACGGCATGCGCAGGGCACCATGCTCGACACGCTGCGCCGGTTGCCGGCGCAGCCGGGCATGGTGTGCGCAGGGGTAGGGTAATGCCTGTAACAATGCAGCAGAGGGTGATCCATTGTGCGAAAACATTGGCAGAATCAGTGTTGCCGCGACGCAGATTGTGTGGGGGCGGCGTTTAATAAGCCAGGGTGCGGTTCAGCCGTGCACAAATGCTCGAATGCTCCGAGATGTAGGCAGGCCGGGCAACAGGCAGAGCCTGTCTTTGTGACAGCACGAGACAAGGCAGGAGGCGTTGTTTGCATGCTCGTGTGTCAAAGACGAGATTTGCCGGCCAGCTTTGGAGGCCTGCGAGCAAGGTCCGTCCGTCCGCTTCTTTGAGCTGTTGTTCGTGGTCGATGCTGTCCTAGCCTCTGAGCACATGCACCTGAAAAAGCGCATGTTCGAGGCTAGTCAGCACCATGTGGCCGCTGTGCGACCATGCGCAGACTTCTCGACTACATCCTGTTGATGCGCGCATGCTTTTCTCAATGTTCCAAGCATGTTGTGCTTGCTTTTGTGCCTTCACTGCACGCTCCTTCTACATGTGTGTCAGGTTTTTATCAAGGCTGTCCAAGGTCTGTCTTGCATATCAAGTCTATGCAATGTGAATACGTCTGGCTGGCTGAACACGCTCTTTTGGGACTTGCTGTAATCTCACAAAATTGAGAAGGACCTGGCAGAGCACCAGGGATGCCTGGTATAAGCGGCAGCACAGCCCTGATGTCAGACAGTGCTGCCCTCCACCAGGGCTTGGTGGTCGAAGCGAGCAGCCGAACGAGCCCGCAGATATCCCCCCCCACGGGCCATCACAACCCCGCCTCCAGCCAGAGCTGTGCCCGCTACCAACGCTTGGTGAGCGAGGTGAGCAGCCGGAAGAACTCGAGCGGGTTGCCGCGCTTGTCGCGCCGCTGCTGCGCCTGCCCCGCCGGCGTGCGGTCTCCGGGGGCCGCCTGCATCCCCACAATCGCAGGCGTGACATGCACAAGCACTGGGAGCCTGCTGGTCTGAATGGTGTAACATGTACGAGACAACGGGAGGTCTTTCAGCCTGCCAAACCCAATCAGCACAACTGCATTTTGAAGCGTCAAGCTCCCGGACTGTGAAACGCAGACGCTTGGCGCACGCAGGCACATGGCCCAGCGGTGCTGTGCAGCGTCGTGCTGCCATGCAGGCCTCCACCAGCGCACACTACAAACTTCCACTCAGTGCAGCTGTGCGCGCAACCAATCGCTCCCAGCAGATCATTGGCTCCCTATCGCAAGGCGAAACATGTGGTGTTGTGCGCGTCTCAAGTCCCTCCTTGTGGCACCTGCGGCGTCGCCGCCGCCAAGCCGGCGCGCCAGCCGACCAGCAGGACGCCGGTGACGACCAGCGTCACGATCACGAACGCCTTGTCCGGCGCATACCCGCGCGCCAGCGAGCGCGCCGCGATGCCTGCCTGCGCAGCGTGTGTCAAGACGTCGCTCGCCTCTTTGCGCGATCCGCCAGCTAGGATAGGGGGGCCGCGCCGACGGCAGCCGGCGTGCCAGATGACATGCAAGCACAGCCGCCCCGGTCCGCTTGCGGGGCTCTTTCTCGCAGCAGCCCCAAGCGCTCATCCTCCCATCCAGGCCCTGGCAGGCAAGCTAGAAAAGGACACACCGCACGAATGACAAACTTGGGAGGCAGAGATGGCTGCCAGCGGCCACCAAACTGGCAAGGCCACATAGCGAGGCGCAAACTGTGCCATGAGACGGCCACTCGAGCGCGCTAGCTGGTGAGCAGCACAGGCCAGGACGCATGGACGCGCACCGGCGCGCCCACAGCCCAGCACTTTGCGGCCGCCAGCGCGGCTGCGCCCGGCCGCCCGCCCCGTGCCGCCCGCCCAAACCCGCCCAGCGGCACGGCCGCGGCAAACCACCCTGTTCCGCGCAGCGCAGCGTCAGCAGGCTCACCACGACGCTCACCGTCCGGCCAGAGCCAGCTTCATAGGTGCTATGTGACAAAGCGTCTCTAGGCAGTAAAAGCACTTATTGCTGGAAACCAACTTGTGGTTGCAACACAATGACTGTGTTGTGTAAGCACCCGTGTCACTGCGCCGACCTCGCAAGCAATTGAGCCCATTCTATAAAAGTGAGCCCCAGACAGCTTTAAGACAGAGGAGCAAGCACTAGTATGCTTGACACCCGCACAGCCTGGACATGTGGCCGCACCCAGCAGGAAGGGCGCCGCGGTGGCCAGCACCGCGCCCGGCGCCAGGCCCTCAGCGTGGTTGGAGCGCCCGATGGCCGCAAACAGCAGCAGCGCCGCCGCGTCGCCGCCCGCCAGCAGCGCCGCGCGCCTGCCAACATGGTCAGCTGGATTACTCGTATGTTAGGTAGAAGAGCACTACTGCAGAGTCACCTCGGATACCATAAGACGTGTAAGGGTATGCCCGTCGACAGTCACTCACTCCTTTATCTTGTTCCAAAGCTATTTCCGGTGAAGGGACGCACGCCAGGCCGGCGCTGGCATTGTCCTCGCCCCTGTCCACGGCAGCCACGCCCGCCCACTCCTCCTCACCCAGCCGCTCCACGCGCTCCAGCTGTGGAGAGAGAGTGGACACCCTCAGGTGCAGGTGCGTGCGTGGTGCGCTACCTGTGTCTGTGTTCTCAAAACATACAGCATGCAGGCTCACTGGCACAACAACCAGGCCACGCAGTTGGCGACAACCCGGACTTGTCAACAGAACGCTGCCACACGCACCCGCATTCCCGGCGGCGCTGGTCGCGGAGGCGCGGAGCCCGCGCCGCGCTGCCCCTCCGCGGCACCAGACGTGCGCGGTGCGCTCTCCGGCCCAGCAGCGCGACACATGGCAGCGCCGCGCAGTCGGGGCCTCATTGGGGCTGCCGTCACGGCTGGACGGCATGCACAGGAGACAGTGTGCCAGCGCAGTAGAGCCTCCATTTCGTCAAGTGTCCAAAACGCAAGCCAATCTCCTCTGCTCACGCACCAATCCACCCAGTGACATTGGGCCAGTGTGCTGCTCGGCTTGTCTACTAGTCCCTATACCCTGGGAAGACCCTTTCATCTGTGCGCAAGGCGGCTGCTTGTGCTCGGAGGCAAGAGGACCGAGGGGCGGCTTGGGAGCGGGGCGGCCATCTTGCCAAGATGCCGCACATCGCCTTCTACCGCAACTGTGCGCCCCGCGCGCCAGCGCGTGTCTTGCGCGTGCACCTGCGCTGCCGTGACGTGCGGCAGAACTACTAGCGTAGTTGCACATCAGCGGCTTTGATGAAGCTGCTTGGGAACTAGGCGCTGCGAGCTGATATGGAAAACATGTGTTGCTGCGTGCAAGCACGCTGCCTGCTGCAGCTGACCGCTGCGCGCACTGCCGCAGATGGCAAGACCTTCAAGAAGCCGCGGCGGCCATTCGAGAAGGAGCGGCTGGACAGCGAGCTCAAGCTGGTCGGCGAGTTCGGCCTGCGGAACAAGCGCGAGCTGTGGCGTGTGCAGATGGCCCTGTCAAAGATCCGGCAGGTGTGCGGTCTTGCTGTCGGCGGCGGTCACCGCACTGGCAGGGGGAGCCGGCGGCCGGCGGCGCCGCCTGCAGCCAGCCCTCGCGTGCCTGCGTTGGGCGCCCTGATGCTCTCAGCCCTGAGTGGGAGCTTGTTTGCAGGAAAGCGCTCTAGTGCGCGTGCTATGCTCCGTGTACAGTGGACACGCCACAGTAGCAGCGGCTTGATCAGGACTTCGTGAAGTGGGCGAGTCGTGACCGGGCCTGCCAGTAGTGCCCAACTTTTGCTGCACGTGTTTGTCAACAGCGCCGGCCTGGCTGCCAGTTGGTTGCTGCACTCTTTGCATATGGCGAGCAACACGCCTACGGGTTCATTATTTGGGTGCGGCGCATCTGCCATTTCTGTGGCAACCGATGCCACCAGCCGATGGCACCAGCGCTTATGGAGTGGCAGTACTGCTGCGTCATGTGTCGTGCCATCGCAAAGCTGGCGCCGAGCTTTGAGCATGTGCGCCACACGCGCCGCAGGCCGCGCGCACGCTGCTGACGCTGGACGACAAGGAGACCAAGCGGCTGTTTGAGGGCGAGGCGCTGCTGCGCCGCATGTACAAGTACGGGCTGCTGGAGGAGGGGCAGAACAAGCTTGACTACGTGCTCGCGCTCACGCCCCAGGCGCGGGCCCGCCGCTGCCGCCCTGGCTCGCGCCAGGCCTCGACGGGGACCAGGAGCTTGGTGCAGGGTGGTTGCGGTCAACGCCGGCGCTCGGGCCAGCTGCGGGAGGCCGTTTGAGGGTGGCTGGGTCGATGCGGTCACTCGGGCCAGCTGCAGGCGGCGGCGGCGGCAAGGCTGCAGCGGGCGGCAGTGCGCGGCGCAGTCATGGTCCGAGTGTTGCACAGTCAGTGTGCGCGGAGTGAGAGCTGCGTGTGAAACGACTGCCTGTGCGCGCGTGCAACAAAGCGCAACGCGCGTGCTGACCTCCGGATGGCTCTGCATGTCCCAAGACCTGTGCAGCGTAGTCTGCTGAGGTCGCGCGGCGCATACCCAAACACACGCGCGGCGCGCGCGCAGGACTTCCTGGAGCGGCGCCTGCAGACGCTGGTGTTCAAGCTGGGCCTGGCCAAGAGCATCCACCACGCGCGCGTGCTCATCCGCCAGCGCCACATCCGCGTGGGCAAGCAGATCGTGAACGTGCCCTCGTTCCTGGTGCGCGTGGACAGCCAGAAGCACATCGACTTTGCGCTCAACAGCCCCTTCGGCGGCGGCCGGCCCGGCCGCAACAAGCGCAAGGCGCAGAAGGCCAAGAAGGGCGGCGGCGACGGCGACGGCGACGCGGAGGAGGAGGAGGAGGAGTGAGCGCTCTAACCCTAACCCTAATCGCGCTCGTCGCGCTTGCCGCGGGCGCACGCTTGTTTGGCGCCGGCATGCGCTGCTCCGCCGGCCGGCGTCGCAAGCCGCGTCGCTCCCGCGGCGCTGCGGCGCTCGCCACGGGCGGCGGACATGCAGCAGGCTGGGGAGATGCGGATGGTTACTTCTGAGAGCGTTACCCGCAGTGCTCCGCTGCTTTGCTTGCACCTGGGCGTGCTTGCGGGGCCGGGGCCTGCTGGCGCTGCTGCAGGCTGTGGCAGTGCGCCGTGTTGCCGCTTTCGCACAGCTTCAGCTGCATAGGGGGCTGCGGTGCTCCCGGGAACAAGGGCGCTGTACACTGCTCGTGCGGTGCGCTGGCGATATGGGGGCTGTGGCAGGGAGGCTGCAGTGCTTGACACGGGCGAGCACGGGAACCACAGGTGATGCTGATAGCACAGGGGCTCCCAATGTAAAGCTAGTGTCAGTGTGCTGAGACGCAGCGTGGCTCGTGTGAAGCGGGCTTGCAGCTATGCACACTGCTATGTTCTCGCTGTGCCTCAACACCACTTACTGTCAGCTGCGTGCAAAGTGCACGTACACTTGCAGCTAAACCAAACAGGAATACGTACGAAATTGTTGAATCTTCATCTTTAAGGAGCCTTCTTCTGCAGAGCACTGAAGCAGCAGGAGCTATCCATTACATGTGGGATGCAAGCATTCCCCAGCTAGCACAGTATGCAGAGCTGCTGCTGCACCGTTGACAACGCCCTGATGTCCCAATGTAAGCCCACAGTGCCCGATACCTGACCACTCAAGTCAGTGCTAGCTGTGACCCGCGGCCGCGAGCGCCACAGCGGCCGCCGAGTCGCGCCGGAACTTGCGCTGGAAAAAGCGTGCGAGCGGGTACGTCGCGCACGCCAGCAGCGTGTCCGGCCGGCTGAACGCGTACACCTCGTACCTGCATGTGCGCCACAGCTGCTTTCAGCGACTGCACGCGCTCGCATACAGGCTACTTTCAGCCGCGTGGCCACAATTAGAGTGAGCAGTGAGCGGGAGGCGGCACCAGACGGAGTCGTCGTCGCGCCGCCACTGCACGGAGAAGCGCTCCTCGCCGGCCAGCCCGTGGCCGGCGCACGTCGCCTGGCCAAAGTCGTACCGACGCCCTGCCGCACGCCTGCCGTCAGCCACCCTCCATGTCACAGCGCGCCCAAGCATGCACATGCTCGGCAGAGCGAGGCCAAACATGCACTGAAGGCGGCTCAGCCTCGCATGCACTGAAGGCGGCTCAGCCTCGCATGCACTGAAGGCAACTCTGTGCTGCCGCCTCGCGCCAATGCGCCTCGCCGTGCTTCGCTACCACAGCCGCCTAAGATGGACGCGAGGCCTGACAGCGCACCCGCCACTCGCTTGCGAGTCGCCCTGGCGCTGTGCGCCCCGACGTGCTGCGGCACGTCAGCCTTGCTGTGCTCCCTGCCGAAGACGACCTGTCGGGCCGCCAGGATTTGAGCGACAGCCACACAGGTTCACTCACACATCGCAGGAGCTGCAGGCAGGGCGCAGGCGGGCCGAATGAGAGCCTGGCGGCAGCACAGCGGCGGCAGGAGAGGGGCGCGAAAGGCAGCGCAGGCGCGCCTGCAGCGGGTTGCGCATCCAGAGGCCCAGCAGGCAGGCGCCGATGCACACGCTCGCACCCGGCTCCACGGCCGGCCGGTTCGTGGTCACCCAGCCTAGCTGTGCTCAGCGCGTCAGCTGAGACACGCAGGACGTATCCAGGCATCGGCACCAAACCAGGATATGCAGGCGGAGCTGTGCAGCTTCACGAGCACAGCACGACAGTGCCGAGCGACAGGCGCGCACCTCCATGTGGCGCCACTGCTGCACAGCGAGCCGCGCCCGGTCATATGCTGCCTTCCCATAGCCCACCTGCACAGCACGGCCGCTTGCACACTCTGCACCAGTGTTTGCCCCCTGTTTGCCGGCTGTGGAGAGCCGCACGCTACCTTGTAGCTGTCGTAGTCCTCCGCCCAGCGCTGCGCCTGCGCCGGCGGGGCCAGCGGCGGCGCGCACTCGGACGCGCCACGGAACGCGTGGTTGCAGCCGCCCCTGCCAGAGAAGCACAGGCCGCTTCATCAGTCTCGCTGTCAGCCTACAGCACGGCGTGCCTGCAGGGAAGCATCAGGCCTGACCTGGCGCCCTGCTTCGCGGTTGCCTGCAGCTCTTCGCGCGATGGCTTCCATAGCGTGATACCGCCAAGCCCCGGCTTCATCATGTCCTTGCTTTTGCACACACTTTTGGGCCACAGAGCGCTGACCTGAAAGGCCAACAGAGTCCGGACTCGCTGTCGATGTGACTTGATCCTTGCCTCAAAACAGGCAAGGCAAACAACTGTCAAGTTGTTTTCTCTCTTCTGCTCTGCTGGTACCAGTACATGCATTGCGCGCATATATTTTACCGAAGGAATATGATGTTATACTACCGAGTGATCACAGAGCCAGTTTCCCTGAGTGCTTGTGGTACCAAACACTGCCAATGGCCGTGATCAGGCCTTCAGGCGCCTCTTGAGCCTTTTGGCTTAGTCTGAGTACAGAGGTTCTGGCCATTTCAAGACTGCCAATGCTGCGTACCACTTCTCTCCCCTGCCAGGTGCTCCGCCCCTGCGCTTCTTCCAGTGCACTGAGAGTCGATGCTGGGTGACGTGCTTTGCCGTGGCTGCTACGGGAATAAATGGTGCTGCGAATGCTGCAGGAGCTGCACGACGCACAGCCCAGGAGCCGGCCCGCTGGAGGCGGGCGGCGACGGCGTCAGCAGCACTGCACCCCAGCTGCACACCGACCTGCAGCCGAGGCCGCTGCACTTACTCCCAGCGCGCCCGCTCCCGGTGCAAGCGCGAGCCACGAGAGCGGGCCGGGTCCCGGCCTCCAGCGGCGCCTGCACCCGCAGTGCGACGTCTCGCCGTACAGTCCACACCAGCAGCTGGGGCCGGCTGCCGATGAGCGCGGCGCGCACGGGTCGCCGCTTAGCGCGCTGCCCCGCTCCGCGCTGCTGCGCGGCGCGCTGGCCGGGCTCGTTGCGTGTCCCTGCTGCGTGCGCGCGGCGGCTGCAAACGAGACGACATGGGGCTATGGCGACGCGGACGGGCCGCGCGAGTGGGGCGGCGCCTGCGCGGCTGGCGCGCGGCAGTCGCCGGTCGACCTGCCGGCCGCGGCGCCGCCGGGTGCCGCCCAGCAACTTGGCGAATCCCAGCAACTTGGACAGGATTGTCGGGAGACGGCAAGCGCGCACAAGCCGGCAGGGAGCACCACAGAAGCCTTGGCACGTTGCAAAGCCCCTGCATGTCCTGCGTGCGCACGCAGGACGCATGCGTACACTGCTGAGCTGAGCAAGCCTCTGGAGCTCATCACCTGAGGTACCACAGGGGGGCTGGCAACCATTTGTAGCTGCCACATGCGTTGGGGTAGAAAGTCGTCTGTCTTGAGCGGCACGAGGGCATCCGCACTAGAGTGGACGCTCGTGGCCACCGCATGCATCACGCCATGCGGCTGGCTTCCCTGAGTCGCAGACAAGCATCTGCACCGGAAATGCTCAGCATCTGACACACCGCCGCGCCATGGCGATCATTATGCGGCCACGGCGCCGTCGCATGGAGGCGTGCCGACGGCATTTGCTGTGCGCCGCGGCAGGCGTAGGGTCGGGGCCGCTCGGGCAGCTGCGGCTGGACTACGCGCGTGAGGCCCACGCCGCCGTGCTCAACACCGGCCACGGCACCATGCAGGTGCGCAAGCCTCCTGTGCGCGCTGGCGCGCACAGCATGCGCCTGGTGCATGCCTTCTAGTGAGCCAATGCGCATCGACGTGCGGCTCTGCAGCAGCGCCTGCGTGCCGCCTCCGTCGGCCAACGGCCGCCAGCCGACACGAGCAGCTCTGCGATATGTCAACATTTTGCCTACGCTTGTGTCGAGGCATGCCTCACCTGGTTACAACACAAGCCGCCCCCGGCGCGCGCATGCCAGGCTTGCTGCATGGCCGCGCGCAGGTGAACGTCGCGCCCGGCAGCTGGCTGCGCGCGGATGGCCGCGAGTGGCAGCTGCTGCAGTGGCACTTCCACGCGCCCAGCGAGCACGCGCGCGGCGGCGCGCGGCAGGCCATGGAGGCGCATCTGGTGCACCGCGACGCTGAGGGTGCGGCGCCTGGGGTGCAGGGGTAGCGTTATGGCACTTCAATGCGCCCAGCAGGCATGCGCGCGGCTGGATATGCAGGCGCACCTGTGCTGCTCCGCCTGCTCGTCCCCGGGCGCATGCTGCGAGCTGGGGTCTTCCAGCGTAGGCCGAGAGGTGACGCCGGGCGATTCTCTCACCTTGCTGAGTTATGTGTGTGCATAGCCTGGTAGCTTGGCTGCGCGTGCTCTGCTACCTGTGGCCGGAGCCGGCACAGGCCCCAACGGCCCGGCGGGCCGCAGGGCGCTTGGCGGTGCTCGCGGTGCTGCTGGAGGGCGGCGCTGCCGAGCCCAATCAGGCGGTCGGCCGCGCGCTGGCCGCCGCGCCCGCCCTGCCCGGCGCCGCCGAGCCGCTGCCGGCGCCGCTCGACGTGGCGGCCGAGGCGGCGCTGCTCATGCGCGGCGGCGCGGCCGACCCCGGCACGGAACCCTATGAACCCCCAGACGCGCACGGCCACCGCCCGTACCTGCACTACGAGGGCAGCCTGACCACGCCGCCGTGCAGCGAGGGCGTGGACTGGCTCGTGCTCGCCGCGCCCGGCGCGGTCGCGGACGCGCAGGCGCGGCGGCCCCTGGTGCCTGCGCGCAGCCCACCCAGGGTGTCATGCAATGCAGCTTGACTTGCGTTGCGCCTCAACAAATGCTGCCCGGCGTCTGTTCTGGGAGTTGTGCCGTGGTGCGGGGCATTCTGCGTGACGGCGCCGCGGCCCCTGCGCATGCCCTTCAACACGCCGGCGTAGGGCTGGTGACTGCGCGTATGAACATTCACTTCACAGTTTGTGTATGTGTGTATGGGAGCTTCGTGGCTCTTCATGCCATGCCGCAGTGCGCAGGACCAGTGACGTGCGCAGTGAAAAGGCTTATGACCAGTAGTCTGCACGTCGTTCTGCGGAGGCGCTTTGCCAGGCTGCACGCTGCGTCAGCAGCGGCACCGTTGTGCGCAGGTGCTGGCCTTCGAGGCGTATGTGGGCGCGTCACGCGGCGTGCTCGCCACCAACGCACGCCCGCTGCAGCCGCTTGGAGGCCGCGAGCCGGACTTTGACGACTTTGCTTGAGCGCCGCGCGGCGCGCGGGGTCGAGCGCCTATAAGAGCACTTGTAAATACACGTGCACGCATTTATTGGCTTCTATGCAGTTTCCTGAGTGCATGTCAGTCACACAAGGGAAGCGCGAGCCGCTAGTATACGAAAGAAGCCCCTGAGGTGCGCCCTGCAAGGACAAGGTAAGCGTCCCGCACCGCCACAGGAGCGCTGAGCGGGAAGGCAACGCCGCAACTTGTCAAGCCCACATATTACAGCCTCGTGCGTTGTCATTGCATCTGCAAGGCTACCTTCGCTTGGCCCGATCTGCACAAGCCACAGTCAGGACTCTGAAGGGCCAGCACCGAGGAAACGCCCACGCCTGGGATTCACACTGACGGGACCCAGAAAGCCTGACGCTACTGTGCAGCTGTTCGCTATCTCTGCCGCCCACTAGCCACCAGGCCATGTTGTGTTCGCACACCTGCACACATGCTGAATGCTACTTTGGCGCCCTAGCCTACTAACAAGTACACATGCTCTCTGCACACACTGGCCACGCCCGCCCGCGGCGCCTGCGCGGACCCCGCCTGCATGCCCGCTGACGCCCTGCTTGCTCCGGCGGGCTGCCTTGGGCGCGGGGGCTACAGAGAGAGCGCCGAGCTGCTGTTGCAGCCCCTCTCTCGCGATGGACAATCTACCGGAAGCTGGTTGCGCTGTGCACCTGCAACACACGGAATAATGGACTTGCCATCCCATGCACTCCCGCACGGCGCCGACGTAAGGACACTGCAGCCAGGGCCCCAGCCATGCAGCAACACCTCTGGCTCCGTGCAACGCCCCGGCCCGCGGCGCAGGCTCGCTCTCCCTACCGCCGGCGCAGCCGCCGCGCCGCGCGCTGCCCGGCGCCCTCCTGCGCGCCCGACACGCCGCTCGCACCCGCCACATGCGCTGCGACCCGCGCGGGGGCATGCGCTGCGAGACGGGCCGAAGCGAGCACGGGCAGCACTGCGCTGTGATGAGCGATATACCCTGTGAGAAAACTCGAGCGCACCCAGTGTCAAACTACCTAAGCTGCGCACAATTTCATCCACATCCGTCCACTTGCCATGGGCTCCAGAACACGGGTCCGCGAGCTGCACCATGCTGCCGCATTCATCGCACTGCCCTCGCGTTAGGCGCTCTGCGCCATCAGCCATGCGCAGCCCGAGCAGGGCACCGCGGTGCGGGGGGCGCGCCTGGGCGGCGCGGCCCGCGGCGGCGGCGGCGCGTCAGAGGCGCGGCGCGGCTTGGTACAGGTGCATGTGCGCGCGCGCTGCGTCCGAGTCATGGAATGCGCCGGCGCCGGCGCCGCCGCCGCCGCCGCGGTACTGCACAGGCGCAAACGCTGAAGGCCCGCCGCCGCTGACCTGCGCCCCCTTGCCAGGCGCAGTCGTCAGAACTGATGCAGGCAGCGATGCCAGAGTCGACGTTGCAATAAGTCGCGCATACTTTTCTTGGCCAGTGGCTACCACCCGCGCAGTGCAGCCGCCGCCCTGGGCGGAGCGTTGGGCCCTTGTCGCCATCACAGCACCTTACGGGAGCAGGCTGCAGGTGTGCGGGACCGCCGGCAGAGGTCCGCTGTGGGGAGCAGCGCACCCTGAGCGCCCGGAGGCTGGCCTCCGTCGCCTCGGCTTGCGCCAGGCTCGCAGCCGACGCGCGGGCCGGGTCTGCCGGCTCGCCGGGGCGCGCCACCGCCGCCTCGATGCCGGCCAGGGCGCCGTGGCCGGGCCGCCGGCTCGCCTCCAGCGCGGCCAGGGCGGGCGAGTAGCCCCAGAGGTGGTCGCCGCCGAGCCCAAAGTCGCCGCCGCCGCCGTCGCCGCCGCTCGACGCCGCGCCGCGCTCGCAGGCCGGCACATGCGGCAAGCCGAGCAGGCCATAGTCCGGCACGCCAGGGTTCCCGCCAGGGTCCCCGCCCGCCGGCGCATGCCGCGCCGCCTCGTCGTCGCTGCCGGTCAGGTCGATCGCTTCGTGCGCCGGCGCGGCCGCGGCCGTCGTGTGGGGCGCGCTGGCGGGGAGCGCCGCAGCCTCGCCCGCCGCTGCTGCGCCGCCTGCCAACAGCCCGGTGAGGTCCTGCGCCGTATCAGCGCCGCCGCTGCACATGCGCCGGCGGCACGCGCCTACCACGTGAAGCGCCCGTGCGCGACAAGAGCATGTGGGCTGCAGCGCAGGCCGTGCGCGGAGAGCAGGAGGCCGGGCAGAGGGCAGCGGGGGCGTGCCGAGCTGGCCAGAATGGACACAGGCTGCTGCGGGGCGCCGCTGCGGTGCGCTGCTGCGGTGCGCAGTTTCTAAGCCTGGGCGAAGGGTTAGGGTTGATATAATGCGCACCAGGGGCGGCTGTCCCGCGCTCGTCCCTGTGCGCGGCCTCGGCGGCGGCCGCCTTGCTCCGCTTTCGCTGCGCATCAAGAGCCCCTAAGGCCCACTCTGCGCCTGCCAGTGCTGCTGCGGGCTCCTTACATTGTAGACACATCCCAGCAAGGGAACAGCGGGATGCCTTACTGAAGGATCCATGTACAAGCGACAAGCGCTTGCCCATAAGATCTCCTGGCTGCGAGCTAGCACCCAGTTCAGGCATGGCCTCTTCCTGCAGGCAACAGTACGTGTGGATGCGTGCGCCAAAGTGACCTTTGCAGCTGAAGGTGACGACATTCAGGAGTGGCGTCTTTTGCAGTCTGTTCAATGGGGCCAGCGCTTGCTGGCAAGCTTGAGGCTGATACTGGGGTGTGCGCACCTTGCCACAGCCGGCGTGGGCGGCCACGTTGCGCCGGAACTGCGCGCTCGCCTGCGACAGCTGCGGCGCGACGTGGCCGCCAGGCGCCGGCGCCGTCGCGCCTGCTGGCCCCGCGCCCCCCTGCTGCGGCCCCCGCCCCCCCCCGGCAGCCAGGCTCCTCGCCGGCACGGGGCCGGGCGCCGCTGCCGTGGCGCCGCCGCTGGCCTGCTCACCCGGCAAGCCCGCGTCGGGTGCGGCCGCGTGCCCCGCGTCGGCACCCTCGCCGCCGCACCGGCCGTCGCCGGCGTGCCGGCCGCCGGCGATGACCGCGGCGAAGGACGACACCGCCTGCCTGCCGCGCTCCCAGAGGTTCGGCCGGCCGGCGGCCGCGGCGGGCGACGCGCGCTCCGCCGCAGCCACGGGAGGGTCAGGGTCAGGGTCGGGCTCAGGGTCGCCGGCATCGGACGGCTCGGGCGTCACCGAGTACGCGACCACCCGGCCGAGCAGGACCCCGGGCGCGGCTCGTGCCTGGGCAGGTGCCGGGCAGGGCACCACCGCAGCGCTGGGGCCCTCGGCGGGCGGCCCCGCCCCGGCCTCGGGCGACTCTGACGAGAACCGCAGGTGCGCTGGTGCGCGGCCGCCGCCCTCGCGGCGGATGAGGCCCAGCGGGGCCGGGCTGCCGTCGCCGCCGCCCGGCAACCCGCTGCTGTCGCGCGGCGCGCCGGCGCCGCCAGGGTCAGGGGAAGCAGCGCGCGGCGAAGGGGAGCCCTCGGCGGCGCCCGCGGCGCGGCCGCCGCCCCCGTGCGCGCCGCGCGCCGCGCGCGCCGAGCCGCCGCGCTGCGCGTCCTGCTCTGCAGGGGCGGCCCCGCCCGACTCGCGGCAGACGCCAGAGGGCCCCGACTCGCACTCGCCGTCCGGGCCGCGCGGGACGTCGCCGCCGCCGCGCTCAGCGCGCGGCTCGCCGCCCTCGGCAGCAGCCGCGCCAGCGCCGCCCTGCAGCCAGGTCAGGAGCGGGGAGCGCGGCCGCTGCGCGGCGTCGCCTGCGCGCGCGTCGCGCAGCGGCTCGCCGCGCGGCGTGCGGCGCCCGCGCTTGCGGCTGTAGGTGCGCAGCGCTGGCGCGGCGCCGGCGCCGCTCGGCTTGGCGTCGTCCGGTGAGCCTTCCTGGCGGCCGACATGCTGCGCGAGCGGCGGGTGTGCGCCCGCGCCTGCCGCGGGCATGCAGTGCCATGTGATGTGACATTTGCAAGGGACTGCGCTACCCTAATTTGACCCTGCATGGCCCGCTCGCAGCAGATGCTTGCAGCCCGCAGTGCAGAGCACGCAGCAGCCCGCAGTGCAGAGCACGCAGCAAGAAATTGCTACAGCCTTCCCCACAAACGGCAGCTGGACATGCGCCGCCCGCGGCGCGACCGGGCTGCAGGCGGCCAGAGGGCGCACCGCCCCAGGCGCCGCCGGCGCGCCGCGGCACGCCTGCGTTGCGCACCACGCCGAAGCGCTCGCCGCCGCCGGCGGGGCTGTCGCTGTCGCTGTCGAGC
>JAABUY010002718.1_pt1 | contig 20540 bp, 20 predicted proteins | sample 5560271 | NCBI WGS metagenome assembly JAABUY01 (sample SAMN10711886, study PRJNA513374) | rock metagenome | isolation source: Antarctica rocks | place: Antarctica: Victoria Land, University Valley
ATCAAGCACGCTGGGCCTCGGGCCGGCGATCGTCAGTGGGCTGGGTGGGACTCCCATCGTGTCGAGTACGACAGGGGCGCCGGGAAGTCAGTACACCGGACCTGCGGCAATCGGTGCCGCCGGAAGGAATGTACTACCGGGGCTGGCCCCTGTCCTGGCTGCGTTGTTCTGGTGCTGTGTGTTTTGAGGGAATTACGAGGCTGATGGAAACGATCACATATGTTTGGGACGAAAGTAATGGCTATACTATACATAAGATACCACAAGATTTCAATAACAACGAATCTATATATACTGAAAGTCGCCAGACTTGTATTAATACTGTCTACTGAAATATATGCTCTCACACGCCTTCCCTAGCATGATTGTATAGGCTTTCAAGCCTGAAACTGTGGCTCATACAGATTGTTATAGAACTACACATTATTGGGTAAGACTGTGACTTCTGTTAACAAGGGTACCCTAACGTTAGTGAATTATTAGCGTCTCGGTAGATTCATGTATGAAGTAAGGGTACGAAGTAAGTACCTTACATACGGGCCTTCATGTTTACTACCTTACGGCTTGGAGTCATCGTTCGTGAGGGTTCTACTCTGGGTCCAGGATTGACCTCTACCCAAGAACCAGGAGCCTGATAGTAAAACATGTTACTTCTCTACAACTTCTGGCTCTCACTACAGGCACCATCTCATGGGATCCCTCAGGAGCTCGCGGAGAGTCGGCATTCGATGCTACTATACAAATCGATATCTCCGAAAGCTGAAGCAGGGCAACGCACCGTTGACTGGTATCTACCGGTCAGCGCTTGCAAAGCTACCGGAGGGTTCCCCGGAGTATCAAGCTCTAGCTGAGTCAGGCAAAATCTGGGAGAACCACTTCAGGCCACAGAACTTGGAGCCGTATCTCGCTGCGCAGTCGAAACTGAAGGAGACGTTGAAATGCGTTGATGAACTGCAAGATATCATGCTTGAATGGGACCACAGGTTCAACTCGATTACTAGATCACTTGTGGCTCAGTATGCGAGACAGAGCACGAGTATCAAAAGTCATAGCCTCCCAATTGGGCCGGTTTCCGTGATAGCGAAGGAGTTGGACCGACGGTTCTTCAAGAATATTGACAATCTCGCAAGCATGAAGGCCAGTGATTTAGCTGGTCTTCGGCTCCCCTCAGCTGGTGCCTTGCTTCCCGGCGCAGATGAGCGACGGGTAAGTGAGACAAGGAACCATCTCGTTGTCTCGCGTTATTTATTCAAGCTTGCCTTGACCAACCCCGGAACGTCAGGAGTCCCCCTTTCAGACATCAGCTCTCTCTGTTCCATTATACTGGCTGGGACCCAAGCCGAAGTAAATCACTGGTTCAAGCGTATCAGACCTGGGGACTACCATAACTTGCCTATCCGCCTTGCGTCGAATCCAAAGCGAATCTTCCCATACCAATTCGAGGTGCCCGGCTGCATGGAACGTTTCATACAATGGCGAGACCAAATGCATCATGCTCAGCAGCTCCACCCGCTCATCTTAGCGACTCACATCTACATTTATTTCACACATATTCACCCCTTTCCATATGGCAATGGGACAACGGGTCGGAGTTTGATGGCTGATTATATGATACGCCAGAAGTATATCCCCGTCGTGTTCTTGGACCTGGACAGAAAGGAGCATATAAAGTCCATATCCGATGCGCAGGACGGCAACCCGGAGGACCTCTGTGCCAGTGTGGTTGACGCTCTAGGACAGATGCTTTTGCAATTCAATCTTAGAGAGCATGAACTTATAGAGTGACGGCACAAGTGCGGTCCAAGGCTTCTTCCTCTGTCTTGAGCCACTTTACGCGAATCACATGCTCTGACGCCCTCAGGAGTACATCAGCTTAACAAACGGGTTAGGAAGATATAGAGCGGAATAATATCTGCAGAAAGTCGAGCGATCTTTTCAGTACACCACTCTTGGAAACTCAAGGCATTCTGAAGTAGGAAGTTTACTTTCACGTCCCTTCAAACGAGCCCTGGACCGCCTCAAGTTCAATCCCTTCTTGCTCCCGCTTTGGCAAAGCATCTCCATGTTATGAGAAGTAACAAACAATTTCAACTGATTTTCTTCACAAGCTCAGCTGAAGCTTTTACCTGAGCCTTGGGCGATGTCGCTGCATTTCGTACAGCCTCACGCCAACAGCCCACGCCAACCTTCAGCCTTGTCTTGGCGGACCGCAATGTTTAACACTCTTCTCTTGCCAAACCGCTCGTACCTTGCGGTGACGGTGCGTGCGCACAGCAAATCGCCAGGAGGCGTCCTACGAAAGGCCCGGGGTCTGCCACGCAGCCTTGCTCCTGCTGCCTGACGTGGAATCGCATGATTATTTCGTAATACGAGCTCGCTCAAATTGGAGTCTGATTGGATGAGCGGGACGGGGTTTTTCTGCAATGCATCTCAGCTCATTATACCAAACAGTGCTGCAGCTCTGTTATGGTGTTCCATGCGATGTGCAGGTGGACATATAAGGGCGTCGTCGTTCGATTTACAAGAGCACATTCTCCTGGTTATTTTCTTCGGACCTAGTCCACAACCCTCATCGACCTTCCACTACCGTGTCTAGCGGAAGAAGGAAAGCCTGCCCAGCATGGTTCGTCTCTCGCTCCCGACATTCCTCGCCCTTCTGTCAACCACAACCCTAGCCTCATCCTCCGACGCTTCACCCAAGAGACATTCCATCTCACTCGTGAAACGACAAACCGGCGCATTCGTCCCCAGCACGTCGGACGGCCACGGGCAGACGTGCGCCGAGGCGTTTGGGCCGGGCTTCGTCAGTTGCGGCACGGGCAGCGAATGTGTGAACCCGGCCAAGGGCGAGACGTGCTGTAGCGGTGGATGTATGTTGTCACACCTATCTGTTTGACAGTTTTTCTTTGGTCTTGTTCGGCTCGTGCGAAATCGACGGGCTTGTACATGCATGTGGAGCTCTCCATGCTTGTGCTCTTTGACCTTGCCATCTGTGTCGCCTTTTGGCCGGCCATACCGAGATCAGATGGCTAATCTGCCTTGTTGGATTCTAGACGGTTGTCCCGGGACCTCATTCTGTCTGGTCGAAGGCTACTGCTGCCCGAACGTATGTCACCGCTTCTCGTCTCTCCTCATCGCCTCTTCGCCATCCGTTACAACACCCCATCTCGCGTCTCCCTCCCACTGCTCACACTCTCCGCGAATAGGGCCTCTCACCCGAATCCTGCGCCCTCTCGCACTCCGTGACCCTGCCCGCAGACTTCTCCACCGCCGCCGTCTCCAACGCCACCACTCCTAGCACCAGCAGCAGCACCAGCGCCAGCGCCAGCGATAGCGTCGGCACGTCTACCAGCAGCCTTGTTGCCGTCGTCCCAACGTCTGTCGGCATCGCCTCGACGGTCGCTGCGAGTAGTGCGTCGACGTCGACGGCGCAGACAACGATGGCGCAGACAACCACGGCGCAGACAACGAGCACGCAGACAACCACGGCGCAGACAACGACGACGACGCGGCCCTCGGTGGCGGTGTCGACAGGCGCCGCGAGAGCTTGGCGTCCAGTTTGGGCGGGTGAGGGCGGCGTCGGCGTTTGGGGGGTGGTAGGGCTTGTTGGTATGCTGGGTGTTGTTGGGGGACTTTGGTGATTATAGTATCGTGTTGATTTGGTGAGGGGAGTAAGCTTTCAAGGGCGAGGACTTGCCCTCGGTTCATGGTTCTCCGACGCGATGTGTACGTATCCTGGAAAACGTAGGGTAATGGGAAGAGTTTTATCTGCAGCTGTTGTGAGACTATGGGGCAAACTCCACCGAACATCTTATTGAATTGTTGAGCCACATCACCGACAAATAAGATTCACCTGTTCAATGACTTATGCCCCCTGACTCTTCCTTGGTGCTGCTAGCTCCGGTTTATTGTACGCTTGCCACCACCTTATCAAGCCGTGCCCTAGAATTCGCCGCAAGGAATCCAGCTGGCTTCGACTAAGAAACATCACAGACTGGTGAACAGGTGCACAGCATTAAACAGCAACCGTATACCTAACAATCCCTCCCCTAACTAAGAGCTACCACGACAGTCCCCACCACAAACCCACAGCCCCCCAACCCCCTCACAAACCCACTCACAACCCCGCCGCCGTCTTGGCCAACGCCCCACTCCCTTTACTGCTAAAGATGGCCATAATCGCAAAGCCCGCATAAAACAAACTAAGCGGATAAGCCACCAGCCCCCTCATGCCCCTCATCCTGCCGACCGCGCAGAACATGCCGCTACTGCTATACGTGCACCACACGATCGCGCCACTCGTCAACAGATACCCGCCCAGCGTATCCATCGGCAGCGCCACGCCGACCAAGCTCGTCAGCACGAGCGGCAGCAAACAGTAGCCCAGCACGCTGGCGCTGCGCGGGAAGGTCAGGGTAGAGCTGAGATGGGGGCTGTCGCCGTCGTGGTCGTGCGGGTCGGGGACGACGGAGGCAGAGGAGGAGAGGAGGGGGGGCGACATGAGGGAGAGGATGAGGTGTAGGGAGGTGCTGCCGAGGAGGGCGAGGCCGTAGATGTAGCCGAAGTGGACTTTGCCGGAGAAGAGGAGGAAGGTGCCGAAGAGGAGGAAGAAGAGGACGGGGCCGGCGAGGTCGGAGTCGTCCATGATGTGTTGGTCGATGCGCGCGATTGGGTTCAGGACCGTGAGGGTCTGTTTGCCAGCACACCGCGATCGGTTGTTAGCTTCGCTTGTCACTCGCTGCATGTGTTCGAGATTCGATTCCAAGGAAATTTCCCAGTGCATGTGAAAGGAGACACGGGGATCGTAAACCCCCCCCAAAAATGACAGGACAGACAGAAGCAAGCACCCACCTTCCCCTTAATATGCCCAAAATTCACCCCCAGCTCCTCCAACAGCGCCGGCTCCCCCTCATACCCCTCCGTGCCAAACGCCGCCAGCCATCCCGTGCGTAGACCGCCCTGCTCGCCCATGCGCCCGCTGACGCCCCCACCCGGCGGGCCGAAGCCCGCGCCGCCGAAACTCGACGGGCCGCCCGAGGTGAAGGCCGAGGATGATGCGGTGCCGAAGCCTTGCGAGGAGTATGCTTGGTTCGGGGGCGCGCCGTAGCCGCCGTATTGCGCTTGCGCGGGCGTCGTGTGGCCGGATACGGGCGGTTGCGGGGGGTATTGCGAGGGGTAGAATTGCAGGTTTTGCGCGGAGGGGGGGGCGTAGGGTTGTTGGGGGAAGAATTGGGCCATTGTGGCCGGTTGTGGGTTGGGTTGTGGTGAGTTGGTGGAGGGGGTGGTTTGTGCGTAGCGGTTGAGAGTGCGTGAGGGAGGGAATGAGTGGATATTCTGGTAAGATGTGCGGGTTTCTTGAAGAGTGGTATGCACTGCGTAGAGCTCGTTGTTGTGAAGGGTGGTTATACTGGCTAAGATTGGATCTGGAGAGGTGGTTTGAAGTCCCGGCGTTGTAGGCAGCGGTCAGTGCACACACAAATCGAGTATTGGTGATTATGCACACTTCTTGAGCAAAAACCCATGGCAGATTGCGATCGTCATATGTACAAATATATGATACTTTACTACATCTACAACTCTCATGGCCGGGCATCAGATCACAAAAAGTTGATCCCTATACCAAATTGCAAGCCCTTTCGTCCCTCCTCCCCCTTCCGCAACACCAGCGGCAGTGAGAAGTTCAGCTCAAACCTGGCCACTGGATGTGCATACACCAGTCCAAATCCAGCTGCTAAACTCGGAAGCCCGTTACCGAGTTCAGCGATTGTGGAGTAGACGCTCTTCTGGGCCGCATTACTGTCCATCCTTTCCTCCTTGTCCAAGCCCTTGAGCGCGAGCAGTCTCCCACCGTTAACGAAGGCTTGGAAGCGGAAAGGCTTTTCAGTCCCGACCCGCGGCAGTGGGAACAGAAGGTTTGCGCTGCCAGCAGCGTAGACGTCTCCTCCTACCGAGTCAGGTCCATCGCGCGGACCGAGACCAGATAAGCGGAAACCACGCACATCGGTAGGGCCTCCTAATTGGAAGCGATCGTTGATCCGGGAGTGTTGAGGGTGTGACTGGGAACCGAGAGCAAGGGGATATAGCATCCCAGCTCGGAACCCGGTAGTAAATGTTACCCCGCTGTCACCTTTCACACCAGGTATCGGTATCGATGTAGCTGTCTGCGTCTCCATTTCTGACCTCCAGAAAGCGACATCGCCTTGTAGAGGACCCCATCCGGCGACTTCTGATACGGACTTGAGAAAGTATCCCTTGGAAGGTAGTATTGGATGGTCCCTGGCATCGCTAATCCATGTATGGGTAATGCTGCTCTTGACGCTATCGCCTGCGTCACCCCTAACTGTTGGCGATGCTTTCTCGGCCAGCCCTGTGAGCTGTCTCCAGACCCCTGTGTAACCAAGCTCATGCTTGTTGCCACCCTTTGACGACCATCGATATTTTGTCCATCCTCCCTTCAAGACCTCCTCGTGGCTTGCCCAGCTCTTCTGCGTCGAACTTGCGAGACCCCCAATCTCCCATCTCATTTCAGGATTGCTGAGTATAGGCGTTTCGAAGGTGGCCTGATAGGCAGACCTGGTCCGCGTTCCAAGAGATGCATTGAGGTTCAGAGTTTCAGCCCCGCCAAAGACATTCCGCCATAAGACGTTCCCATAAGCGGAGCCTTCGGCATTACCGAGGTCTGTGCCAGTTTTGAGGAGCAGGCGGGACTTTTCTTTGACAGCGAAGTAGATGTCTATGTCTGTGGTCGTGGATGAGGCATCTGTTTTAGACGGTTTGTCGATGAAGGTGTTTATGGGCTGATGGAATATATCTACAATCGGGGTCAGTCTGACGACTTCGGCTACTCCGTTGCAGGTGTTGGGCCCGACCGAATTTGTGTAGCTCGTTTGTTTTAATGGCCAACTCTCGCAATACCTCTGTGAGCGTAAAAGGTCGGTCTCGATTTGCGCTTAAGAGCGGATTGAAGATCCTCTCGAGAAAGCCGGCTCTTGTGTGGTTGGCATTGAGAACGCGTACTGAGGATACAGTACATGGCAGTGTCGAGTTGTTGTCAAGCTGCAATTGATTAGATCAGTAGTTACGATCCTAGTAAGATTTATCCCACTTACCAGCTCAGCTAACCGTGCCTGCGCCTTTTCATATTGAAGTCGAACTCTCTCGTTCACCGCCCGCTCCCGTTCCTCCTGTACCTTTGGATCCACATGTGTCTTCAAAGACTCGAAGATCTGATCCGCATTGGCAGATTAGCTCTCTTGCAACATGTCTTCTCAAGCACATTGAAGCTCGGTACCTACATTATCTTCGGGATCAAGAGGTGAAGCCATTGCTGGCAAAGTCTAGATGGCCCAAAGGAAGGTTCCTTGACGGTGAAAGCTCCCCGGGATTGGCATGTGGATGACTAAGCAAGAAGTGAATGCAGATCCTCAGCCTTAAGATCTGGCACTTCAAATCCAAAAAGCACACGACCGATCAACAAGCTGAGTTAAATCCTCTCTTCCTCCATCTTCGTATCTTCCTAGAGTAGTGATCTTGTCATGGCAACTCGCGCGGCGAACAAACGAGTAAGAAGGGTCTTGCCATGCTTGATATAGAAACTGACCCATCAACAGCTCACTCGAGAATACAAGACAATCCAAGAGAACCCTCCTCCATACATCGTCGCACACCCATCAGAAAGCAACATCCTTGAGTATGCATAATGGACCGCATTCAGTCAATCACATCCGCTGATCTCCTTCCTAGGTGGCACTACATTCTTACTGGACCTCCAAAGACACCCTACGAACATGGCCAGTACTGGGGCACTCTCATGTTCCCACCCGATTACCCCTTCGCTCCACCAGCCATCCGCATGCACACACCGAGCGGCCGCTTCCAACCTTCCACTCGCCTTTGCCTCAGCATCAGCGACTTCCACCCTAAACAATACAACCCGGCATGGGAGGTATCCACCATCCTCATTGGTCTGATGTCGTTCATGACCAGCGAAGAGATGACCACCGGCAGCGTGAGCGCAACAGAGGGGGAGAGGAAATGGGCAGCGGCAAGGACACGGTGGTGGAACTCGACCGGCGGAGGCACAAGCACAAGGTCTGTTCCAGGGGTGAGTGCGACGACGAAAGGCATCGGTGCCATCAAAGCGGGTGATGGTGGTGTCAAGTTTAGGGCAGAGTGGCCAGAGCTGGATGAGGAGAATTGGAAGTGGATGAAGGAAAATAGGATCGATCCGGCCACGGGAAATGTGGTACCAGATCCCGACGCTCCTCATCCAAATGGGTGTTCTCCTGAGACTGCAGCGCTGAGGAGACGGCCAACAGGTAGCGCTGCCGGGTTAGGTGCTGTTGTGGAAGGAGGTCAAGCTGCGAGGGACGTGGGGCAAAGCTGGATACGGAGGCATAAGTTGGTGGTGGGAGCAGTCGCATTGTTCAGCTACGTCATACTGGCCCGGTTGCTAGGGGAAGGGGGTACATCACCATGAGAGTATTCTTCAGTAGATCTCCAGTGCGGTCTCAATCTTGTGCTCTCGTCGAAGCGATGAACTCTTTTACATGACGGGATGGGCTGGGGCGCGGTCTCTGGTGTTTGGTTTTAGACTCTGATGTACGGCTGGTGACCTATTCTCCTATTCACAATTGAGAGGTATAAGATCACACGGACTTGTTCGCATCAAGGTCCATCTTCCAGATACTGCTACTGGTCCTACAGTGAGCCTCGGGGCGGAATAATGAATGTGGAACTTTGTGGTGTTATTCAGGGCCGCCGAAGTTGTTACAGCATATATTAGGACGACGTTTGAAATGCTTCAATCTCACTACCCCCAAAGGCTCCTTCGTTTGACGATTCTCCTTGATATAACTTCCATAGGAACGAGTCCCAAATTTATGCCGTTATCAATCTGATTTATTATGACACAATTCTGGGTTCTTTTCTGAACATCTGTTTTCTTTCCCTCCACATGAAGGAAAGGCCTGTTGTCAACCCACAATCTATACCGTTGCATACAACCAGTTTTTCGAGGCTTCTTAGTTGCTCAAATTCAGTTTGTATAAACAAAGCCAGAAAATAGCTTTCCCAACATCAGAAAACAATCAGTGTTGGAGAACTCACACAGTCCTGCATGCGGACATGTCGAACAAAGCACTTGTTTCCATCACGACCTCTGCACTCACAACCATGCACGACATCACCACGCCCTATTGCGACCGAGTTCGCGACCGAGTTCGCAACCGAGTTCGCTACAACCCACGATGATCTACGACTTCACCGCCGATGAGCTCGACGAAGCCGGCGCCCTCGACCTACCCAACCCCCACCTCGGCGACCTAACCACGATCCACCCCATTTTCCAACGCGCCAACTTCCCCCGCATCACCGACACCGAATACGCCGCCCTCCGCCCCTCGCTCGCCCTCTGCTCCGCCTACCTCGCCGCGTCCTTCGACATGCAAATCTTCTGGCAAACGCTCCTCTACGGCCCGCGCCATGCCATCCCAAACACGCCCGACTGGCACATCGTGCATCCGCCCTCCCCGCCCTTCACCGAAGCGCACTACCACGCCATGGACTTCCTCCTCATGCAGATGTCGTCCATGTTCGCCTTCCAGTTCGTGCCCTGCACCACCGCCTTCGCCACGGAAGCGTGGGGCCTGACCACAGCCTGGGACCGCACCGCCGTCGACCCCACCTACACGCGCCCCGCCGGCGTCGCCGGGCTTTGCTCCGCCATCACGCTGAACCCGGCCTTCCTGGACGCCGCGCTGGCCGCGCACGCCTACCTGGCCTCGCTCCCGCGCGACACGACGCCCGACGCCGAGACGGTGTGTCTGATACTGCGGCAGCAGTGGTTCTTCGCGGTCACGACGCTGCACGAGCTGGCGCACGGGGTAAACAACGCGCAGCGACGGGAGCGGGCGGAGACGGAGCCGTTTTTCGAGGGCCAGCGGAGGGCGGAGGTCGGGTATGCGTGGGAGCAGTTCGTGCACGGCGGGCGGATCAATCAGATTCATGGCTCGCGGGCTAGCGATTGCGGGTTTTATTTCTGCACGTGGCCGCCGGGCGCGGAGATGGATGAGGTGATTGGGCCGCATGGGCGCAGCTTGGGGTATGGGTGGAATCGGAGGGCTTCGCGTACGTTTTGTTTCTAATTCTTCTTGCGTGTGGAGTGGAGCGTTGGATAGGGGGCTGATGAGATGTGGATGGGTCAGGGCGGGTCTGGAATACAGAGTACGTGGTGCCGATGAAGCATATCCAGAAGTTGCACACGCGTCACTTCTGGGAGGTCCAGGTACGGCGCTTCGGGCTGAATGAACTGCATATTCCGAAGACGCTGGGGTTGAGGACTGGGAATTCGTCGAGGGCGGCGAGGTTTGGTGCGGGGACTTTGGGCGCGAGTGTCAGTGGCGGTAGTTCGAGGGAATGGAGTGCGGATGAGGAGGGGAGGGTGAGGAGGAAAGCATGGCTATAGTTATTGTACGTATAAGAGTTTGCGTGGGCAGAGGAAGGGACTTGGAAAGGGGGTGCTGAGGCGTCCCTGTGGGTGCGAGGATGGTATTTGAAAAGGTATGCGATTGTAAGTATAAATAGTCTCGACATGGAAGGTGAGGCGCAGGATTGAACAGTAAAATGCAACCGCAATTTGGGCGGCGGACATGTCACGTCGATTATCTTAACCAGCGGTCGTTAAGGATCGATAATGAAGATATATTCGGAACGGTACAGTCTGATACCCAATAGATATTCCCATGGAGCCTTGACAACAAACCCTTACCTGAATAATACCACCAGCCAGCTCCCACGCATCATTTCACGTGCGTCATTCCATTAACAACACGATCCAAGCTCGCCATCTTGACTCTATCCGGCGATCCACCACCAGCATACCTCCAAAGCCTGCTCAACTCCCTAACCGTCTTCCCTCTCGCCTGTGCGACACCAAGACCAGACGGCTCAACGAAATTGATCCCCGACCCAACATCATCACCAGCACCATCCGCCCCACCCTTCCCGCTCCTCAACCCAGCTCCACCAACCGGCACCACGCGCCCATCACCAAACTCAAAGTTCTCCAGCGACGACTCCTGTCTCATGACGCCCGTCTGCAGCGCCGAAACGCTTTCTCTCCTACTCGCCGTCTTCTCATCCACGTCAACCACGTGATCCAAAAACTCGTTGGCGCGAGTCTTGTCGAGTGGAAACATGGCGTCCAGGTAATGCTGGTTGAACAAGTGGCCGCTGGCGCCCATGCGGACGAAGACTTTGCCGCAGTACCGGTTGTCCAGGATCTGGGTGACGTTGTAGAGGACGCCCCAGCGGGTGATCATGTCGAGTTCGTTGCAGTAGTGCTCGATGTGCGGGATGCAGCGGCTGGGGGCTTCCGAGCGCGCGTGGCTTGTGGAAGAGGCGCTGGGTGGGCGGAGGGTGGGGTTGTTGAAATGGGATGCGGCTGAGCCGAAGGTGTAGACTTCCTGCAGCGGCGGGATTGTGAGCTCAAGGTCGGGGTATGTTTATGAGTGGATTGGAGCGTACAAGCTTCGTAATGGTAGCCGTAGGCAGTTCGCCAAAAAGCTTGTCGAGAACTGTTGAAGCGATGATACCGCCTTGAGAGTGTCCGATAAGGACCACCTTCGTGACTGAGGGGTCTGCTAGACAAGCCTTGACGTATCCATAGGCGATGCGGCAGTCCTTCGTATAGTATGACAGACACCGTTGCAGGATGCACTCAAGAAGATCGGCTATTAGTCCGTAGCTACCACTGAAGTCAGCCGCTGTCGTACGTTTCAAGTTGGAAAGCATACGTTTGGTTATGGATGCCCACAATAGGACGGCCGAATATCTTTGCGAGGCGGTTGCAGTTATCCTGTAAGCCAAGATGACTGGGACGGTATTAGCCATGTCTAACAGATTCATATACCACACTATGATCTTCTACCCAGTCATGCAACCGTTAATGAATAACCAGCGCTCGCTCTCGTGCTGCTTTGACGCCATCGCAACCTCCCTGTCCATTTCCGAGTGTACAACTCTTGAGCCCTGTAAAGGCAGGCATATCGCACGAACGACGAGGCAGCAAAGAAATGCAGCAAGTATGGTGATCCATCCCGGAAGAACAAGTGTGGCGGGCACAGCGAGAACGAGTAAGATCGCCTCCATGGAAAAAAGCCAGCACTGAATAAGGTTGTCTCTTGCATGCGACAGGCTCATGTACAACTCGGCGGACGAGTCGGACGTCTTGAAGGGCAGTATAATCCATGGTAAGTACTGTATATTCTGAACAAGGACGCCAGCGTCCCGTAATATAAGCCGGAGAGGCATTTCTCGAGCAGCTTCGGTGCTAGTGCTGGCAAAGCCATCCATCTGCGCGGGTATAAAGGATACATTTTTCATCGTGAATAGGTTGTGGATGATGTGAGATAGGCTTGGTCGTGTTGGAACGTGTGATCAGGTCGTGTGGCGTACGGAAGCCTGGTCACAAGGACGAAAGAGCGATCGTGCCGAGCACTGATCACCACAACCGTTCTTGCTCGTCATAGTAACAAGAGATCTCTTCATCATATTGCCCGTAGCATGTATAGACAGCCCTGATGAGAAAGTCCATATTCACGAGATAGTGGGACCACAAGCATATGGAATATCCCAGAGCGCATAAAACCACGAGATCCTCAAGCAGTCAAATATGTGTAGCTCATCGTGATCTCGTCAGCGCTCACTATTTAGCTAGGGAATCCGCAAAAGCTGTATGTTATCGAGGCGCCTCATAGGTTTCGTGTATCCGTAGTCGGTAGTCTGATGTTGAGTCCATAGACTGCAGAGCCGACGGCAGATCTGGCCTTAAGCCTCTATGGTAAAAGTGAGAGGTCGGCCTACCACTGATAGCTCTCGACGACTTTCCAGCTCGAGTCGCCGGCCTCTACCACGTTACCGGCCTTCGCCAACCATGGATCAAAAGTAACCGCACAGGGCAAGAACCTCACCCCAAGCCTGACGACTCTCTTCCAATCGCCGGGTTGATCAGTCTCTTTAGCCTTCGTGCCAGTTCCCTCCGACGATGACCCGTCCACAACAGCTGGCCCTTCACCCCCTGCCCCCGTTGTAGCTGCACTATCCATCGTTCCTTCCTTCCCAGGCACCCACTTCCACCGCTCGAGAGTAATCTCCTCTTTAATCTTCAGCAGACCCTGACAACACCCTCCAACCCTGACCACCATCCCCCTCGCCTTCCGCGCGTCATCCTGCAGCTGCAAAACGACACTTGCACGTTTACCATCAAGTCCGGTCTTCTCCACAGGTATATCGGCCCAAAGCTCTTCGTACTCGGACACGGTCCCAGTCTCCAGATCACGCGAGCTTCCTTTCTCTAGAGTATCTCCGTTCGGCTGAGGCCACATGTCTCCCTCGTCTGGCTTTGGAGTGTCCGTTTTGGAGTCGACCCAGTGCTCCCAAACTGAACGGTAAGGCTTCATGCTACCAGGTTCAGGCACGGATGGTGTTGCATGAGAAATGCCAGCGAAGGCCCACTCCAGTCGTTCCATGGGGCCGCCTTCATTTGGTAAGTCGGGCTCTGCTTCATTTTGTGGTTTGAAGATACGGATGTCGACATAGTGGGAGGTGTGTGAAGTGAGGACAAGGGTTGAGGTTGGCTCTTCTGCTGGATCGGGTATCTGTTGTAGTTTGGTATGTTAGTAGCCGTGGTTTATTAAGATCAACTCTGTGTATAGTGACCGCAGAGAGACCAACCACACGGACATGGCGCCGCTCGGAGATGGATGGAGTACCCATTCCAGCTCGACCGCTGACGGTCAGAAACGTGGGTCGTATTTGTCTCCGCTGTGATTTTGGTTGTTTTGCATGGGTCTCGTGCACAAGACGTTATTGACCGTGGGTACAATACTTCGTAGGTTGTCAACAAATTGCCCAAGCAAGACTACACGCGATCAGATGACGCTACAAATTCATCGAACAGTCATGTGACGATGACTGAATTTGTTGACTAATCTAAGGTAAGCTCTGGTGCATTACGTGAGCTATATAGTTCTTGCATCTGAGATGGGTAGATGGAGGTACCCTAGCTAAGAAGATGCCATCGAGCTGACAGAAGGTGTGGAAAGATCAGCCATTAAAATCAGCCACCAGAGAGAGTTCCTTTCGAGTACGATTGCTACCATCGGTACTCGTCAAGCTTCCAGCAAAGCCGTGCCGGTTGTAGTGTCGACTCATAGACACCAAGGGGCAGATGAACGTCTCCATCTCAACGCGGACGCTCCATCTCAACACCGCGAAAGCTAGGGTACGAAGCTAACACCACATTGCATCGGGATCCCAGCCACAAGTGAGTGAGTATGCCATCCTTAAATTGCTTTGGTAGTGGTGGTGCCGGTGTATGTGCTCATGTTATTGCAATGGAAACGACGATTGGTATGGAACGAGAGTGCGTGATGCAACCATCTTCGCAAGGTGCGCATCGAGAGTACGAAGTATATCCTCCGCCAACGTCTCAAACTCCTGATCATTCCCTTCACTCGCTGCTTCATAAGCTCTTCCTAGACGTATCTTGACGGAGGTTGCTTCTGGGTCATAGGTGCACGCGTACTCCTTAAGCCGGTCGTACTTCTTAATCAATCCACTGACAGACTCTTGTTCCTGCACTGCGGTAATTTCTGATGTGCTATGTTTCTTGGTCTTAACCTTCCATCCTGCGATCTTTTTAGACTTGGTCGTGGCGACCTTCCTGCTTCCCCGGGCTGGGATAGCAGCATCCTCCACGAGAATATCGTCGCTAGCCTTCCGCTTGAGCGGATTCTGCGCAGCTACAGGGGCCTCCACGAGCTTCCTCCGGATTGTTTCAACGATCTTGCTCTTAACGTCATTAATCACACCAGAGCCGATGACCAGGTCGAAGCTGGCTAACCCCTTAACCTCTAAAAGGCACGTCTCCAAGCAGTTGAACTCAGTGAACCACTTTGCTTCGATCCTGCCCTGGAGAGTGATAGCGAAGTGACGTAACATCAGCTTCGCGAGTTGCGGCATGAGATACTGCCTAAAGATACCATGAAGATCTCCTATGCCATGCACATCAACGTGAACGGACTTCACCAGCTGTCTCTGAGATGGTAGTACTCCAAATCCTAGAAATCTGTATGCCTGGAATGAGTCGCTGAATGAGAGTGTGTTTATCGAGAGCGGAAGATGTCGGGCTTCTTGATTGATCTGCCGACAGGTACTGAGGAGGGCGACTTCAATGTTTCCCCTGAAGTAAGGACACTTCCTGCGGCTACCGTATTGACTCATGTTATAATGATAAATCTTGTCACGTAGTTCGCGAGGTAGTCGCAGGAAAGGAAATGTGCCCGGCTGCAACCTGGGGGTAGTCCCCTCCCTCCAAAGCGCTTCCATCTCCTCATCACCATCAAATTCGTCGAAGAGGTCTCGCAAGGCCCCAATCATGCCGTCTTTGTAGTGGCACTCGCACTCGCACTGGCGGTCGGGGTGATCTTGGTCCAGACAGGCGTGGCGATCGTAGTCGCCTATGTATTCGGCCATCCAGCATGTGGGACATCTATCCGGGTCATCACACTCCCCCCCGCAGTCCAGGCCACAGTAGTTGCACTCTGGCTCGTAATCTTCAACGTGTGAGGACATTGTGGTGATAACAACGAACGAAAATATATGGGATAATGGCAAATCACGATTTTGAAGGATGAACGTGTCGTAGGTGGATTCCAATCTGTTCCTGAGAGGTTCCTGATGAGATGGACAAGAATTTGACGTTTTCAGGCAAAGGGTTTGGTTGAGGTAGGAGGTGGATGTCGTAAGAATAAGGTTAACGTACATTCGCCACTGAGGGCACAGGCAGTGATGCGTGACCCATGACGTCTCCAAAGCGAAGCCCATTCAAATTGTGTCACCATGAACAACCTTAGCAGAGAGAATGTTACATTGCAAGGCTTCAGAGTTGAGAGGTTGTACGCCTTACCAACGAGCAGCAAACGCCAGTACAACGCTGAGCCATTATTCAAATCTTCCAAGTCTCCCAAGACTCTTCCATGTCGCGTCAGTCCAGGCTATTAGTTCATCTTGTTCTCCACCTTCAATGATTATCTCGGACAGCACCCCCACTAGCCTTATACCAGACATCACCACCCCATCGCATCATGCGCTCAACGGCAGCAGTGGGCCCGTCGATTGCAGGTCGCACATCAAGATAGAAGACCGGCTCTCCAGTGGGCTCTGGCGGTCCCGAGTAATAGTCGATTACGTATCGCACCTCTCGGGCTTTGCCACCAGACGTTTGCCGTTGCACAAACCAGTCATGTCGGTCAAATGGAGGCTCGGTCCTTTGACTGTCAGCAATCCTTCCCGCACCACACAACGTCGTCCACGTACCTGAATCTCTCAGGGTAGATCCAGCCCATAAACTGCAACATGCTCGCCTTCGGCGTTCTTGAATTAGGTCTGCCCATGAACTTGACCAACCGCGGCGGCACCACTTCCTCGTCCCTAGTCGGAGCTCCAGGCCTGGTAATTGACCCATCTTCCCCTCTCTTACACTCTCTCCATCCCTTAATCAGACCGTTCCCAAACCGCCGCTCCCACTCCACAATCTCCGCCCAAGCGCCTTCATTCAGAAAGTTGTGTACCTCCACCATCGATTCGACCGCATCCTCCGGGGTGTCGTCATATCCTTTTCGTAGCATGGCATTATACATTTGCTGTGGCGAGGGATACTCCCAGTTGCCCGAAGCATCCCCTTTTGGTATTGAAGAGAGGGTCCGTTCGACTGGAAGGTGGACTGTTTGGTGTTGGGCCCGGTTCTGGGAGAGGTCTGACGGCATGTAGTTCAAAGGATTTAGCTTAGAGAGCGTCGTACTCGGATTCCATCTTGAGGACTCGAGCGGACTGTTGGGCGCTTTCACCGGACAGGAGCCGTCCTGTGGCGTCGTTGCGCTTTTCTGGGGCGGGTATGAGGATGGGACGGGGCACGGGGATATGGTGGCGGCGTGCATTGGGCATCCTGGCTGTCTTCGTGTCAATAGGATTGCACCTTCAACAGTAGGCAAAGAAGACTGTACCGGAGGGGTTTCGTCGACTTTACGAATTGATTGCAGGCGACTTGGCGCATTGAGCCTCTCTGTATCGGCCCAGAACCAACCCATGCTTGCGATGCGGATGAGATACGCTCTGCGCGTAGCGCTTTAGATGTACAAAGAAACCCTGATTGAGACAGGATCTGGAGAGAAGATATCCCTAGAGTAAACCGAGAAAATGGATAGGTTTATGGTCGAAAGGCACGCTTGATCGGTAATGATAAGTTTCGCATGTGTCAAACAAACATGGGACATGGGAGGCGTCCGCCAAGCTCTGACGAGCTCCGCTTCTCCTTCTCCCGTATTTGCCTCTACCCTAACTCAAGATATCCACCTACCCATTTAACAATGCAGCTTATGTTACATCTCAGGTCTCTAAGTCTTTGAGATCCATGGAATAAAAATCGTCAATGATAGATAAGACATAAACAGCACAAAACCAAAAATTGATGGACACACGGGGATTTGAACCCCGGACCATTCACAAATCAGATACGAAGATGCGAAGCGAATATCATACCCCTAGACCATGTGCCCGTTGATCAAGGGATGTCTTATTTGGTAACTTATCACTTTCAATTGCGGGAGGCGTTCGACGGAGCAATTATATCATCATCATATGTACAAGTAATGGTCCAGGACTCACAATTGAATACATAAGAGCCTTTGAATGCGAAAGCTCGCCATAGTGATTAATGATTCTACGCTTCGAACGGTAGAGTGAGAGGTACTATAGGTACGCCACGACTCCAAAATAGTCGTCCCTAGAATCCCCAAGAATGCCACCTCTACTGGTTGTACACATCTCACGCCTAACCGTGCTCTAGATGTTCGGTGACAACTGATCGTACCTGACGCATCGTTCAACCTGCCCTCTAGTCAGTACTGTTTTGCGTAAAGTCCATTTTTCTGAAGGCCACTTACACTCTCGATGGAAGCTTGCAAAAACTTTCGCGCTTCTAGACCAACCCACACCTTCAACATCGAAGTTTCCCCTTTCCTAAGATTCCGGAGTAGTGAAGTCCCGCCCTGCTGCGCGCCCAATTCTCGGAGAATAGGTAAAGCACTGAAGATGTTATTAGCCACTTTGAAGGTCGTAAGAAGGGACTAAGCCGCACCTCTTGAACAGATCTAAGTCTGGGTCGAGACTTCGCCCGATCCCCTCTAATAAGAGAATACTAATGACGACGTTGACAAAATCCCCTTCCATCCGTACATGGTGACTTCGGACCATCGAGAGCACCTCGTTCAAGACGTCACCGATCTTAATGTTCCCGAGAGCAAAAGTCCGACTCTTGACTCCGAGCACTAGGTGCTGCATCCTGAGAGCAAAAACCTCTTCGTCGATGACTGCGTCTGGCTGTCGACAGCGCTCCACCATCAGATGTCCGGCACGATAGCCGTCAAACTCGGCGATGGCTTTGAAAAGATCTAAGAAATTCGTCCGATTCGTCGCGTTGAGTTGTGTGACCAGACCAGTGTCGATGAAGATCAGTTGGGGCCTGTAACCTTCTTTATCAATCTGATCGAGTGTTGCCAACCACTCCTTTGGCTTATGCCTATGGGGTCTGAGCTTTTGCAGCACTTGCTCGGTGACGTCAGTAGATTGCTCGGGGTTTTCTGATTGTTTGTGGCGGCCAAAGGCTAGGTTGAGTTGTTCAGGCTTGTAGAAGCGGACCATGATATTGCCCGGATGTAGGTCTGCATGAACGAAGTTGTCGATCAAGAGCATGCGTAAGAACGCGTCGAGGCCTTCGTCTGCAATCTCCTGCTGAAAGATGCCGCCGCCGTCTTCAAGAAAAGCTTCGAGCGGGATGCCTTGAGCGAATTCCTCTACCAGTACCTCGCGCGTTGTATAATCGGTGTAAGGATAAGGAAACCATGCAGTGGTCCGATGTTGAAAGTTTTTCCGGAACAGTGATAGATTCGCGGACTCGATTCGTAAGTCGAGCTGTAACCGCATCATTTCTCCAAACTGCTCGACTTCGTCTGGCAATGATAGCCATTCGATTGTGGGGATCGCGTTTAGCAAAGAAGCAAAGAAACCCATGATCCGTAAGTCTCTCCGCACCATCCGTTCAACTTTCGGATGCAGCACTTTGATTGCAACGTAAGTGGATGGGACTCGCGATGGCGTACTCTTGACAAGTACATCCACGTTCTTCCTAACCCTTTGACGTATATTTCTCCTAGGCCTTGCCAAATCAGGGTCACCAGGTACAGCTAGATCTGACTTTAGTTTCGCTTTGTATACCTGCGCGATTGCTCCCACCCCTAGCGGTTGTTCCTGAAACTCCTCAAAGATTGTGTCGAAAGGTCTTCCGTCAAAGGCTTTGACGATAGTCCTCTTGGTGTCCTTCAAAGAGTGGGCGGGAGCGTGGGAGTGGAGTGCCGACATGACGCTGCACATCTCGGTCGGGAAGATATCGGTTCGGGAAGCCGCCCATTGACCCAACTGGAAGACTGAGATCAGCAACAACCCTCGAGACTCATAGGTGGACGGGCTTGCGTACTTTGATGAAAGCAGGACCGGCACGCTCCATTGAATGCACCAGGAAGCCATACCACCAGAGAGTCCCAGTTCGCTCATTGTCACGATCTTTCCTCCGTCTACCGACCCATATCACAGGTACAGTGACGATGACCGGCACAAAGATCAGGACCAAATGCAGGAAACGGAAGCCCGTGGCAATTGGTTCGTAAATATAGTTGTCTAAGAATAAGATGACGCTTGTCCATGCTCTGCGAAAGCCGTGAACGTCGTCGGGTAAGCTCTTCTCAATCTCTGCGCGCGATGCTTCCAACATATGCTCTTCACCGGTCTTGCCATCTCCATTGTCCTCCTCGCTCAGCTTCACGAAAGCCGCCGGACTTAGAGCGCCCAACAAGAGTGTTCCGGCAATAGGTGGCTTGGAGAAGAAACCTTGCCGAGTGTAACGGCGCGCAGTTGTCGAGAAGTACTGTTGACTTCGCGGAAAGACAAAGCGACTGCGCTGGGCCCCATAGCGAAGACATGTCCGACCAAAGGTGAAGGCCACCCGCATTGTCTCCTTGACAGCTAGTGAAGCAGGCCAATATCGAAGTCAAGGGTTTCCATCGGTCTGAGTAAACATCAAGTTGGCTATCACAAGCACTACTGGATGATTTAGGGCCGACGTCATCCCGCACCACGCCCGGTCTGGCCCCCCAACACATTGTAATATCTTGCAACGTGTGAAATATGCTAGGGCTTCCAGGTTTGTTTCTGTATACAGCCTCTGTAACACATCTATATTCAATATCTCGGTCGGCAAAAGTTCATATATAAAGGGTAGGCTGCAGATGCAGATAGACTACAGCAATTCCTAGAATGTTGGCTCCTCGGTTCGCTCAGAACTTTTTGCAACTTTTTTTTGAAAATCACACTCAAATTCAGTGTTTTGATGTTAAAATCACAATAAACAAATAGTTTGCATAAAA
>JAABUY010002720.1_pt1 | contig 20527 bp, 19 predicted proteins | sample 5560271 | NCBI WGS metagenome assembly JAABUY01 (sample SAMN10711886, study PRJNA513374) | rock metagenome | isolation source: Antarctica rocks | place: Antarctica: Victoria Land, University Valley
GGAAAAGACGTTTCAGCAAGGGCTTTTCGTGGGACATGGACATAGCAATAGTTTTGACAGGATGATAGCGCTAGAGCCCTTTAGGCGTAGTGCCTCCGGGCGGAATAAATTACTTACTTACTTACTATTTGCGATATCTCTACGAAGCGTTGGCTTTGACTACTATCATGAGGAGTTGCATGTCGCCCCAGCGTGCAGTAGGAGATCTTAGCCAGCAAGGCGGACCCCTGGGCGGAGAAGGGATGTAAGGTACCTCAAGTACCCTCGGTCTCGCAAAGCAATTCGCGATAGATGATAATCTATCAGGCATGGGGCGGATTGATGGCTAACTTACGAGATTCCCGGAGCTTCACCGCCGTGCCAAGCATCGCCGTTTGATTATTCGCGCATCAATCTTCGAGGTGAGGTATTTAACTTAAAAAGTTTTCTGTCTCAAAACGGTCAAGTAACGGTTCGTTAGGTTACCCAATTATATTGTAACAATTAATAATTAACGGTAGTCGTTCCGTACCACACCCCCAAAAAGAAAACATCGCACCGGCAAATTGTTAAGCCCGAATGAGGATTTTCACATTGACAGGTAACGTTATCGTGAGTATTCGTCCGGCCTGAGTGGGCCAATTGTCAAAAGGCAGGAAAGCAATTGAGAGATTTATTCCACTACTCAGTCCCTTACCTAAGGTAGGTGAGAGTCTGACACTCATCTTGAATAGGTGTAGTACGCTCTGGTCGTCGGATATCTGAGCTATTTTATTGTTGCCGATAAGATACGGTAACTTAAGCTTTTGAAGCAAGCGACAATAATACCTTCTCTGTAATTAATTAACCACTCGAACATCTCAACCGACAAGCTGCCATCTCGCTGCGAAATTCTGCGCACGCGGGATGAGAGATAACGTTGATAATTCTCGTACTTTACACGTATCACCAGTAATTGACAGTACTCAGAGGACCTCGAGTGTTGAGGCATTATTTATTCCACCCATGGTCCTACGGTAAGTAACTTACCTAAATGCTAGATATACCGAATCAGGTCAAGTACGACAGTAACATAAATAAAATACCGTACCTCATACTGGAAACAAAGCCAGAAAGAATGTAAAGTATCATCGTCGCCGTTGCAGCTTGGGATCTAGGTCACGGCAATTGGTATATAGCTGAGCTTTCCCTCAAACTCCTCGAACTGTCTTCCCGCTGTCTTTTTTCACACAGTACTCTAGTACATGTATCTTACTTTATTGTACCTTACAACCTGAAGGCCCGTTCGGTACAAGTGTGTTTGCGCTAAATTCCGTCTGATCGTCATCTGCTTTCTCCTCTCCCACCTTCTCTTTTTCTCTCTTCCTCTCTCTCCCACCGACTTCACCGACTTCACCAGCTCCTCCTTCGTCCTTTTTTCAGCTGGATCGCTGCGCGTGAGTGATCCGAGTGTGTGAGAGGTTTGTCTTCCGCAATTGCCTTGTGCAAGTCCAAGCTACTCGATCGGCAAAAATCGCTGATCCGCCCGTTCCGGGAAGGCAGAGTTCGTCGACGGTTACTTCCAGTAGCTCGCTTACCGAGATTATCACAACAAGAGAGCTTCCTCTTCTCTTTACAACACACAGTCTCCACTCCGTGAGGGAAGAATTACATTCCTCCGCTCCTCGATCACCCACCACTTCTTTTTTATTTCTTTATCATCCTTTTTAATCACCTCTTGGATATCGCGGCCTTCAATTGACACCCCGCATTCCTTCCATCACGACCGGCAATGGCCAACGTGACCACCCACACTCACCACATCATCAGTGGTGAGCACTCGTCGCATACGAGTTCCGATGCGACCCCTCCGAATCATCTGGGCACCGACGTTCCCAGTGGTCACTTTGACGGCGCTGCTCCTGCAGTCATTCATGACCCAGAGAAAACTGGTCACCTTGAAGAGACTCACCACGATGCTCCCGCCGCGCCTCCGATGAAGAAGGAGAGCGCTGATGACGACGAGGACGATGAGGATATGGACGCTCTCATCGATGAGCTCGAGTCTCAGGATGGTGCTGTCGAAGAGGAAGAAGAAGTGGTCGAGGCCGGTGGTGCTCGTCCTGTGCCGGAGGAGATGTTGAACACGGATACCCGCCAAGGTCTTTCCGAAACCGAAGTCACCGCACGCAGAAAGAAGTACGGTATGAACCAAATGAAAGAGGAAAAGGAAAACTTGATCCTCAAGTTCCTTGGTTACTTCGTCGGCCCTATCCAATTCGTCATGGAGGTAAGTCTGATCTGTCAATTCCCTGCACGCCAAGCTTATTTCACCCAACCGCCAAGACATGTTGCTAACATGTCTTCTCCCTTAGGCCGCTGCTGTCCTTGCCGCGGGTCTCGAAGATTGGGTCGACTTCGGTGTTATCTGCGCTCTGTTGCTTCTCAACGCCACGGTTGGGTTTGTCCAGGAATTCCAGGCCGGTTCGATTGTCGAGGAGTTGAAGAAAACCCTCGCTCTGAAAGCCGTCGTTCTCCGAGGTGGTCGTCTTCAAGAAGTCGAAGCTCCCATGGTCGTTCCTGGTGATATCCTTCAAATTGAAGAGGTAAGAGCTGCCGTTGATCCGATTAATCCCTGTAATACTCACATGCTCTAGGGTACCATCATCCCCGCCGATGGTCGCATCGTGACCGAAGACGCCTTCCTCCAGGTCGATCAGTCCGCCATCACTGGAGAGTCGCTCGCCGTCGACAAACATAAGGGTGACACATGTTATGCTTCCTCGGCCGTCAAGCGTGGCGAGGCCTTCATGGTCATCACCGCTACTGGTGATAACACTTTCGTCGGACGCGCTGCCGCATTGGTCAACGCTGCTTCCGGTGGTACTGGCCATTTCACTGAAGTGCTCAATGGTATCGGGACTGTTCTCTTGATTCTTGTCATCGCCACCTTGCTGGTTGTCTGGGTCTCGTCGTTCTATCGCTCCAACCCGATTGTTAAAATCCTGGACTACACCCTCGCCATTACCATCATTGGTGTTCCCGTCGGTCTTCCTGCCGTTGTCACCACCACCATGGCTGTCGGTGCTGCTTACCTTGCGAAGAAGAAGGCTATCGTCCAGAAACTCTCTGCGATTGAGTCTTTGGCTGGTGTCGAGATTCTTTGCTCCGATAAGTATGCTGCTCCAAAGTCTCTCAGCCTGTCACGTGACTAACCGGATCTTGCGCTCAGAACCGGCACTCTCACAAAGAACAAACTCTCGTTGGCTGAGCCGTTTACCGTTCCTGGAGTCGAGCCTGATGACCTCATGCTTACTGCCTGTCTCGCTGCGTCGCGCAAGAAGAAGGGTATTGACGCTATCGACAAGGCTTTCTTGAAGGCTCTCCGGTACTACCCACGTGCCAAGAGCGTTCTCTCCAAGTACAAGGTCATTGATTTCCATCCGTTCGACCCCGTGTCCAAGAAAGTCAGCGCGGTTGTCGAGTCTCCCCAGGGCGAACGCATCATCTGTGTCAAGGGCGCTCCCTTGTTCGTCCTGAAAACCGTCGAAGAGGACCACGGAGTTCCGGAGGAAATTGACACCGCGTACAAGAACAAGGTTGCCGAGTTCGCTACTCGTGGTTTCCGTTCTCTCGGTGTTGCTCGCAAGCGTGGTGAAGGCCAATGGGAAATCCTCGGGATCATGCCTTGCGCCGACCCTCCTCGTCATGACACTGCCAAGACGATCAACGAAGCCAAAGGTCTAGGTCTGTCCATCAAGATGTTGACTGGCGACGCCGTTGGTATCGCTCGTGAAACCTCTCGCCAACTCGGTCTCGGTACCAACGTCTACAATGCCGAGCGCCTTGGTCTCGGTGGTGGAGGGACCATGCCTGGTTCTGAGGTCTACGATTTCGTGGAGGCAGCCGATGGGTTCGCCGAAGTCTTCCCTCAACACAAATACAACGTCGTCGAGATTCTTCAACAACGTGGTTACCTTGTTGCCATGACCGGCGATGGTGTCAATGACGCCCCGTCCTTGAAGAAGGCCGATACCGGTATTGCCGTCGAGGGTGCCTCTGACGCTGCCCGTTCCGCTGCCGATATCGTGTTCTTGGCTCCTGGTCTATCCGCCATCATCGACGCTCTCAAGACTTCTCGCCAGATCTTCCATCGTATGTACGCCTACGTTGTCTACCGTATCGCACTGTCTCTCCACCTGGAAATCTTCCTTGGCCTCTGGATCGCCATCTTGAACGAATCTCTCAACATCGAGCTGGTTGTCTTTATCGCCATTTTCGCCGACATCGCTACCCTCGCCATCGCGTATGACAATGCACCATTCTCCAAGACCCCCGTCAAATGGAACCTACCCAAACTATGGGGTACATCCGTCCTTCTCGGTGTGATCTTGGCGGTCGGTACCTGGATTGCTCTTGGTACCATGTTGGCTGAAGGCGAGAACGGTGGTATCGTGCAGAACTTCGGTATTAGGGATGAGGTCTTGTTCCTACAGATCTCGCTGTCCGAGAACTGGCTGATCTTCATCACACGTGCCAATGGTCCTTTCTGGTCATCCATCCCTTCGTGGCAATTGTCCGGAGCGATCTTGGTTGTCGATATCATTGCCACCTTCTTCTGTCTCTTCGGCTGGTTCATCGGGGGTCAAACCTCCATCGTGGCCGTCGTCCGAATCTGGATCTTCTCATTCGGTGTCTTCTGCATCATGGGTGGTATTTACTACCTTCTCCAAGACAGCGTTGGCTTCGACAACCTCATGCACGGCAAATCACCGAAGAAGAACCAGAAGCAACGCTCTCTTGAGGATTTCGGTAAGTCTACGTCCTACAAATCATTTACTCGCGCACTACTGACGGGTTGAACAGTTGTCTCGTTACAACGTGTCTCGACCCAACACGAGAAGAGCGCCTAGTCTCGAAAGCCAACACGGTATCGGCATGAAGCGAATGGATGAGCGGAGGGAGAGATGGCAAGTAGGGTGTGTGCTGAGGCGTGGTCACAGGATCGGAAAGACTGGCGGATTTCTGTGTTGATCCAGATGTGTACCAAAAATACCCGGGTCTCCTACCTACCTATGCTGTGGTCTCCGACTCATCTGTCATGGTCATTGCTGATGTAAAGGTTCCTTTCAATCACTTTTCATCTTTCCCTTTGTTCGAGTACCTTGTCGTATCCATAACTACCCATTCGAGGCACTTTTTGCACTATTACAAGAATCCTATGCATAGTATATTAATAATGCTATTGGTGCCTTGGATATATGATTATCTAGTGATCCAACTTGCTCCTGAAGTATCTCCTTAAGACGTGTTCCTGTATAGGTACCTATGCGAGGAGACGAATCGTGCGGTCACGTGAAGCTGGCCTGAAGTAAACCACCGATGAGCTATAACTTGCGTCGGACACAACATTGTCAAGTTTATATATACGACGATTATTTCGATTCACGAACCTGGCAGTATAACATGCAATGCAAGACTTCCTTAGTAGCATTTGCGATTCGTTTTTCGAACGACCTCACATCACAAGCCAACAGCGTCACACTCAGGGTACCTATGACGACCATACAATGGTTAAACGGATCCAACCTCCGTCCCCACCAATACGCTCCAAATAAACCTCCTATATCTTGATTTCCTACAGCTGTCAATCTGATTCAATATCTTTGGAATTCTCATCCATGGAGCGTAAAAATATTCCAGGCTTCTACTTCGGTAAATCACCGTGTACGGATGACCATTGGGCCTGTTGATATGTTGCTAATACGGGCATATAGATCCGGAGAAAAAAAAGTACTTCAAGATCTTGCCGAACCATATTGCGCCGGCGGGGGCAAAGTATTCCAGGAGAGGTGTCATGGTGGAGAGGGAAGAGAGAAAGGTCAGTTGTGTTTCCTTCCTGAACCGTGAGAGTTTAAGAGAAGGGAGGTGTTGGATGGTCTCTTCCTTTCGAAAGAGATATTTTTTCTGGTAGAGATGGTTGCGTTTTTGTTTCTATTTGCAGACAGGCAAGGTGGAGTAGAAGCTGTCAACGCTTACGGGCTGGCCTACTTACGAAGCCGCCCTTCATCGACGCCAACCCTAGCCATAACGCTGTTGTCCCGTGAGAACCATCGGCTAACTCCAGTGCCCGAAGAAACGCAAGCTTGATGCCGAGCACCAGGCTCTTCGTCAGCAACGCGTGCAGCACCCAAGGATTAAGCAGCATCCACTCGGGGGTTCTGTTGCGTTGTCTCGCGAGCTAGGCTTCTCTTCCCGTACACAGCGTCGCGGCGCCCCAGGAAACGCCTACGCTTGCGGGTTATTGAAGAAGACCGAGCTGAGAGCCCTTCCCGAGCCTTGGCAGGGCGAAGTGGCGAAATTTGCGAGGGACGAGGTTACTGGAGGATATGTCATGGGTAGGCTGAGGCACGCTTGGCGTTGGGGAGACAGTAAGCTGATGCTGGGGTATATTGAAGGGGTCTCCGCGGGGGCTTGTGGGATGTTACAGTACGTCAATCAGCCTTTACTAATGTATGAGGTAGTACCTGTCAAGTTCTGTACTGAGCATGTTGCTCTAGGTCATTCGCACCTGAACAACATTCGGATGCGACCTTCAAATACTCAGAACGAGGTGGAAGGATGATACTCCCCAATATGTCCTCTGAAGTGCCTACCCTCTCTCCGCCTTAGTTTTACCGTCACAGTCATTGAAAGACTGTCCAGATCTCGTCTGTCAACATCAGCCCGACAAGAACACTAATGTAAGAGCCCGCCAACTCTTATATCATCTTACTTTATATCGGACCCCACTAACCCAGGACCAGAGCAACCACGTTGGGTGGACCCACACGGCCAACAATCCATCTCTCCAAACTAGTCGAACCGGAGATACTAGACAGTACTTGGCCCTGGCTGGACATTGGTAAGCTTTTGCCCTTCCATTCTCCTCATCACCTCCAGAAACTAATGATCTAACACCGACACCCCGTTCCTCTAGGCGTCACGGTCCTCCTTCGTCCCTCAACCGAAACTTCTATCTGGACCTCCCTCCCCTCGCCTCAATCGTCAACCCCCACAATCGCCCTCGGCACTTCCCACGGCATCAATTTCCTAACGGAAACGTCCAGCAACTGGGTCGAGGCCCGAACACTGACGACTACGAGCGACGTCTTCGCGCTCGAATGGATGAGTGCCAACGGTGTGCTGGCGGCCGGATGTCGGAATGGGAGCGTACGGATCTATGATCAGCGCGGGAAGAAGATGATTGGGATGGAGTTGAGGCATGGGAGTGCTGTGACGGGTGTGAGGAAGGTGGATGAGTGGAAAGTTGTGGTCTGCGGATTGGAGAGTAGGGTAAGTATTTCCAAATCCCGAGAATTCCTTTCCGCCACCTTCTCTTGGCCGAGATCCCTGACTGCGAGGCTACGGATGGCACCCCACTAACCCCGCCGTCTCTCTAGCTGAACATGTACGACCTCCGCTTCTCGAAACATCATCCGCGTCTCCATCCCTCGCCTCATCTGAACACGACCCGACACGGACCTCCACCACCACGACCCACCACCAAACCGTCAACAACACCCCTCCTCACCTACCTCCAGCACCTCAACCCGCACACGCACAACCTAGGCTTTGACATCGACACTTCTCTCAACCTCGTCGCAGCCGCTACATCTCCTCTCTTCCCATCTACCTCGTCGTCGACCAACGCACCCTCGACAGACTCGAAAAGAGGAAACGTGAACGTGTACGCGCTGCATACGGGCGAGATGATACGAAGCGTACCTCCATCTCCGTCAACGGAGACAAGGGAGGGCGTCCGGACCGACAGGGAAGCGGAGGGAGCAGAGGTGCAGTGTATCCGCTTCTCGACCCTTGATCGCGACAAGAGCACGAGAGGACTCGTCTTGGCGAGGGGAAGCGCGCTTGAGGAGTGGTGTTGGTGATAGACGCGCACGCAGCTACCTCAGGTGCTCGTCATAGCCACGAAGTGAGAGGCAGAAAGGAGGATTGGAAAGATCTGGAGGAGTCGGAAGGAGGAAAAGCGATTCCGCCTATCTCAGCTTGCCTTGCATGCAAACCGTCGCTACACCGGACAGGCCCGGTCCCGCGAGACTGAGACTCTCCGTCCGCATTCTTAAACAATCTCCACTCCCCGCGTGCGCGCCCTGTCGATGCCGGACTGATTGATTGACTGACTGCGGGAGATCATCCCTTCTGTCCCGACGAAATGGAGCGGGAGTGGAACCGACGGGGATTGACGCCCACGCCCACGGTTGCGCTTCTTTCTCCATCTAATGTCGAAGTTGCTTCTTCGTCACCGCTCTCGCCGGGTCTTCAAATTCGCTGTGAGGGAGTAGAGGGAGGGGGGCAGGGAGGGAGGGAAGAGAAGGGGAGAGAGGTGTAGAGCGCCAGTTCAGCCCAGCCTGTCCGTTGCCGTCCGTAGCCAAGGTGTGGTGAATCGGAGTCTCGGTGTGGGTGGGGGTATTTCCGTGCCATGGAAACGATAGCACAAAATACTAGAATGCATGGCCCACAGACTAAGACACCGACGAGGAGGAGAACTGCGCATCTCTCGCGTCGTTGATGCGATGTCACATGTCATACTCTACCATACCATACCCCATACAATGGCATATTTTATAGTAGGCCGTCCCATCCGTTTTCGACTCGACTCGACTAGGACGGCCTGTTCGTTGGGCTCACCTCGCACCCTCTGTAGGGAAGGGGGTTGCGAGAGAGAGGTACGCTCCCGGGGGGATGTGGCCCGAAGGTTGAGCCCCGATCGTCGCGAGCGGACACCGGTGGCTACGTACGGTACGACAACTTTACTGTATGGAGTGCGAGCGCTATGCGTCTCGGGTCGAGTCGAGTCGAGCGAGGGCAATAGCTAACTAGACTACTATACCCCAGACCATGCGGATCCAACACTCAGGCGTCCATAGCAAGGGCTCACGTACGTTGTGTATGTAGTAGCGGGTAGAGGACAGGGAAATGGTGTATAAGTTATGTTCAATTCGATTCTTCTCAGTCCACGACCACCAAACCAGACCAGGCCAGGCCAGGCCAGGCCAGATGGTCATGTCGCTGCTAGATACATGCTTTGCACGAATGCATGCCGTGTGTTTACGACTAGTAGAAAGGAAGGAAGGAAGGAAGTAAAGAAGGGGGAAGAACCACCACCGCTGTTACACCCCGTGCTTCGCTCCTGGCATTTTCAGTCGGTCGCCCGTTGCCAGTAGCTGTCGCCCTGGTGACCAGCATATTTAAACGTGATAGACTGGGTACTGGCCGCTTGCACGAGAGAATGGAAATAGCTGTTGGAACAATGGCTGCTGGTGCTGATGCTGGTACTAGTGCTGGTGCTGGTGGGTGTAATGGTCTAAGAAGCCAAAAGGGACCGACCGACAGGAAAAGAAGAAAGGGAAAGGAAGGAGGTGTCGCCCAGATTAGATCAAGGGCATAGAAATGGTCGTCAAATTCGTGTCCGTGAGAGAAAATGTGATTGCTATCCAGTGTGTCGGAGAAGGCAGTAATAAGCCTTCCTTTCCTCAATCAGAGAGAGGAGGCGGATATGTGTTCGAGAACGAGCAGGAAAGCCAAGAAGGGAAGACTAAGCTTGTGTGTAAATCACGCACGCATATCGAGTGGGCTGACAAGAAAAGACCAGTGAAAGAAAAAAATGCTTTGCAAAAATAGGAGCTGTGTAGTCTATGTTGTCGGGTACAACTACAAAAGAAGGCCCCCCCAAAACTTTCAGGCTTGCCGCTCCGTAGATGGATGGTATGTGTGAAAGATGTTCATCGGGTCCGAACTGTGCGTGTCGTACACGACACGGGAAACACAAAGCCAAAGACTAGAACTATGGACTCTGGGCACAGTCTCTTCATGCTAGATTTATCCCTCCCATATCATCGCTGCCGTTAAATCTGATCGAATCGTAAGCTACCGCCAGGCCCCCTGATCGCTCATGGGCATTCGAGATGTAAATCTTCATAGATCGTTTTCATAGAGTCCGCTTCGCTTCGCTTCACACGACGTATGAAAGGCGCAGGACACCGACGTAAATGGCAAGTCGAAGTAAATGGCTAAGAGAGAGCTAACCGGAGCAAAATCAGATGTAGTAATACTCGAGCATGTTTCCATGCTCGTAGGCAGTTCCGAGTGTCAGCATCTGATGGCCGTAAATGCATAATCGTCGTTAAATCGTTCGTTCAAATGCAAGACAAGCTAAGGCTGGGTGAATGCTTCGATCTCCGAGGGTTATCAAAAGTAATTGAGATTTCCGGGTGGCGGCATGCGACCGTACGAAGGAAATTGCTGTTGTACAGAGCTCTGATTGGACGCATTGCTGAACTGACTGAAGGTCGACGAGGCATTGTTGAGTTGGTCGGCGTTGGGAACGCGGCCAGCAGGAGCCATAGGAGCTATGTGACCGGTGACGGAATTGACGCTTGGCTGGAAGCCGTTGTTGAGAGAATTGTTGTACACTCCACCCATGTTGGTGAAGCCGCTCTGATTCTGAATGGGATACTGGGTTTGTGGCAGACCAGTACCGAGCTGCCTCGCCACGGGTATTTGGCCTGGCGAAGACATATCGTTAGGGGTGATCTGACCGCTCGAGGCGCCACTCAGCCGACCCTGGCCATCGGTACCCATAATCTTGCCCTGAATCCGTCGTCCGTAAGGCGTTTGACGTATAGCTGGTAAGATTGGACGGATCGCCTCAATAATGCGCGCTTTGGTCTCGGGGTCTGCGTAGTCCATGGCAGTTTGAACGACATAGTTGGCAAACGAATCACGCAACATCCTCTCCAGCTCGTTTGTGTGCAGCATCTCGTCAATCATGACGCGCTTGACGTCCGAATCAGCGGTGCGCAGACATTTTTCGATGACGTTGGAGCTGAACTTCTGTTTGGATAGAGCAGGGATGTTGCCCTTGAAGCTGTGGCACAATGGGTCCGTGAAGGCGGGCTCGGCAAGATCGAGAATATATTGCACCACATAATTCCCGAACGGATCCTGGACCAGGGCATAGGCATTCGCAGTGATCTGGCTGATAAGATGAGCCTTTTGATTGCCCGATGCATGATCGATACAGCGTTGGAGTACACAACATCCGTGACGGTGAGTGCCAACCACAACACAATGAGTCCCAACCGCATCGAAGATGAACTGTGGTTTGTTAGTAGGCAGCTTGCCAACGTCCAGGGGGACTGGATCCCACCTGTGCATCTTCCGCGGAGAGACGATTAAGACACTTTTGAATTACATGATTGCCGTTCAGGTCCTGAATTAGTTCTACCACGCGGTCTTGCAATGCATGAATGATGGTTTGTATCTGACGAAGTAGTCAGTAAGGGCCAGTAGTAGTTCCTCCAGAAGCGCTCGTACCTGCTCGCGTGTGGAGATGAATTCTATCATCTTCTGCAACGCTCGAGTACCATGTTGATTAAGGGCAATCTTCACCATTTGCGGGGCGGCATTATTGATGAGTACCGTTCGCTGCTCGTCATTAGAATATTCGAGTAATTTTTGACAAAGGTAATTGCCAAAGGGATCTGTCAAGATTAGCAGTGCGCATCGGTGGCATCCGGACGTGCTGCGTACCAGTCATGAGTTCCACCACATGTTGGTTTGTCTCGAGGAAAATGATTTGAATATGCTCAGGGTTTCGCTCTTCGAGTTTCTTCTGGAGGTAACGACATCCATGCTGATCTTTGCAGAGCCCATAGATTTCGCCTTGCAGCTGCGCCAGTTGTACGTTCGCGAAGCGAGCAGTCTCTGTTTATGATCAGCGGATTGCCTCAAGACCTTTAACCAGCACTTAGACGCACCGTCGCCGTTCTGCATGCGCCTCTGTTGGATAACTCGTGCCTGGCTGTCGGGGAAGCGCCCCAAGTTTCCGTAATTCTGATACCCAGCAAACATATTCTGAGGCTGATATGCCTGAGGCTGGTTGCTCATTTGTATTGGATTTCCCATGTGAATTGGGGTCATGCCCATATTCATCATCTGCACCCCATAGCCGCCATAGTACGCCGGAGCCGCGAATGGAGACATCCCGGGAGGGGTCACGGTAACTGGTGCGGCAACATTCGATGCTGTGCTTGTTATAGGTGGACCGAACGGCGCAGCACTCCCTTGAAGGCCAGAATACATCGACTGAAAATGAGTCCCTGGTTCTACACCCATACCATCTCCACCTGATAACTCCCGACTGTGTCGATTGTTCAAGGCATGTGGTGGAATGCGTCCCAAACTCGCGTTATGATTGTGGAAGTGCTGTTCGGCATGTGTTTTCGGAGGTGTAATGACGTTGCCAAGACCCTTGCTACTCTTCATTGTCGGGAGATCATTGGTCGAGTAGGATGACTGTAAGTTGGCGAGGGCAGGCCGGTTCGAAGTGACACCCGCCGGTGCTGTAGTAAGCTGACTCAGAGAGCTCTCTGCAAATGGGCTGAACTTGACTTCCATCGAGTGCCTGTGCACCTGACGTGGGATTTGGGCAGGCTCCTCCGTTGCACGATCCATCTGACGCTCAGTCACTGGAGAGGAGTTGTTGAGTAGGTTGTGCTGATGCATACTAAAGGTATTTAACGGGAGACTAAGTTGGGATTGGCGGTGACGCGATACGGAAGGCCAACCATTGGCTTGAGAGTCTGGACCGGGAGATTGCGAAAGTGCAAGATCCAGCGCAGCCGAAGATGCGGAAAGCTGCATTCAGCCATCAGCCCCATGGTACATCAAAGATACCTTGACCAGCTTACCTGTCCTGGGTAGTCGTTATGTCGAACCAAGATGGGAAACTTGTCGTCAGTAGCGTTCATTTGCAGGTAGGTCTTGACATCTGGAGAGGTCGTTGAATTTTGCTCCTTTCTGACCTGAGTTTTCTCGTCGTCATCGCCAAAAAGAAATCCCGTAGTATTGATATGGCCCAGTCCCAGCACAGAAGTGAGATCGGACATGTCGTTGTGCGTCCGTCCTGCCAGGCCAGTGACTGGCATTGAATATCGGTGGGGTCTGTCAGCTGATTAGCTGAGAGTGTCCTGCACGCTTTTCTGAAGTTATGCCAGCAATATAGGCAAAATGATGAATTTATAGAGATCAAGCTAGGGGAACGAGGAACAGAAGATGCAGCGTCAACTGACTAGAAGGAGCCAGATGGTATAGCAACCAAGAACCCGTTATGATGCTGGATGCAAATCGATGAGAGGAAAGTTCGGGTGTCCGTACTGCTTTAAGCGGATGAAGACAAGGCACATAGCGGCCTCACTCCAACCAGGGGTCATATGTGAGGCAACAAAGTCAAAGTGAGGAGACATTTTGAGACTGTATACGTACGCAGCGTTTGCCCGAGGGTTCGTGATGGTCGTTTCTGGTACATAGACTTTGTCTTTATCATTGGAACCACGTCTGGAGCCTGGCACTGACTTGGACGGAAGCTTGTTGGCCGTCACCTGATGTTGCGGACTTTGAACCAGATCCGAAGGTGGTGAAGCAAGCTGCGAACCCGATCTAAAGGCACGGTTGCTGAGCCCAAGCGGAGAGGTCAGACTGGATGTCGAGAAGCGATTTGGTCGAGACAGTACTGAGGGAAAGACATGGTCTCGATATTCCGGTGGTGTTGTAGGTTCACTTTGGTGCCCAGCAGTCATGTGAAGTCGTGTCAGGTCCTCGGCCATCTGTTCCAGCTCCTGCTTTTCCCGCTCTTGCTGCAAGTCAAACAGCTTCATCTCAGCTTCAAACCGTCTGCGTTGTTCCCTCAACTGCTCGTACTCCCGGCGCTTCTTCTCGAGCTGTGGAAGGTCAGTGGACTCCAAGTCGAGTGCGTATGGGCCGGTGTAAACGGAAGGGGTGAGGTGGCTTACGAGTTGAACTTTGTGGAAGGTCTAATTGAGGCAAGTCAGTACTCACCCATATGAATACAAGGTGCGGTGGTGAATGGGTAGTTATGAAGAGGAGAGCGTTGATCTCCGAGAGTAAAGAACGGCAGGCGGCGTGTAACTTACCGTAGATGATAGATCCATGGCCTCTCCGACTTGTCCAGGTTGTTGGCCAATCGGTGTCAAGGTAGGCAATATGCTTGAGTCAGTGGTGAAGCGACGTTGAAGACTAGCGCGGGTATCGTTTGAAGAAGACTGAGAGTGTGTTGTCATGTAGCCTCCGTTCACACGTCTTGGTGAGTTGTAGCCGGAATAGGATTCATCACGAGGAGATTGTGGATGGCGGAAGCGGATGTCGTCAATGCGATCACCGAATCCATTGTTAAAGGCCATGATATCTGCCGGAGAAGGACAAGTGCAATCCGTCAGTCCTGAACAATCCGTTGAGGCATGTGGGTCTGAAGCGGGGTGAGGCGGTGAGGAGGGTAAAGCAAGGAGGAAGGGAGTCAAGACGCAGACTCGGTGGTGGAATTGCTCAGTACTGACCTCTACAGTCTCAGAAGGTCAAGACGAACTGACCGTGAACGCAAGCCTCCAAAAAGGGCCCGGGTCTCCTGCACTGAGTGTCCAGGACCACGGGTGATGCGTGCAGCAGCTCGCCTGCGAACCCCTGCCGTTTAGCGCTCGGACACTCGCAGACAGATGAGGTGATAGCGGTGGTGTCGATGTTAACGGCGAAGGGAAAGGGGAGCAGAGACGGCCGGGTCAAAAGAAGGTGTGGAGGAGAGAAAAGAGGGGCAAAGAGTTGTTGGGTTGAGGAAGGAAGAATATATTGTGCCCTCCTCGCACAAGGAGAATTGTGGTTTCATGGCCAGCACCCAAGTTGCTTGCAGATGGCTTCGCGCTTCAGCATCCCGGAAAGTGGACTAACTCTGAATCTGAATAGCTCAAGGGTCCTTTACCCTGACTACCATACCTAGGTACCTAGTTATCACTTACAAAGTACATACAGCATCTCATCAGGACAGGATCTGAACCCATGGGCTGTAACTCCGTATTCGTTCTAGATGCATTGAGCTTGTGCCGCGGGGCATCGAGTTGAGTGTTACCTTATGTTTGTTGTTCCACGAATCAGAGCAATCATGTTCATGTACCTCGTAGAATTCTACCTTGTTAACATTCATAATTGTTTTTACTGTACGATTATTGACACTGGATGAACGATGAAAGCCCTCGGAGATTTATATTGTGGGGAAACTTACGTGTACAGTACATACGGTAGTTTTCTGGATGAAACGTGGCTGTCATCTTTCTATTATTTCCGAAACATTTTACAATACATACATTCTATGATCGTACGGAGCAATTATCAGAGTAATGATACTTACCTATCCAAGGTTCTGCAGTCAAATCCCTCGCCATCGCATCAGTTTCCTGAATTGAGAATCCTGTGAAGCCTTTTGACTCGCTGTTGCAGTGCGAATATCAATGCCGCGGCCCTGATACTGAAATGGTCAAGGGACCCTTGACTGTACTTAAAGTAGCTTAGCGGCATCTACTTAGGTACAATATACTTTACCTTACAAACACAATAATACGATATCGATATCGATATCGATATCGATTGACGCACATTACTGCTATACGGTACATACAATAACACCATCATATGCCTTCGTAACCTCGTCTTACCTACTTGGGGACTACAATTCTAGTATAGAGCGAGTTCATGCCCGCACGAAAGAGGGTGGAAGGATCCGTGGAGGTTGCCCCCACTCCAGAAGCAGTACCAAAGGTCTGACTGTCCGTGCCATTCGTATGGTATGATATGAGAAGGAGTCCGGACCGACTAACACAGACTTTCAGAAAACACCCAAGGCGCCTGGCAAGCCGAAAAAACGAAAGCCAGCCGCAGCACATGGAGGACAGGCCCATTCCGCGGTGGACCACCGCAAGGCTAGCACAGGACAAAATGATGTGTGTTCCACCTAGACTTGGAGCAGAGCAAACATTAACGAACCTTATAGGCCTTCGACGCGCTGCTCCAACCAGTCTATCAGGGCAAATCTCTCACGGAACCGATCAGTACAGCAAAGGTAGACGGTTAACCTAAGGTCATTCGTGGCATAGTCTGACATTGATCAGGATAAATGGACCCTTCTCCCTGCATTCCTCAAGGTCAAAGGGCTGGTCAAACAACACATCGACTCGTTCAATTTCTTCGTCGGGGTGGAGCTGAAGAAAATCGTCAAAGCCAACCAAAGGGTTCTGAGCGACGTCAACCCATCGTTCTTCTTGGAGTATACCGTCACGTTTATTGGAATGCAGAAATTGGATTGCTGACTCGTTTGGGAAGATATACGGACATATACGTTGGCCAGCCACGGCGCGTCGACGAGGAGCAGGTCGAGAATGTCAACATCGATTGGGACTCAACCGTTACACCCAACGAATGCCGGCTACGGGACAGCACATATGCCGCGCCGATTCTGGTTGATTTCAACTATGTTCGTGGAAAACACGTCGTTCGGAGGCGTGGCATCGCCATCGGCCGACTTCCCATCATGCTCCGGAGCTCTAAATGCGTGCTCTCGAACAAGTCCGAGCAAGAGATGGAAAGTCTCCACGAGTGCCCGATCGACCCTGGTGGGTACTTCATCGTCAATGGCACCGAGAAAGTCATCCTTGTCCAAGAACAGCTGAGCAAAAACAGAGTCATCGTCGAAGCCGAGCCGAAGAAGGAGATTGTACAGGCCTCTGTCACTAGGTGAGCTAATCCGATCTAGGACGTTTGGTTTGTGCGAAGCTGAGTTTGTTGCCGTAGTTCTACGCATGAACGGAAATCGAAAAGTTACGTTCTTATGAAAAAGGGTCGGATCTACCTGAAGCACAACGTCCTCAACGAAGACATCCCTGTCGTGCTCATACTCAAAGCTATGGGCGTGCATTCGGATTTGGAGATATTACTTATGGTAGCGGGCAATGATGCGACTTATCAAGACCAGTTCTCCGTGAACTTCGAGGATTGTGCAAAGTTGGGAATCAACACTCAGCAACAAGCGTTAGAATACCTTGGATCCCGAATCAAGATTACAAGAAAACCTATCGGCAGCGGCACGCCTCGTCGGAATTATGGACAAGAAGCACTTGAAGCTATAGCCTCTGTTATCATTACACATGTGCCCGTACATGGACTCAACTTCAGACCCAAGGCTTTATATGTTGCTTTCATGGTTCGGAGGGTCTTGATGGCCAATCATGACGCCAGTCTGGTGGATGATCGAGATTACGTCGGGAACAAAAGATTGGAGTTGGCGGGACAACTTCTGTCACTCCTATTCGAGGATCTATTCAAGAAGTTCAACCACGACATCAAGATCAACATCGACAAGGTGTTGAAGAAACCAGTGCGGACCGAGGAATTTGATGCCTTCTCTGTCATGCAAGTTCACAGCAATCATATCACAGCAGGGATGAATCGAGCCATCTCCACCGGGAACTGGAACTTGAAGCGGTTTCGAATGGAGAGGGCAGGTGTGACACACGTTTTGAGCCGACTCAGCTACATCAGCGCACTCGGTATGATGACTCGAATCACCAGCCAGTTCGAAAAGACGCGGAAGGTCAGTGGCCCTCGAGCACTGCAGCCATCTCAATTCGGCATGTTATGTCCTTCCGATACGCCAGAAGGAGAAGCGTGTGGCCTAGTGAAGAATCTGGCACTCATGACACACATCACCACCGACGACGAAGATGGCCCAGTGCGAAGACTTGTTTTCATGATAGGGGCACAGAATGTTGAGTCTGTGAGTGGCAAGGAACTGTATGGCGATGGCGCATACATAATATTCATCAATGGAACCCCGATTGCCCTGACCCGTCAACCCAAGCACTTTTTGAACAGCTTTCGGAAATTGCGGCGGACAGGCCGAGTGTCTGAATTTGTTAGCATCTTCATCAATCACCATCACAATGCCGTCCATATCGCTACAGATGAAGGGCGAATATGTCGGCCGCTCATCATCGTCGAGAAGGGCAAATCCAAGGTCATTGCGCGTAATCTGAAATCACTGCGAATAGGGACGATGGAATTTGATGACTTTCTCGCTCGTGGACTTGTCGAATATCTCGATGTTAACGAAGAGAACGATTCGAATATTGCTTTGTACGAGAATGAGATCAACGACACTACAACACATCTCGAGATCGAACCGTTCACGATTCTCGGTGCCGTTGCTGGTTTGATTCCGTATCCTCATCATAATCAATCCCCTCGCAACACGTACCAGTGCGCTATGGGGAAGCAAGCGATTGGCGCTATAGCTAGCAATCAATTCTTACGGATCGACACACTTCTCTATCTGATGGTGTACCCACAAAAGCCGATGGTGAAGACACGCACGATCGAGTTGATCAAGTATGACAAGTTACCGGCGGGGCAAAATGCCATCGTCGCCGTCATGAGTTACTCCGGCTACGATATCGAAGATGCCCTGGTGCTTAACAAAGCCTCCTGCGATAGAGGTTTTGGCAGATGTCAAGTTTTCAGAAAGTACTCGACCACCCTACGGAAATACCCCAACTCGACAGCGGATCGACTTGGTGGCAGACAGGAGGAGAACGGTGCTCCCATCAAGAAGCATGCGCTGCTTGGTACAGATGGCCTCGCGAATGTTGGCGAGAAAGTGAGCTCGGGAGAAGTCTACGTCCTGAAGCAGGTACCCCTCAACACCGCAGCCACTGGCTTAGGCTCCGACTATGGATCCAACGAGTTCCGCGACGCGCCGATGACATACCGCCTCCCGGACCACAGCTACATCGACAAAGTCATGGTCTCCGTCACCGAGGCGGACCACAAACTGATCAAAGTACAAACCCGCCAAACCAGACGACCAGAAGTCGGCGACAAATTCTCTTCCCGCCACGGGCAAAAAGGCGTGGTAGGCATCATCGCCGAGCAAGCCGACATGCCCTTCAACGACCAAGGAATCGTCCCAGACATCATCATGAATCCGCACGGCTTCCCCTCCCGCATGACAGTCGGCAAAATGCTCGAGCTCGTCGCGGGCAAAGCCGGCGTCATGGCCGGCAAACTGCAATACGGCACCGCATTCGGCGGCAGCAAGATCGAGGACATGGCCGACATCCTCATCGAGAAGGGCTTCAGCTATTCCGGCAAGGATTTCGTCACCAGCGGCATCACGGGCGAATCGCTCCCGGCCTACATCTTCTTCGGTCCCATCTACTACCAGAAACTCAAACACATGGTCCAAGACAAAATGCATTCGCGCTCCCGGGGCCCGCGGGTTATTCTCACCCGCCAGCCCACCGAAGGTCGCTCCCGAGACGGAGGCCTGCGTCTCGGCGAGATGGAGCGCGACTGTCTCATCGCGTACGGCGCGTCGCAGCTGCTGCTCGAGCGGCTCATGCTGTCGAGCGACGCGCACGAAGTGGATGTCTGTGAGAATTGTGGGTTGATGGGGTATCAGGGGTGGTGTCAGACGTGCAAGAGTTCGAAGGGGGTGGTGCGGATGACGATGCCGTATGCGGCCAAGTTGCTGATCCAGGAGTTGTTGAGTATGAATGTGTTGGCGAGGTTGAGGTTGGAGGATGAGTTTCCTGCATGAGGCGGACAGGGTGAATGAGTTGCATTTGCGGGCGTCGCTAAGTGATAGAGGCTCGAGCATTGCGTGGGCGTTTGCTTTCTTGCTATGGCCGCATGGCAGTTCAGTGAGGGAGAAAACTATGATCTTCCGACTCACCGTCCTGAACCCTTGGTCGTGTGCTATGTCTCGCATTCTGAGATCTAACGCTGAAATACTGCAGAGATACCCTTCTGGCGAATGAAACCAACCTTTTCCACTCCCCCCGCCTAGCAACAGCGAGCCACTTCTTGACCCCCTCTCAAACCTCAAACGGCTTCCTTCCGGAAGTGCCCGATCGTCCCACAGTGACATGAAAGGTCACAGGATCATCCTATCAGTCGGAGTGACGGCTCACACCACTCCGCTCCTTGCTGCCACAGTATGGAGTGAAGGCGCCAGAAAAGGTGTCGTCAGTGGAAGCACAGGGAATGGTCGCTCGACTTCACTGTCCCACCTCGCGCTGCGCTGCGTTGCGTTGAGTCACAACCCTTTCCCTCTCTAATGTCACTCACCCACCTACTCGCCCACCCACTCACCCACCCACTCCATGTCCATACCTCTCAACCTTCTCTACCCTTCCCTCCCCTTCCCTACTCCACACAACCCCCTCACAAACCCCACACACCACATCCCCACAAACAAACAAACAAGAAACCCCAAACCCAACCCAACCCAAACCGCACAGCACGAACCCCCTCTCAACCCCACGCCCACACCCACACCCACACCGCCACCCATCCAGCCTCCACCCAGCCCACCGAAACCAGCAACACCAACCCCCCAACCAAAATGGGCTCCTCCCCATCCCGCCACACCCACACCCACACCCACCCCAACAACCACATCCCACCAACCTCACCAACAATCCCAGACCTAAGCACCGTCCGCCCTCGCAGCGGCGAGATGCGCGCCCGAGCGCTGCGCATGGGGGCGCGGTGGGAGAGCGGAGGACGGGGAGGGCGAGGGGGGTGGGTGTTTCCCGGTGGAGGCGGAGGTCCGGAGGATGGGGATGGGGATAGGGACGGGGGGCAGGGGTCTGCGGGGGCGGGAACGGGA
>JAABUY010002721.1_pt1 | contig 20514 bp, 16 predicted proteins | sample 5560271 | NCBI WGS metagenome assembly JAABUY01 (sample SAMN10711886, study PRJNA513374) | rock metagenome | isolation source: Antarctica rocks | place: Antarctica: Victoria Land, University Valley
CACCAACGCCAGGTTATTCATACTCGTCAACGTGTCTGGATGCTCTTTCCCTAGCATCTTCTCCTTCAACTTCAACACTTGTTGATTCATCTCTTCGGCCTTCACGTACTTGCCCTGGCTGTACAGCACCGACGCCAGGTTACTCATACTCGTCAACGTGTCTGGATGCTTTTTCCCTAGCACCTTCTTTCTCAACTTCAACACTTGTCGGTGCATCTCTTTGGCCTTCACGTACTTGCCCTGGCTGTCCAGCACCAACGCCAGGTTATCCATGCTGATCAACGTGTCCGGATGCTCCTTCCCCAGCAACTTCTGACACATCGTCTGCGCTTCAATCCCCTTCTCATATGCAGCTCCATATTGCCCTTGTCCCCTATCATAGCTTGAAGCCTTGCGGAGAATACTTGCACGTTTCAATTGACAAGGTTCCGTGCTGAAAATATACTTCAGCACGACCTGGACATGTGGACTGATAGTCTCCCATGTGGCCCAATTCTCAAATTCTCCATTGAGAGGGCAATTGGCGAACACAGCATTCAGCGCTTTCTCTTGCCATTCCACCAGAACATGTTGAAGCTCAAGCCACTTTTGTGTTGAAAGCTGCACCAGTCGATGTATGTTGAAGATTGCTTCATTCTTTTCTTCGGTAACCAGAGAGAAAGCTTTGAGCGTTCCGATCGCAGTGTCAAAGTTAACTTTACGCTCATCTTTCCGCCGGAGAAGCATATCTGAAATGGCCTGCCCATCCAAGACGGCCATAAGAGACAGTATCTCGGCTGCTCGTGGCTTCTGCTCTGTTATCTGGTCAAAAGATATCTGCCATGTCAGGAAGATTGAGTTCTGTATCTTCGAGTCTCTTCCAGGATCGTAGTAGGCTTGTTCTAACAGGTCCTTTGCATCCACGTCGCAAGGTCGTAGCAAGTCTAAGTAATGTGCAAGAGAGACTTCTTCCTCACTGATGAATGCAGCGGCCTGTGTAATTGCTAAAGGTAGAAAATTCAGGCTCTCTAAAAGTTCCATCGACGCTGCCTCGTCCCATTCATCATTCTTCGGCAATTTGTTTCGCAGAAGTTGCTTTGCATCTGCAACTTCAAATGACACAACGGCAACCGGCTTCTCTCGGTTCATCAATCTCTCTCCAACCCGTCTGTCTCTGGTCGTGACGAGTGTGGAGCCAATTGAGCTTCGTGGAATATAATCGATTAGCGCTGCTAATTCTTGCCCTCTGCTTTGTCGCGACGGCGCTTGGGCATTAGCACCAAAGAGGACCTCCTTGTCATCCGCGTTATCTAACACCATAAGCCACGGGCCGTTGCCATCTTCACTAAGCCACTCCGTAACAGTTTCAAGGTTGTTGATATCCGGATCATCGATTCCAGGTAATGTCAGCTTCCTCGCGATGTCTTTATACGCCTGATCGAATCGAGTAGTATTACTGGCATGGACCCAGAAAACTTGGCCTTCAGGTTGCTCGTCTTTGTAGCGGTAACAGTATTCGATGGCAATCTGCGACTTACTTTTAGGAGTCAGTTAAGTCAGATCATCCAACGTAAGTATGATCTTACCCAACACCTCCAATTCCAGCAAGCACAGCACGGCGTTGCTGCTTGTTTAACTTCAGCTTGATTTCGTTCAAAATTTCTGCACGACCAACGAACATATCGTCGCGATGGAATGGCACCATGAAGACCGGTTTTCGTAGTAGATTTACCAGACTACTAGTAGAGAGCTGAGGCATATCCCGTATCAGCAACTCCGAGTTACTCGTCGCTTGGTGAAATGTCAACAAGTGGATGTAGTGTTCTAGCATGGAACTAATCTGCAGAACATCGTTGTCGCGGGCAAGACTCTTGATAGCGAGCAGGCGCCTTTGCCAACTCGACGCCTTCTCAGCAGGTACATTTTTATCGAGGATACGTTCAAGGCGCTTGACCTGCTCAAGACACCCGTCAACCACCGGCTTGAGCGCATTCGCGGTCGTGTCATTAAAGTGGCCAGCAGTAGCCTGCTTTTGCGTGCGTTCAAACGTGTCGACCATTAAAGGTAGCTGAATCTTGATACTGCGAAAGGTTTTTGGCACCTTGTCGGTGTCTGACTTGAATTCATTCAAGCGGTTCAGAACCTTACTTCCAAAATCAACAAATTGAACAATGGCAGAGACTAGACTGATGACTGCTAGTGCTTCGGCCATGATGAGGAGATGAATGTAGGCGTATCGTTAGATGGAGGACGGAAGCTGCTTTACTATCATGAGAAATCCCACTACCGCCAGTAATTCCACCACGGGACTGACCTTGGAAAAGCATATGGTTAAACATTAACGTTAGGCGCTCGGTTAGATAATCAGAACACAATCTTGGATTGTGTTTTGATAGTTGTAGTGGTAGTTGAATGTGCTGGCATTTGCAAACTTGATGGAAGCAGTGGTCTAAACTATGTACCTACATAGATGGGGTGGATCGGGGAAAGTGCGCCCGGACCGCCCCTCGCTCTTAAATCGCATTAAAACGGTCCTATCCAGAACGTCCACCAAAATTTGACACTACATACAACAGTTCTTGTAACGAGAAGAACGAGATCGTGATTAGTACATACGAAAGGCTGGAGAGAGAGAGATACATTTCTTGCATTAGTACCTGATATGAAAGCCCGCTAGCGGGATTTGCGAGGAAGAAACAAGCCTCGTACCTTGGGACATAGGTATGGACGAATATTTATAAGTCATGATATGTATAACGACAAAAGACGACGTTCTCCACCAAAGACCTTTGACCCTGCTGAACCATCTGTGATGGCCTCCTTGCACCAGATATGAAGCGCGTCTTCCCTTATCAGACTATCCAAACACCCTCCTTTAACACTCAAAGTCTTTTCCCTAACACATTGATGTATAAGCCTGTGTAGTTTGAGGTTTGACCGCGGTAGTGGGGCATATTCACGTCACTTTGGACTTAAATTCTTGGCTGTGGGCGGAAACCTACAGCCTCAGTCTCCTCAAGCAAACACCTCACTTTCAGACCTTCATTCTATCACGCCATCTGCCCATGAAACGCCACCAAGTAAGTGCTGGGCTGCATTTACAAGCATTGCATATTATTACTTAGCAATCATCACCTCGAACCCTTTATTAGCAGCATGGCATCTCGCGGTTCTGGGCGAGGCCATGGCGACCGTGGTGGCTTTCGAGGCCGAGGCGGTGCTGTTGGGGATAGAGGCAGAGGAGGCGGGGGATCTGGAGGTCGAGGCTACACTGATGGAGGGAGAGGTCAAGGTAGTGGGATTGGTGGGGGACAGCGAGGAGGTCCTGGTGGTGGACGTGGAGGTCCTCCACAGGTGTACACGTTAGGGTCGTCCACTCCGTACAACTATGTTAATCTTCTAACTCTATGCACTGCTCTAGGAGACCCGACAATCGTGTTCCTCAACCCAGCACCAAAGCAACTACAATCGAGAATAAGTTGCAGGAGAACTTGTCAGGCGGGTTGCCGAACATTGGTGATGTGTCACTAAAGTTGAGGCATCCGATTCGGCCAGGCTACGGGACACGAGGTGAAGAAGTGATACTCTTCGCCAATTATCTGGAACTAGTAACGGCTCCAGATCTGGTTCTCTACCGTTACGACATCCAGGTACAGCCAGAGGAAAAAGGGAAGAAGCATGCCCAGATCATCAGGCTCTTGTTAGAGCTCCCCGAATATGCGGCCATGAAGGATCACTTGGTCACCGACTTCAAATCCACATTGATCTGTCGCAAAAAGTTAACTTTGACTGGCACAGAACATCGAATCCAGTATCGATCCGAGGGCGAAGATGACGCACGTCCCAGTGCGTCTACGTATCGTATTTTCGTAACGGACACTGGGTCTGTAACCGTAGCCCAGCTTACGGCTTTTTTGATGTCCACGTCCGTCGACCTTACGTACACAGACAAACAGCCTACGCTTCAAGCTCTCAATATCTTCCGAGGCTACTTTGCGAAAGCTTCGTCTGCAAGAACGGCCATCGGGGCCAACAAAAGCTTTTCATTACAAGGTGCCGACGAGTGGAACTTGGGCGCTGGCCTTATGGCTATGAGAGGATTCTTTTCAAGCGTACGAGTGGCGGCTAGTCGCATGCTAGTGAACATCAACGTCACTCATGCCCCGTTCTACAAGCCACTTCCGTTGGTTGGAGCCATGAGGGAATACGGCCAGGCTCATAACCAAAATTTATGGAAAACAGAGAAGTTTCTCAAGAAGTTACGGGTCAAGGTGGTTCACATACCTGAAAAGAAGAACAAAGCTGGGCGATCGATACCGCGAATCAAGACTATCTTTGGTTTAGCAAACCCAAACGATGGGCATTCCCAAGTCCATCCACCACGAGTGCCACACTTCGGTGCGGGTGCAAAGGAGGTTGAATTTTTCCTCAGCGAAGGTGGGCCACCATCTGCTGCGCCAGGAGAGCCGGTTGGACACCCAGGAGGGAAAGGTAAAGGCAAAAAGAAGGGAGCAGGGAAACAGGTTGCAGAACCGAGCGGTGGGCCATCCGGATCCGGAAGTACACCGCAGGGCAGATACATCACCGTATATGACTATTTTACAAGGACCTATCCAAATCATCCTATCGATAACCCCAAGATACCAGTAGTAAACGTTGGAAACCGCGAAAATCCTAGTTATCTTCCGGTGGATGTTTGCGTTGTTGAACCTGGACAGAGCTCGACTTCCAAGCTTAGCCCTCTCCAAACGAAAGAAATGATTTCATTCGCTGTTCGAAAGCCCTGGATGAACGCGCAATCTATAGTGAACACTGGACCAGGCACAGTCGGCATGCTACAACAGGTGAACCCACTTATGGCTAATTTTGGGTTCTCCATCAATGGGGAATTGATTACGGTGCCCGGTCGGGTCCTGCCTGCGCCGAAGGTCAGCTACAAGAATTCTGCTGCTGAGGTGAGAGAGGGAAGCTGGAACATGCTTAGGGTCAAGCTCAACACTGCAGCTACATTGAAAACCTGGACAACGGTGATCATATCCGAGGGGGGTGTGCGACAGGAATACCCCGATCAAGCTTCCCTCAAGCCGACAATGGAGAAATTTTTTCAGGCTCTCAAGCAGATTGGCATTAACATATCACCTCCTCAACCAGGCCCTCCGGCAATAATGGTCAATGGCTCGGCAGATTTCTCAAAGATTGATGATGTCCTCAAGCAGATTGTTGCAAGAGGATTTGAACTTGTGTTTGTGGTCTTACCTACTGATAATACCCCAGCGTATGACTACCTTAAAACCGTCGCGGATACGAAACTAGGACTTCATACCATCTGTTCCGTCAGCTCCAAGCTTGCCAAAGAGCAAAATCAATACTTCAATAATGTGGCACTCAAGTTTAACCTCAAGCTTGGCGGCGTCAATCAATTAGTTGACAACACTCGCCTTGGTGTCATCAATGAGGGAAAGACCATGGTGCTGGGTATTGACGTCACACATCCCTCCCCTGGCTCTTCCTCAAATGCGCCAAGTGTGGCTAGTATGGTAGCTACAGTTGACAGAGTGCTCGGCCAGTGGCCAGCGGCTCTGCGGGTCCAGCAAGGCCGCACGGAGATGGTGGCCGATCTAGGTGGCATGCTCAACTCACGCCTTCTTCTTTGGAAAGCAAAGAACAAGGTTCTTCCGGAAAACCTTTTAGTTTACCGTGATGGTGTTTCCGAAGGCCAATATGACCTCGTACTCGATAAAGAGTTGCCGCGTTTAAGAGACGCCTGTGCGGAGCTCTATCCACCTGCCGACACTAAGCAGGGTAAACCGTACTTTACCATTGTGATCTGCGGCAAACGCCATCACGCCCGCTTTTACTCATCCAGCCTGAAAGACACTGACAAATCATCGAATCCTCGTAATGGTACTGTTGTCGATCGCGGCGTCACCGAGCCTCATCTGTGGGACTTCTATCTCCAAGCCCATACTGCTCTCCAGGGCACTGCTCGCTCTTGCCACTACATTGTCGTCCTGGACGAGATCCTACGCAAACGCCCCATTCAAAAAGCCCTTGGCTACAAGAACGTAGCAGATGTCCTCGAAGACATGACGTACTGCATGTGTCATCTCTTCGGCCGCGCAACCAAGACTGTCAGTCTTTGCCCGCCTGCTAAATATGCCGACATGGTCTGCGAACGGGCAAGAAAGTATCTGAGTGGGTTGTACGACATGAGCACCCCTTCAGCGACCCCAGCGGCGAGTTCTGTGGGAAGCCGTAGGCCGGACGCGACGAATGAGGATGTTCAGGTGCATCCGAAGCTGAGAGATACGATGTTCTATCTTTGATGCAACGTTTGAAGATGCAAGAAGGTAGATTTACGAAGGATGCCTGGACATGATGACAGTGACGATGTTACGACAGGATGCGAAACGGCGGGATAAAATTTTCAATCACGGATGTGGCGCTTACTGCTTCCAAGGCCACCTCGTAGCATAATTAGTTGAGCAAGTTGCTTCTGAAGTTTCCAGAACGACCTTCTTTAGCTATCATATTTTAGCCGAAGCAACACTCTCAGTAGTTGTCTATTAGCTGATTTACGTCACACAAGGAGTTTGTACACCTGCGCCTGGAATGAGTGAGCTCTATACTCTTAATCTTGATCATGAAGTCATATTCCTTGAACAACATTCCGAACAAATCCATCACGAGTAATACAAGACTGCGGAAATCACTGAAGATGCTAATTCTTTCGTGAACATCACCCAACTCTACGGAAGCAATATCTCTCAAAGATCAAGAACATCTTCTCTGCCGAAAGTACAACAATGAAGCTCGAACAAGCTTTGACGTATCGCCAAATTGCTTAAGATGTCACTCAACACCTACCTACCTACCGTGTTGGCATTCATGACCGCTCGCCCCCATCATATTCCTTCCCCCCACGATTTCTTTATACAGTACCACCTTAACCCCCAAGCCTAAAAGAAGTAGCGGAAGAGATCTGCAAGGAGTATGATGGTCGGTGAGGAGGAGGAGACAGGCTCAGCGTTTCGGACGCGCACGCGGAAGCGTAGGGTATCTATATAGTACTGAAGCAAGAGTGTATTCTGATCGTTGGTTGCCAAGGGTTCCACCACGTGACCCAACATCAAAACTTTTTCGACCCCGCACTATGTTTTTTCGCTGCGTTGACCCGTGCAAGTCGTTTTTTCCCGTTTAAACTGCCATCATTTCTTTTTCTTTCGTCTCAACTATCATCCTGATTTTTACGGTTCATTGAAGTCGTTGTACGTACATCAGATGATCGAAAATCATCTGATCGACAATTGAAATTTTCTTGACCTGTTTATCTGTTTACTCGTACATATCTGCATCTGTCATTATCTTCATTGTACGCGTATATCTCAATCTTTATCTCTTTTTGTGATTCTTTTTCATGTCTCAACGCATCTGTACACGCTGTGCTCATAATTGTTCACTCGATCAATTTGTTGAATCTAATTCTGCGTGTGTATTAGCTCTTTGTTTATCTTGTTGTGTATGTTCTGTGCAGACTTGAACTGTTATTGACTAATGATACACAGACAAAGAAACGATGACGATGATCATTACAGAATATTGATTCTAATGTTGTTCTCAATCTCACATGTCAATCAAAATGAACTCGCATCGTTTCTGCACTATTGACGTGATCTCTTTCATCGTCTCTACTACAATCTTTATCTTCTTCATCTTCTTCACGTATTTGTTCTGTTCGATCTCGACTCTCTTTCGCTGTCATTTCATCATTGCATACAGCTTCTTTGTCGATCTTTATAAATCTTTTAGACTTTATACAGTCTTCTCGATGAACAACATCTGCTTCTCACTCAACTAACATTTCTCACAATGCTTATCAAGAACTCATAGTCAATTATCGAGATGATGAACATACTTTAAAACTCTTTACGAAATGTTGTTTACATTGTACAGCATTACATTGAAAGTTCGAATCTGTTTTCAATTTATATTCATATATTATCTGTTGTTTTAAAGATGACGAACTGCTTGATTCTTTATCAAATTCTTCGTCTTTGATTAAAAGTCTTTTCAAAGATGATACAGCTCAGTCAAAACATTTTCTAAATCACATTCAAGATTACAATCATGCATTGATCTTTACATCTTGCATGTACACTGCGAACAAACATCTTGCACATCAACATGAAATTCAAGCATTTATTGTACATGATGAGTTGTATCATCTGCAGAAATCTTTACATTCATCTGTTCAAGAATTATCGTGCTTTGCACAGCTTTACTTTCACGATTCTGCTCAAACGATCACTATGCGCTTGACTCAAAGTCTCGCTCTTCACGAAAGTCTTTTAAGACAGCTGAACAAGATGATATGAGCATGTGAAAATTCATTTATTAACATGTACAAGTCTGCATGAGAACTGCTTGAGACTGCTCAACAGAGTATGAACTCTATGCGTGTTATACTAAACTCGCAGCTTAAGTTGATAGTAGAACGTGACTCTGATCAACGATGTACGACTTTATTCATGATCAATGAAGTTGCTGTGTTTATTTCAGATGAGTATAATGAGATTAAACATCAAGATATTGTTGTTGCGAAGTGTACAGCTGTCGATGAAAAATCGCGATTTCATCGTATCAATCATGATAATGTTGCATACTTTTCTTTACATTATGTACTATTCTTTTCTGAAGATAAATCGAGTTGACAATGAACACTTCGATTGCATAACGATGATCACTCATTTATAAAGACTCATTACAGTCGACGTGCATGATTGCAATATCATCTCTTCGAAAGATCAGATCAGTACTCTGTTGTACAGAAAGATCAACGATTGTTTCAGCAATATATTGTTGATTGTTTTGTCATTATTGATCAGAGTCAGTTGAAATTCTTTCGTCATAATCAAAAGACTATTCGCGCAGATATTTACAAAGATCTTGCAGATGCAATTACTTGAGAAGATGATGACTTGAAGCTTATAAATCATTGAATGATTTTGTCATCAAGTTACACTGAAGAAGACAGATGAATGCAGCAGCTTTATCAGAATTTCATGATCATTGCTCATCATTTCAAAAAGTCTATCATGTTTGTAACGTGTATTGTAAACTTGCATTAATCTGACATTATAGTTGCACTTGAATCGAATCAGAGAATCGAGAATCAATCAGATATAGTCAAATGAGTCTTTTATGAGAAGATAAAGACTTTATTGCAGAATCTTAAAATTCAGTACAATCAATACCTTGATATCATATGAATTATTGAGTATCAGAAACGCAATTTATCTCATATACATATTTTACTGTTTCTGTATCGAGAGAATAACTTTCTTGAACGAGCTTGCATGAATGAACTGATATGTGCAAAGTTTTTGAATCTCACTGTCGATCTGAATGAATCTTTACAACATATTGTTGAAAGTCAAATGACACATGATTCTTGCAACGTTTGAAATTTTTCTGCGTCATGCATGAAAGATAATTCAAAAGATTCTAAATGAGTCTGTGAAAAGAAGTTTTCAAAGTCGTATCAAATCGAAATCATAATTCAGATCGATGATTATTCTCTGTACAGAAGACGTCAGAATGATCATATCTGAATGAAACATGTAAATGATAAAGATGTTTATCTGAATAACACATGAGTAATATCATACAATCTCTATCTGACTCGCAAATATAGTGCACATATTAATGTTGAAATCTGCAATTCTGTACAGATCATCAAGTATATTCACAAATACGTATACAAAGAAGAAGATTGAATAATCATGAAGTTAAAGAACAACTCGAACGAGATCATGCATCACTTGAATGATCATTATATTTCTTCAAATCAGACTGCGTGAAATCTGTTCAAGTTTTGCAATCATATTGAGAATTCTTTCATTATGCGTTTGATCATGCATCTTTCTGATGAGCAATCAATGTATTTTTCAAAGAATGTCACAACGAAACAGATACAAATCATTCTGAATGAGATTGAAACAACGCTTACTGCATGATTTCAATATAATCAACAACATTCAGATAAACATGCACTTCTGTATCAAAAGTTTTCAACTCATTACATCTATCAGTTGAAAAGAGAACAACGACGCTGAATATCAAAATAATGAGATACAACAATTGATCATATGTATCATTTCATCTCAATGCAGAGAGAAAAACATTATCTACGACTTCTTTTAATGACTGTACAAGACGCTCAAAACTTTGATGATATACACATTGTTGACGAAGTACTGCATTTCACTTATTGCTTCGTCTGTACTGCTCTGCGTCTGCTTGAAAATGATGATGAGTGAGTTAGTTGTTTCATTGAAGTTGTACATTTCTCTACAAATTCATCTTTACGAAGTCTGTTCATGATCACTTTGATGCACAATGATCTTGCAGATTCATGTGCATTATGAAACAGATTTCATGTCGATCTCTGCAATGATTTACCTCGATGTATGCATGAATTTTCTTTCATATCAATTGATTTCAAGAATTCACATCTTGATTATGAGTTATATCTGATCGCAAAGACACTGCAATGACATGATAAAATTCTTGCAGATTTCAATCTGTCTGCATCAATCTTAAATTGATTCAATAATATTGTTTCTTTTCTGATTTTCGCAGAGCTTGAGTATGATCAGATTGAATAGATCAAATTATGAGATGCAAAGATCACTCAATTAAATGAGAAACAGCATCAAGTCTTTAACAGTATCGTTTCAATCATTACAAACTCGCTCAAGACTGTACATTTTTTCATTCATGATTCTGCAGACATTGAAAAGACGTTTCTATATGAATGTCTGTATCATCACTTTCAAGTGCAAACAAAGATCGTTTTGTGTGTGATCTTCATGAGCATTGCAGCTCAGTTGCTGTCTGACGAAAGAACATCACATTCTCATTTCAAGATTTCTATCATTTATCATGATACTTTCATCTGTTTCATCACTGCACGCTCGAAGCTTGCTCATTTACTGAAATGTACGACTTTGATCATATGAAATGAGATTTCTATGCAGCATAAGCATAACTTCATGATCATCAATGCATCTTTGTGCAACATTCTGCAATTCAGCAATGTATTTGATGAAATATCTGTAATTCTTGATGAGAACTTTGCACAAATCACTTTCATGATTTTACAAGAAAATTAATCAACGCAGATCAATATCAACATTCACAGCTTCTGAATCTAAAATCATTTAATCATGCTGAAACTGCATTGAAACATGCGAATTCAATCGAGTCTGAACAATCAGCAATTTGTCGAGTGAATCAATCATATATCATATGATTTCGATTTATATGATGTCAAATCTTTATCATTCATGATCATCAATTATTATGAAACATCGCAATCATTTATTGATCATGTATATTCTTTGCACAATCTTGTGCAAGCTCATACGTCTTTCGATTTCTTCAGAGACAGAGCGATACTGTGCTTTCACAACGACTTCATTAATCTGTTGAATCAACAGATTATGAACGACTTTTTCAAATCTACACAATTGTTCATGTTGATTGATATGATTGAAAACAATAATGTCAAAAAGACTGAGAATATTAGTACGAAGTATTTGCAGACTCTTGAATTCTCTGAATTTTTCTTATTGCAGATGTATCTCAAGATAGAAACTTTAATTATGTTACTACATAATCTGCATTTACATGAGAAAATGTGTAACAACACTCAATTGATTATTACACATCTGCATCAAGACTGTATTGAAGATTGCATCTTGAAAAGTGAGTTTGATGAAAACATATGATTGATTTCGAGAATTAAGTTAATCAGTAAGAAAGATGACTATTCATGAGTTTTATCGCGCAAGCAGTTTTCTATTCATCTCTGCGTCGCAATGATCATTAACAAGTTGCAAGAGCAATCGCTGTTGATTGTAAACATAAATCTTTCTTCATTTTGTTTCAGTCATGAACAATTATATGTTGCACTGTTTAGAGTCACAGATGTACGAAGATTATTGATTCTGTTTCATCTTTTTAAGAATCAATGTACTGATAACGTAGTTTATTCAGAGATTTTGTTATTATAAGTATGATTGAACTGTAGTTTTCATTTCTGTATAATGTATTAAATCATTGTTACGTTGAATTCATCTTTTTACAGCTCAGCACTAATGACATTACATCACAGCATAAGTAATTACAAGTCTGTATGATCTTTGCATCGAGCTTTTTGACTAACTACAGATTTTTACTGACTAGCTACTGCTGCGCACAGCAACAACATGTTCTGTCACAGATCTGTATTGAATTGAAATTCATCACATTATCTTGCATCTAGATGTTATCATCTGCACAGACTCTTACTTCTCTTCATCGATGTGATACTTCTCTTTAAGACTTGCAAACAGAGATTTCATGAATTGAAAAGTTAATGCAATGATCTTTGCTTGATTCGCAAGAATATCAAACATATCAAAAAGTTATTTGAACAGATTGAAGATCATGTTGAATTCATCTGCTGAGTTTATTTTTGAAGCTTTGTGCTTCTTCATGAAAGCTGTACAGATTAGTAAAGTCTTTTCACTATTGATATGAATTCTTACTGTTGAATTCAAATTCTGCACATACTACTTTCTTGTCTTTATTCTTGATGAGTTTTAAAGTACGTTTATGTTCAAATTTGATCTGATCTGTACAAATCAGCACATTATCAAACTTATCTGTACAAAAGTTGTACATACTCAACATTAAACTGCATTGACTTACTTCTTCTTTTGAAATCAGACAGCTTGCGCACATCTCTTCAAAAAGCTTTGCAAAGAATCTACAGCTTTAAAACATGCTCGAGTCATTTTTGCAGATTTTGCATACATCTAGATCTCTATGAAACAGTTTTGCATGACTCTGAAGAATGATTCTCTGTATTATGTATTCATGCTTAAAGTTCTGTACAGATTAACAATATTCAGCGCATACTCATATAAATCTGTACATACAAAGAAATTTCACTTCTTTGCTGACTCAGTTATGACGAAGCTTGATATCGCGTAACAAGAGCTGTGCAGCTACGCGCAATGTCTTACGAGAGCAGACAGATTCTCAGCAACACTTCTCTGTCAATACTAATATCTCATGTTTCTCTTTCATATCGAGCGATTCAGTTGTCGTATCAACGTGTTCAACAAGTTTGTACAAGTCTGCATCAGTTTCAAAGAGTATTTTTATCTTGAAATCATCATTGAGAATCATTGCAAAGTTGTACAGTTTTGTATGTTAAAGTATTATTATGAAAGAATTTGTTCAGTTGTAAACAGTTCTAGAAAACTCATATCAATTAATAAAGCTGTGCACATCTTGATGCAGATCAATTCTAAGAGTTAAAAAGACATGTAACTGTCTGCATGATACAGCACAGAACAGCACAGAATCAATACAGATAAACTATCTGTTTAATCAGATGTGTAAAGACTTGAAGAGAATGAGAGAAGTGATAGAACTTTGTTAAGTTAGCAATTGATCTGAATGAATCAGTACATCTTTATACATCTCTACAAAGTCTTCTAAAATTCAAAAGTCAAGACAATCTTTGAAAATTTCAAAGCTATAGAAAGCAAAGCTTTGCAATTACTGTTAACTGTCTTGAAGCTTTCACATAAGAACTATACAATTTAGTACAATTATAAAAAAGAAAGATAAACACTTGCACAAAGCTGCAAGCTCAGATAAACATCAGTACATAGTGATACATAGAAGCGAAGATCTGTACAAAGATATTATTACATGTCTGTACAGATAGATCTGTAAGAACTTATTGAAAGAGTTGTTGTAAAAGTTACATTTGAAAAATGCAATAGAAACAAACTTATGTTCAAAGTTAATCTCATGATTCATTGCAGCAATCTCAACTTCACTGCAAATGATTGTACTGAACAATACATCACAGTAAATACTTTTTCATACATGCTATTTACTACTTACTAAGCGTAAAGACAATTTTCATCGAAAATGATGATCTTCTCGTCTATATAGTACTGAAATAGCGGCTTATTCTGATCGTTCAATGTCAAGAATTTCATCAGATGACTCAATATCAAAACTTTTTCGACTTCGCACTATGTTTTTTCGCTGCGTTGACTCATGCAAGTCGTTTTTTCCCGTTTAAACTATCATCATTTCTTTTTCTTTCGCTTGAACTATCATTCTGATTTTTACTGTTCATTGAAGTCGTTGTACGAACATCAGATGATCGAAAATCACCTGATCGAACTGGAAAATTTCATTGATCTGTTTACCTGTTTACTCGTACACATCTGCATACTTTCATTACTTATCTGCATCTGTCGTTATCTATATTGTACGCGATTTATATTAATCTTTATCTCTTTTTTCATGTCTCAACGCATCTGTACTCGCTGTGCTCATAATCGTCCCATTCATGAATTTCTCGATTCTAATTCAACGCGTGTTTTGAATCTTTGTTCATCTCTGTTTATCGATTTACCTGTTTATTCATACACTCTGTATGCTTCGTACATGCTTCATAGCACATGCTAATTAGTTCAATAGAAAGCACTCTTCATGACTCGATACCAAAATCCCTACCAAACTCCCTATCAAACTCCCTATCAAACGCCCTATCGAATTCCCTACCAAACTCTCTACCAAACTTCCTACCAAACTCTCTATCGAGCTTACCTGTACATACTGTATGCTTCGTACATGCTAATTAGCTCGATAGAAAGCACCCTTTATGGCTCGATACCAAACTCCCTACCAAACGCTCTATCGAACTCCCTACCAAACTCCCTACCAAACTTCCTACCAAACTTCCTACCAAACGCCCTACCGAATTCCCTACCAAACGCCCTACCAAACGCCCTACCAAACTCCTTATCGAGCTGTCTATCGAACTCCCTACATGCTTCAAAATACGCGTCGGTCGAACGCATAACACACGTCAAACAGTGCTTCAAACAATGCTTTCTACATGGCTTTCTATCTCATTAGCTTCTTCATTGCTTTCCCTATTTACACCTTCGTTTGCTTCCTCATCGCAAAGCTTCATCGAGTCCTTCGTCTTACCTGTTTCGCATAGAAGAAAGAACTACATCAACTATTGTTATGGAGAAGAGCTTGAAATAACGATAACGGGTCCCCTACTTCCCATTGACTTCCCCATTGACTTCCCCATTGGCTTCCCCATTGGCTTCCCCATTGACTTCCCCATTAAACTCCCTATCAAACGCCCTATCGAACTTCCTACCAAACTTCCTACCAAACTCCCTACCAAACGCCCTACCGAATTCCCTACCAAACGCCCTACCAAACGCCCTATCAAACTCCTTATCGAGCTGTCTATCGAACTCCCTACATGCTTCAAAATACGCGTCGGTCGAGCGCATAACACACGTCAAACAGTGCTTCAAACAATGCTTTCTACATGGCTTTCTATCTCATTAGCTTCTTCATTGCTTTCCCTATTTACACCTTCGTTTGCTTCCCCATCGCAAAGCTTCATCGAGTCCTTCGTCTTATCTGTTTCGCATAGAAGAAAGGACTACATCAACTATTGTTATGGAGAAGAGCTTGAAATAACGATAACGGGTTCCCTACTTCCCATTGACTTTCCCATTGACTTCCCCATTGGCTTCCTCATTGGCTTCCTCATTGACTTCCCCATTAACTTTCTCATTGACTTCCGATAGACCACATATGGAGCACTGGATAGGCCACATATGAAGCACTGGGTAGGCCACATATGGAGCACTGGATATACTACATATGAAGCACTGAATATACTACATATGGAGCACTGAATATATCACATATGGAGCACTGAATACGTCACATATGGAGCACTGGGTAGGCCACATATGGAGCACTGAATACGTCACATATGAAGCACTGGATATACTACATATGAAGCACTGAGTAGGCCACATATGGAGCACTGGATACGTCACATATGGAGCACTGGATATACTACATATGAAGCACTGGATATACTACATATGGAGCACTGAATATATCACATATGGAGCACTGAATACGTCACATATGGAGCACTGGGTAGGCCACATATGGAGCACTGGATACGTCACATATGAAGCACTGAAGATACTACATATGAAGCATCGGAAGGGCAGTGGGGTTGATTTTACAAATCTGTTTCTTATTTTGCACTTTTAGGAGATTCGCCACTAAATTTGGTGGGGCTCTCGGCAAATTCTAAAAAACGGCACAGGTTTCGCAATCAACGATACCTACCTTAATTAAAAAGACGTAGTGCAAAGCAGTTTCCATCGGAAATGGCGACCCCCTCGTTGGGATGAGGGGGACTTGAGTGGGGTAGGTAGAGATCTGTGGGGAAATAGGGGTGGGAGCTATGGGTTGGGTTTGGATACAGTGGTGAGTAGCTGTAGCGTTGAGGGTTGGGATTGATGGTTGGTATAAGATATCAATGCAGGTACGATAAGGATCTCTAGAATATGTTTAATTGCGCACATGACCCACGGTCGCTTTTCTCAATTCTCAGTAACTGCTTTTTCGACTACAACCTCCTTTCCTTGCTGTTGCCTACATCCTGACGTGCTCAAGTGCGAATACCTTCTCTGGTCAGTTAAAACCATGTATCACTACTGAAGACGGCTCTGAATTCGTGGGTAGCAACGGCGGATACTTACAAAGGCGGTGGCGATTGGTGGTGACGCGCTCGAGTCTCAAGATTGGTCAAGATTTGGGCATGCGCACACCTCGGTTTAGGCGTGTTGGAGTTTCCAGTCTATCCGCTGGTGATATGAAATGCGCCATTTACCAGATGGCCCTCTACTTTGATAAGTATTCAAAGTGACGAATTTTGAGTTGCTAGCAATCTCGGTTCTCTCATAGATGGTGTTCGTTCTGTAGTATCTACAACCGAAGCAGCTTGTGTCGCTCTTGTCGGTAGTCAGCGAGCTGCTGCTGTTGTGGATCCAATTATTCGAGACGTCTTTGCAGACTAACGCGAGAGCCAACTTGAAGCTGACTTCAGCACCAACTGAACACAATGATGTTGGGTTGGCGAAAAGCAACTATATTCAGCACCGGGTAAAGCAGAGTAGTGATTGTATGCTCGACGGCAATCGGATATGTGGCAGCGACAGCTCGAACCCAGGCATATAATGTACCTCTTTTTGGAAAATCGAAAATCGGTATTCCTAGACATTTCATGAAAGTACCGGCAACATTACAGTCGAGATTGCAATGTAATTGAGAAACAGCTTAATTCTGCCGCTCTATGCTAGTCGAATGAGCTTTTTCTTAGGAGAGGCTGCATTCCAAGCACTTTCGTGCATTCGTCCAATAGTGATTCGCTCCGCAAACTCGCCACGCCACCTGATGAGCATCACATTCAGCATGCACTCTCTGTAGTCATCCCATTCATCTATATTGGGCTCATAATAACCGTCCATTGGCGTGTTCGAACCCGACTGCGATAAGAGAACGAGTTCTTTTAGCTCATCCTTGGCATCCACGAGAGGCGCTTTCCATAGGAAGCCCGCTTTGCGGTGGTCTTGGTCGTAGATCCAGATTCGGGGCCATGTGTCAGGGGTGGTGAGCCCTTCATCGGTATCAAGCTCACGCGCAGTCACAGTAGGTTTGTCGACAGGTACGTGGATGTTCTTTAAAGACACTGGGGCCGGAGCAGCTAAGGCCCAGAATTGCAGCCACTCCACTGGATTGCTTGGGTTTTTCCCGGGTGGATCCTGGTCGAGAGTTTCGATTCTGTCTAGAGAAGGCGCCGCCTTTGAAGTTCGTGGCTGCCGCGGGACCGTGGGCCGGGAGATTATGGGCGGATTATACTCGAACATCTGGTGGTCAATATTAACAGAAGGAATCTGCCGTTTTCTCTTAATGACACTCATGAAGTGTTCACCATGGAGCTCGAAGTGATCAATTCTCGATACCAAGCCAGAATGCCATGGTCGGTAAGTGACTGGCCCAATCCAGGCTGTCCAAGAGTAAGTGGGCAGGACCAATTGTTGCTTGGGGGTGTCTTCATCCTCTAGTATCCTGCGGTTAATGGAATCCTTTGGTCTCCATAGAAGGGCATGGTCCCAGATCTCTTTTGGTAGACTCTTAAAGAATGACCATTCATACATCTTCTTAAAGACTACCTGGGCTCCTTCAAAAGCGAGGAGAATGTCTCGTGGGTAGCTGAGACTCTTAGCGGAATACAGTTCTATCAATTGAGAATACGATTTCCATGTATCAGGCCATGGAGTCGCCTTCGTCTTCGAGAGCAGCCCCACAGATCGAATGCTTGAGCTTTCTAATAACGATGTAGATTTCGGGAATAGTTTCAAAGCTCCAAGATCGGAAGTGTAATTGAAGGTATTTTGGCTTAAGTCTGAGGATACACGCTCGCAAACGACATCTTCACGCATAGCATCACATCTGCAGTCGAAGTGTACTTGTCGATCAGTAAATATAAGAGATCGACGCGAAAGTAGTCTTTCTTGAAAAGTCCAAGCTCTGGTATTCCACATGGAGGTATTCAGCTGTTGAGACAGCATCGGCATTGGGACTAGAAGTCTTAATCCTTGAATTACCTCTGTGTTTTGAGTTATTGATCTAGAGCCCGGGCGTAACCCGGGTAGTGAAGCATCTGCATTAGTACCCCCGGCGGCTATGATACTTAATACTGCCTGGGCATATATCAGACCCATCTGGCTTATTTGTTCAATCTTCTCTTTCAGGTTATCTTGAACAATGCAAAGTTGATCACACCATAGATATCTTTCGCCAAGACAGCCAACGAGCTGTATAGAATCCAGAAGAGTTTGACCTAATATGTCAGTCCGCTTCGCCAAGGAAGAGTCCTTTTCCATAGAGAGTTTGTTGCGCATAGTCAGCTGTATAATCTTAGCATTACCCCATACATAGCTCAGAGCAATATATCTAGAGTGTTTCGAAGCTTTCACAATACACATCCTCTTCACGTCGATGAGCCTAAGTCCTGAGGGAAACTGTCTGATCTTCTCCCATGGGGTATAATCACATTCAAATGTATAGTTCTCTTTACAGTTTTGAATCCAGCCACGAACTAAATTGAGGTCTACGCATTCCTGAAGAAGCCGACCATGATACAGGGGTAATTCTCCAATAGAGACTGCATCATCGGCTGCAAGCTTTATCTCTCCATGAGGAAATCGCAGTCTTGAAGACTCCAATGACAACGACTTGTTGCTTGTAATGCTGAGCGTAATTGCTTTATGCACCTGGCCATTTCGCGATGTTCTGCTTCCAGCCACAGCAGGACTTATACCACATGTGACTCTGCCGCCGTCTGAGGTCTTTAATCTTGTGAGATCTTCAGGCGTCAGTATTTGATCTGGGCGACTCGAGCATATCGATTGAATAACCAATCGACAGAAGGCACAGTATTTTCGCTTTGCTATATCATCCAGATATCCTAAAGAGCGCCAACACTTAGTATCGGCTCCGCTAGGAGCGCAATGCCTGTCCTTCCGTGGATGCAAATCGACCTGTTTGAACAGGTCGAGAAGGTTCAGGCATCGACAGGAAGTACATAAAGAGTCGTCTACTTCCACGGAATTGTAATCCATGCCTTTGGTTGGGCTTTCTCTACTTCTGGGGCAGTGAGTGATCCTTACACGAACAGCGTCGTCTTCATGCGTAGAATAGAGATAAACGTTAAGCAACCTCAGGGTTTACAGAGCAAGAAAGTCTTAGCATTCTGCTTTGAGCCATGTACTATCGAGGGTCAAAGATTCATGTGCTGAGATGTAAGGATACGGAGTGTGGACATGAGAACACCACACGATGCCAGAGCGTCGCGCTAGCAGCTCCCTGCATGTTAAAATATGCGCCTTGTCGGTGTAGGGCTCAGTACTCAGTATGCAGCACTGATTTGGACTTTCAACGATTTGGGCAATCCTAGATGGGTAGTTAGCCAGTCCTCCTCGACTGGTTGCATTTTACCAGCAGCGCAATCGATTTCCAGTATATGGGCAAAACTGAACTCATCTCTAATACCAACCACACTTTCGTATCTACCGGCAGCGTATCTACCATTGAACAAACAATACATTGAACGCCCCCAAATCGTAATCTGCGTAACGACATAAAATTCGAATAGAACATTAACAGAATATACCTTAGCGATGACAGATGTTTTCCTCGGCGTAAGCTCGGTACCGCTCTAGCACGTCTGTCTTCTCAATACCTCCGTCTCTAACCTGCCATGAGAAGGCGTAATGCGCTGCTACGGCTTTACCGTCAATCACGGCGTCTGGGATAGATAGATCAGTATGAGAAGTTCTCCTGTTGAAAAAAGAAGACCTACGCCTTCCGAGTCTTTTAGGAAGAGTCACTGTCAAGAATTCCTCATCATCGTCTGGAAATGGTCGATTGTCCACAACGTCGTCACCCCATATGGCGATCAAGTTGATGCTCACACGATAGTATTGGTAGTCCCACATGTCAAAGTGGTACTTGGATATTTCTGCTTCCCCCCCCTCGAGGGCCTCCAAGAATGAATAG
>JAABUY010002722.1_pt1 | contig 20507 bp, 27 predicted proteins | sample 5560271 | NCBI WGS metagenome assembly JAABUY01 (sample SAMN10711886, study PRJNA513374) | rock metagenome | isolation source: Antarctica rocks | place: Antarctica: Victoria Land, University Valley
CCTGCAGGACGGCTGCGGAGGGCCACCAGACCACCGGCCCGGCTCCTCCATCTCCGGTACAGCTCCGCCTTCAGTTTGCTCTGACCTTCTACATCGAGCCTCCTTCGGCGTCCGTGGCACACACAAGATCGAACATCGCATGTTCAGCTTCGTCAGCCTCAACTGGCGCGGGCGGCCGTTGGAGACCCTGCAGGTGATCATCGACCTGCTCGGCTCGACGACGACCAGCACCGGCCTGAAGGTCTACGCGCGCGTTGACCCCGGCGAGTACGAGAAGGGGATCAAGGTCACCGACGCGCAGCTGGCCGCGGTGAACATCGAGCGCGACCCGTTCCATCCGGACTGGAATTACACGATCCACCCAAACCCACCCGGCGCACTAATTGTTTCATGACGCCTCGGAGTCGTGGTCGAAGGCCCCGAACGGCGCGTTGAGCTGCTTGAGCGCCACGTTGAGGTCGTTGTAGCTGCTGGTCGCTCCGGCGATCCCCGCGGGCAGCGCCGACTGGGACAGGACCGGGGCGACGACGTTGCCGTCGTGCGCGTAGTCGTCGGTCAGACCGGTGGCCGCGAGCATCGTCGGCCGCACGTCGGTGTGGTCGGTCCAGAGCCCGTTGGTCTGGCCGAGGTTCTGGATGTCGGGCCCGACCATGCCGATCCACGTGTTGGCGATCTCGGGGTTGTCGTCGCCGTGGCTCCAGGCGTGACCGTTGTCGATGAACGGACACCCAGCCGGGCCTCCGCTCGGTCCGGTCGAGGCGCAGCGTCCCGTCTTGTAGTAGTAGTCGGCGTTGCCGAACATCGTGAACGACGGCGTGCGCAGGGGATCGGCGTTGACCATGTGCAGGATGCGCTGGTCGGCCTGGTCGGCCACGTGCTGGACCGCGGGGTCGTTGCCCCCGGTGCGCGGATTGGGGATGGTGAGCGCGCTCACTTCCCGCTCGAGGCCGCGGACCTTGGGGTCGTTGGGCCCAGGCACGCCGTTGGGGTCGCCGTGGACGTAGAACGTCGGCGCCGAGTCAAAGTGGACGTCAAACGGGGAGGCGTCCCCGGTCTCCTGCTTGACGGCGTCGTTGATGGTCGTGGTGATCTCGCCGATGGCGTTCGGGCTGTTGGTGCCCGCGGTGGGGTAGGTGCAGGCGGTGTGCACGCCGTCGCAGGTGGTCTGGTTGGTCGCCGGACCGCCGGCGAAGTGGTCGCCCTCGTCGACGGTCACGACGAACAGGGTGTTGCTCTTGTCCATCCCGTCGGCCTGCAGACGGGTGAAGAACTTCTGGGAACGACGCGTTGTAGGCCTGAAGCTGGGATTCGTAGCAGTCCTGGCCGGGCCCGAAGGCGTCGCCCTCGTTCTTCGGAGGGGCACAGCCGGTCTGATCGTCGTGCGGGGCGGCCATGTAGGTGAACGTCACCGGGGCCCCGGCTTCCTGCATCGAGGCCGTGTAGGCCAGAGCCTGGGACGCGGTGGGGTCGAATCCGGGGAAACCGTTGTAGCCCTTGCCGTCCTGGATCGGGTTGCCGTCGAGGTCGTTGACCGCCGGCGCCTTGTCGTTGTAGCCGCTGACCGCGCCGGAGGACGTCGACGGCACGAACGAGCCGGGGGCCGAGGTCAGCTGGTTGGCGGCCACGGCGCCGAACAGCGCGTTGTAGCCGGTGTAGCCGCCGGGCTCATCGGGCAGTGGATCGGGCCGGCCACCGTTGGCCGCCGAGCACAGCCCCTGGTGGGTGCTCGAGTCGCCGCCCCCCGAGTCGCCCTGCGCGCAGTGCACGGCGATGCCCACGAGGTCGCCCAACCCGTGGTTGCCGGCGGTGCTGACGTAAGAGTGCTCCGGCGAGCTGGGACCGAAGACGGTGTTGATGTCGCCCCGGGTGTTCTCGAGCTCCATGTTCGCCATCGAGAAGGCTCCCGTGTTACAGCCAGCCTTCGTGTAAGGCACCCACGGTGCCGGGGTGTTCTTGCCGGCATCGGTGATCAGGTTGGGATTGGTGTCGGAGATCGAGGAGCCCCCGCCGGGAATGAACCCGGGGACGATCGGGTCGGTCCAGTAGGTGAACGAGCTCGCGTTCGGGGTCGCCACCGAGCCATTGGAGTTGAACACCCCGTAGGAGTTGGAGACAGTCTGGCCGTTGCGGTCGGGGTAGAGCCCGGTCAGCGAGGAGATGATGCCACCGGCGGTGTGGGAGATCAGCACCGTGTGATCGTTGGACAGGAGCGAGCCGTTGGAGGTGAGAAAGCTCTTGAGCGCCGGCATCTGCTCTAGGTCCGACGGCACGTTGGCCGAGTCGCGGCGCAGATGGGTGTTGTCGAACTGCACGTAGATCACGTGCTGGATCCCGTGACCGAGGTTGCACGTGGACTGCGCCAGCGTCGCCGCCGAGGCACCGGCGGGCGAGGCGCCGCCCGCGGCAGCGATGGCCAGCGCGCTGATGGGGGCGAGGACGGCGAGCCGCCGCGCCCGAGAGGCCAGGGACAAGGGAGACGCTCCGATCGTCGGGGCCGCCAGCGTCCCAGCGTTTGGACGTGGTGTTGCTGCGGTCCGGTAGCCGATCGGTGTCCAACTGGTGACGATGCGGTTATCGCGGTTGCCGGGCGTGACCGGCTGGGATTTCTGGGAGCGGTGGCCGCCCCATCGGGCAGCGTCCGCACGCCTACCGCACCGCCTGCTCGCAAGACGCTCACGACGGCGCGGGTCCTGCCGCGATAGGGTCCGGGCATGGGCGAGAGAACGCAGTACACACCGGGAACGTTCTGCTGGGCCGACCTGACGACCACCGATCAGGACGCGGCCAAGACCTTCTACTCGGGCCTGCTGGGCTGGGAGGCCGAGGACATGCCGGTGGGCGACGGAGTCGTCTACTCGATGATGCGGGTCAGCGGCAAGGACGTCGCCGCGATCTCCCCCCAGCCCCAGCAGCAGCGCGAGGCCGGCGTCCCGCCCGCCTGGAACTCCTACGTCTCGGTGCAGAGCGCCGATGCCCACGCCGCGCGCGCCACGGAGCTCGGCGCGACGGTCCACGCGCCGCCCTTCGATGTGATGGAGGCCGGGCGGATGGCGGTGATCCAGGATCCGCAGGGAGCCTTCTTCATGCTGTGGGAGCCGGGACAGCACTTCGGCACCTCGCTCGTCAACGCCACCGGCGCGCTGGCCTGGAACGAGCTCTCCTCGCCGGATATGGAGGCCTCCCGCGCCTTCTACGCCAGCCTCTTCGGCTGGACGATCTCGCCGTTTGAGGGCAGCCCCGACCCCTACCTGACGATCAAGAATGGCGACGCCAACAACGGCGGCATCCGCGAGCTGACCCAGCCGAACACCCCGCCGCACTGGCTGGCGTACTTCGGCATCGACGAGATCGACCGCGGCTTGGCCAACGTCCAGGGTCTCGGCGGGGGCATCTACGCGGGCCCGATCGACATCGGGATCGCGAAGATCGGGATCGTCCACGACCCCCAGGGCGCGGTCTTCGCGCTCTACGCCGGCGACTTCGAGCCCTGAGTACCAGGTCCCCACTCCGCGCGGCCACGAAAAGGAGGGGCATGGGCCGCGCTGACGCGACGCCGGGCTGAGGCCCCGGCCCCCATCACCAGCGGGCGACGAACGCCCGCAGCGCCGCCCGCCCTCCGCTGGTCAGCGGCTCCCCATGGGCAAACAGCAGCGCGTCGAAGTCCTCGCGCTCGGCCAGCGTCCCCAGCCGCTCGCGCAGCCCGGCCTTCACCGCTTCGGGGTCTCCGCCCATCAGCTCATCGCCGACGAACCCAAGCTCGCCGTCGGAGCGGATCAGCCCGTCGGCGAAGAGCAGCGCGCCGGGGCCGACAGCGACGTGGAAGGCCGTGTCCTCGGGGGTGAGCACGCCGACCTCGAGCGCGGTGACCCCGGGGGCGACCGTATCGCCGAAGGCAAAGCCCTCGACATCAGGCCCCTGTCCGTGGTCGCTGAACTCGTGCAGGCCGGCCTCGTGGCAGCGGATCCGACAGCCGAAGGCCTCGGCCAGCGGCGCAGCGTCACGCAGGTGGTGCCGGTTGGAGAGCAGGACGACCGACGGGATCGCCGCCGCCGCGAGGGCGTCGGGCGATATGTCAGGCGGCAGCAGCGGATCGAACACCGCGCCCGACGCCACGTGCAGGTACGAGTGCACGGGCTGGCGGATGCGCTCATGAAACGCCGTCCAGTGCAGGACGCCATCGAGGATCTCGTCCATGGACCGCGGGCTACCCACAATCAGCCCGGACGACGCCCAGCCCCTCCGGCGAACGCCAGCGCTCGGGCGGGCTGGGCTGACGGGCGCTGAGGCGCTCACGCGCCAAGGGGATCGAGACGGGCGCGCCGGAGATCGACTCGCGCGCCCCGGAACGCGACCCCCTCGGCCTGGAGCAGGCGACGCTGCCGATCGCCCTTGGCCAGCGAGCCGTCGGCTCGTACGACACGGTGCCAGGGCACCTGGTCGCCGTGGGCGTGCAGGACGGTCCCGGCGAACCGGGGCGCACCCGGGCTGACGTCACCGGAGGTGCGAACGCAGCCGGGCGGGATGCGGCGAACACGCTCGAGACGGCGTCGATGGCCGGCGGGCGACGGGTGCCGCGGCGGGACGTTTCGGCAGTACCGTTGGGGAGCGCTGCAGTTCGCGCGGGAACGCGGGCGACTGTCTCCCAGCCTTCACCCACCCAGGGGCTCAAAATGTTCCCGGCTGGCGAGCTCACACGCCGTCTCCCAGCCCAGCGGGGTGATCTCGTCTGCCGCTTGCAGGAGGTGGTGGCGCTCCGGATCGCTCCGCGAGAACCAGTAGAAGCCGGGAACCTCCGCTTCTTCCCAGTAGACCACGACCTCGATCGATCGGCCCACAACCAGGACGCGTGCCTGCTCGCCCGTCTGCACCCAGAACCGCTCGGCCGGGTCAGCCACCGGGTGCCCCCTTGGCGCCATCGAGATACGCGTCCATCGTCACGGGTAATGGTCTCACGCCAGTCCGGGACCCAGGTAGGGCCGGAACCTTCCTTCCTGCTGGCATGGGCAATACCTCCGAGTAGGCCCCGGAGGTTGACGAGTTGGCGGACACGCAACTAGGGTGCATCAGCGATGCTGGCCGGCACGCTTCGACCGCTCTTGCCCGGGCTGCTGGCTGGCGCTGTGGTTGGCGTGCTGCCGCAGGCCGCAAGCGCATCGACGAGGCACTGCCGCGACTCCGGCCGGTATCGAGGACCGCTTCGTCTGACCCTGCCCCGAGGGCGCCGTACGCGAGCCGTTCGCACCGGATGGGCTTCGCCCGATGCCGTCTCGAAGGGAAGTCGCGGGTAGGACTGGCCTTCAGGCTGGCCTTCGGCGGCCCTTACAACACGAAGACCCTGCTATCTGCGGGCTTCCGGCAGTACCGCTACGGGGATTCGAAAGGTGCCCGACCCCCCGCCGCAATGGGCGATTTGGCTCTGCGCCGCGGGATTCGGCCCGCTGGTCACCGCTCCACACCGCTCGGGAACGGCTCGAACTGCCACCCAACTGCCACCTACACGGTCACCCATCGGGTGGCTCAAAGTACTGGAGGCTGGCCAGTTCGCAGGCTGTCTCCCAGCCCTGCAGCGTGACCTCGTCCGCCTCCTGCAAGAAGGTGTGGTTCTGCGGATCGGCACTGGGAAACCAGAAGAATCCACCAGGTAGCTCCATCTCCGGGAGGGCCTCTTCCCACTAGACGACGAGCTCGACCTCCCCGTCGACAACGAGCACGCGTGCAAAGAACCCCGCCTCAATCCAGAGCGGTTCCGGGTGGTGTCCGAGCCAACGGAGACGAAGAACCACGTCCTGACCCAGCGTCACGTCCAGGCCTGTCGCGCTCGCTTCGAACGTGACAGGCCCTGAGTCGAGTTGGCCGAGGTCGATCGTGCGGTTGGCACCATCGAGCCAGTAGACCGTCCTCGTGTCCCCGTTAACCGGGGTCTGGTCGGTCGAGAAGAACTCCTGCGCCGCGGATCGCAGCTCGCCTCCGACCTTTAGGATCGGGAAGCTCTCGGGGTGGCCTCTCCGAATCACCTGCAGCACGACGTACTCGCCGAGGTGGTCATTGAGGAGGATCTGGGCTTCGTCGCGCGTCATCAGCCGACCTGCCCGGCGTCGAGATAGGCGTCGAGCTTGGCTGCGATCACGCGCCCCGAGTTGGGGAACAGGTGCCCGTAGATCATCTTCGTCGTCCGTGGGTCGGAATGGCCGATCGTGGCTGTGAGCTCGAGGTCGTTCAGGCCGGCCTCGATCAGGTAGCTCGCTGCACTGTGGCGCCCCTCGTGGAGGCTGATCGGCATCAACGGCGGATCGAGCTGTCCGCTTGGCACCCACCTCGGCGGCTTGCCCAACCGCTTCCACCCCCAAGCCTTCAGCGCTCGGGCGCGCACCGTGGAAGCGATGAACGGCGCCGTCGGGGTGCGGCCAAAGACGAGGTCGTGCCCTCCCCTCCCAGTGGCGAGCTTGTGGGCGATCAGGGCCCGGCGCAGCATCGCCGCGAGCGGCACCGAGCGCATCCCGGCATCGCTCTTGGTCTCCCCCTCCCCCTCGACGTCATCCCACGACCGCTCAACGCTGATCGCCCCGCGCTGCACATCGAGCTCGACGTCGGCCCAGCGGAGGGCCCGAAGCTCGCCGCGGCGCAGGCCGCCGTAGATCGCGCACGCCCACAGCGCCCGCTCGCCGACGGGCAGCGCCTCGATCAGGGCCTCGGCCTCGGCGCGGTCAGCGACCCGGTCGCGCCGGCCACGCCCCTGCGGCATCGACAGCTTCACCGTCGGATCGACGGTGATCTGCCCGTCCTCGACCGCCTCCCGGAAGATCACCCGGAGGGGGTCGAGGTTGTTCCGGATAGTCGACGGGTCCTGACCCGAGCGTGTCCAGTCGCGGATGAGCGCCCGCAAACACGCACGGTCGACCGCCGCGAGTCGCAGGTGTCCGATTGCCAGCAGGACGTGCAGGCGCAGCGCCCGCTCATAGCGCCTGGTCGTCGCCGGCTTATACGGGCGGCCGGAGCGGTTCATCAACGTCCGATCGGCCATCCCTATGAGGAGCGCGGACGCCGCATCCGCAACCGTTGTCCTCGTCGGCGCCTTGATCTCACCGCGGGACGCCGCGCCTCGGAGCTCGCCACGCCAGATCTCGGCCTCGCGCTGCGTGGCGAAGTGCTTGCGCAGCCGCTGCCCCTCCCTGGCCAGGTAGACCTGCGCCTGATACTGCGCACCACAGCCGCAGGAGCGACCGGCCGAGCACCCCCGGCCGTGGATCTTGTAGACGCCGGCCGCCTTGGTCGTCTCTCGGATGCGATCGGCCATCAGACCGCGCTCCCGAGGTTAGGGAAACCGCCCAGGTGGCCCTCGCAGCGCCACTGCCCGTACCACGACTCGCGGCCGGCGGAGTCCGCCCGGACGCGAAGCGCTCCCGTCCCGTATGCCCGTCGCGCAGCCATTAGGCGACGCTCCCGAGCCGACGCGTCCCGAGTTTGGCGCTGCCGTGCAGGCGGAACCGCGCAGCCCAGTGGACAAGATCACGACCGTCGGGGTGCCGAACCCGAGTGAGCTCCGCGCCCCGGCGCCCCATGACCTCGGCGATCTCGATGAACGCCTCCGCGCGCACCCTCTCGACGTCAGGGCCGTCGGGCTCGACGAGCCTCATGCCGTCGCCTCGGGGGCGGGCACGCCGGCGGCGAGCAGCTTCTCAAGCACGCGTCGCAGCGCGGCTAGGCGGTCAATGACCTCGGCGGCCTCGGCGAGAGTGTCTGTGCCCTGCTTGCGTGGCCCGAATCCGCGAACGTGATCGGCCCATCTGTCGAATGCGCTGGCGGCAATATCCCAGAGCCACGCGGCGTCTTCGGTGACGGTCACAGGGGCCGCAACTGGGCCCTGGCCGTCCCAGCCGAGCCCTCGGGCCCGGCGCTCTACGGCGTCAAGGGCATCTCGGGCTTCCACGACCTGGCCAAACGTTGTCACCGAGCAGGCGTCGGCGGCGCTCTGCAGGTCGTCGGACGCCGAGAGGTACTCGCTCCAGAGCACATAGTCGACCAGCTCGGTCGCCTCGTCCGCGGTTAGGTCCAGCGTGACCGTCTTAGGCTTCTCGAGCGTCGTCATGACGCCACCGCGTCGTAGATGCGGGCCCACGGCCGGTCGACCATCCGGTCGGCGCCCAGGACCCCGTGGCCGCCGGACGGGTAGGAGCCATCTGAGTCCGGATGATGCAGGACCTCACCGAACGCCGTCATGATCTGCTCATCGGCGAGCCCGGCGTTTCGCGCCAGGGAGATCGCGAAGCCAAAGGTCTCCAGGGCGGCGTAGGCCTGGCCGTTCGCCTCAGCGCCCTGGTAGCGCGCACACTCCTCACACGCAGTAAACGGCCCAGTTCGCTCTCGATAGGCGGCGGGCTTGCCACACCTATCGCAGGGTGGGGCCAAGGTGGAACTTCTCATCGCTGCTCCTCTCGGTTAGGCACCGAGAGGGAACGATCCGACGAGGCGGGGACACCTCCGCTTGCACGGGTAGCGTCCCAGACGCGCCGAAGGCTCATCCCTTCGGTGCCGCGCCCCGGGGCCGTTCGTAGCGGTCGCCGGGGCAATTTGCTTTACGCCCCGAATCGTACCGGTCTGGTCGGCCGCTGTCTACGCCCCGAGGCGTGTTCTGTGCGCTTACGCGTCGCAGCGCGACGCTGAAGCTAGGGATGCCCACCCGTCGGCGTTTCCGCCGGCGAGGAGGCGTCGTAGGCGACTCGCCTCGGCACGGCACGGTCCCCCGCAGACCCGGGCGTCGGCGCGGTGCTGTTCGAGCGAGGCGCCGCAGACCACACAGGCGCGCGGGGGGCTCATCGGCGGGCGAGCTGCGTGTCGAAGTTGCGGATCACCTCGTGCGCGATCTCGCGCCCGTTGAGGTGGGAGTGGATGTGGAGGTCCCGGCCGATCGCGGCGCCGCCGAACCCGGGGAGGCCGGGGACGCCCTGCGCGGTGATCGCTGGGGCGGCCGGGGCCGGACCTGCCCACTTGCCGTGAGCAGCGTTAGTGGCCTGGACGGCGCCGACAGCGGCCGTCAGGGGAGTGGCGACATTTTGGACGGTGATGGCGTTGATCCCGGTGATAGTGGTCTGCACGTCGGTGGCGAGGCCGCCGAGCAGGTCGCCGACCTTGCCGAGCGCGTCGCCGACCGGTTTGACCAACGCGCTCCACAGGGCGCCGGCCAGGCCGCCAAGAGCCCCGATGAGGGAGGCCGGGATGCCCGTCACGAGGGTGATCAGACCGTTGATCGCGGTCTTGAATATCTGCTTGACGCCTTTCCACACCTCGTCGAAGTTGCCCGAGAAAATGCCGGCGAAGATCTTGATCAAACCGCCGATCACGCCGAGGGCGGTGCCGATGATCGACTGGACGATCGGCCAGACGCGTTGGATGACGGGGAGGATGACGTGTTCAAACGCCCACTTCCACACGGTGACGATGGCGTTGCCGATGTTGGAGAAGGCCTTGCCGAGCTGACTGAGGTCATGCCCTGTGATGTGGAGGTGGTCACCGACGAACCTGACCGCATCGCCAACGGCCTTGGTGATCTGCTTGCGGAACAGGACGAACCCGGCGACGACCAGGGCGATGACGCCCACGACGATGAGCACGGGGGCGCTGAGCGCGGCGAACAACCCGCCGATCACCCCGACGGCCCCGATGACTGAGCCGATCACGACAAGGACCGGTCCGAGGACGGCGATCAGCAGGCCGGCGACAATGATGATGTGCTGTACCGGCCCGGGCAGCTTGCTGAAAGCGCCGGCGAGGTGGGTGACGACCCCGGCGATCTTGGTGAGGATCGGCAGGACGATCGGGGCAAGCTTGAGCCCGACCATCGTGAGGGCGGTCTCAAACCCCGCCTTGGCCTTGGCGCCCTTCTCCTTCAGCGTCTGGTCGGTCCGGCCCATCGCAGCGTCCAACGTCCCGGTGTTCGCCCCCTGAAGCTGGCCGCGGATGCCCTTGACCTCCCCGAAGTGCTGCAACAACGGGAGGGCTCCCGCAACGCCACGAGACCCGCCGAAGATGTTCGACACGGCCTGCATCGCAGCGACACCCTTGATCCCGCCCGGGAGCTTCTCCAAATGGGTCCGGAGGTCGCCGAGGGCGGTGACCAGACCCCCGGGCTTGTGCAGATCGTTGGCAAGGCTCTTGTTCGTCAAACCGAGCGTCTGAAGCTCCTTGGTGGCCTTCCCGCCAGGGGCGGCCATCTGGATGAGCGCGAGGCGCAAGCGGTTCGCGGCAACCGACGCGGGGACCGTGTTCGACGTGGTCGACGCGATCGCCGCACCAAGGCCGCCGCGCTCGGGGCGGTGGGTGCGGGCGTTCCGGCGGCGAACGCCTTGGCCATCTGGCCGCCCATCCGGACGGAGATCACCGCCGACACGCAGTCCTCCGGGGTGTGGCCGCGACGCTTGAACTCCCCCAGCTCCATCCACCCCTCCCGGGCGAACACCATCGGCTGCCCGAGGCAACCGGTCACCCTTGCGCTGAGATCACCCAGGCGATCCGGACGCTCTCCGACCAGGCGTGTCTGCAGGCTTGGGGCGGACGCTCGCTGACCATGCTCGGTGAGAAGGAAATCGGACCCCCTGGGCGCCTCCCCCCGGCCGCTGTCAACGTGCTCGAGACGCTCACCGCCAACGGCGGGACCATGCGGGAGGGGGAGATTGCGAACGCCGCGAACCTGCCGACGCTTATCGTCCGCGACATCGTCGAGAGCGTCGGCCGGACGGTCATCGGTGATCACGCCGCGGGGTGGAAGATCAGCAGTATCGCTGCCGACGTCGGGAAGTTCGGGGTCAACGGGCATGACGATCTCGGGGTGCGAGGTAGACCCCACGCCCGGCAACCCCGACGCCAGGCTGGCGAGCACCCGCTTGGTCTCGGCAGGGTCGTCGTCGTAGCGCTTGCGCCACGCCTGCTTGCCGGCCGCGGTGATCTTCCCCGAGGTGTAGGCCTCGTCGACAACCCGGTCACGCTCCCGGAAGTGCGCCAGCCGCTTCGACGCCGCCGCGATCACCTGCCCATTCGACGCGCTCGACGGGAGGCCGAGCAGCTTCTTAGTGGCCGCGACGGTCTTCCGTCGCTCTCTAGCCTGCGTGGTCTCAGTAGCCATGATGTTCACTGCCTTCCCCGCCCCACTGGGCGAATCGATAGGGCGCAACCCGACGTGAGCGACGACTCGCCGCCCCGGGCTCGGGGTCACCACTGCACCCGCGCAATGTCGACCGGGGCGCCAAACGCCGAATCGAACACCCGGTCGCTCTCCCGCGCACGTTCAACCGCCTGGCGCAGCAGGATGCGCTCGATCTCGGTCAGCGGCATCCGGTCCCAACCACCCCAGAAAGACATGACCACCGCATCCGCACGGTCCGGCGACGCCATCCCCCGCCGACGCATCTCGTCCTTGGACTCGATCAGCACCTGCCCACTTGAGTTCAGCTTCCACTTCACGCCGCCGAGCTGGGCGGCCAGCACCTCGTCAGCCGGGTCGAGGTCAACCAGACCCTGCTCGAACAGCTCCCGCACCCGCCACCAACACTCAGCCCGGCGATTCGCGAACCGCATCGGGTTCCGCGGCCGCCCCGACGACTCAAACCCCGTCACGTCGAGCCGCTGCTCCCGGAGACGATCAAGCACCCCCGCGCCGACCCCGACCGCGTCGATCACCGCAGGCACACCGCCATGCCCATCTTCACGCAGCGTGCGAGCCACCCGCCCAGCCGTCGCCATCGTGTCCTGCTTCGACCCGGCCCACACCAGCCGAACATGGCCGCCGCGGTTGCGGTAGATCACCGTCTCATCCCCACCCATCCGCGACACGTCAACCCCGTAGCACCCCGCCGACAGACCCGCCAGCGACCGGTGCTGCGCCGCCTCGATCCACGCCGGCGCGATCAACGTGTCGTCACTGAGGTCCGGGAACTCCCCGCGGACACGGGCCTGAAACTGCGGTGACGTCGCTCCCCACCGCCGCTCGCGCTCCTCCGCCCAGGTCGGTGAGATCAACAGCTCCGCCAGACTGTCGGGCACCTCCTCCCCAGTGAAGTTCGGCGACTCCAACCCGTCCACATGGATCGAGTTCCACCCCGACCCCGGCTTACAGATCTCGGCGAAGTGCGCCGCCGGATCGGTCGGATTGCCGATGGCCAGGACCCGCGCTGACTCCGACGTCGCCAACGAATCGACCGCCTCATACAGCGCCGCCGGCACACCGCACGCCTCATCGATCACCACGAGCACAAACCGGGCATGGATGCCCTGGAAGGCGGTCGGATCAGCGTCCTGCGGCTTGCGGCCGATCGCGATGATCTCGCCGCTGTCGGTCTTCCACATCGGGTCCGACCCCTGCGTGATGTAGCCGCCCAGCTGTCCCTTGTGGTGAGCCACTCGCAACTCGCGGAAGAGCACCGCGCTGATCTGAACCGCCGTCGGTGCGGTGACCACCGCGAAGGCCTCGCCGATCGGGTGGACCGACAGCCAGTGGGCGATCAGCCGCGACGCGATGTGGGTCTTCCCCGTGGCGTGGGCCGATCGCACCGCGGTGTAGCGGTTGGCGACCACGCTCTCGGCGATCTCAACCTGCTTGCTCCAGAGGTGTTCGCCGAGCCGCTCCCCGATCCACCCGACCGGGTCCGTGGCGAACGGGTCAGCCTCCGGGAACAGCCGCGCGATCGTCGCCTCAGCGGCCTGAGACGGGAGCCATCCCACGGTCATCCGTCGGCCCCTCCCGCTGCGAGCTGCAGGTGGCGACGGACGATGGCCGGCGCCCGGGCCCGCTGATCAGCAGTCAACCCGAGATCCTCGAAGAGGCCGCCGATCATCCCGGCGAGCTGGTCGGCGAACTGCTCCGCAACCTTCACCTGGCGCTCTGCCACCCCGGCGTCGACGGCCATCTTGGAGAACTTCGCGAGCCGCTCGAGCGCCCCGTGGCGGGTCACGATCCAGACGTGGAGAGCCACGGCGTGGGACGTCTCGTCGCGCAGGCTGTGGACGTCTCCGGCACGGTCGAGCTCCTCGTGGTGGCGGAGCGTCGCGACCGGGCCAACGGCGTCAGCGGGCACGAGCTTGGCGATCTGCCCGGTGCAGTAGGCCACCTCGCCGTAGGTGACCTGCACGCACCAGAGCATCGCTTCGTGCGGGTCGACGTCGACCGGGGCGCCCATGACGACCGCGGCGTCCCGGGCCTCAAGCGCCGCGGCGTGCTTGCGGCCAGTCGGGGTAGCGCCGGCATGGTGCGCGCAGCGGCCGTAGGACTGCCCGGTGCCGTAGCCCGCAGGCTTCGCGCATGCCCCACCCGCCCGCGTCCGGGCGCCGCACAACGCCCGCTCGCCGGGCCCAATCCCAGTCACAGGACTGCCACCCGGCTGCCACCCAACGCCGCGATCCCGCGCCGTGAGCGCAGATCGACCACCGCACGACTTCCGTATCCCCGGTGCGCCATCACGCCGCCCTCCGCCGCAACTCCGCTGCCGGCGCCTCGGCATGCTCGCCCAGCCACCGCTCCAATGCGTCGACCGGGTAGACGCGGACCGTCCCGAGCCGCACCACCGGCAACGTCGGCCGCACGTGCTTGTCGAAGACCTCGTCGCTCACCCCGATCGCCGCCGCCGCCGCAGGCTTCCGAAGGGCCAGAGACGGCGCCGGTCGAGCCCCATGGCCTCGCGTAGTCCCATGGCCTACATCGACCAGGGCACCCCCGCTGGGCGCCGCGCCCCCGTCAGCCATGGTCCGCGCCTCGGTGTCGTTGGTGGCAGTGGTGGGATGTGTCTTTACTCCCCCTACCTTTCGCCTGCGCACATGTGTGGAGATGAGTGAAGTCGCCACCATTGCCACCCTGAGCCACCGTTGCCACCCTCATGTGGCGTCCTTGAGGCCGATTCCGACCCAGTAGTCGGCGCCTTGCGAGGAGACTTCGTCGACGTTGCCGTGGGTGAGTTCTCGGATGCGTGGGGTGGTGCGTTGTGCTGCGAGGGGGCGGCGGTTGGATTGGTCGCACCAGCGTTGGTAGGCGCGGTAGAGGTCGGGCTTGGCCGTCCTCTGGTCGGGGTGGAGCTCGCACCATTCGTCGAGGAAGCCGGCGATGCTGTCGGAGTCCTTGCGGAAGCGGTCTGCGGCGACGTCGGTCTGCTTTGGGGTGGAGAAGGCCCCCTGGGCGCGGAGCCTGACGAGGCCGACGAGGGCGCGGTTGAGCAGGCCGCTGAGCTCCCGTTGGGTGGTCAGCTTGCTGAGGAGGTGCGGGTCGCACTGGGGTGTTCCGCGGAAGCGGCGGCCGAAGGGGATGACGAGCCAGCGGTCGAAGAACGCGTCTGAGTGGTCGGTGGTCGGCGGGGCTTCGTTGGCGCTGTACATCAGCCGGGCGTAGGGGACGAAGCTGAAGGCGTCGCGGTTCTTCCGTTGGGCGCGGACGGGGTCGCCGCCGGTGATCGACTTGAAGATCGACGAGGCGCTCAGGGCGCGGCTGTCGAGGTCGGCGAACGCGTTGAGGAGGCAGCCGTAGAGGTCGGCGGTGGCGAAGCGGTCGTCCTCGAGCTGGTGCAGGGCGACGCTGGAGACGTTGCCGGGCCCGAGGAGAGCGCGGGTGAGGTTGAGCGTCACCGACTTGCCGCCGCCGCCGGCGCCGATGAGCATGAACGCGCGCTGGAGCGTGTTGTCGGGGGTCAGGAGGTAGCCGAGAACCTCGAGCAGGACGGGGACGACCTCGACCTCGAGGATCTCACCGAGGAAGCGGTCGATCACCGGGCAGGTGGCCGCGAGGTCGAAGTGCGCGCCAAGTTGCGACGGCGCGAGCCAATCGGGGGAATGGGGCTCAAGCTCCCCAGACGCGATGTGCAAGATCCCGTTGCGAACGTTGACCCGGTCCCTTGGTGGCTGATCCCAAAGGGCAGGTGACGACGCCCGGATGTGGGCCACTACCTCGTCGGCGCGGCCCTTCCGCCAGGAGTCACCGAGCCGCTCGGTGAGCACGCGGCGTAGCCGCCCCTCACCTCCGGGTCGGTAGGCGCCGTCGCCCCAGGCGTAGAGCAGCTCGCCGCCGACAGCGAAGTGGTGGTCGCGCCGGACCTGCTGGGCGGTCTGGGCGGGGACGAACCCGGCGCCGGCGACCGGCAGCGTCGGAGAGGTCCCGTTCACGCGTGCTCGTTCCGCGGCCAGGTCGTCCTCGACGAGTGCGAGTCGTGTCACAGGCCCCCCAGCAGTTCCGCGCGGAGCCGGTGGCGGAGCTCGCGGAAGTCGTCGCCACGGGTCCTCAGCCCCCAGACGTGGGCGGCCAGGTCGTAGATCGTCCCGCCGCGCGAGCACCCCCAGCAGAACCACCCCCGGGTAGGTTCGGCGTAGACCATGCAGCTCGGCCGGCGGTCGTCGTGGTCGGGAAGCGGACAGTGGACCATCCCGCCATGCTCGGGAACGTCGGCGTCGGCCAGTGAGGCGACGTACTCGGGTGGAGGGATCGCCCGCAGGGCCTGATCGACGTCGTCGGGCTGCGCCAATCGGCGCGGCCGACGCGGGCGGGGAGTGGCGGCTGCTCGGTCGGCGGCCCGGTCGGCGATGAGCTCGGCCACTGCGGAGATCGCGGCGTCGCTCATGCCGCCACGCCCTGGTCCTGCACGTCACGCCAGTCGCGGTGGCGGTGATCGGCCCAGTCGGCGGCGAGAGCGTCCCAGGCGCCTTCCTGCAGCTCGACGGGCAGCCGGTCGAACACCGCCAGGCGCTCATGGCCCGGCAGCACCCGGGTTGTGCGCCGCACCTCGGACAGCGTCAACCGGGGCTCAGCACGCCGGGCCGGCGCCAGGCGAGTCACGCGGCCACCCTGGCCAGACCACCCCGGGCCTCAGCGTGCACAGCGGCCATGAACACCTCGACCGGCTCGACCTCAGCGAAGAGCTCTCGCAGCCGCCCCCGCGTCTCGGGCACCTGCTCGGCCCTCAGCAGGTCTCGCTGACGCCACGGACTCTGGGGGCCACCATCGGCGGTCAGGAACGCTGCCGCCCGGGACGCCACACCGACGATCGCCGTGCGGAGGCTGGTCACCTGGGCTTCGAATTGCCCAGCTCGAGCCCGCGTCTGGCGAATGCGTTCGCGCTGGACCTCCGCGGAGCGGACGTCGGCCCAATCGTCCTCTGACACGCCAGCGGCATGGGCGGCCGCGGTTGCCTGGTCGTAGTCCGCCGCCAGGTGCCTGGCCTGCGCGCGCAGCTGCCTCGCCTCGCCCCTCGCCTCCGCCGCCTGCGCGAGCAACGAGCGATGCTCGTCGCGCAGCTTGTCGAACAGCGGGATGCCCAGCGCCGGCAACCAGTCGGGGTCAGAAAGGACGTGCCGGGCGACCACTTCCTTCTCGCCCTTCACCGCGACGCTCACTTCGGGCCCGCGTGGTAGCGATTTGCGACCGGGCCGGTCGGGAACGCCCGCGCCGTGTACGCCGCGTAGGCCAGATCGTCGGGCGTCATCCCAGCACCGTTGAAAGCGTCGACGGTGATCCAACCGTCCTCGACGAACACGTGGTCTCGACCTCCCGAGGAGGCCACCGGATGCCCATGGAACTCGCGGCCGGGGGGCGCTACCCCCAAGCCGTTGGACTGGACGCCTGACCCCCGGCCAGCCGCGCCGGACGCAGCCGGCGAACCCGCCTCGCCCGCGGTCGTCCAATCCGGGGCAGCCGGCGTGCCGCCGGCCACGACCTCGGGGACGGCCGTCAGGGTCGCCAGCACCCTCGCCGTCCCCTCGGGGTTGAGATCCCAGTTACGCCGCCACCGCGGGAGGCTCGCTTTCACGAGCCGACCGTCCCGCACCGCGGCGGCAAGCGCGCCCTCGCGCTCGCTTTCCACCATCACTGCCACCACGGTGCGCAACCGGGCGGGTACGCGTCGTTGCTGGCGTCCGAGACCATGCCGGGAGGGAGCGGGGCCGGAGGCCCGCCCAGCTTCTTGCCGTCCGGCTTCTTGCTCTTCATTTCCACCATCACTGCCACCTCCTCGCGCACACAGGCGCGGTTGAACTGCCTCTTGTTTGACCGGCACGCGGCGCCCAACCCGAGAGGAGGCGGAGCCGCGTGCCGGTCGGCCAGGTGGAGTCAGCACCCAGCGTCGAGCCGTAACCAGAGGCGGCGTATCCCGTCCGCCCAGACCGGCGGCTTGACCCTGGGTGCCACATCACGCAGCCTCGTTCGGCTCGTCGAAGAGGCGAAACTCGGGCTGGTCAAGTGCGAGGGCGAGCAGCCGGCGGGTCCCTCGGGTTGGTCGTACCTCGCCGGCCTCGATGGCGAAGATCGTCCGGGCAGACGCTCCCGAGAGAGCTGCCAACGCGTCGCGCGTCAGGCCCGCCTCGAGGCGGTACCGCTTGAGCGGAGCCGACCGATCCGAAGGCGATACTCCGGCAATCTCGCTCGTAACCTCGCGCACAGATTCCATGCCGGGCAGCGTGGGGCGGTCTGCCTCCGCGTTCAAGGAACGGAACCCCCCGATTCGGGGGCACTTCGTTCTGCCGACCCCTGAGGAGGGCCTGGCCGGCTGGCTCGGTCGGATCATGCCCTCGACGGCGCTCACGTTCTCGACCCCCGGCGTGCGGGTGCCGGTCAGACCCCTTGAGTGCGCGCGCGTGACTCTTGAGGCGCACGAGCACAGGGCCATCGCGATCTGGGAACACGGCTGGACCCCTCGCGAGGAGCTGCGCGTGCTGAATGCCCTCGACGTCGACCGTCGCACGCTCGGAGCGCGCTACCTCGCGCTCGTTCAGCGGTCCGGGTGGCTCACTCATGCTCTTGAGCAAGCCGGCTTGGGCTGGACCGCCAGCCTGCTCCTAGCCGAGCGACTGACGCAACCCGTGGTTACGTTCTTCGACGCACAGGAGAGGATGACGAGCGGCGCCAGGGCCTCGGCGGAGGCCCCGTGGCCGGACCTCGGCGACACCCGACGGGGAGCCGAGCGCCTGCTCACCCCTTACCGGCATGTCGCTCTGGCCGTGCTCATGGACCTACGGCCGCTCGCTTCGGAGTTCCTCGGCGCCGAGCCCCTGGACGTGAAGCGACGGCCGTCCGCGCTTCTCCAGGCTGCCGCCGCGTGTGGAATCACCAGGGCGGTGCTCACCGACCCGCCAACATTTTGGTCGACCAAGGGGGCCGCCAATGCGCAGAGGGAAGGGCGTCGACTGCTCGCCGCCATTGGCGCGTGGCCATGGGTCCTGTTCGACATGGGGGCCCTTCCCGCCAAGTGGTGGACTGAGCCGACTGTCCGCTCGTGGCTGGGTACGTGGCTGGCCCGGGCCCGAGGTCTAGATCCGGGGTGGCCGTGACGGTTGGCTGTCGACCGGCGATCGCGACGCGTTATCTAGGAAGTCGCGCGCAGCGCGTCTCGACGAGCTTTGGCAAGGCCTGCGCGTACGGTGGCCGCCTCCGCGTTCAGCTTGACCGTGGAGTCCTGGCTGATCTGCCAGCCGACCGCAGTCTGGACCCAGCCAACTAGGGCGCTTTGAGAGTCAGACATGTCGGCTTGCCAGTCGCTGATCGCCTGCGGCTCGTTGTCCGCCGTGAAGATGTGGTCTGCGCGGGCGAAGGCTCGCTGGAAGCTGAGGTCGTTCTCGGGGTTGGGGCGTTTGCGGTAGTCCCGGAAGCGGCTGGCCGCGGAGGCGGGATCGGAGTATGCCGCGAGCCCCTGAACACCGTCCGCGTAGGGCTGGGTCCCGAGGATCGCCTGACCCAGCTCAAGCAGCCGCTGGTAGTGGTCGACGCTCGCGAGCAGGATGCTCCGCGCACGGCTTCGCTGAAGCGCCGATGGCGGGGGAGCTGGTCGGCCGACCGGCGGTGGGGGAATCGTCGCGTGACTGGCGGGCTTCGACGGGTTGGTAGCACCCGCGATCGCGCCGAGCACCACAAAGACGATGATGCCCGTCCAGACCTTATGGGCCTTCACCCACGCTTCGGCTCCTCCAGCGCTCACGCAGTATCCCCGACGAAAGTGAACCGGCTCGCTCGGTCGGCCTCGAAGATGCACATCCCCCGCACCCGCGAGAACGGATGCTGCGCGGAGTTGGAGTAGCGCTCGACGACCCGGAACGAGCATCGCTCGTTGCCCGACAGGTGAGCATGGTGAAAGCCTGGGCGGAACAGCGCCGTGCCGGGACGGGCGATGAGCTCGAGCAGGGCGGCGCGGTCCTCTCGGCACGGGATCTCGGTGCTCGCCCTGGTGATCGTGAAGCCGCCAGGACCACGGCATCGGCTCGGCGCGGCTGCTGCCGCGGTGGGGAGCAGGGTAAGCGCCGTGGCCGCCACGAACACGGGTCCTAACGAGCGAAGTTGACCCGTGAGACCGGACATGCGGCCAATTATCGCCGATTCGTGTACCGCGTCGCTTCGACGGGGGTCAATCACGCCGCCAGCGCGGCGTAGGACCAGAGCTGCAGGACTGTTCGGGGCCCCTCGTCGGCGCCCTGGTACCGGCGGAAGACCTGCACGTGACCGATCTGTCCGTCGTCGTCGAAGAGCAGGCTGTTGAGCGCGTCCAGCGGGCCCTTGAGGAGGCATCGAGATCGACGTGCTCGCGAACGTCCTGCATGACGCGCTTGACCTCAACCCCAAGGGCCGTTGTGAGGTCGTTCTTGTCGCTCACGCGTGGGCTCCGCCCCGGCCGGCGGGTACACGCCGGCGCGGCCGAGGCCGGCCTCGACGAGGGGCGGCGTGGCCTGACTGCCACCCAGGCTGCCACCCAGCCGCCCCTGAAACACGAAAACCCGCCTGTTTGGCGGGCTCTCTGAGTACCGCTACGGGGATTCGAACCCCGGTTTCCGCCGTGAGAGGGCGGCGTCCTAGTCCCCTAGACGATAGCGGCGAGGCGGCCGAATCTAGCAGCGGGGGAGCGCCTTAAGGCCTTGCGGCGGAGGCGTCGGGGCGCCTCGCGCCCGGGTGGCTGTCGCCCACTCGTGCTGGTGCTCACGGGCGTCTCGCGGCCCTTCTCGCTACCTTGTCGCTCGCCCGCGGCTGTGGCGGAATTGGTAGACGCGCAGGCTTCAGGTGCCTGTGGGGTTCGCCCCGTGGAGGTTCGAGTCCTCTCAGCCGCACCATTTGGATCACGTTTGAACCCAGGCCCCGAGATTCGGGGCCTGGGCTTTTTCCGCTTGAGCGAGCTACGCCACTCGGAACTCAAGGGCTTTCGGATGCTGACGAATCCGGGCCGCTTCCAACGGTGGACGGCAGGTTCTTCATGGCCACGTCTCTCGGCGCAAGCAACCTCCAGCCGTGCGGCTCCTCGTATACGGACCCGTCCGCGTCCTTGATTTTCTGCGCTGGGAAGACGTGGGCGAAGTCGTGGTCGCCCCACTCGCTCGCCGGAAACGTCATGCACGACGAAATCGGGCTCTCGGTGTAGTCAGGCTGAACGCCAGCGCACCTCGCCGCTAGGAGCGTGGGTCACTATCCACTCAAGAGCCCGTTTTGGCCCGGGTCCGGGGGTCAAATCACCAGAGGCGATCGCTCGGAGGGCCGCAGAATGGCTCTCAGCGTCTCGTTAATGAGACTCGGT
>JAABUY010002723.1_pt1 | contig 20507 bp, 33 predicted proteins | sample 5560271 | NCBI WGS metagenome assembly JAABUY01 (sample SAMN10711886, study PRJNA513374) | rock metagenome | isolation source: Antarctica rocks | place: Antarctica: Victoria Land, University Valley
ACCATCGTCCCCTCACCCCCCTCACCTACCGTACTCATCTCCGCAGAATACAGCTTATGTCCCGGAACCCCACCCCGACCAGACCACCGAGAAGCCCACCATTGACCCAACCAACTGGGGAACCCACCCCGCCTTTTCGCGCTCTCCACCAACTGCGGCAGAAACAGCCGTCCCGGGCTCAGGCTACTCGGCGCAATCACCTCCGTCGCTATCGCCGATAAATCCTTTTCCGGCTCGACGTCGTCTGCAGGCGGGATGTATGAGAAATGCAGAAACACACCCCCGTCTTTACGTGCAATCTCCCAACTCTCGACTCGGAATCCGTGGCCTGTGAGGTCGGAGGCGATATCGTGGAGACGTTCCATGAGGGATTTGGTGCGCAGGGAGGCCCATGTGGGTCGAGGATCCCAGTAGGCGAGTCGGACGGGGAAGACGTTGGAGATGTAGAATGAGGCGGTTTGGCGGTCGCTGTTCGTGGAGAGGGGACGACATGAGCGGAGGAGGGGTGGGGTGAGTCTGGGCCGAAGAAAGTGAGGCGTGAGGCGAGGACGTCGGAGTGGGTGCTTGAGAGGCGGAAGACGAAGCATCTTGAATGCCTCTCAGGCTACAAACGGCAGCCCATTGGAATTCTTGAATACGAATGAGAATCAGCAACAACAGCCGAGCGCTGTTGAGATTTGAGCACCTGTAGTGAAGATGCAAGACGTTCATATACAAGTATTATGTATGAATGTATGTATGAATGTCCGAGGTGATGGGGAAGCTGCCAACTAGGCCTGCTAGCTAGCTGGATAGGCGAGCTGGCCATTGCGCCTTCAAGCAGCGACGTGGGCATGTCACTTCATGCACCATTATTTGGCCAGCTCTTTGGCGACAATTTCGCTCATAAGCAGACCTGGATACATACATACACAAATGCGTAGCACCCCTACTTCTGGCCGGGCAGAGTACTTCCCTCCTTCCTGACATGAGTAAACGTCCCCGAAGCGAACCACCTCTCGTTCGCCTGTTGTACCCTCGCCGCCGCACTCAGACTCGGCGTGACGATCTCGATACCCTGTACGGGGGTGAAGGAGAGTGAGGTGGATGTTCCAAATTTGGCATCGGAGGAGACGGCGGAACGACCGAGAAGCTGAGTGCGGATCTTATTTGCTCTCGACAGTTTCGCTGTTGCCCATCAGCTTGGTTGACTCTTCGAGGTAGGGGAAGACCCACCCTTGCTGCGCGCATCCGCTGTTTCTCCTCGAACGCGACCTGAGCTCGCGCCGATCATACCCAATCCCACCGTCTCGTCGTCTACCCCCGTCTCATCTTCCGGTTTACCAAACTCCATTCTGTTCTGCAATTTCCGCAACTCGGTCTGTGCATACGCCTCCTTCTGTTTCCGCGCTCTGCGAGCATCAGCCCAGTTCACCTTGCAGGGAGCTTACTGTTTCCCACCCCTCTTCTTCCTGTTTGTCTCCTGAGGGATAGGCAGAGCCTTCGCCAGCTTATTAGGCGGCGGCTCAGCCATCTTATCGATCCGCTTTTGCAGGTCGCCAAACGTTTTCCGGCCATACGACCCATCCCTCGCGCTCTTCCCTGCATCAATCCGCGCCGCTAGCACACACTTCGCCGCAACCGTCCGCTGAGCTCTCCGCCGGTCTTCGGGTGTAGCAGATTGAACAATTGGTGATTGGAAAATGAAACCCGTATGCCGTTGTTGACTCGCTGCGGACATATGTGTGTTGGCGAGGGTCTTCTTCATAGCCCCGAACAGCATGATGTTGCAAGATGGCGTCCTCGAAAATGCCTGTAGTCCACCCGCTAGACCAAGAAGCTTCGCGGCGATACCGGTACCGACGATAGCGGATAGATTTGGCGCGACTGCCGCCATCCGGCTCTCGACGTATGCGAAGATCTGCTCCCTCGCTGTCCGAAGATCCGTCGCTACCTCAATAGCCTTCTGCACGGTCTTCCACTCGCCAGCATTGAGCTTCCTACCCCTCGTGGCAGTGGCGGTAAGAGTAATGGAGAGGATCGTTGCAGCAGGAAGTGTGTTCGGAAAGGCACATCTCGTGAGATCGTCCGCGTTGCCTATAGCGTTGACAGCCGCGATATATGTCCAAGGATCCGCAATGAGCTGTTCCAGCTCGGGAAAGCGTGGCGCATAGTGATCTCGGATGAATTTGTGAACGAGCAGGATCTCGTTGTCGACTTCCACCGACATGTTGTTGGCGGTGACGACGAGGTGGTACTCCGGGTTCTCCTCGAGCGGTCCGGAGGTCGAGGACATATCTGTGGGGGCCGAAGTGTATTTGGCGATATCCTGGCCTCCATCAGCGAGACATTCACCCAAATTTGATTGGTGCCAGTAACTCACCGACAGAACCTCCTTCAGCTTCTTCCCCATCATCAACCTCGCCACCTTACCCACATCCTCCACCCCCGCCAAATCCGTATTCTCCACCTCCTCCGCATCCAGCTCGTCCGCCGGTCGCACTCCACCCTCTGGGACGAAGCCCACGGCGCTGACCACATTCTCTAGCTTCATGTCCTCATCTTCATCCCCTTCGTCCTCGGCGGGCCGTTTCGTGCCGTTCCCGTTGAGTTTCGAGGGGAGAGGCGGCGGGAGCATGGATCCCTTTGATGAGGAGGCGATGGGTTGAGGGGGCGGAGAGGGATCTTCATCGTCGGAAAGACCGTCGAGGTCGGCGAGAAGGGAGTCGGCGAGGGACATGGCGGGCACGCCTTTTCAAAGTAATCAAACGGGAGAATGAGAAAGGAGGATTGCGTTTTGCTATTGAACAGCGCTTTGTAGGGAGTCGGGCTTAGGTGGGAGACTCGAATAGGTTCAACATACAAACCGTGTCTCCAAGGTGGTGTCCGCTTGCCTATCTGATAGACGCAAGCCAGTCACCATGCGCCCCCTCAGCCTCGCCTTTGCTCTCGTCGCGCTGCAACCCTCCCTCGCCTCCGACGTTTCTCATTGGTCAACTCTCGCCTCACGCTCGCGGACAGGCGTCATTAAGCTCAACGCCGAATCATACGAGGAGCTCCTTTCTTCCGACCGTGATTACTCGGTGTCGGTAGTACTCACCGCTCTTCCCGCGCAATTCAAGTGTCAGCCCTGCCAGTAAGTCCAAATCTCATGACAGTCTATGAGCTGAGTTGATGATGGGGATGATAGCGAATTCGACCCTTCCTTTCACCAAGTCGCGGGGAGCTGGAAACGGCAACCCCAGATGGAGAGGGATCAGCATTTCTTCGCGCAGCTCGATTTCTCGGATGGACAGGCTGTCTACCAGCAGGTACCCACACTCCCCTCTTTCATGGGCTCGCTGATGACTGGTACACCAGCTCGGCTTGACCTCAGCCCCGACCGTCCAATTCCACCCCGCCTTGACCGGGCCGAAGAAGAGCAACAAGCTCAGCGTCATCACCTACGACCTCAACCGAAAGTGCGTCCCCATTCCACTCTCTCCATACTCCACGTACTCACGTCTCCTCCCCTTCCTCCTTTTCCCCACAGCGGGCTCACCGCACCCCCCTTCCACTCCTTCATCACCCACCTAACCCCTTCCCCCTTCGAGCTCTACATCCCTACCAACCCCTGGCCCCTCATCCTCACTCCCCTCCTCGCACTTATCGCCGGAGGTTTCCTCTACGGTTCATGGCCGTTCCTCCTCCCTCTCGTCCAGTCTCGCCTCATCTGGGGCGCGGCCAGTATCTGCCTGATCTTGACGTTCACGAGCGGGTATATGTGGAATAAGATCAAGGGGGCGCCGTATGTTGCTGTTGACCAGAGCGGGAAGACGAGTTGGATCGCGGGGGGGTATCAGAATCAGCTGGGGCTGGAAAGCCAGGTCGTGGCCAGTACCTGTGCGTGCTTTCACCAACTCGATTGAATTGATTGAGCTGATCGATTTCGAACTAGATGGCCTGCTTGGGTTCTGCATCATCGCGTTGACCATCTTCGTCCCGGCTCAATCGTCGCCGATGAAGCAGCGGATCGGAGTGTACCTCTGGCTGGGACTGCTCATCGTCGTCTTCAGTCTCCTCATGAAGCTGTTCAGGATCAAGAACGGGGGTTACCCATTTGGCCTTCTTTTCTAGGCTAGACAAACGAAAACATATCAATGCATGGAAGTGGCGAAAAGACGAATGAGCAATGCACACGAGACACCGCTGACCCCTACTAAACCCGTCTTCTCCAACTACTCGACCCTCGCCTTCTTGGTCGCGGACCCTTCTTCCCCCTCACCCTTCCTCTTCTCCCCATTGACCCCTTCCGCCATATTCCGATATGAGTTGCCATCGACATTCCCATTGACGCCCTCCACCCCCTTCACCTTCCCATCCTTCTTCGGCGCCTTCTTCCTAACCATCCCCGTCAAATCATTCACCGGTCCATCCTCCTTCCCCTTCTCCGCACGCAACCCCACTTCCTCCCCACTCCCACTCTGCCCGAGCAGATGATTGATACTCTCACTGACCAGATCCTCGGCAGGCGGCGCCGCCTTCAATTCCTCGATCTTGACCTCCAAATCCCCGATCAACCCATCCACGTCCCTCATCTCAGCCTCCTTCTCCTTACTTCCCAGCTTCGACACTTCATCACTGATATCACCTCCACCTGCGGACAATTCGGCTCGACGCTCTCGGAAACCGGAGAGCGCCTTCTCGACGTGGGAAAGTGCGTCGGGTCGTCGGTCGGGTGTGAACTCGAGGACTGTCGCGATTTGGTAGTGTACCGACGCGAGGGCGCGGGATGATGGTGGGAGGAGCGCGGATTTGATATTCAATGCGGAAGTATAGTCCAACACCGCTTGAGGGAAATTCTCTGTACCACATCAGCTGGATTGACATAAGTGATGAAGGGCTCACCCGTTTCGCAGCTGACATCTCCTAGCGCGAGAAAACATTCGGCGAGACATAAGCTCTCCTCCCGTCCCTCTCCGTCCGCGAACCCCTCAACGATCTTGGCGTAGATCGTCCGTGCGACATCAAGCACTTCCCATGCAGCATTGTACTCGTCCTCCGGCTCGTCGACTTCGTCTGCCCCATCTTCCTTCGCAGCTGCGGTTTGCGCGATCGATATGTCCCCTAGTCCGGTTTGCTCCTCGCCTTGCCCCTCTCCTTCTCCCTCGTCCTCATCGTCGGACGTGGGATCCGCCGAGAATACGAAATTCGAGCTCGACCCGCCGGCGCCTGTATCATCCATTCCCGCGTGATGAACTGCTCAACCACCAGTGTCAGATATGCCCTAGGGATACACTTGGAAGGGCGTACCAGCATCATCCGCCTGCTTATCCACCTCCTCCTTCCCCATAACCCCCTGCTGCGCAAACGCAAGCTCATAAAGCGCCTTCCCATAACTAAGCAGCAAAGGTGCCATTTGCGGATCGAAGTCGCCCACCAATTGCCGCCTGCTTTTCGTCAGCGGTATCCACGTGGAGACTGGGAGTGGGGACGTGCATCAAGTCGAGGGCGTCCGCATAGTTGCCTACGCCGTCTTCCCATTGTTTCAACGCTATCGCTTTCTTGCCTTCGGCAACGAGCTTATCCGCTTGGGCTCGCTTCTCCTCTGGAGATAGCTCGGGAAGTGGGGCTTCTGCTTCGGTACCTTTCAATTCCATGATTGAAGGCTCGACGGGGGTCGGGTCGGTAGGAGGTGATTCGGTGGGAGCTGGGTCGGAGGGGTCGGGTTCGATGGACTTGCTAGCGTCAGCTACGTGCTTCGCAGAAAAGCAGCCCTACATGAACTGGTCTTGGAGTGCGATGCGATATCGACGAGGAATGTGCACACTACTTGACGGCGTTCTCTCGACCAGTCGGGCTGCCTTTTGGGTGAGAGGAAAAGTCAATGACCTCAAACGCGTCTGCCGGCGCGCTTCATTGCTGATCACGTGACCTTATTCCGAATCTCCGTGCCGATGATGCAAGAGTCAATCAAATTGCCACCTAGACGAACCCAGCTTCGACCTTTTCTTATCGAACACGGCAGCTGATCTGTGGCGCTTTGTCAGCTCTCCACGATGGCCAAAGCCAACGTTCATCATCACCTTACCGACGAGTCTTGTCTCGACTGCCCGTCATCGTCCTCATCCTCCACACCCGCTACCTCCAATCCCTCTCACCCACCCGCGCAATCCTCTACCACCGCAGCATCCTCCACCACCGCTCAATCACGACACGCGGACATTCAGCCACCATCACATCTCAAGCCGAGCATAACCATCGAGTTTTGCGACCGCTGCCGATGGTCCGTCTCCCCCGTCCCCCTCTTCCACTTATCCTCGCCCATATGTCTGTGCTCACGGGTCACAGGGCACCTCGAGCAACGTGGAGCCAAACCGAGCTCTTCCTGACATTTCCAACCCCGCTCATCCGATCGATCACCCTGCAACCCCTAGACGCACCTGAAACAGGAGGGCGATTCCGGGTCTGGCTCGATATGGGCAACGGGGATGAGCTGGTTTGGGATCGGAAGGTAAGTTCTGTTCAGTTTAGATCGCGGGAGAAGACGAGCTGATGCGGGCGTGTGTTAGATTGAAGGAGGATTTCCGGACTTGAAGGTGTTGAAGCAGAGGGTTCGGAATTTGGTGCAGCCGGAGATGGGGTTGGGGCATTCGGATGTGCATGGGAAGGAGGGGAGGGCGGTGGTTGGGGGAAATGGCGATGTTACAAGCGCGGTGAAGGCCGATGGTTGGACTGGATAGTCTGGTAGCGATGTCTGTCTTGGGGAGCAAGACTGGGCTATGCAAATTGGCGTCGACGATCCCAATTTTGATATTCCCGCTTTCCGTCACGTCTCATGCAGATTGTGAATGGCTCCGGGCGCTACGTTTGATAGGCTTTACCTCGTGGAAGAAGACTCGGTGATGCCATTCATGCAATGATACTCTACGTTCAGCCACTTGTGGCTCTCTCGATCATGGAAGACCTCGTTACTTGGTCTGCTTAATAAGGCTTCGCGGCAGCCTGGCACGCCTCTGTACTCATCAGCTCCCCATCCCCCTCAGATCGAGAAGCAACGTACTCAGCGCCTCCAGGTAATACCCGCAGCTCGCCATATCCCCATTCGTCGCTTCGAGGCACTTGGTAAAATCTATCCCGACCACATCAGCCATGTCCCCTGAAGACCCCGACCCCCCCCTCCCGGTGGCGCCAAAACTCACCCTTGGCAGGAATATCGCAGTTCCCAGTCACCTGCTGCGCCTGTTGAGCATACTCCGCCGGCGGGGGAGCCTCAGCGCTTCGTCCGCCAAAGAGCATATTACTGATCCCATGCCCAATCACGGAACCGGCCATCGCGCCGCCCATCGTCGATGCAGCATTGGCGAGCATCCCCGGTGGACGCGCTCCGGTTTGAGCCTGGGCAGATGCATGTTGGGCCGGGTGGGCGGCGGTGGAGGCGCTCCGGGTCTGTTGGGCTGGGGCGTGGGCTGGGGCCGAGGGCCGGGAGGCGGGACGGGAGGAGGATCGACCACCCTGGTGGCGGGTCAATTCTCTTCTCAGTGGACAGGTAGACTAAGTGACACTTACTGAACGAGGCATCTTGATTTTACTGTATGAGAGCTGGTGAGATCGGATGAAGCAGATGGAGATGTTTGTTGAATGAGTTTATTAAGATCGGTTAAAGGATGCGTTTGGCCCAGAGAGCCGGGAGCCGAGCGCCGCGTGTTCGTGGCGCTTTTCGCCAGTCTCATCTGGAAATGGCTAGCTGAAGGAATTATATGGCGCTGATTTAAGCTCGTAATCGTGGGGAACATATGTTTGGCTCGCTACCGTAATGCTGCACCACCTGGTCCGAGCGCCGGACACGTGATGCATTCAGACTGCGCACCCCGTCCGCGTCCTCAGGCCTTCGAGATATACTTTAGAGCGACTGTAGGAGCACCGAAGACTACAAATCTAGCAACCAAAGGTGGAAGAAAGGGGGATCCTCTGGATGCGAGAGGAAGGATGAGAAGACTACAAGAGCATGAACGACGCAAAAGAGGGGAAAGCAGCCACCGAGAAGACACCGCATAACTCCGCTCACCAACCCCTGCTCTTCGACCTCGCCCAATGTGGCGACAGGCATATAGCAGAAGAGCCTGACCGTGTCGGCAACATGCTGAGCAAACTCATGCTTGGGATGTCTGCTGTAGCAGATCGAAAAAGAGTTTCGCGCTCAGAGGAAGTCCAATCCTCGCCTTCCAAGAAGTTCTTGGAGACCCATGAAGCCTGCCAGAGAGCCAGTGTCTAAGAGAATGCCTCGGAAGCTAGCGTTGTATCCCGAACAGAGGCGATCTAGCCATCCTTTGCAGAGGCTCTACCAACTAAGCTATGGCGTTCTTGGTGGCGTGAAGTCAGTCTTCTGGGCGATAGTGTCCGATTGACCGTGGGGATACACCTGTCTGGGATTGCAATTGACGAGCATGAAGCTTGTGAAAGGCAACGCTGTCTGTCTATTGTAGACCAGGCCATATACACCTGCATGAACCCGCCTACTTCCTCTTCCTCGCGTGAAACAAATAATTACACCCCTCCCCCAATCCCTTCCCCCAAGTCCCCTCTGCCCCACCCCACAACCTCCACCCCCTCATAACCGGATCAAACACGATCCCCCTCGTCTCCCCCACCTCTCCTCTCCTAACATCCCCCGCATCGTCATTCTCCTCCCAAACGTCAAACCCGCCCATCTCGGCGAACACGAATGCGCGCAGCTCGGTGGGTTTCACGAATTTGGAGTAGGTGTGGGTGCCAGGGGTGACGAGGCGGAGGATGGATTCGGCGAGGGTCAGGGTGAGGAGTTGGGATAGGGGGGTGCGGGAGATGGTGGAGAGGATGAGGTGGCCGCCGGGCTGCGAGCCGAGCGAGACGAGCATATCAGTGGAAGTGTTCGAATGAGCCAATCAAGAGGATCCAGATGGTAGCGTACATTCGTTAGTCAGGCTCAAGCTGGGCGGTGTATCTGGACGCACCTTCACCATATTCCCCAAAGACTTGAGGAACTCCCCCGGCTCATCCACATGCTCCAGCACTTCCATCGCGCAGATCAGATCGAACGTCTCGCCGGCGTCTCTCAGCGCCTCTGCCGAGGTATGCCGATATTCAAGCGAGCCTCTTCCTGTTGTCTGACGTTTAGGTGGTGTGGACGGCAATGAGGACCACGATGTAGACGCTGGTATCTCAGGTAGTGATGGGGAATAAGGGAGGAATGGGTCCCTTGACGCATGGAGATTCGCGATCGTGATATTCGATTCCGAGGCGTCCGCACCGACCACGTCCCCTCCCAGCCTCGCCAAGCTCTGCCCCATATCAGCCCTACCCTGACCATGAGCAAAATGCGTACCTCAGAAAGGAGACCCCCTCCACAACCAACATCCAAACACCTCCTCCCCTCCAACCACCTCCCAACGCCCTTCCCCTCCTCCCTAGCCCGGTCTCCATGCCGACCTGCAAACGTCCATTCCTCCTCGTCCCTCGAGTCTAGAGCGACCTTTTGTCCGATGTATTCGATCCGCGTGGGGTTCATACGGTGGAGGAGGGAGAATTCGCCGGTGGGGTCCCACCATTGTGAAGAGAGTCGGGAGAAGTGGGAGATTTCGGTGGAATTGATGGAGCTGAATACAGGTTTGGAGGAAGACGTAGCGGGCTTCGAGGAGGAGGAGGTAGAATGGAGAGGCCGGGTGAGGCGAGAGCGAGAGGGTGGGAGTCGGGATGGGCCTGCTTTGGATTGAGTGAGGAGGGATCGTGGGAGGGTGGTGATGGATCGAGTAGGCTTGCTCATCGTGGGTGGTCGACGGATGAATCTTGATGGCGATCCGATGAGCTGGTCTCTCAACGAAGCCTGTTGTACGATTGATCGAATGGTGACTCAGCTCGAATCTGATCTCGCCTTGAAGATCGGGCGATCCGGGGCAATACCTTGAAGAGTTTGAATAGCGTCAGTGGCTTCACTGTCCTTGACACGATGGGGCTTAGATCGGTCTGCAGCTCGATTTTTAAATGCTGAAGCCGAGAATTAGGCGCTGCTCAATGGCTGACAGGAGAAATGGTCAAGAGCAAATCTACACAAACCAAACTTTATTTAACAACTCGGGGGACCCCGCACCATCCTGCTCTGGCTCTGAGGAGGACATCGAACACCTTTGAACAGGAGTGCAGAGCCCGCACATAGTCTCCTAGAAAGGTAGAAGGCGATGGCATTCAAGGATCGGCCTAACGAGGATTCTCAGTACGGCTTGAACCTCCTCGTCTTCTTCATCTCCTCAACCTTCTGCTTATCCTCCTCAAACCTCTTCCTTAAACCGGCAAGTTCTGGCCAGCCAATCAGCGTTTCTCACCCGGAAAGCATTGGGAGCTCACCTTGTCGCTTCCGATCCACCTTTTGGAAGCGATAGAAATCCGTCAACTCGCCCGCTCCCACGCCCTTCTTCTTCTTCCCCCCATCCTCCTTGACCGCTTGCACTGGTTTCCTTGTAACGCCCACCCCGAGGACGCCTGATCCTCCCGTCCGACCGTATCGACCTGACCTGACTACCACCGTGAAGCCATCCTCGTCGACCAGCGCGCCTGCACCCTGCTTCTTGGCGCGAGAAGAGAGGAGTAGGGAGTGCAGATGATCGTGTCTTGCCATAGCAGAATCCGCATGTTCCTTGACACTCCCCAAACTCGGTCGAAGGGAAGTGTGTAGGCGACGATAATACTCAAGTCCAGTAGGATTCGTGGGATCGTCGCCGTACTTGTCGACCTTGATGGCGTTTCCGGAGAAAGACATCGCTCGAGTCACGCTGAAGGCGTCGAGGAAGGTAATATGGGCGGACCAGCCGCCGCTCGCCCTATATGGCGTTTGGCGAGGATCGGTAGGAGGCAGGGCGATGGTCTCGGGTACGGATGGTGGGAGTCGGGGTCTCCGTCGAGGTCGTTTGGTACGGGGAAGAGCAGGTTCGCGGGTCCCGAGGAAGCGGGGTTCGGCTCCAGGTGTGGCGGGATCCGTTCCTGTAGCTTCGGGAGCTTCGTTGTCTTCATCCTCGGAATCCGAGTCGAGAGGAAGGCCACGGACAGCATCCTGGAGTGTGTTCCGGCCTGTAGAGGAACCGCCGAGCGCGATGGACTCGATGACTCCCCATCTCCCGAATTGGACTCGGAGGTCACGCTCCGTCATGTCTACCGGTAAGTTCACAGCAAATATCGTCCTGCCATCGGCAGAATCGTCCTTTATGGAGAGCTCGGAATATTTGGCCCGATGTGGTCGGATATATATGTGATGGGTGACATGGGTGAGGGGTTTGGAGGAGGCTGCGAAGTGAATTGGAACAGGGGAGGGAAGAAGGAATGGGAGGGGGAGGAAGGAGGAGTAAAGCTTTGGAGGAGCTTTGGAGGTCGAAAGACCAGCTGTGGAAGTTGAGGCTCGCTTGGATCCGTTGGGCATATTGTCCTCAGTAGATGTGAGATATCGAAAAACCTTCAGACAGCAGAATTTTGGTGATCTTTGCGGGGAACCGCGCGTGCGTCAGTGATATCCACACCCTCTCCATTCTAAACATAGTCTGCGATACATTTGGACAAGGTATGTCGGTTCTCGAAGGAGTGCACGACACAACTGAGCTAGGCCGATATAAGTGAGCACGCCTTCCTTCAGCTGGCGGGAGCTGACGGAATGTATGGCTTGCAGAGTACTGCTCTTTGACTGCTATGGGGTATGTCATGTCCACCTGTACGGGTTGAGTCCCGCTGACTCTGCTGTCCATAGACTTTGATTGCGAGTAGAACGAGCGGGAGGCCACGCCTCGGCTGATAACATCGCTTGTTCCACTCACAGGACTGGGAACGAGGGATGTACGAGAACCTCCAGCCCATCTTCACCCAAAAGACATGTCCCGACGTCGAGAAGGTCTTCAAGACCATCGGGGCGAATGAATCGAGGATGCAGAATGAGAATAAGACGATGGCGTACCCGATGGTGTGAGCTGGTGGATCGCCCTCAAGCCAAACGACAATGACTGATGAGAGCATAGGCTGGCACAGGCGTATCACCGAGTCACTGGCGAGCTGCGTTTGGCGTTTGATCCCGGTATGTCGAGGTGTTTGACGACGACCAGAGGGTGCAGGAGCTGATGCGAAGTTCAGATGCCGCACTGGCATTCGGCGAGTCGGTGGGCTCGTGGCCTGCTTTCCCGGACTCGGCAGCAGCTCTCGGTCGATTGAAAGGATTGGAACTGAAATTGGTGATCTTGAGCAATGTGGACAACCACAGCTTCAGCCAGTAAGTCGCTGCGGGACCAGATTGCTCGATGTCGAAGCTCGACATCTCACTCAACAGCTGGTACTGACTGCGAGGAACAGGACACGAAAGAAGCTCGAGACTGGCTGGGGATCGTTCGACGCAGTCTACGTTGCCGAAGACAGTATGCCATTTTTTCCGGTCCTCTCAAGCTGACGAAGGTGTCTAGTCGGGACATACAAGCCCGATCTCCGAAACTTCCAGTACGCGCTAGAGCAGCTCGACAAGTCCTTCGGTATCCTTCCCAGCGAAGTCCTGAGCGTAGCAAACTCGAAATACCACGATATAGCGCCGTGAGGGATCTAATTCAATTGTCCATCTACTGAGGTGACGGGGCACAGGGCACAAAAGATGGGCTTGAAAGCGGTGAGGATAGATCATGAACATGCTGTTATGGGTGTGAAGGGACATGATGGGCCGCAACCGAATTGGTCGTTTGGGAGTATGAAGGAGTTTGCGGATGTCATGGCGGAAGTACACGACGCGCGATCTCATCATGTGAGCTAGATTCGGAGATGATTGAAATGGTTGAATGCTGATTCAGCACTAGATACCAGCATTTTCATCAATCTCATCAATCTCATTCATGTACTCGTCTCGACGAAATCATCTCGCTGTATAGTTCCTCCGCTTACATCTCCCCTTGTAGCTCCTTGTAGTTGAGGGTTAGGCGGACGTGCTCCTTGACCTGACATTCGCATTGTGGTCCTTGTCTAGAGTCACTGACCGATGAGGGGACTAATCACTGTCCATCAGATGTGGGCAGCAGACCATCTCGTTCAGCATTCTTCTTGGTAGAAGACAGGATTCGAAGGCCTGTTTAAGGAGCAAAATCCTCACAAAAAGGTTTGCAAGACAGTCCTACGCTCACGTGCATGAGAACCTGATCAGCGATGCCGAACCGGGAGGCTGAATGGCTTAGATGGAAGTCAAGCGCAGGCAGGATCCTTCGTGAAATGCACAAGTAGTAGTATCGCAGGTCGGGGAGAGCCGAATGCTGGCAGAAACCGATTCGGTTCGACCGGAGCGGCTTCGGCCCGGACACTGTCGATCCGAAAATTACAGAAGCATCATTCTTCAACGTAGCAATTCCCTCTTATCCTCAATAATCCAGCACATCAAACACATCATGCCCATGTCCACCTCCACTCCCAAAGCCCTTCCTGGAGGGATCTACTGCCCGACCGTCACCTTTTTCCTCGATAACGCCGAGCAGGAATTGGACATCCCGACGCATTCCCGACATATGGAGTTTCTGGCTAGGTCGGGTATCAATGGGGTCGTGGTACAGGGGTCTACCGGGGAGGCTGTAGCTCTTAATCGAGATGAGCGGATGCAGGTGGGTCATTGATCTCGTGTCGCCCCTCATGCTCTTCCCAGAACTGATAGGTCTCCAGATGGTCCGTACGGCGAAAGAAGCGTTCACCCGCATAGGCAACCCGGGCGCCATAATCGCCGGCACCGTCGGCGCCCAATCCACACGCGAAGCGATTGAGCTGTGTCGTGACGCCGCGTCCGCAGGGGCGGATTACACACTCATTCTCCCTCCTTCATACTATCCTGGCGCGATGAAGCCCGACGCCATCCAGAGCTTCTTCGAGGATGTAAGTCTAACCCAAACTCCCACAGGATCCAAGCTGATCTCATCTTTCGCGCAGGTGGCCAACGCTTCCCCGATACCCGTCCTGATCTACTCCTACCCCGCCGTTTGCTCGGGCATCAACATGGACACCGACCTGATCGGTCGACTCGCTCGTCATCCCAATATCGCAGGAGTCAAGCATACGGACCACGATATCGGGAAGATCGCTCGTGAAGCCGCCATGGCTGACATCGGATGTACGTTTCTATACCTTTGGACCCGGACTCATCTGACATGGTGTCCCAGCCCCGTTTATGGTTCTGGGCGGCGCAACAGATTACCTCCTCGGTTGTCTGGCAGTAGGCGGGAAAGGCGCGATTACAGGTATGGCCAACGTAACCCCTCGAGCATGCGCCAAGGCGTACGAGCTGCATCTGGCGGGACGACACGGGGAGGCTTTGGAGTTGGCGGGGAAGATCTCGAAGGCGGAGTGGGCGATGGGGAAGGGTGGGATCCTGGGCACTAAGGTGTGTCAATTTTACCAGCTCGAGTGGGCTAGAGCTGATGGATGCAGCACGCTGTTGTTTGGGCAAATGGCTATCCCGCTCATTCCGCGCTCGGCCGGAAACCACTGCCGCTTGTTTCGGAGGCAACAAAAGCGCACGTCGAAGCGGAGTTTGCGGATATCGTGAAGCTGGAGAGACAGCTCGAGAAGGAGGGAAATACTGGTATTGGACTACGGAGTGACGCGCCAGCGGTGGGGAAGAAGGACAATGGGACGACAAACGGCACTGGACTGCTGCAGTCGCTCAAGGAGACCGTTGCGGCTGTCTAGATGAGATCCGGGTCATCTTGTGGCATCTTCTGATGCGACTTTGCTTCGAAGCCAACGAAGATGTCATCCCATGACCTCGTCCAGTATGCCTTCTAAGCGCTCGATCCTGTCCGCCAATCTGTCCATACCCGCTTCCAGGACCTCCACTTGACCTGCTACCCGTCATCTCCCGCGTAGTCCGACCAGCAGCGTAAACGGACCTCTTCTGTACACCTCGCATATCCTTCTCACCTCTTCTCTGACCTCTCCAACTCCCTCTTCGGGAGCAGACTGAAGTTTGACCAGCTTATCCTCCATCATCTGTCCTAGTGCCCCAAGCACTTCCAAATCTCGCTCCACGTTCCGATCCCGACGCTCCCTCTCAGCGTCCTCATCTATACCCTCCTCCTCCTCCTCTTCCGCAGTATGGGCCATCATAACCCTCATGACCTCCACCAACCCCTCATCCACCACCCCATCCTTCCCCAACTCAAACCTCTTCCCTGCGTCCAAGCCCTTCTCTCTCAATCTCGTCTGCATCGGTCCAAGTATATGAGTGGTACCCAGCCGAAGACCGACCGTATCATCTGGATTCGGATCGAGTACGAAACCGTAAGCTAACAAGAGCTCCTCGTTGGATTTCGGGCCGTAATTATTGAATACCTGTTGTCCTGCTGAAGTGGTCGTCGAGGAGACGAGCGAGATGGAAGATGGGGAGGAGAGCCAGGTTATCGGTTGACCTCGAGCATCTGGCGATACGCGTTAGCTCGGGGTCGATGGACAGAGGTTGAGGAAGTGCGAACGATTGAAGAGGTCTATCCCTGGTAGGAGGACGGGATGTGATTCCTCCCCTTCGTCAAAGGTATCCATTCCGCTGCTCGAGACTATCCGCGAGAGTTGAAGGAGCTTAGATGGAAAGGCCCGGGAGGAGAGGTAAGTTGCTGCGGTGAGGTAACGATCCCTTCTACACCCGTCAATTCCGTTCCACCGGACGGAAGCAAGCTCACCAAGTGAGACCATCCATTCCGAGTACGTCTCGGACCACCTCGCTCTCCGTCTGCCATTCGCGTCTCCGATCTTCCACCGCTCCAGCCAGATTCGTGCCCCGTAAGAGCTCGAGTTCGGGAGGTGTAAATTGGAGAGGTGTGAGGAGGGACGAAGCAGGCGGTAGTGAATCTACGTACGGCCCATGTGCCAATGCTGCACTAGAATTCCTTCAGCTCAGCATTGGTACACTGGTCCAGCGTACGGTCGTTCGGGTATTGCCCAGTGTAAGGAGATATAGGGGCATATCCGCATTCGCTCGTTCCACTCGTCCATTGCCTCCTCGTCCGTGCCAGTCACATCGTGGATAGCTCGAGTCGATAGCTCGGGAGTGATGGCGAGATGTGGGGGACTCGATACGAGTGTCTCTTCGGAAGGTATGTTGGCGGTTGAGAAGACTGATAGTCCGGTGGTGTCATCTGTGTCATCCGAAACGTGAGCTCGGAAACAAGATCTGGGTAACAGGGGTACACACCGTTGCGAAGGATAAGGGAGGGATAAAAGGTACCGCCGGAGGAACGGAGCCAGTCGAGAAAGGCCTCAGAGGCCTGAAGCTGATCAGTCATTATCAGACTGAGCTGTGCATTTCAGGCAGTCTCAAGTGTTGAGCCATGACATGGGTGCAACCGAAAGGCGGAGGTGAATGGCGATCACCGCAAGAGGAATTCTTGCATCTGGCATATATGATAGAATTCGTCCGCCTCTCCTCCGCCGCTATATCGCGATGATGCCCTATTCACAGCCCCATAGTATTGCTGGTCATTTGGTTGAGCTCCTGCTTGTCCAGCTGCTATTCTTATGCGAGCACCTCAGTCTCCTGTCAGGTATTGGAAACGCCCCTTGGCGTGGCCTGGGGAGTCGGCGGGAGGCGTCCGGTACAGTGCGAGGCGTGCTTGGATTGTGCTGAGGATGACATACACAATGGCAACAGACTAAGTGTTGGTGGCAGCGGAGAAGTTGATCTAGATGGAGGTGGAGAGCGTTGTGGCATGTCGAAGGTGAATGCATCTCGTGTCCTCGGACGGGCAGGACAGGCGAATCTGCTTGGACGCCCATCTCGGTGCCATTGCTGGATGGCTGCAGTTTCTCAGGCGGCTGAGTGGGGATTTGAGCCATGAGATTGACCGGATCAATAGGGCTGATGATGCCGTGGTCGGCCAGGGGGTTGCGATTGGGAGCCCGGTGGGCACGATGGAAGCTTCAGCGAGTCTCGACGACGCGCATGCATCCGAGACTTCGAAGGTCGGCAGTCGAGTGAACTTATGGCTGTGCTCGGTGACATGTCGAATGAAGGGTGCACTAGCGCTCTCCTAGTATCCCGACGAAATCACATCGTCGGCTGTCGTGCGGTCCGAGGCCGACGACATGTTTGGCTTCCCCTCGGTATTTCCTTTCCGCAGGGCGCGAAACTCCTCTCGCGATGTCGGAGATGATTTCGATTCTATCGCGACGACCGAAGTCAATCCCAGGCGAAATTTCGGCCTCAATCTTCGCCTTGCCCTTACCCTTCTCCGCATTGCACCTCTCGCCGTCTGGAACCATCGGCTCGTTCGGCATCGGTGTAGCTGGCTCGTCGTCCGCATCAATCTCCATTGACTGGTCACCGCCATGATCAAGGAGCTCGTCATCGCCATTACTTGTCCAGTGAGTACTAGAAGCAGGCGAATGGGACGCCACCGCCCATGAGGGACCGAGTTTGATAGGTGACGGAGGCGGGTCAAGGCATGACGAGTTGTAAGGCGATCGACGCGTACTGTGGGGAAGCGGCAGAGCGTCGGGAGACAGTGCGAGAGGACGAGCGCTCGAAGTCTTCTGCACCGGGATCTGCTCGGGTGATGGCGAGCGGAGGTCGATGATGGTAGCTTCGTCGGCAGTGTTTCGGGTATGCTTGACAAGGCCGCCTTGAGCAATGGCGGTCAGGGTGGGCTTCTTCTTGTCCAGTCTAAGATATCGTCAGCCAAGGCTCTCAGCTTCGTCGGATGGGAATTGACTGCTTCTTCTTGTTTCGATGGGGATTCGAGCTGTGAGTCGCGGAGACGCTCTTCGTCCCAGCTGCACGAGCAGCCGATTCAGTAGTGTCTGGGGATTCAGTCACCGAAGGTCCCTTGGAGTGTATACCCACCATGCTTGAGTCGGATATGCCGGCTCAGTTTCTCCCACTTGTCGTATGGGTTGTTGCAGCCCGGCACGGGGCATGGACACTTGGCTACGCTCATGCGGGCCTCATGCATCGGGAGATGAAACGAGGGGATGAGAGATGAGATGCGTGGACGAGACCCCAGAATGAGAAAGGATGATCATAGTAAGCATCGCACGACTACGAGGTCTGGTCGATCACGTCGATCTTTATGCATGACGCTGCTTGGAGACCATTATTGTTGAAAGAGTGGAGGTATGCGTATGATCCATTTCATCCCGGTCCTCCACTCCGCTTTCTCCATGACCATTAATGTCTTTGTGGTACGTCGCGCGAGAAAACGCTGGGCGAAGAATGCACGATTTACATGAGATGATGGATGCACTCGCATTGAGTAAGTTACAGACAGCGGCGGGGCGGTGAGAATATGCCACGTGTCCGACGGGACTGTATTCCCGGTAACTCCGCTGGTGCGCGCAACGCTTCAAAATTTCCACATCCCTCCTTTCCTCTTCAGATTCTTCTTCCTATCCGCAGAAGGATCAGTTCACGAGCTCACGCTCCGTCCACTCCACCTTCTCACCTCTCGAGATTATCTGAGCCGGCGTCTGCCTGCCCAAAAGAGGACAAGTACGAGTGATCAAGATGTCCGCGCCGGCTACCGAGACCAACGGCACTGTCCCTGATGCCGCTCAGCCCGCTGCTGAGGTCAGTAAGGAGGCTGAGGGCTTCAGGGTGAGTCAGCTGGCATCCAGAAATCTCTGCTCCGCACCTTGTAGTGGAGTCATACGCACGGACATAAGCTGATGTTGGGGTGACAGGTCTATGTTGGCAACCTGCCCTTCTCGGTAAGGCATTGGATCTTCAGGGGAGCCGGAAGCTGATGACCTCGACAGGTCACTGAGGAGCAGCTCCGCAAGTTCATGGCCAAATCCGACGGAGAAATGTGAGCTTGCAGTCCCGCATTCATCGTCAGCCCCCTAATGTCGTTTAGCCTCACCGTCATCCTCCCCATGAGGAACAGGCGCCCCGCTGGTTTCGGCTTTGTCCACTTCAAAACCGAGGAGGCCGCCAAAAATGCTGTCGAAAAGCTGGACGAGTCCGGTGAGCTGCTTTATCCGACTTGCATACAAGGACTGACAACGCGTAGACTTCGGCGAGCGAAAGGTCCAGCTCCAAGTGGCTCGCTCGAGGGAGGAGCAGGCTTCGCGTCGGGAGGCCGCGGTGGAGAGGCGTGAGGCAACGCGAGTGGCCAGGCTGGAGACGAAGGAGGCGGGAGCCGGTGAGAGTCAGGGCGAAGCTGTTGACGCCGAGGGCAAGCCAAAGAAAAAGAGGTCCGGCAAGGTACGCCTCCCGTGTCTCCATAACTTTGGCCTAACAGCCTTTCAGAAGCGCGAGCCCCGCCGCCGACTGCCAGAGGAGGGCGATGAAGCTGCCGATGCCAATGGAGAGGTCTCCGAGGGTGTTGAGAAGGCCAAGCGCCCGCCCAGGACTCGCAAGCCGAGGGAAGCGAGGATTGACGGCCCCGAGGGCGAGGAGGGTGAGAGGAAGCCAAGGGAGACGAGGGATAGGAAGCCTCGCCTGGAGCTCACCGGCGAGCAATCTAAGGTGAGTCTCGATTCAGGATATTGGCTGACTTCAGAATACCGTGTTCGTCGCCAATCTTCCTTTCAACGTGGACGACGACGCGCTCGCAGCGATCTTCACCAATCTATCTATCCGTGTCAAGTCCGCTAGTGTCGTTCATGGCCTGCGCAAGGGCCGAGGCGGTCGCCCTTTCCGCGCTTCGAGGGGTTTCGGCTTTGTTGAGATCGAGGATTCTGCTCAGCAGAGGGAGGCGGTGGAGAAGGTTGAGGGGAGTTTGATTGGGGACCGCAAGATCTCCGCGAAGGTGGCCAACGAGATGAAGCCTATCGAGATGGAGGCTGCGACCGACGCTCCAACGGCGGCGCCGGTGTGAGTGAGCCCTTAGGATTCGTGGTACATACTGATCTTGGCGTAGCGCTGCTTGAGCTCGTCTCTGCGCAGTGTCACCTTTCCCGTATCCTTCCGACCTGTAATCATCAGTCTTGGGATACCTCGATCATCAAAAGACGTGTATGTGTATAAGTGGCATCACATGGGTACGAGGACTGCGGCATCGAGATCATGCAATTATCATGCGGCACGCAGTGGGCGAAGCATTCATGCTCGATCATGGTGGTACGGCACTCCCTTGAGGAGGTTCTACCTCTGTCTCGGACACGCACCTCGAATCAGAACCAAGCCATTTCGCTTGTCAATCAGCTCCTGACAGTCATGTATCCTTTCGTGCAAACCATCCCTCCTACAATGGTGATGCCGTCCTTCGCTGAAACTGAATGCGACACTCCCTGTATAAGTCTTGCCCTGTGACGCCCCAGATCCGTGACAGGTCTACGTCCCTTGACACTGTGTCACACTTGTTATGGGACAGCACGTCAAGAGTACAGCAGGGCCGAACATCTGTCACGGGGGACAGGTGGCAGGTGGTCTGACAGAGCTAAAGCTGCATACAAGTCATGGTAAGACTACATAATAGCGGTTAAGGGCAAGATGCGTCTACGAGTTACCTTAAGTACCCAGAGCGAGTCGGCGGCATTTCGACGAATCTCGTTGATTTCGTCGAGTGGCGATTTGTGGTGTGGCGTGGTCC
>JAABUY010002725.1_pt1 | contig 20504 bp, 28 predicted proteins | sample 5560271 | NCBI WGS metagenome assembly JAABUY01 (sample SAMN10711886, study PRJNA513374) | rock metagenome | isolation source: Antarctica rocks | place: Antarctica: Victoria Land, University Valley
AGTGCCCCTTGTTGTGTTTGCAGGGCTGCTCTGCACCGACACTGTCCCAAAAACTGGTGTGATTGCCATCCCACGCTGCAGTCATTGTTTCGCCAGAGTGGCCTACATTCTGTGCTCACAAAGCTAACGCGGCAGTGCCTCGGGACGCGAGCGTCAGGCTGCTGCAATACTGCACAGGGACCATGGTTACACCGCAGCATTGAACCAGTTGAGCCTACCGTAGCAGCTTAGGCAGACATTGTTATGTGCTACCCAGCTGCCAAATGTGCCATCACCTTATTGAATGAACGGAGAATGAATGAATGAAATACAACCGTGTAGGAGTCTGAAGTCGGGTGGTGCATCCATGTTTTTATAATCTACCCCTGAAACATAGGGTGGACCTCTATTTCAACCAGGCCAACTCACCAGGCTGTGCGACATTGTTCTTGCATTCTTGATGCAGGACCCCTGTCTAGGGCCACTAGCCCATGCGCAAACCATGCTGCAAAAAGATCAGCGCGCGCGGCACTTGTATGCGTGCGCGCGCGCCGAGTCCGGCATTCCGCCAACGCAGACTCAGCCCCCACGATACCCAACGTCTGGCACTCGACCACCCTCCGGCCCACTGACCACACTGACGGCTGCTCAGCGCACAGCGCACTGCAGCTGACAAGCCGGTCAAACAGTTAAAGGCGTCGCACGCCGGCTGGCGCGGCTAGGAGTAGAGCTGAATGAGCTCGTCGGAGACCGCCGCCGGCGTGAGCACGCCCAGGTCCGTGAACAGCAGCGAGATGTACCCTGGGGTGGCCGCCCGTCAGTACACCCTCCAGGGGTTGGCATGCCTGGGTCCACAGCAGCAAAGGTTGTACCTTGCAGGGCAGGGTTGCCGTAGGGCAGGCCCCAGCCATGCAGCATGCAAACTGTCATGTTGTTGGGCAGCGCATACAAATGCACTTGCACTCCCGTGGGGAAAGCCGCGGAGAGGGGCAAGGCTGGTGGGCAGGTGCACACGTGGCGGCGTGTAGTCGCGGGAGGGGTTCTCGATGCGCACGCCGGCAGGCAGCCGCGGGCTGAAGTCGACGTGCTGCCGCTCGAGGGGCAGGTCGCTCTGGTTGAGCGGCGACAGGCGCGCAAACTGCCGCGCGGACACAGTGCTGTCCCTTCACCCACGGCCAGTCAGATGTATTACGATTTGCCCTAAGTGTGCACATCATACGCCAGAGAATTAGTGAGCGCTAAAACGCACCATCCCTGCTAGAGCGCGGGGCCAAACTGCCCTGAAACTGACATGCACTCCTGACTCGCTCCCGAGCCCTGTCACACAGACTGCGAACGCAAGCAGCACGTTGTGACTACAGGCGCGTCTGCAAGTCGCCAGGCCGGCAGCATCCTATGCGGGCGCGCGCCTTGTACGACTCGGCCGCGACGTAGAAGGGCGTGTTGTGCGCGGCGGCAGCCAGCGCGATCTGGTACGTGCCCAGCTTGTTGATCACGCCGCCGTTCTCCACCACGCCCTCCGCGCCCACGAGCACCAGGTCCACGCTGCGGCAGCAGGCAGGGTAGGTGCTCTACCCTACCCTAACCCTACCCTAGCATCAGGCATGCGAGCGGCCTGCCTCCATGGCAGCGCATGCCACATCGGGCAACAGGCCCTGTCCCTGCGTGCCAGCGCTTGCGGCGGTGACAGTATGCTCCTCTGCGTGTGAGTGCCTCGCCTGTGCGCCTCACGCACCGCTGGCCAGAGCTCTGCACACACTGCAGCAGACGACCCGGCCGCGACAGGGCGGCGCAGGGCTCGGCCGTGCCAGGGCGGCCTGCGGCGCGGCCACCGCGCCCCACCGACTGCATGCGCTGGGCGCGGGCTGAAGAAGCACGCAGCGCGCACCGCAGCACTTCCAGCGCAAATGCGACCGCAGAGTCCAGGATGGCCTGCACCGGCACGCCCAGCTCGTCCAGCGCGCGCGCCATGGCCAGACCCGTCTCGTCCGGCCGGCCCTCCGTGACGACCACGCTGAACTGCATGCCCTGCAGGCGCCAGGCCAAAGCGTCCGTGAAAGTCGGCGGCGTGTGCGTGTCATCACCTTGCATGACAGCATAGCATAGTTTACACCCTCCTTTCACCCCATCCCCCCCAATAAAACTATCGGAGCGTCACACGCTGACTGCCAGGCCCTCTAGGGACTTGAGTGAGCGGGCAGCTGCAAGCGCAGAGGGCAAGTGTCAGTTCCCGTGAAGGTGCTGCTACAAGCTCAGCAAATGCGGGCGCGCCTGTGCGACAGCGCGGCGCAGCAGGGCCAGCACGACGCGGCTGTGGCCATGCGTCAGCACGCGCGCGCCCGCCCGGATGAACGGGGCGCCCAGGTCCGCGATCTTTGCGCGCGCGCGCACCGATGTCTCCGCAAAGTACATGCCGCGCTGCGCAGCGCGGCACAGCCTGACTGCGTCATGCAGCACGCCCCCCCCTTTTCAAGCACCTACTGCACATGATGCCTGTTGTTCATGCACAGTTCCTGCCGCGCTTGCACGCAATGGAAATAAATTTACTACGTCCCGGAGCACATGCCGCCCTCTTCAAGTACCTACTGATATGATGCCTGCTGCTCATGCACTTTCACGCCGCGCTTGCAATGCAGTGGAAGTGCTAAAGCCGCGCGGGAGCACCTCAATGATCCGCCTCTTGGCCGCCTCAAAGTCCTCGGCGTCCAGCGCGGACGTGCGCGTGGTGTAGCGCAAGAAAAGCTGGCAGCCAGCTTTCAGCGAGATGGCCGTCTCGTTGCACCTGCGCCCGCCAGCGCACAGAAGGCTCCTACGGCTCGCCTGTGCTCTGGGTTGCAAATTTTGTGCAGCGCAGCAAGGCACTCTGACAGACGGAGCGCACCGCTCCAGGGACGCCGCGGCCTCCTTCAGCTCCTGGTCCAGGCCCATCATCGTGGACGCCTTGCTCCGTTTGATCACATTGGTCAAGGCCTACGCTGGCACAGTGTCACAATACGCCTATGCGCTGCGAGGTCGGAACTTGCACACGCCACTGACGGTCAGCTCGGCGTGTGACACCCAGACAAAGCGCTGCACTCGCCTTAATGGCCGCAACAGCGACCGCCATCTCAGGCGAGCGCGCCAGCGCGTTGTGAAAGTCAGAGGAGACCTGGTCTGGCCGCTCCCCATCTGCGCCGCACGGTGTCTGTTACTAAAGCATATGCGTGCCGAGACCAGACTCACTGGCATAACGCTACGGTCTCAAACAAGCGAGCATCACTTTGCCCCACCAAGCTGGTAGCTCGCGCCGCCACTGTACTGTGCTGGGCCTTCGTCCGCAAACCGCACTTTGCTGGGCGCCACTGGCCCCACTGCAGCGGCGGTGGGGGCGCCCGAGCCAGGCCCCACAACGCCTGAGAGGCGTGCGGGCATGCGTCAGCCACTGCAGCATTCGTTCTGCTTCAACAAATAAACAAAGGCAAAGCGTCAGAGTTGGTCATAACACCCACCTCTATGCACAGGGCCTGCGCTTTCTTCATCCAGGTACTGTGATATGCTGCGCTTCTGCATGCTGAGTTTGCTGCTGCAAGATGGAGGCGGCGCAAACGTAATTGGCCTGTACTCCACACGCACCTCAGGTACCTGTCTACACAAGTTTGGTTTTTTACTTGCTGGCTCCAATCTGCATTGCCGCCTATCCTCTGTGGAGTGGAGACTGCTAGGCTGCAGCTCCGCCAGTAAACCTGCTATGCAAAGGGTCAGCTCTCAGAGTTCGAACGGATACGTGGTGTAGCTATTTAGTCCTATTGAAGGCGCACATAGAAAGGGAGGCCAGCCCGTAGTCGGTTGGCAGCGGCGCCATGGGGGTGCCCGGCTTCAACACGTGGATGCGGAGCCAGTACCTTGGCGCATACGTGCCGCAGAGGTCGGAGTTTGACCATGTGTACGTGGACATGGCCAGCATCCTGCACACCGTCCTGCGTAAAGGTGCGCCGCCTGCACCCGCCGCAGCTCCCGTGCACAGCCGCCAAGGCGCGGCGGAGCTCACGGCCTCGCCTCACCACTGCCTCTGTGCGTCCTGACAGCGAGCGCTGTGTTTCATGCTAGCCGCAGTCGCTGGCCGTCTCTGTGCACGTGGTGGACGACACGACCACTTGCGTGCTTGTGCGAGCGCAGTGCGGACCATAAACCGCTTCCACGTGAGCCTGTACACGCACCTGGACGAGGTGCTGCGGCGCACGCAGCCGCGCAAGAGCGTCGTGTTTGCGCTGGACGGGCCTGCGCCCCTGGCCAAGCTGCTCACGCAGCGGTGCGGCCCTGAGGCAGCAAGTGCCACGCCGCGTCGCACTCGTGTGGCCGTGTGGCAGTACCGTGTCACCCCTTCTGCGATGGTAGCCCTGCTGTGCTGAGTATTATGCGACGGGCAGCAGCGCCTGGTCTTTCAGACCTCTGTGTGTAGCGTCGCGGCAGCCTCGGCGTCTTTCTACTTTCTGCTGCTGTCTGTGCAGCAAGTGCTGGCCAGTGACATCGGCCAATTTCCTAGTGCGATTTCTCCACACTGCAGGCAGCGGCGGCAGCGGGAGTCGCGGCGAGCGGGCAAGGCAAATTCATCGCGGCTGCTGTCATCGCTAGGGCTCACTCCAGGGACGCCGCTCATGGCGCGCCGCACTCGTTCGCGCTTGGCACATGCTGATTTCCTTTGACATGATTTATCCACAGGTGGCAGGGCCTGCCTGTGTTGCAATTTCTGCATGTCCTGGTAAGAGCTCCGGGGCGGCGCTGGGCAGGCTCAGAATGCTGCTTTGGCCCATAGGCCCTGCACGGCGCCCGTGCAGTGCCGTGCACTGTCTGAGCAGGCGCGTAGGTGCACGACTCCCTGCTGAAGCAGCGGCGCCCGCCGCCCCGCAGGCTGCAGTGCAGGACAGCCTGACGTTCTACATCTGCCAGCGGCTGACGTCGCAGCGGTGGAAGCATGTGCACTTTGAGCTCTCCGGCGCGACCGTGCAGGTGTGGCCGGGGCCGCCGCATGTCGTGTCTGGATGCGGTTGCAGATGTTCACCGTTGCAAGCCGATGAGCCGGAGGTTGCCGGGCATTGCAGAGTGGGATTGCCTTGTGGTTGACTGTGTTTCCTTGTCACGCCGTGTGCTGGCGATGTGTCGGTCTGGTGCTGGCCAATGGATTTTGTGGCCTATGAGGGGCCTGCTTGTGGTCGCAGGGTGAGGGCGAGGTAAAGATTATGTCGCGGCTGCTGCACCCCTGGGCCGCGGTCGCGCCCGGCGACACGCACGCGCTCATCGCCGACGACTCCGACTGCCTGCTCATGGCCGCGATGGCCGCGGGGCGCGAGGCGCAGAGCCTCTTCGTGCTCGCCGAGCCGCAGCTCGGGCGCGGCATCGCGTTCGGCCCGGACGGCCTGCCGCAGCCGCGCGGCGCGGCGGCGGCGGGCGGCGGCGCGCGGCCGGGCAGCCGCGGCATGGCGTCGGCCGCGTCGAGCGGCTCGCTGAGCAGCGCCCCTTCTTCCCCGTCCTCTGTGTTCGGTGACGGCGATGGAGCAGAGGGGGCGCCGGGCGGCGCGGTTGATATGGGCCAGGCCGCGCCGGCGGGGGCGGGGGCGGCGGGCGGCGGGGCGGCGGCGAGGCAGGCCGCGCCGGCGGCGGCGGGGGCGCCGGCGGCGGGCGCGCGCGGCCGGCGCACGGTCCCCTACAACTGCTTCTCCGTGGATGCGCTGCGCGAGCTGTGGACGCGCGAGCTGCCCTTCCTGGCCGGCGCCGGCAGGGCGGTGCGGGCTCCTCGGGGCGCCCGCGGAGCCTGGAGGCTGCCGCTGGCGCATATGCGCTAGAGGACATGCACAGCGTACCCCTCCTGTTGTTGCGCAGCAAGCCTTTGAGCCTGCGTATGCGTCTGCCGAAGCTGAGCATGAGACCTTGTGAAGGTGGCAGGTCCTATGGTGAGCCGAGCGCTGCGCGCTGCGGGGCGGGGCGGCGGCGGCGGCCACGCCGCTTGCAGGCTCCTGAGCAGCCCACGCAGCTGGAGACTACTGTAGGAGAGGCTGAGCGCTAATGCAAGCGACGCGGTGCAGCCGGGGGTGCGCGGCCGCGCCGGCTGCCAGGCTCAGGGCGGCGCGCGCGGGGCAGGACGTGCGCGAGCGCTTTTCGGGCTGTGCGGCGGACCTGACGGTTATCGCCGTGCTGGCGGCGGGCAACGACTACCTGCCCGCGCTGCGCGGCACGTCGCTGAACGACTCCGCCACCACGCCCAGCCTCTGGTCGCTCTACCTGCGCCTGCGCGACCAGCCCGAGTGGGCCACCCAGTGCGCCCCGCGCGCCCACGAGCCAGAGCCGCCGGCACGTTGCTGAGAGCGTGCTAGCCTGCACGCCGCTCTGGTCTGGGTGATGCGAGGTGGGCTGTGGTGTTGCTGCTGGACCAGGCTGCTTCATCTCAGGCGTTGCATGCGCGGTGCCTCCAGCGCCTGTGCTAGCACAGAGGTCCAGCCATGCTTGATGTAAAGCATGGCGAGACTTGGTGGCAGTGCAGGTGCAGCTTGCCGGCAGGGCGTGCCGGCAGAGCAGGCTGGCAGCGGCGCCCCAGTGAGCGCGCGCGTGCCAGGTCGCTCGTCCGGCGCGGCGAGGGCGGCATGGCGATCAACGCGCCGATGCTGGCCGCGCTGCTGGCCGCCCAGGGCGCGCACCTGCAGGGCGACAAGCCGCGCAGGGTCGCCGGGCGCGCCGCCGAGCCGTCGGCCGAGGGCGAGGACGGGGAGGAGGAGATGGCGCTGAAGCCGCCCGCCGCGCCCGCCAAGTACCTCCAGGTGCGGCGCGGGAGCCCGTTTGGGGGTAGAGTAGGGTAGGGGACCCCCTGACCTAACCAACCATATACCCTTACCCTAGTCGACGTTGCTCTGGGACGCGCTGCGCTGCCCGAGCCGGGCGCTGGGCGGGCGCGGCCGCGCCCGTCGGACTCTGCGGCTGCCGCAGCGTGCGCGCGGTCCCTGGGACGGCGGGCCCGCGCCCGGAGCGTGCGCGCAATTTTGCTCTTCGATGAGCGTGGTGAGCGCAGGGCGGCCGACCCTGCCCAGGCCCGCGCTGGCTGTGCGCATCAAGCGCTGCCGGGACAAGTTGGGGGTGCGACGGGCTCAGGGACGCCGGTGCGTGCAGGGCCTGGCGTGGCTGGTGCGCATGTACGCGGAGGGCCTCTGCAGCGACTACCGCTTCAGCTACGAGCACAACAGCCCCAGCGTCGCGCAGCTGCAGGGCGAGCTGGCCGCCACCAGCGTGCTCGGAACCGTGAGCAAGGGCTTAGCGGCGCCTTTCCAGGAGATCGGCGAAGCGCGTGGCAGGCAGCCCAACGGCGAGGCCCGGCCGGCGGAGCCGTCTGGCAGCGGCGCCCGCGCCTGGCCAGCAGGCCAGCGTGCGGCCGCGGGCGGCGCGAACGGGGCGGCAGCGCCGGCCGCGCCCGGCGCGGCGGGGCCCGCCGGCTGGCGGGAGGCCGAGGGCCGCAGCCGCAGCCCGCTCCTGCCGACCGCGTGCGCGCTGGCGCTGCTGCCCGGCAACGGCGGGGAGGCGCACGCGCCCAGCGTGCGTGCCTGCAACCCCCGCGGCAACCGGGGTGTGAGCGGACTTGGACCCTGCTGAGGCTGCCGTAGCACGGCGCGTCGCCGCTCGCAGCGACGTGCGCTGTCCGTCACTGCGTCGTGCGGGCGGGGCCAGCTGCCTCTGGGGTGTGGAATTGTTGTCCGGGTGACCTGTGCAGCGGCGCCACGAGGCCGAGGGCGCGGGCACGCGCGCGCGGCAGGCGCTGCGGCACCTGATGCAGGAGGGCTCGCCCATCCAGGACCTGTTCACCGTGTGCCACGAGTGCGAGACCATGCATGCTACGCTGCGCGCGGCTATGCTGGCGGCCCATGAGGCGCGCGCGCACCCCCCTCCCCCCCCGGCCCGGCGCGACGAGGTCATGCAGCGTGAGCCGCAGCGTGGCCGCTGCTTGCTTCTGCTCACGCTTTACAAGAGCAGCTGCTCTTGATCCTACATGCTCGGGGAAGCTTGTGACATGCTGCCGAGTCAAAGCACAAGTGCGATGGGCGCCCTACTTGACCCGGCACAGGCGCATGTCCGCACGGCATCTCCCTCGGCATCTTGACGAGGCTCGCAGCCTCTGTGTCGTGAGCAGGGGATTGCCCTCCAGCGGCGGCGCCGCTGACGCGCGGCGCGCGCGGGCGCGCAGGCCCGGACGCACCTCGCGGCCGCGCTGCAGGTGCAGGCCAGGGCGACCGAGCTCGCCAAGAAGGCGCGGCGCGCGGTGCGCAAGGGCTACAGCCCGCCGCCGCCGGCGTCCGAGGCGGCGGCCGGCGCGCCCGCGACCGGTGAGCGCCTCTCACCTGCAAGTGTCGAGCGGCTGTCGCCATAATGGCGTCAACAGCAGCAGCGCAGAGCTGTACATCGCCGCAAACCACCCGGCGCAGCAGCGTTGACGGGCCTGCGCGCCCGCAGGCGGCGTCGCATGCGCCGCCGGCGGCGATGCGGCCGGCGGCGACGTGGATGCGGGCGCGGCTGGCGGCGACGGCGACGGCCTGAGCCGCCACGAGCAGGACGCGCGGGAGGCGAGCGCGGCGGTCGCGCGATGGCAGGCGCGCGTGGATGAGCTGCGCGCCAAGGTCAGGGAGGCGTCCGTGACGCGGGAGGCGCACTCGCGCGCGGAGCACCCGTACGCGCCCTTCCCGGTCACGCGGCTGGAGGCCGCCGTGGCCGCGGTGCCGCCCGAACGCTACCTGCCCGCCGAGCGCCCGATGACCGCCTTCGGCAACGCGTGGCGCTTCCGCTACGGGCGCTCCGGGCCGCCCGGGCGCTTCGCGCCCTTCGCGCCGCCGCCGCCGCCCGTGGAGCTGATCACGCCGCTGTGGCCGCCGAGCGTGGGGCAGCTGTCGCGCGAGGCGCTGCCGCTGGTGGTCCCAGGCCGGCACGCCGCCGCGCCGCCGCACAGCGGCGCGGCCGCGCCCCGCGGCATGCATGCCGCGGCGGCGCCGCGCAGCCTGCCGCTGCGAGCTGCAGACGGTGCCGGCGCCCGCGCGGGCGCCGGGCCGGCTCTCAGCGCCCAGGGCGGGAACCCCGTTGGCGCGCCGCCGGGCGCGGGCCGGGCGCCCTGGACGACCCAGCATCTTGGCCAGCTGGGCCTGGGGGGCGCCGGCCGCGCAGCCGCGGAGGCGCCCAGCCGCGGCTCGCTCGCGGGCGCCGCGCGGCTGGCGCCGCCGGCGGCGGCTGCGGGTTCGCCGCGCCGAGGGACGGCGCCGCCGGCGGCAGCGGCCGCGCTGCGCTTCCGCGCAAGCGGCCGCGGCTGGCCGCGCAGCCTGGGCCTGGCTGCGTCGGCCGCCCGCCGGCTGGCCGCACCCAGCGGCGGCGGCTTCTGGCTCGCGGCGCGGCTGGGCGGCTGGGTGTAGCGCGGCCGCTCGCCAGCCGGTGCCCCGCGGCGGCTGCTGCTCCCTCGCGCTGCGGCACGCCCAGACCCGGCAGCGGCGGCGCCCGGCCTGCTGCATGGCCGGGCGGCCGGGGCCAGGGCGGCCGCACGCTGCCGGCTGCTCCGTGGCGCCGTCCCGCGCCGGCAGCCGCTGCCAGAGCTGCGCGGCCGGGCCTGCGGGCGCGCGCGTCGGCCGGGGCAGCTGTTGTTGGGCGCCTTTGTGCGCCGCGCAGGGGCTGGCGGCCCCCGGCTGGCGCCGTGTGTCGTGAGCCCGCGCCTGTGCCCGGAGCGCCGGGGGAGCGAACGGTGTGGCGCAAGCGTGTCCTGCATTCTTGGTGTGCGCGCGGGTGCGACCGGCTGCAAGTGCTGCGCTCGGTCTGCGCGCGCTGCGTGTCCCAAGGGCGGCCGTGAGAGGGGCGCTGGCCGCTGAGGGAAAGGGTCTCCTGTCCAGCTGCGCCAGGACAGGGGCCTGTAACGCACACGACGCATCTCATGGATCGCACTGCAGTGGGCACACTGACTGTTCCCTTGAGTGGAGTACCAATCATGCTTGTGTGTCCAGGCCAGGGTAGGGGCAGAGTTGGCAGCAAGCTCTCAGCTGTGTAGGAAGCACCTGTCGGCGATCGCCCCGCGCCTTGCAAGTAGAGGAACACATCTGAGTCTCCGCAGTGCCCACGTATCAAACGTGTTTGCACGGGGCAGCCCTTCTTTTGGCCGTAGTGAGGAAGTGCGCCAGTTGCGTCCGCGCGCTTGGTGCAGCAGCGCCGGCTCTGCGCTCGCTGCGGCCTGCTGGCCGTCCTCCCGCCTCACGAGCTCTGCAGCCAGCACTGTTGCTGGCAGAAGAGGGAGCTGCTCAAAGCAAGCCCCTTCCGGCTCGAACAGGCACCCCGCTCCGCCAGCAGCCCCGCCACAGCCCCATAAAAATGCGATGGCGCTCTGCAGAGCGGCGCTCCTGGGCAGCCTGCTGAGCTGCGTGCTCGCCCGCGCGCGCGCCCGCGCGCCGCCCGCGCACGCGCTCTACTGCGCCGGCGCACCCGACGCCCCCGGCTTCTACGATGCAGCCTCGGCGAGCGGCCTCCCACGCCTGGGGCGTCCCTACCCTAGAACGCCTGCCGAGCAGCGTGCGGGAGGGTGACCGGGGCGCGTGGCGCGCCGCCAGGGCGATGTGTACGTGCCCGTGCTGCAGCTGCCCGGGCGCTTCCTGGACCCGGCCACCTTCCGCGCCAGCGAGAACGCGGCCAGCGCCAACAGCAGCGTGGCGGCGCCGGCCGGCTTTGCCTTGCTCCAGGCGCTGTTCCAGGCGCGCGCCTCTGCCTGCTCTGGGCCCGGACCCTAACCCATCTGCTCCAGGCGCGCGCCTGTGGACGGGGCAGACTCGCCATCCACAGGGCTGGTCCTCCCCGGCGCATGAGCGCTCGAGCACTGCCCCACCCATCTGGCCCTGCACCCACATCTTGCCTGGGCATGGTCAGCTCTGCGACGCGGTGCGGGCTGACACAGCCGGCAGGGAGCTCCGTGCCGGCGTTTTTTACCGTGGCAGCCGGGGGGTGCAATCGGGCAGGCTCGGCGCCGACGCCTGGCCCTGCCCGGCGCTGGGACCCCTTGCAGGGTGACGCCTCGCTCCGCCTGCGATCTCAAAGGGCCCTGCGCACCGTGGCGACCATGTCAGGCAGCACTGAGCCAGGCGAGCGCACGCCCCAGGTGGCATGCGAGGGCGCCGGCATGGCCGGCGCCTTCCCGGCGGACCCGGCCGCGCGCTACGCCGTCCGGCTCTTTTTCTCGGACTACCAGGCCGCGGCGCCGGGCGCGCGCGTGTTCGACCTGACCATCGCCGGCCAGCCCGCGCTGCGCGGCTTTGACATCATCGGCGCGGGCGACGGCGCGCGCGTCGGCGTCGTGCGCACGTTCCTGGTGAGGCCATGTGCGGACCGGACCTCGACCGGGGGCTCTGCCGTGTGCAGAGGGCCTGCGCTGTCGTCGCAGTGCGCCTGCTTCGTTGTCTGCATGCGGGCAACCTGCCGCCAACCAGGCCCTGCGCGCGTCAGGGTGAGCAGACATGCAGAAAGAGGGAGCAAAGGCGCGCTCAAGCGTGCGCGCATGCGCGGCAGGTGTGGCCGGCAGCAGACGGCCTTATCTCGCTGGCGTTCGGCGCGGTCGCCGGCCTGCCTGAGCTTGCCGCGCTCGCAATCTACCAGGACGATGGGACGTCGTTCCCGGACGCGCTCTCGCTGCCCCTGGCGGACGGAAGCGCCGCGCCGCAGGACTGGCTAGCGGCTGCCCCGGCCGGCCCTCCGCCTGCCGCAAGCGCGCCCGCGCCGCCGGGCGCGACCGCCGCGGGGCCCGCGGCCGCAGCGGCCGCGCCCGGGGCGGCCCTGCGCGCTCCCGCTGCGGGCCCGACGATGGCGGCCGCACCGTTTGCCACCAGCGGCTCCGCACCTGGGGACTCGCCGCCCCTGGCCGTCACCTTGCCTGACGGCGGTGTGGCGGCTGGCCCAACATCCGGGCAGCCGCTCGCGTGGACGCGCGGCGATGGAAACGCGTCGGCCCCGGCGTGGCAGGACAGCACGGCGGCCGGGCCGGCCAGCGCGCCGGGCGCGAGCTCGCCGGCAGCGACGACGGCCGAGCCGGACGCACCGGCCGCTGCTCCTGTGCAGGCGTCGGCACCGTCCGGGCTCGGCGGCATGCCCGCGCCCCCGGCAGACGGCCCTAGCGCCGCGCCTGTAGTCAGCCTGCCCGCGCCGCCGCCGCCGCCGCCGCCGCCGCCGCCGCCGTTCTCCTTCCTGCAGGTCGCGCGCTGGCCGCCCGTCGCCGACCCCGCGCAGACCGAGTTCTACTGGGACCCGACGCTATCCACGCTGCCGGCGCTGCTGGCGGCGCAGCTGCCGCCGGGCGGCCTGGCCGCGCCGCTGGACATCAGCGCCGACCCTGGCGGCGGCCGGCGCGGCGGCCGCGCCGGCCGCGCGCCCGGCGACGCGCTCTTCACCTGGCTCGCCGTGTTTTCGACCCTGCCCGGCGCGCGGCCCGCCGCAGGGCATCTATCGACCGCGCCATTTGGAGCGCATCCAGCTGCGATCGCTGCATCGCATGCGTGCGTAGGCTGTTATGTGCCTGCATTCCGAGCGATGCTTGCAAGCAGCATAGGTCCGTGCTGAGTGATAAATGCGGATTCGCAGCAAGGCTGGCTGATCCTGCGGGCAGCCCGGCGGGCGGGCGCGCCGCAGCCGCGGCGTACCTAGCGGTCGATGCGGGCGGTGGGTACGCCGCGGTTGCCACCAGCCTGACCGCCGTGGGCGGCGCGCCGCTGTGGCTCGGCGCGGAGCGCGTCGCGCTGCTGCTCGTGCAGGCCAAGTGGGGCGCCTGTGCGCTCGCCGTGCGCATCCCGGCAGGTCACGCCGCCCCCCGCCCGTCGCCGGCGCGCATGCCGCAGGCTCCAGTGCTGTGACACCGGCACTCGCTTGCTCACGGAGAAAAACCTGAAATACAGTGCGCTGACCTGGGCGCCAACTCATGGGTTGCTGCGCCGGCCGCGCGCCTGCTGGCGCTGCGTAGGGTCCGCTGGGCCCGGCGCTGACGCCCCCAGGTGCGGCAGGCACCTTCCTGGACGCCAGCGGCGCCACCAACCCCGAGCTCGTCGCCTCCTTCCCGTGGCTGCTGCCCAACGGCGCGGCCTGCGGCGCGCGCACGGCCGCGCCGGACGCTGCCCCAGCCGCGCCCGCCGCCGCTCCGGCCGCGGGCCAGGAAGGTGCGGCGTCCCGCCGGGCTGCCCGTGGCGAACGGGCGCCGCTACTCACTGCATGCGCCAAGGAGCTGGAGGTGGCAAGCATGTCGCTGACCCTTCGAGGTACTGAGATTAGCAATGTCGTCAGGGCGTGTCTGCTAAGCCACCTCCTTTCATCCCTGGTTCGCATTAAGCGGCGATCATCACCCCGCTGCGGTCACATGCGGGACAATACAGCAGCGCAGACGCTTGCGGTCGAGCGCGTTAGGCGCCGCGGGCGCCCCGTGCGCGCTGGCGCCGCGGCCGGGCGCAGTTATGTTCACGAGTGGGCGCACCAGCCAGGCGGCCGGCCTGCTGCCGGTCGTGTTCGACGCCGGCTACGCGCGCGAGGCCTGCGCGCCCGCCTGCCTCTTTGAGGTGACGCGCGCGCGCCTGCTGCATGCGACCGCACGCTGCAGGGCTGCGTTGAGATCGCCGCACGTTTTGCGTGCTGCCGCCCTCACATGCACCATGCGCTTTGTGCGTCCGAGCGGCACTGACCGCTTCGCGCATGCATGTGCGAGCGCGCCGTGTCCGTGCCGCTCTCATGCACGCCAGCCCCTGGCTGCTCAGGAGGCTGCTGCAACCTCTGCTGCGCCAGGTCGATGGCCCGGCCGCCATCACGGGCTTCGCCGTCATGGATCCGTCCAGCGCCGACTCGGCCCCCACGGCATGGGCGCTGCATTATCAGGTCCGCGTCATGGTCCGCCGGCCCACAGCTGCACCCTCCGCGCTTGGATGTGCCTGCCACGGCTGCTGCCTTGCACCGGCGTCACCCTGCAGCGCTCGTTAAGGCAGCCGCATTGCCGTGCAGAGCCAGGCACGGCATGCATGGCCTCACCGGGTGCCGCGCGCGCGCGCGCAGATTGCCGAGGAGGGCGCCCCGGTAGGGTTTTTGCTGCGCGTCAGCCCCTGCTCCGACGCGCTCGCCTTCCTGGGCGCGCTGGTGCTGGACACGCAGCCGCCGCGGCTGCTGCGCGTCAGCAAGGTGGCCGAGCGCGCGCTGCCGCTGCCGGCCGGCGCGGCCGGCGCCCCGCAGACTGCCGTGCAGCTGCTGTTTGCGTTCTCCGAGCAGCGTGCGCTGCCGGCCCGGCACATGCGCTCCTCGTGCCTGTGCTATCCCTTATCCCGGGATGCGCGCCCTGCCCTCACCGCCAAGGGGCGCATGCGGCCGTGCTCCGCAAGCGAGCAACTGGGATGTCACTGCTCATGAATAGTTTGCCTGTGAGCGCGGCGCCCATTGGGTCTGCAGCCGCCCTTGCGGGTGTGCGCCCGCCCTTGGCTACGGGCGGGGCTTACGGACCCGCCTTGTGGGAGCGCGCATGCAGACGTTGCAGTCACATGCGCGCGAGCGCCCCCCCCCCCGTCAATGACCGGGGTCCGGCGCGCCGGCGGCGCAGTGGACGGCTTCTGCGCGGGCGAGGTGCAGCTGGTGGGCGCGCGGGCCGCCGGCGACGTCGGCCAGGACATCGTGCCAAACAGCTACATGCTGTGGGTGGCCTCCGACCCCGGCGCGGCCACCTTCAGCGTCACCCTCGCGCCGGGTGCGCGAACAGGGGCACATGCTGTTGCCCTTGCGGTTTTCGGTGCGCTGGCAGTGCTGGCCGCTGCAGGCGCGCGCTGCGCACTGGCATGCAGTGTTTGTCATTGTTAGCAGGCAGTTGAGTCTGCTTAAGCAGAGTGTGGCACTTTCTTCGAACAACATGCGGCAGTGAAAAGCAGGACCCATAAAGCCGCGGCACCCGCTGCAAGTGCTGTCGCCTGCGGCAGACGCCATTCGGGATGTGGCCGGCAACCCGCTCGTGATGCCTACGGCAACGGTCATTCCGGTCATGGCCACAAGCGGCGCCACAGCGGTCACGCTGACAGCCGGCGGGCCCGCCGCTGGCACTGCAACCGCCGGCACCTCGCCCGCGCCAAGCCCGCCGGACGCCGCCATCCTGGGCCTGCAGGCCCAGGATGGCACAGCGTCAACCACTTCGGCCAACGCTGTGCAGGTGGGAGCCAGGACGCCCATTGATGCCATTCCCTTGCCGGTGCGTTGAGCACGGTATGGGATGTGGCGTCGTTTGCATACTGCTACATGCACATGCTGGTACCACTTTAGCTCACGCAAGCAACATGGCCGCGAACACCGCCCTCAGCGCGCACTCCTTACCACGCAGGCTGCCAGCAGCGGCGCCCGGCACACAGCGGCCGGCGCAATAGTGGGCATAGCCGTGGGCATCATGGGGGGCGCCCTGGTCTCCAGCATCTGTGTCGCCGGCGGCTACCTGTTTCTGCGCTGGGTACCAGCCCCGCAGTACTGCAGCAGCGAGCACACACACACAGCACATTTGCAGCATGTGCAGCAGCCCAGGCCTTTCCTATTTTGCTTTTAAGGAGTGGCAGGCTGTATGGAATGAGGTGCTATGCTTTAAGTTGCGTGGCTGACTAATGCAACATGGAGATGAGTTATGCGTGTCTGTTCATGATGTGCCGCAAGGCATATTGGCTGCTTCAAACAGCCTGGCATGTGTGCAGCGGCAGGCCTCCACCACCAAGACATCCTCTGCGCCAGCAGCCCCATGGCCGGGCTTCATGAAGGCCGCAGTGCTGAAGCGGGCAAAGCACGGAGAGGCTCAATCTGCCATTCATGCTGTGGCTGGCGACCCAAATGTGCTGTAAATTGCTTACATGCCAACATGTTCGGTATAATTAAGAATGTTATCACATCCTTAATAGGAGTCATGCTGTGCATTCATATGTTCACAGAGGCTCGTTTCCAAGCAGGGTTCGACCTAATTGCACCCTCGCATGAAGCATCAACATAGCAAGGGTCATCAACATGCATTGTTTACTCTACTCCGTCACAGACGCCATAGCATATGACGCCCTTGCTAGTCGCTGCTGCTATGGCAGCCTAATACCAACAGAAAACCAAACCGAGTGCCCTGGACTCAATGCACACAGCGCGCAAGGGGATGGCACGCGACATATCTCGTGATGGCACGCGACAGGTCACGCAGCACATGCACTGGCAGATTCACGACAGCGCGCAACACATGCGCTCACAGGATGCATGCCGACTTGCAGCACGGCATGCAGGAAAGAATATGCATAAAGGAAAGCAAGTGATACAGCGTAGCACTGCACCCGTGCGCAGCGTGTGCACGGCAAACAAATATGCATCGAAAGCCATATTGCTGTCCATGTAGTTGACAGCTAAGCATGCCATGACCATGTGCAGCTGTCCCTGACGCTTCGAAGACCGTGGAGCTGGGACTGGCCGCACTCAAAGGAGGGCTTGCACAATTGCTACACCAGGGCCGCCAGCTGCTCGGCCTTCTCCGGAGCGACCTCGCTGAGGAAGGGGTAATCCGTGTAGCCCTTCTCCTGCACGTGCCAGCAGCCGGCGCACATCAGCGCCGCATGCCACGGAACGTGTCCTACACACACTTGCTACACACACTTCAAGCTTTGGACAAGGAGATGAGCAGACCTGGTCCTGTGCGCACAAGCGCACGTGCCCGCTACAAGCAGGCACCGAACCTGCACCACTGCGCACCCTCCCAAATGCAGCACGAGTACACACAAAGTGAGCAGAGGCAGCTGTTTCGCAGGCACGCCACCAAAGGAGAAGGCACAGCACACCGGGTCAGAGCTGTAGAAAGTGCTCCGGTCATAGGGGTTGAGCGGCGCGTCCAGCGCAAAGCGCTCGGGCAAGTCCGGGTTGGCGAGGAACAGGCGCCCGTACGCGATGAGGTCTGCGCTGCCGTCGCGGATGGCCTCGATGCCGCGCTCGCGCGTGTAGCCGCCGGCTGACATGAATGTGCCCTGTGGGAAAGAACGTCAGCCTTGGCAGCCTCGCAGCCTGGGTTTAATCACACCCTCCGGGACTCCCCAGGCGGGCAACAAAAACATTGCCAGCAAGGGTCCCTACAAAAAGCAGTCACAGCAAATTCGGGAGCAGACTCGGCACTCTGCTGCCAGGGGGTGGCTTGCATGGTGCAGTCACGGCACATCCGGGACTTCCTAACTCAAGTTCTGCAAGCAGCACACAGGCGCTGTGCGTGCCTGCTGGCTGGGCTTTCCAAGGCGAGCACGGTCTGTGGGGGTGCATGCCTTGTAGCGGTCGCGGAATGTGGACAGCTTGAATGATGCGTCATGCTCCTCCTCCTCGGTGCCCTTGGGCACGCGCGGCTCCACCATGTGCAGGTAAGCGAGCCCCAGCGGGTTCAGCTGCGGGCATGCCAGGCACAGTAAACTTCAAGTCGGGATTTGCCTGCCAATGGAATTCATGTGTCCGCAGCGCCTCATGCCAGACGGGGCACCTGGCTGAGAGGCGCCGTGTGCATGAGCAGTCACAGCTAATGACGAGCACGTATGACGTGATGTGCAGTCCGCATGTCTGCGCATTTTCTCTGAGGAAGGCACCGGCCCTCCGGCGCCCACTGGCATGCCCCGGGAGTCGGCTGCCGCAGCAACCCACAGCTTGCTGGGCCGCGCGGCGAGCGAGCCTGCGCGCCTGGTCAGTCATGTAGGTGCCGAGTGCGACGGGGTCGTCGTCGATTGCATCCAGGAACGTCGTGAAGGGCGCCAGGCGGATGGCCGTCCGCTCGGCGCCCACCGCATCGACCACCGCGCGCGTCACCTGTGCCAGCAGGCGGCTGGTGGCCAAGGAGGGCGGATGGCGCTGCTGAACCAGCACAACAAAAAAAATACGGACTGGGCGCGTGCAAATGTGTGCATTAACTACAGCAACAGCACAGCAGAAAGCGTGATGCATGTGGCCTGGTCCAGCCGATGCAGCCCAACTTGCTGCGAGACGACTCTCAACAAGCGCCGTGCTGCTGCCGCCAAGCCCAAGGCGCAGCATGACCTCACAGCAGCTCCCGCAGGCCCCGTACTGCGGGTGATGGCTGCCATGCGCACCTCCAGCGCAAAGCGCGCCCGGTTCTCGAGCGGGCCGCCGTACTCGTCGCTGCGGTGGTTGCTGCTGCTCTTCAGGAACTGGTCGATGATGTACCTGCGCACGGTCGCCCCTTGTACCCAAACGTACCCCAACCGCTCTCGCACTGTGCACAGCACTTGGCAGCTGCTCGCCAAACCACAGCAGCGAGGCCGGACATACAGGCGGCCCAGCACTCGGCAGTGCGGGCCACAGGTGTGCGCGCTCACCCGTTCGCTCCATGGATCTCCACACCGTCAAAGCCTGCAACAAATGGATAACGGACTGGAGTCATGGGGCATGGATGGCTCGAGGTGGCGCAGCTTGGCCATGGGTCTGAAAACGGAGGTACGAACCAGAGGCGCGAGCATCCCTACATAGCAGCAAGAAGACCAGCAGCTGCCTCCACTCAAGTAACAAAAGCACGGCCAGATGGCCATGCAAGCTTGCTGCATGCACCTGCGGCAATCGCGTTGCGCGCGCCGTCAGCAAACTGCTCCACGATCCGCGCAATCTCTTGCTGGCCGAGCTCGCGCGGCACCGGGTACGCCGCAGCCTGGCCGGAGGGCGTGTACACCTGGGCAGCAAGAGGCCGCGGCATGACTGGCCCGCCGCCACATGGAGCATCGACTATAGAAGTTGTTGCATGCCAAAGCACGCTGCTGCTCCATGGCGCGCAGCGACAGGGAGCAGTGGCGCTCTGAGGGCCTTCCGCCACGGGCTCGCCTGCCAGTCCGGGCCGATCGCGATGGCGGACGGCGCGGGAGGCGGCGCCCTGCACGCAGCCGCACGCGCGTGTTCACCGCAAGTGCGGAGGCTCGCCAGGAGGCATAATTGGCGCAAGCCTACTCTCCCAGCAGCTGGTGCAGACCGACCGGTATGCACGAGTTGCAGAGGACCCTGGCACAAATAACAGAGGACCCTGGCCAATGCTACCACATGCTCAGAGGGGAGGTGCTAGTGTCCACCGTGCAGCTAAGCAGCGTGCAGACTGGCAGGTACATTGAAGACTATACTCTTGTAGGCAAGATGCACCCCAACGTCTATGGTGGGAGGGCCAGAAGGATCAACAGCATGCGCTGCCCAGGACGAGCGCCAGCTCTGCCCTGTGATAGGCGTGTCAGCTTGCCGCAACGTCCAAGACCCAACTCGCAGCAGCCTCCAATCAGGACGCCCCCTCGCACCCGTGTGGCTGGTAGTCTGGGTGGGATGCCCGTCCGCAGTGCCAGAGCTGCAGGTAGAAGACCCCGCCGGCGGCGTGCACAGCATCTACCACAGGCCGCCACGCCTGCACAACCAAGCGTTTCCTCACTGCAGCCGCACAGCAGGTGCAGGGCTGCAGAGCGTGCGCTGTGACACGTAGCACAGAGCCCACTGTGTGTTATGCAGCAGAGGCAAGGTGAGCACCTCGATCTGCTCCTGGGTGTAGATACCAGGCACCTGGCGGTAGCCGTGGCCCTCCTTCGCCACGCAGGTAGCCTCCGAGATCAACAGACCGCCCTGAGCAGGCCTGAGACCGTCAGAGGGTGGAGGTGCTGAGCTACCAGGTGCAAGTGCACCATCACTTCCTCAGCATGCCAAAGCGCGTGTATGCGCCGCACCTGTGTGGTCCGCTGCTGGTAATAGGGAACTGCCTGCGGCTGCGGCACACCTCCTGCAAGCGCACGCGGGCTGATGGCCAGGCCTCTGCCACCCAGGTCGCAGGCACATGCAGGTACAGGCACACGCAACTGGGCATAGTAATATGCGTTTGCATGCACACTCATGCGGCTGGCAGCCCTTGCAGCAAGGGTGCAGCAGCCCGGGGGACACCTACTGCCCGGCAGCGGGTCAGCGGAGCGTACACGACTCTGTGCTGCAGCTGGACGCCCGCCATCTCGTACGGCGTGAGCAGCTCATTGGTGTGCGGCACTCTGCGCGGCTGCACGTCTGCGGCAGCGCTGCACACCGCCCTGGGGCCTTGGCACCTGGGCTGCCAGGCCGTGCGCAGGAGCGGGCTCACGGTGCGCATCCCTCCCAGCTGAAGGCACCAGTGCAGCTTTCCGATGCACTGCACACCACCCGCAGTCGTGCAGAGCGATTGAGAAGTGGGTTCACCAGTGTCAACATAATAACACACCGGCACGAGCGGCCATGCTCCCTGCACATGCAGGCACAGGCGCAGTACCGTGCTGCCGCATGCCTGGCGAGCGGGCACCCGCCAGGCTAAGCGGCCGGCGCGCGCACGCAGGCCGCGCGCTACCAGATGATCATCATGTTCATGATCGCGGCCAGCACGGCCACGGGCTCGGGTGCGCTGCGCGTGCGCGCGCCGAGCACATGCGGGCGATTAACTCTGTGCAGAGCGGCTTTTTGAGGACGGCGGCCGCGCTGTGCTGGGCCTCCCCGCATGCACACCCGACCTCTGGTGA
>JAABUY010002727.1_pt1 | contig 20494 bp, 20 predicted proteins | sample 5560271 | NCBI WGS metagenome assembly JAABUY01 (sample SAMN10711886, study PRJNA513374) | rock metagenome | isolation source: Antarctica rocks | place: Antarctica: Victoria Land, University Valley
TTGGGCTGCCTATCACAATAGCATCAATAAAATGGGTTCAGAATGATAGTTCTATTGTTTCTATTGTTCCTATTGGTAGAATAAGCGAATACGCTAATTAATCCACCCGACAGCAGCCAAAGGGATAATGATTGAACTACTGTCGTGAGATGCAGTCTCGATTACCCGAGCATTGATTAGTTCAAGCTAGTGCATGTAGAATAAAGGCGAAATTGCCTAGATAGAAAGTGTTGATTGACGAATCGGCCAAAATGTGAACACACTTTGGAACAATCCTATTGAGGTATCTATAGCATATTTCAACACTGCTCACGCTCATTGATCTCAGTCGCGTCGTTTTTAGAAGGGTGAAGATCAACTTCTTATGGGCGCTAATATACAATCTCATCGGTCTACCGGTGGCCGCGGGAGTGTTGTATCCAGTGGTGAGCAAAGGTCAGCATGTACGGTTGGATCCAGTCTGGGCCAGTTTGGCCATGGCGTTGAGTAGTGTGAGTGTGGTTTGCAGCAGTCTGCTGCTGAAGAGCAGATTGCCAGTCGTGGGCTTCAGGCCCGGCAAGGAGGTTTCAGGTGGCAGTTGATTGGGTCTTGGCAGATGCTGCATTTCGGCTTGGGCATGATCATAGAGATTCGGGGTCCAAGCAACGTGCTACTTTCTGCACAATGTATTTAGACAAAGGAAGACAGAAGGGGATAACGAATGTTATAGTTGAACATCTACAAAGAAGCGAAGACTCCCAAGATTCCCTATGCAGAACAGGAAGACGTTAAAGGATATCGGCACACAGCAGCCAAATACATTATTTGTGGCTTGGCGCATACCAAAGGAGAAGACGCTAATCCACCTTGGGTGCCTGGCTGAATCCCTACGCAGTGTCAGATTGCCTCAAGCGGGATGCTTTGGCTGGATGGGGCGGCGCTAACGCCGCTTGGGCGAGGAGAGCACGACTTTAAGTAAGGTAGATACTGCTGTTCGAATGACCCCCTTTAAAGATAGTCCCAGCGCCAAGAGGGCCTAAAATGACGTAGAAAGGCGGCAACGCGTAATAACCGACTGACCACGGGGGCTAAAATACGCAAAAAAACCTCAAATTCCTTAGACGTTGTTAATGCGCTTTCCTTCTCCCTTCCTGTAGCCAACGAGCCTTCTTTCTAATCAATTAATGAAGCAAGATGTTCATTCAGTGCCTATCTTTCCGCGTCGCGTTTTTGCTTTTGAACGTCTGGCAAGCTAACGCAGCTCTGAGAACGTACAATTTTACCGTCCATAGTGGCACCAATGCTCCAGGCAAGTCGAACATCCTGTGCCATCAGATATTGTCCTGTGAAACCCCACTGACGTTGACCAGACGGTGTCAGTCGCGAGGTCTATCTTATCAATGGCCAACTACCCGGCCCTCTGATTGATGTTGACGAAGGAGATGACATTGAAGTATTCGTGACCAACGAATTGCCCGTTAATATGACCATTCATTGGCATGGTGAGTCTCACACAATCCCACTCCTGTCCTATATCACTCGAACCTGTCGATGGGAGTATCGGAACAACATTGAACCAGCTGAACTGTTTGCACTAGGCCTCCTTCAACGCGGATCGCCACAGATGGACGGCGTCCCGGGAGTAACCCAGGTTAGCCCTTTCCCTCTGCCATCTTTGCTTCTTGTTCAAAGAGCCATCTGCTCACCTGGCCGCGTTAGTACCCAATCCCGCCAGGAGGTAACTTCACTTACAGATTCTCCACGAAAGGCGAGTACGGCTTCTACTGGTATCACTCGCACTTCCGAGCCTATTCCGACGACGCTGTGCGAGGCCCACTCTTGATACGTCCGTCTTCCTCACGTCGTCGACCCTTTGAGCAAATCGCCACGAGTCACAATGACCTCACCAACCTCCTTCAGGCCGAACGTGACGCAACGCCGGTCCTGCTTACCGATTGGACCCACAGTCTTTCGGACACCATCTATAAGCAATACTTTCAGACAGGCGCCTTCCCACATTGCGTTGACAGTCTTCTGGCGAACGGTTATGGAAGGGCCCAATGTCTCCCCGAGTCCATTCTTCAAGCTGGAACAGGTCTCGGCCTGGACTTTTCCTCTAGCGCAAACACCGGCATGCCTTCGTCTTCTGCACAGGGAATGTCCGGAACGATGATGGGCGGCTCTAGTATGTCGGCAGGCACCGCGATGCAAGAGATGTCGATGGGTGAATCAATGAAGAGTTCCATGACGGAAAGTAATATGGAGTCATCGTTAACTCCAATGTTGATGCAGAGGATGTCAATGAATGATCCGATGACGGACTCTATTTCACAGAGCAGTGCCATGGATTCAGCAATGCCAATGACCTCGACGTCAACCATGTCAGGTATGGCGTCCGAGTCACCATCGATGTCAAGTATGCCTTCAATGTCAAGTATGTCAATGTCAAGCATGCAAGCAATGGGCCCTTTGAACCAGCTCGGGTGTACTCCGCCTATGTTGTTTAGACCGGGTTACAACGTCAGCTCGCTTCCACCTCGAACCTGCTCAAATACGACGTCGCCCTTATTAACGATTGTTGCGAATCATATGCAAGGATGGATGGCTCTCAATCTCGTCAACGCAGGTTCAGTCAGCAAGCTAGCGGTATCGCTTGATTCGCATTCGATGTTTGTGTATGCTGCCGACGGGCTTTTTACGGCTGTGCGGGAGGTTAAGGTGAGCTTTACGTCTTTGAAGCTTTCGGGTCAGGCTGATTTCTTCAGGTGCTCTACCTATCTGTTGGCCAACGGTACTCAGTAATGATCAAGCTGAACCAGCCTATCGGGAATTATTATTTGCGATTTGCTACATATCCAACAGGCGACATGCAACAGGTCCTCGAAGGGCAAGCTATTGTGGCCTATACTGTAACTAGCCTCCTAAAGATGAGCGCACAACTTCAAGCAGAGGCTAATCGTCTAGATGAATTCGACGGCCCCCACCGACACCACTATCCGAGATGATCCCTCGTCAGTGTGGACGCTTAAGAACGGCTCAGCAATATCTGGCGCGTCGACCCTGGACCCTCTCTCCCTACAGCCGTTCGACGACAACAGGCCCCCCGTTGGGAAAGCCGATGTGACCGAGGTCTTTTCAATCAGTCAAACTGGCATTGTGACTTGGGTGGTCGACGGTAGCCCATACACGGAACCCTCAACACCGATTCTTTATGGGAATTCATCTGATGGTTGGAACGCCAATACTACACTCCATTTGCCATTCAATTCAACGATCGACATCATCATGTTAGTCGCAAACAATTCAATGGACATTGTAAGCCTTCTACAACTCTTTGAGCGCGGCTACATTGCTTCCGAAGTGGACCATGCTGACAGTTGATGGCGCACAAGATGGGTCATCCGATGCATCTCCACGGGCACAAATTCTGGGTTTTGGGCTCTGGGAATGGAGCATTCCCTTATCCCTCGGTGACTGATGCCCCTTCATCTGTAATCAATCTACAAGACCCTTCGTACCGCGACACTACAGACCTTCCCGCCTCCGGTTGGGCTGCTATTCGGTAAGTTTTATGACGTGGCCCCCATAGTATATGCCCATACATGGCTGATTCAAAACACAGATACAGAGCAGATAATCCTGGAGCTTGGCTTTTCCATTGCCATATACCATGGCATCTCGTGGTATGTGTACTCATTATCGGCTCCTGCTACAAAGGTGCGATGAATTTTCGTGACTGACATGCTCTTCTTCAGAGCGGTATGGCCCTCGTACTCATTGAGGGCGAAGAGAAACTTTCCGGTATCCTGAATACCGGAAACGCCTCAGCAAAAGCCTCAGCAACTCCCATAAATCCTAGACCTATCAATTCCGAGGGGAGTGCTGCCGGTCTAAGCCGAGAAGCTCAGTGCTCATATTACATGGTGCTTCTTGCCTGCCTTGCTGGTTTTGCGACGGTCTACATTGTCCATGTTTGAGCGTATAATGGGCAAGGGACCTACAGGGGAAGTTCTATTGATCTGCGTTGTATCGGTATATAATTAGGGACCGAAATGTTTTTGACAAAGGATCGATAGGTTCTTCCGAGCGCTGAGTAAAGTGGACGATGACGATTGTAACCGCCGTCATAGGTGTTGTCACACAGGCCTGTGACCGGCGTTGCGGCATTTGTGCGTATTTGCTAATATGCTTGGCAAGTCGGAAGGATCTTTAATACAACAGGGGACCACCTCGGACGATGACGCGACATTCTCTTCTCACTCGACAGTAGTACGCGCTTCTACAAGACGACTTAGGATTCAGATTGGGAATACAATCTTTTCCCAACGCACGCCTCCTTTGCCATGGGTTCACGACTTAGCATATCAACCTTCTATCAACCGGCCAGTCTATATGCCGCCCATGTCTCTCTGTCAGATGGTGGCAAGTTGAGTCTCATGGTGAGCAATCAAAAGCACAGATTTTCTCTCTCGGAGGTGTTTACTGAAAATCCTCAGGTCCTCGCAAATCTTTTACTTCTGTACGCTGCGCTTCTTGTTCTCGGATTCCAGTATCTCTTCTACGATCTGCCCACAACCTCCCATGTCGACGAAGTCTTCGAAAAATTCATCTTGGCGATCATTGAGACATTGATGGCCATGTTCATGACCGGGCAAGGCGTCAATGGCCGTTTTCTGTTGATGTTCACATTGTTTCTAGTGGGGAAATGGTGGGCCTTGTTTGGAGAGGAACGGGTGAAAAGACAGGAAGAATACCCATTGCTGCTGTCAATGCTTTTGTACGCGCGCCTTTCGGTGGGCATTGTTTTATCTATATCTTTCGATATCTGCATGGTCATCTATACAGCTTATGCCGTACAGCCCAACCTTCAACCAGGAATGATAGTATTGTTCTTGTTCGAATTTGCGACCTTAACAATGTCATCACTATCGACAGCCACTCGTCTCGTCCTCTCTATCATTGAGACTGTCAACATCAGACGTCACACTCAATTGAATCAACAACAACAGAGGCCGGGGCTCATGGCACTGACGGAAGCAACAAGAGCGGGGTCTCCACGAGGAAGGTCTCGGACCCAAGATGAATTGAGCACCGATCTCCCAGTAGCGGCTGGTGATCGCGAGATGGAAGAGACAGTTCAACTTTGGCACAAGTACAGGCGATGGAGGACCTATCATGAAGTAGCTACAGGTAAGTTATCGGAAGCGTTGGCCCTCAAGGTTCCACCATCTGCTAATTATTCGTGTGAACCAAGACTTGATAAAGATACTTACCTACCTATCCTATTTCGCCATCTACCGTACCTCCAATGGGATCCCCGTACAATTTATCCGCGAGATATTTTTGATCGTTCACGCTCGCACAAAGGAAGTGCGGGATCTCGTACGGCTGGAGAGTACTATGCAATATATCGAGTGCTTGACCGATCCTGCTATTGAACAAATCGCTGAACAGGATTTTTGCACGATCTGTTGCCAGCAGATGGAGCATCAAAGTGATTGCTCAAACGAGAGGTCAGCTAGTTTTGTATCACGATGGAGGGCAAGAATACGTACAGACACACGCGCGAAGGCAGACGATCGGCCGAAAAGGCTACCATGCGGACACATTCTTCATTTTGGATGCTTAAAGATATGGCTTAAAAGACAGAGCACTTGTCCTGTTTGCCGACGGCCTGTGAAAGTACACTAATAAGGCACACAAAGTTACTCAATTAGCAATACCAAATCTTCGGACCGTCAGCAGTGACAGGCATTAATTGTGTTGACAGTGGAGCTAAGTGGAGTTTATGCCATGTATAATGGGGAAGCTACACTGTCAGGATTACCTGAATCACCAATGAAGGGTGCTCAAACTTCTCGGGAATCGTGTTGATCCCCTCAGTAGTTGCCATGTCCCCTTTGGCTGCCGCCATGCCCATCTTGATAACCACCGTGTCTTCCTCCTTCATGACCACCATATCCGCCTTCATAACCTCCATGTCCCCTTTGGCTGCCGCCATGCCCATCTTGATAACCACCGTGTCTTCCTCCTTCATGACCACCATATCCGCCTTCATAACCTCCATGTCCCCTTGGGTTGCCGCCACGTCCACCCTCATAGCCGCCGTGTCCTCCTTCATAACCTCCATGTCCACCTTGACTACCGCCACGTCCGCCTTCATAACCTCCGTGTCCTCCTCCTTCATAACCACCATATCCGCCTTGATTGCCGTCACGTCCACCTTGATAACCCCCGTGTCCTCCTTGGTAATCACCATGTCCGCCTTCATAACCTCCAGGTCCACCTTGATAGCCGCCAGAATCTGAAATCAAATTCAGCGTTAGTGATGATGGCTTGGATCATAGAATCCTTTCGAATGCAAAAGAATAGCATCCAAAGTCACCGGAGTGAAAGGGAGAGGGAGCTAACTGTTGTGACCGCCTTGCGGATAGCCAGACCCGTAACCGTACGGAGTGGGTTGTCCAGGCCTCTGTTCAAATCCATGCTGCTGACCAGGATAGCCTTGTCCATATCCCGCGTTCATTGATGCTTGCTGATTTGGATAATCCTGAGCGTGCTTCTGGCCGGTAACGGCGTCTGTAACTTTGTGAAGCATGCCAGACCCTGAGGAGGGCTGAGAACCTTGTGGCGGCTTTTGACCCGAGAGTTGATCGGCGAGCTTGTTGAGCAGACCAGACATGATGCAGGATGTCAAGAAGCAGCGATTTAGGAGCGGTGGGATGTGGAATGTGTAAGGGTGACGAAGATGTGGGATTGAGGTTGTAGAATTAGAGGGCCAGAGGGGGTAATATAAAGATTTGGAACTAATCTAAGAATAATTTGGTGCCGCGCGATTTTTGCGAGCCAACAGAAAACTTCAACTCGAGCAACCTGCTTGCCCTGTCTGCCGGTGTTTTCCACATTGTCTCTTCCATACTCAACTTGTTATTGAATGCCATCAAAGCGTCAAGAAATGGCGCCATTGACCCGAGCACAGCGGCTGATCGCCATCATCTACATATCCTTTTCATTTTTTATCGCTGAAATCAGTGGTCAGTCTTATTGATCAAGCGTACCGTGGTCATCGCATGTATATCGTACTGACAGCTTGCTTGAAAGTGGGATTTCACACTCGATCACTGGCCTTGGTCGCCGACGCTTTTCACTACGTACGCACTCTAGACCTTTTCACATCTCCTCGCTAGACCTACTTACTGAACGCCTCTTCCATCCAGATGAACGACTTGATAGGATTCATAGTAGCTCTCGCCGCAATTAAAGTATTTCCCAACCAGAAAATAACAGGCGAAGACCACGTGGCTAACCCGGTGGGATAGATCCAAGAAAAGCGCCAGTCTCCACAAGGCTTCTCTTTTGGCTGGCAACGCTCGCAACTCCTCGGCGCCTTTTTCAACGGGGTTTTTCTACTGGCGCTTGGGGTCAGCATATTTCTTCAGGCTATTGAGAGGTTCATTTCGTTACAGCGTAAGTGCGTTCCTTTCAAATTGAATAAGGCTGACCTTCAATTAAGGAGTGGAAAATCCGAAGCTGGTACTGATCATTGAATGCGTCGGTCTTGCTCTGAACCTTCTAAGTGTAGCTTTCCTCCACGATATAAATATCACACCAATTTCCGTTAGCATTTAGCTGATCAAGATCAAGAGCACGATCATGACCAGAGCCAGAATTCACCTGAAGATGTTGAGATGAAGAACAATAATCTTACTTCACGATCGAGCGAACGAGTAAGTTTTTGTTCAAAGCGACTCATTCTCTGCTGAATCTCATCCGATTTCAGACATTCAGCGATCACCGTGACCATCACCATAAAAGTCTAACATTATCAGTTAAAACCCGTGATTTGGGCATACTAGAAGTTCTTGTCCATGTCGTAGGTGACGCCCTCAACAACGTCGACGTCATAATAGCGACTTTAGTCATTTGGCTCGCAAAGCCCGACAGCAGATTCTATGCGAATCTCGAAGTCAGCTTAGCTATCGCGCTCATGATCATTGCTTCTTCACTTTCTCTAGGTATAGTTGCCTCTTGAACGACGTTTTCTCCACTGCTTATACTTGTGCGGCCTCAGTGAAGAACAGCGGTGTGATACTATTGAAAAGTGCATCTCTGAGAATCAAACTTGAAGATATACTGTTGAAAATGAGGTACGTATGCACATACGTATGCACATACGTATGCTCATACATATACCTCGACGGTTAGTTATTTTCGCTTCGACCGAAGCGACTTGACGCTAGAGATATTTATTCTTTCTTTCACTTCTTTCTTTATCTGTATGCTCTATCATATATGCTCTACCTGTTGAAAATGTTGAAAACAAAGAACGATACTGTTACCTCTGTGATTAGTAATCTTCGCATTGATTCGACGCTAGTGAATGAGTATTTACTCTTCGCTCACTTCTTTTCTTTCTTCTTCATTTCATATGCTCTATTTACTACATAGTTCAGTCAAATATATCTATATGTCTTTCTACTTTCGTGTTCTCATATTACAAGAGATTATGAGCTCGAGTTAGCTATTTCGCTATCGAAAAAATAACAAAGAGCAGTGTTGCGAGCGTGCACTCTGAGTTAGTCTAACATAGACTAGTATAGAACTGATGTTGACACGCTAGTGACCTAGCGTGCCTTCGTGAGTATAAATCTTTGACGTGTTGCATTTTCTTTCTTCTTTAGCTTTGAACTTCTAGTTAGAATACACTCATATGATTCGCTTTATGCAAACTCATAACATTAGTTCAAAGCTCATTAATCTTGCTATTGACGTGTAAACGATATAAAAATAAGCTACACAACTCAAATCAGAAGTTGAACTCAGAAATTTCAATAGAAGAACATTGATTTGAAACCAGAAATTTCGATAGAATCAGAATCAAAGAACACGAACGTGTTGTTCTTGATTAACTCTTTATTGAGCTTGTCATCAGAAATCAGAAATTTCAGCAGTACTTGAACTCAGAAAGTTCGATAAAGTACTAGTCATTGCTCAAATTCAGAAAGTTTAATAGAGTAACATTAGAATTTCAATCAGCAATTTTCTACTCATACAATGATTAGAAGCACAGAATCAGAATCAGTGAGCATTGCTTGCTACGACTTTCAAAATGTTAGAAGAGAATCACTTCTATCACAGAATCAAGCAGTATCAGAAGAAGAGAAAGGCATGAATGTGATGTCAAACACAGAAGAAGAGAACATGAATGCATTGCTTTTTGTTTACAAAATAATCAAAATCAGCATCAATGAAGAGCTGAATGCTTGAATAACAGTTAATGAAACAGACGACATCATCATCTTTATCAAGTACATGCTTCATCAGCATGACATCGAAATCAAGATTCACAATGACATGATTCAAATGTTAGAAGATGTCAACGAGATAAACATCACATTGAAGATTACACAGACACGTCTGCAGAAAGAAAATAGAAACAAGAACGTGATTATACATCATCTAGAAGCTGCATCAAGTTGACAAAGCACTTCGATTTCTGAAGATTGATTCTCGAAGTCAATTAAGTTATTGAATTCATCTTTGTTTGAAGATTCAACGCAAAATGTAAACAATTGACTGTCTTGAATGTGAAACAAGCTGAAGACAAACAAGAATCATTTTTCTATCAAAGAGTTGAAGATTGCATACATTGAAAGTCGAGTCAGTGAAGCTGCGATCAAACATATTGCATCTTGCATGCAAAATATCTTCTTGAACTCATTTCTAGAAGTCGAAGAAGTGCTATCAATTATCAATAAGATGTATGATGATTTCAATCATCATTACACGACTCAACAACAGTATTTGAAGCTGTATCAAAACAAGATTTTCTTTCATGAATTTTGAATGAAATTTCAGAAATTTAATGCAGAACTAGAGTACAATAATGAAACTTTACTAAATGATTTTCAGCATAAGATCAGCTCAGATTTTCAGCGAGCAACGCTCAATGAATGAATCACGAATTTGAATGAGTTTGTTGACATTTGCATGCAAGTCGATGTTAGATTAATTGAATTGAATGCTTGATCAGTTGTCAAAGCATCAATGATTCAAGCTGCTCGCTCTGTCTTTAGCACATCGACTGCTCGATTCACGTCATCAGTCTCTTCATGAAAGAAACTCAGAAGATCAAATCTCAATTCTATTCAGAAAGAGTTGTTTAAGAAAGAACTTTGCTTCAAATGCAAGAAGTCAGAACATAGAGCATATGACTGCTTCAAAATGACTCAAGTGCACAAGATCATTGCAAATTCAAAAAATGATCTGTTTTCATCAAAATAGTGACTGAGAGTGATATACTTATATTTTGTTTCATCAGCATATCTGATGATTCATTTAATTTCAAGTCGTTCACTGTTAACATCATCTTGAGTAGTTTAGAAAAGATGTTCAGATTTCTTGCTCTGATAGATACTGAAGTCATTGACATGACTTTCATTGATGAATCTTTGATGTCAAAACTATGTGAATGCTTTGATATTCAATCAATATTGCTGTCAAAATCAAAGTTGATTTAATCATATGATGAAATCTTTGATTGAAAGTTGATTACACATGCTTTATATACATCAATCATGATACAAGAACACAAGAATGAAATGATGTCTTTATTAATAACTTGTCTAGAACAGCACAAGATAATCATTGAAAATCTTTGATTGAAAAGAAATCAAATTTTGATAGACTCTGCAAACAATCGATTAATATTCTCATTGAATATTCAAATATTGAAATCTGTTGTTTCAAAAGTGAGCAATCAATCAGTATTTCACAGATCTGAGTCAAGCGAGATCTGCAAAATGAAACGAAAGAACTTGAACTCAATGATTATGTTGACAATCATCTTGAAGCAACTCACGAATTCAAAACTAGTGAATCAGTTCATTGAATCTGTTCAATTCATTGAATCTGTATTCATATGAAAGCAAAGCACTCAAGTTAATCTCAATCAACTTCAATTCTTTCAATCAATTGAGAAAAAGAGACTCATCAATATTGTCATGATTGAAGTTATTACTTATCAAACTTTAGTCAAGAATAAGAAGATCAAGATTTTCTTCTTGATCATTAGTGAAATCAATAAAGTGCTTAGCTCAGTTGAAGATTTCACGAAACTGAATGAAATAATCTCTGTCATGTCATTAAATGAACTGAAGAAGAAGCTTTCAATAATTTATCATGATTTTCTGAACGTTTTTGATAAAGAAAAGACAACGCAGTTGCTCTTGCATTGATCATACAATCATAAGATTGAATTAGAAGATGAAAGTCAATTCTCTAGAAGTCGATTATACTCTATGTCGAGTCCCAAGTTACAGAAGATTAAAGAGTATTTAGAAAAGAATTTGAAAAAGAAGTTCATCACACTCAGCAAAGCTTCTTTTGCTTCGTCAATACTATTTGTTGAAAAGAAAGATGATAGTCTTCGCTTTTGCATGAACTATTGAAAACTGAATGCTCTGATTAAAAGAAATCATCATTCAATACTTTTGATAGAGAAAGTACTAGCTTGAATTCAAGACAGTAAGTATTTGACTTGATTTGACATAATCATCACATTTAATAAACTGCGCATGAGTTCAGAAAGCGAGAATTTAATTACTTTTGTTACTTTCTTTAACATCTACAAGTATAGAGTAATGCTCTTTGAATTGATTAATGAATCTGCATCTTTTCAGCATTATATCAATGATGTGTTGTTTGAATGTCTGCATAAATTCTGTCAAACATACTTGAATGATATTCTCATTTATAGTAAGACATTGAAAAAACATAGAACTCACATGAAAGAAGTGTTAAACAAGCTTCATGAAGTCGATCTACAGATAAACATAAACAAGTGTGAATTCAAGATTCAGAAAATCTCGTTTCTTGAACTACTAATATTCATCAATGATCTACAAATGAACTTTCAAAAAGTAAATGTGATTTGAAGCTGAAAAGTGTCACGATCGTTGATTCATGTGCAGATCTTCATTGACTTTTGCAATTTCTATCGATGATTCATAAAGAACTTCTCAAAGATCATTTAACTCATGATAAAGTTGACTTGAAAAGATCATCTTTTTGAATGAACAAAGATCTGTCAGATGATCTTTAAAGAACTAAAGCAATAAATGATGACAGTTCTCATTCTGAAGCATTTTGATTCAATCAGAAAAGCTATTCTGAAAACTGACTTTTTGAACTATGTCAATGACGAAGTATTGTCTCAATATGATGATGAAGACATTCTACATTCAATGATCTTTTATAACAAGAACATGATTCTTGCAGAATGCAACTACGAAATCTATGACAAAGAACTGCTGATCATTATTTGCTGCTTAAAGCATTGATGTTCTGAATTGAAATGTACAGATATTTCAATCAAGATCTTCATCAATCATCTGAATTTGAAGTACTTCATGATCATCAAAGAACTGATTCAACGATAAACTAAATGAGCTGAAAAGTTATCTGAATATAACTTCAAGATCATATATCAGTCAGAAAAACAGAATTTGAAAGTCGACATGCTGATCAGAATGTCAAACGTCAAGTCAATTAAGACAAATGATGATTGAAAGCTATATCAGCATCAGATGTTATTATCAGAAAGTAAGTTTGAATTGCAGTCAATAAAAGCTGATCAAGAAGATGATCAGAAATCTGACTCAGATCTGACTCAAATCTTGCTCAGATCTGACTCAGAGTCGAAACAAGAATCGAAAACTAATGAAGATTTGATTGAAGAAGTGATTTCTATTCAGAATCAGATTATAGTTGAAAATCAAATGAATCAACTATGTATCAATATTTGAGCAGTCATGAAACAAAACAGAAGAACTTATCAAGATATTGATCTGAACAACTGCAGAGTACTTGATGAAGTACTCTGAAAAGATGATAGACTATGAGTTTTTCAGTCAATGATCATTTGATTAATAAGAGAAGCATATGATCTTTTAATCAATGATCATTCTGACATGAATTGAACATTAAACTTGTTGAGATGATCATATTGCTGATTGAAAATGAAAATGATGATTAAACACTACATTCAAAACTGTTACGTTTATCATAGATCAAAAGCATTGAGAGATCGAATCAATGAACTGCTGAAGTCATTGCTCATACTCAAACAATGATGATAGAACATATTCTTGAACTTCATTATTGATTTATCAGTAAGTGATGAAAGCAACGCGATTCTGACAGTCATAGATCGATTGTTTAAGAAACGACACTATATATCATGTTGATCAGATGATGAAAAAATCTTCGCAGAACAAACAGTTAAGCTACTGTTGATATGAATCTTCAGAATTCATAAACTATTGAGATCAATAATGTTCAATCATGATTCTCAATTCATATCAATTGTCTGAAAGTCTTTATGTCTGAGATTCAACATCAAGATGAAACTATTTATTGATTATCATTTGCAGATCAATGATCAAATGAAAAGAGTAAATCAAGATGTGAAATGATATCTATGAAGCTATTGCTCATATATGCAAGATGATTGATTCGTCTGATTATTTATGACTGAATTCATTGATAACAACGCTATTTCATCATCAATTGAACAGTTGACGTTCTTTCTGAATAAGAGTTTTCACTCTCACATGAGCTTTGATTTGAATTCAACTGAATATGAAATCACTCAAGCAAAAATTGAAGCAGATAAAGCAAAGAATATATTCAAACACATGAAATGATCACTAGTGTTGATTAAACAAGCATTAACAAGAGTCAAAGTCACAATGAAGAAATAAATTGACAAGCATCAAAAGAAAATGATTTACAAGATAAATGACATGATGTTTCTAGATTCTAGAAACATTATGATCGCAAGATCATCAAAGAAACTAGATGATAAGATGTTAAAATCTTTCAAGATTCTGATTGAGATCAAACATGCATATCAATTGAAATTGTCATCGACAATAAAGATTCATTCAAAGTTTATCTTGAATCTGCTACGACTAAATTCAAAGAACTCTCTGAAAGAACAATGAAATAAATCATCTGATTCTATAGTGATGAATAACGAAGATGAATGAAAAGTGAAGAACATACTGAACTTCAAACATTACAGACAATGATTACAATATTGTGTCAATTGAAAAGAATACAACGTTGATTTACATTGATACAACATTGATGAAAATGAATTTGAAAGATGTCAGAAGATCATAAATGACTTTCATGAATAATATTTGAATAAATCAAGATAGAAATTGAAAGAAAGATTGATTGAACTGCAGTAATGAGAACATTGCTAAATGAAGAGAAGAGATAATGTTGCAAGCGTGCACTCTGAGTTAGTTTAACATAGACTAATATAGAATTAATGTTGACACGTTAGTGATTTAGCGTGTCTTCATTAGTATAAATCTTTGACGTGTTGCATCTTCTTTCTTCTTTAGCTTTGAACTTCTAGTTAAAATACACTCATATGATTCGCTTTATGCAAACTTATAACAAGCAGAAGCATTAAACTCACTGTCATTAAAAGACGAAATTTTTTTCTTTTGATCAAAATTTCTAGAACTACTTTTATACTTCAATCATCATACAACAATGAAAGATTCAAAGATCTATCATGTTTCTAAGCTAAAAAAGAGTGAAAACTATGAATCATGAAAGAAGAATATACTATCAATGTCTTGAAAGTCAAAAATCTCTGAATGATCATCTTGAAGAAGTTGAAGAAATTGATATCACTGTCATTCAACGTCTTGACAGCAGATAAAAAGAAGTATATCATTGATGTTCAACATTGAAAAGATAGAAATGACAAAGTTCGCGATATAATTGACTTCAGCTGTGAAAAGAGATTCAGAATACATATATTCAAAGCAAATAACATAATCAAAATGTGATTTATTCTGAAAACTTAATATAAATAGTTGAATTTGATCATTTTATTTCTGACAATCAAAGAATTAATTTAATTAAAATAATTTAATTTTAAATTCATTCAGAATTATGCTGACTTGCTTAAGTAAATTATTATCAAGTGTGCAAACATTGAAAAAACAGTAAAATCATGAATGTTGAGCAATCTTTTTCTTTTAAATCTCAATGAAAGTTTAGAATTGTACATCTTTGATTTGATACAGAGCATCAAGATCAATAAATTTAAACTATTAATTAATGATATAACTATTGCTTTAGTTGATCATGATAAGCGATCAAATCAAGAAAAGAATTTCAGCTTCAAAAGTATGATAACTCAGTTTGATGACAAAAAGTTGAAGTTTTTTCAAAAAAGATTGAAATGCATTCATTGCAAGTAAGAAAATCACAGTGAACAGAATTGCTGACTTCTACATTTGAAGTTTCATTCAGATGAATGAAAGTCTTTTCAGAAAAGAAAGAATTTGATCAAAGAAAATGATTTCAAAACTAACTTTGAAGTCAAAATAATTAAAACAATGAAGATCATTTATTAAGTTGACAGTCACACAGATGTTTAATGAATAAATAACGAAGCTAAAAATCATGTCTGCTATAATATAAACTTGTTCAATGAACAGTCATATCAAAAGATCATTGATAACAGCATTGTTACTGCAAATAATGAGACAATACTCATTGTTGAGAAAGATTTAATTATAATTAACATTTTGTTGAATGATGAATCAATCAAAATTCAATTAATCAATGTTTATCACTGTTCAGAACTACATTATAATTTGATGTTAATTAATCAAATGAAAGTCAAAGAATATACATGTAGTATAAAGAATAACGAATTTTGATTCATGAATTCAAAGAATGTCATCACTTTCATTGACTTAAGAAATAATGTAAAAGTATATTTCATGAATACATCAATTAATTTCTCAAATTCTTGATTAATCATTCTGATAAGCAAAACAGAGTCAATCAAAACATCATGATATCAATGATATATGTCAAAGACTAAGTTAAACTAAAGATACTATCAATATAAAAGATTGATATTATTATTACTTTGATAGAATCTAAATACAAAACAATATATCAAATAATGTATAAGATAAAAAACAAAGAGTGAAAGAAAAGAATGAAAGTTCAACTTTTATATACATGAATTGAGCAGAATCAAGACTAAACAATAGTTTTATTGATTTGAGATTGCAGAAGTTCATGCATATGACTTAAATGATTAAAACGAAATTGCTGAGATTAAATTAAGATGATGATGATTAGATTAATAACTTAATTCATTGAATTGTAAAACAAGTTCAATGAATCAAAATTATTTAAAATATCAATGATTTATGTTTTAAATTGAATTAATAATCTGATATCATGACAGTAACTTTTCTCTTCAAGACTGAGCTTTTGCAAAATGATAAAAAAAAACAAGATGAAATAAGAAAGAATTAAAGATAAAGATTGAAATAAAATGAAAATTGATGTAAATACATTTTAATGTGATGAAGCATAAATGAAACTGAAATAAATTTGAGTCACATTTGAGTTAAATCTGAGTAAGATTTCTATAAAACAAAATGAGATGAAATGCATTTTAATGTGATGATGCACAGATGAAACTGAAATAAATTTAAATCACATTTGAGTCAGATTTAAGTAAGATATTTGAGTCAGATCTTGACAAGATTTAAGAAATAAAATAAAATGAAATGCATTTTAATGTGATGATGCACAGATGAAACTAGAATAAATTTAAGTTACATTTGAGTCAAATTTGAACAAAATGTTTGAAAAGTGTTAGAATCATGTTTAGAGCAAGTCATAAAAATATGAGTAAATTGAAGTAAATGAGATAAATGAAAATTCAAAGCTAAAGAATGAGATCTATTGAGATGCAAAAACTATATGTACAGAAGAAAGAAGAGTGTTAAACTCGATAAAGTCTAGACTCGTTTTGAGAACGTGTGTCTCAGTAGAAGATTGAGCACGCTCATAACATTACTTTCTTCTCTCAGTCAAGTAATAATCTCATTGCTTTAATCAATTCTTTCTTGTTTATTTTATTATCATTCTATTCAGACGTTTCAAGCTCATTTCATCAAGCGTTTTAAGCTCATTTCATCAAACGTTTCAAGTCTATTTCTTCTTGACATAAAGTGTTTCAAGCTCATTTCATCAGATGTTTCAAGTCTATTTCTTCTTGTTAAATGTTATTAAAGCAGACTCACTATTGATTCGTGTCTATTACACGCATGTAGCAAAGCTTATTTCAATCATGCTTACTACATGCATGTAGTAAAGCTTGTTCTGTTCATGTCTATCACATTCAATAGAACTTGATTTGTTCATATTTACTACATGTATGTAGTAGAGCTTGTCTTTATCAAATTGTCATTCAAGCAGACTCACTTCAAATGTCGTTTAAGCAGACTAACTATTCTTGTCATTCAAGCAGACTTTTTCTATTCAGCTTCAAATATTCAATGATAAATGAGTTTCAGCTCATATTTTTTGTGTTTTCAGACATATAGTATATGTTCTATTCTCTTGAGACATATAGTATATGCTACTTTGTCTGCAGTAAATATCATCTTTGCTGTTGTTGTTAATGTCGTGAATAAAGATAAATTGTAAAAGATACGAGTAAAAGATTCATTGCTGAATCAAGTTTTGATGTTATTGAAGCAGACTCATTATTGAGTGACGAGCTTGATGATGAGATCAATTGTTGACTTTCAATTCATGTTTACTACATGCATGTAACAAAGCTTGTTTCATTCATGCATTTGTAGCAGACTCACTTTAAGTGTCATTCAAGCAAACTAACTATTGAGTGATGAGTTCAACAATGAGATCAATCATTATCTGCTCTTATAACAGACTCACTTTTGATTCATGTCTGCAATGTGTCACAAAGTTTGTTCTGTTCATTGACTTGCTTAATCAAGAGATCAATCGTGATCTTCTGATTTATGTCTGTAACGCGTTGCAGAGCTTGTTCTGTTCATGTCTATTGCATTCAATAAAGCTTATTCTGTTCATGTTTATCACGTTTGATAGAGCTTGTTCTGTTTAATGACTGACTCAATAAAGAGATCATTCAGAATCATTCTTTGCTTTCAATCATAAAGTTGCAAAACTCGACTAAACTAGAAAGTGAATCACTGTCATGTGATATGTATGAAGCTTTGAATAATGTTAGAATCATGTCTAGAGCAAGTCATAAAGATATGAGTAAATTGAAGTAAATGAAATAAATGAAAATTCAAAGCTAAAGAGTGAAATCTATTGAGATGCAAAGACTATATATACAGAAGAAAAAAGAATGCTAGACTCAATAAAGTCTAGACTTGCTTTAAGAACGTGCGTCTCAATAAAAGACTGAGCACGCTCGTAACAAAAAGCAAGATGAAATGAAACACATTTTAATGTGATAATGCACAAAGAATTAAAATACATTTAAGTCACATTTAAGTCAAATTTAAATGAAATATTTAAATCAAATCTAAGCAAGATCTGAGTCAAATCTGAGTAAGAAAGAAATGAAATGCAGTTTAATATGATGATGCACAAATGAAACTGAAATAAATTTGAGTCACATTTAAATCAAATTTAAGTAAGATGTTTGAAAAATGAAATAAGATGAAATGCATTTTAACATGATGATGCACAGTGAAATTAAAATATATTTGAGTCACATTTGAGTTAAATTTAAATGAAATATCTGAGTTGAATCTAAACAAGATCTGAGTCAGATTTGAGTAAGAAAAAGATGAAATGCAATTTAATATGATGATGCACAAATGAAACTAAAATACATTTAAATCACATTTGAATCAAATTTAAATAAAATCTGAGTCAAATTAAGATTAAATTAAAATGATGAAGATTGAACTTAAAGTTCTTGACATTAACATTGAAATATCACACATGACAGTACATGTAATTCTTCAATGACAGAGTTGATGAAATGATATTCATCAAGCACTTACTTACAATTATTCAGAAGATGAAAAGACTTTTAAGTAGAAAAGTGATCTTTTCAATTAATGTAATACTTAAGCAAAGATGAATTATAACATTTATCATACTTGAAGTTTAATATACTGTTTACATATCAGAATCTTTCATCATTCTTAATGATAATGAGTTTTTAAGATTTCTGATGTTGATTTAAGAAAGAATCACTTGCAATATAATTCAAAAGAATGACATGAAAAATTGAATGAATTTTCATGAATATTGAAAGATTTAACTTAATGATCAGAGAATTATTCTTAAAAACATGCTTAATCTTGAAAAAATCAACGTTATGATCATTTAACTTGACAATGAAGTGAATGATGCTGAGATTGTAAACATTTAATCAGACTTCATCTTCAATGAAGTATTTAAAACAAGAATGACAAAAAAGATTAATATTAAATTCATAAATGATTTAAGTTATAAGCATCTCATCATGTAAATGCTCAGTGAGTTTTTTCATTTTCTTGATAAATTCTTTGACATTAATTAACTTGTCTTAAGTTTGAAACATTAGATTTTTGAGCAAAAACTCAGAAAACTTGAAGTTTAAATGTGAGTTTTGACTTAAATTAATCAAGAAAAATGATGTTAAAGTGATTAATGATGATGTATTATTAATGATGAATTCAACTTCAGAAAGTTATTTAATTCAGTTATTCTGCATGTAGTTAATGAAGACTTGAAGATAATGCTTCATGATAGCATTGACTTTCTTGATTTGATCATTGATTTCAAAATGATACGTTGTTGATAACTTAACATTTATTTTCAACATTTTACACATATGCTTTCAGATATTAAAGATGAATTTTGTATCTTGATCAGACATGAAGAACTTAAGTAAATCATGATGTTTTCAAACATAAGCATAAAAGCAGTTGATAACTTTTTCAACTTTCATAAAAGTTGTCAGAAACTGAGCTAAATTAAAGATACTATCAATATAAAAGACTGATATTATTATTACTTTGATAAAATCTAAATACAAAACAATACATCAAATAATGTATAAATAATAATAATAATAATTCATACATTCTTATGACATTGATTAAATCGACTCATGAGAGAAATCTATGCTATGTGTGTTGAGTGAACAAAATTCTCTGAGATATAAAATCGCTCACTGTCTATACGACTGCTACATGCAGTTGAGACAATAAAACTGAGACTTTGTATTAAATTTGTTCATGATGATTGCATGTTAAAGAATGAGTGTTCTTGTCACTTTAAACTGCTTCAGCAGCTTCATTTTCATCATCATTCTCGCTGTTGCCTTGAGACTCTTCGTGATTGAGATGATGATTCAATAGTTCGTGAAGTCAACGTCTCATAGCATATTTGATCGAAAATGTGTTCAATTTGAACAATGCACCAGAATATGCTTGACTGTCTGATGACTTCATTCGCAGTCACATCAAGAACTATTCACGCTCGATACATTTTTTGAGTGCAGATAGACATTTAGGGTTAGGGTTAGGGTTAGGGTTAGGGTTAGGGTTAGGGTTAGGGTTAGGGTTAGGGTTAGGGTTAGGGTTAGGGTTAGGGTTAGGGTTAGGGTTAGGGTTAGGGT